>Ga0209700_100142_pt1 | contig 110073 bp, 35 predicted proteins | sample SiratroredBW_FD_187528 | JGI IMG/M metagenome (GOLD analysis project Ga0209700, IMG submission 187528) | Root nodule microbial communities of legume samples collected from California, USA - Siratro red BW (SPAdes) (version 2) | ecosystem: Host-associated > Plants > Roots > Nodule | place: USA...
TTTTTTATTTTATGTATTAGAGATTTTATCGAAGAATTTTGGAAAATCATGAAATGTTTTTAAAAAAAATATAGACATTTGAAATCCAAAATTCTTTATAAATTCGATCGTTTACTATTTGTTTTTTGTATTCTTTTAGCATTTTGGTAATCTTTTTTTCCTATTTCCCCTATCTAAACTTGTCAAAAAATTCTAAACATTTTTGTGGTGCTTTATTGTACGCATTATAGATTTTATCAGAGAATTATGGAAAATTCTTCAATTTTTATTGAAAAAAATATAGATACTTTAAATACAAAACATTTTCTGAATTCCATCGTTTACTATTTGCTTTTTTAATTTTTTAGTATTTTTGACAACTTTTTTTTCTATTTTACCTGTCTCTGGTTTTCAAAAAAGTTGGAAAATTGTTGTGTTGTTTTATTGTATGGATCCGAGATTTTATCAAAAAATTGAGATATTTGAAATCCCAAATTTCAACAAAATTCCATCGTTTACTATTTCTTTTTTAGTTTTTTAGCATTTTCGGCATTTTGTTTTCTATTTCACGTACCCTAACTTGTCCAAAAATTATCAAATTTTTTGTGGTGTTTTATTGGAAGCGTTAGAGATTTTACTAACGATTTCTGGAAAATTCTATCTGTAGCTGTCAAAAAATTTTATAAATTTTTATTTTTTTTTAATTTATGTATTAGAGATTTTATCAAAGAGTTTTGGAAATTCATGGAATGTTTTTAAAAAAAATATAGACATTTGAAATCCAAAGTTCTTTATAAATTCCCTCGTTAACTATTTGTTTTGTTTTATTCTTTTAGCATTTTGGTAATCTTTTTTTCCTCTTTCACCTATCCAAACTTGTCTAAAAATTCTAAATATTTTTGTGGTGCTTTATTGTACGGATTATAGATTTTGTCAGAGAATTCTGGAAAATTCTTCAATTTTTATTAAAAAAAGTAGAGATACTTTAAGTACAAAACATTTTGAGAATTCCATCGTTTACTATTTGCTTTTTTAATTTTAGTATTTTTGACATCTTTTTTTTCTATTTTACCTGTCTATGGTTTTCAAAAAAATTGGAAAATTGTTGTGTTGTTTTATTGTATGGATCCGAGATTTTATCAAAAAATTGAGATATTTGAAATCCCAAATTTCAACAAAATTCCATCGTTTACTATTTCCTTTTTAGTTTTTTAGCATTTTTGGCATTTTGTTTTATATTTCACGTTCCCTAACTTGTCCAAAAGTTATCAAATTTTTTGTAATGTTTTATTGGAAGCGTTAGAGATTTTAATAACGATTTCTGGAAAATTCCAAAAGTTCTTTTAAAAAAAGTATTGATATGTGAAATATTTTTTTTTCAAAATTTTGCGGTTTACTATTTGTTGTTTTATTTTTTTTTATTTTTGACATTTTACTTTCAATTTCGCCTATCTGTAGTTGTTAAAAAATTCTATAAATTCTTATTTTTTTTATTTTATGTATTAGAGATTTTATCAAAGAATTTTGGAAAATCATGGAATGTTTTTAAAAAAAAATATAGACATTTGAAATCCAAAATTCTTTATAAATTCGATCGTTTACTATTTGTTTTTTTTATTCTTTTAGCATTTTGGTAATCTTTTTTTCCTATTTCACATATCCAAACCTGTCAAAAAATTCTAAACATTTTTGTGGTGCTTTATTATACGCATTATAGATTTTATCAGAGAATTCTGGAAAATTCTTCAATTTTTATTGAAAAAAATAGAGATACTTTAAATACAAAACATTTTCTGAATTCCATCGTTTGCTATTTGCTTTTTTAATTTTTTAGTATTTTTGGCATCTTTTTTTTCTATTTTACCTATCTATGGTTTTCGAAAAAATTGGAAAATTGTTGTGTTGTTTTATTGTATGGATCCGAGATTTTATCAAAAAATTGAGATATTTGAAATCCCAAATTTCAACAAAATTCCATCGTTTACTATTTCTTTTTTAGTTTTTTAGCATTTTTGGCATTTTGTTTTCTATTTCACGTACCCTAACTTGTCCAAAAATTATCAAATTTTTTGTGGTGTTTTATTAGAAGCGTTAGAGATTTCACTAACTATTTCTGGAAAATTCTATCTGTAGTTGTCAAAAAATTTTATAAATTTTTATTTTTTTTATTTTATGTATTAGAGATTTTATCAAAGAGTTTTGGAAAATCATGGAATGTTTTTTAAAAAAATATAGACATTTGAAGTCCAAAATTCTTTATAAATTTCATCGTTTACTATTTGTTTTGTTTTATTCCTTTAGCATTTTGGTAATCTGTTTTTCCTATTTCACCTGTCCAAACTTGTCAAAAATTTCTAAATATTTTTGTGGTGCTTTATTGTACGGATTATAGATTTTGTCAGAGAATTCTGGAAAATTCTTCAATTTTTATTAAAAAAAGTAGAGATACTTTAAGTATAAAACATTTTGAGAATTCCATCGTTTACTATTTGCTTTTTTAATTTTTTAGTATTTTTGACATCTTTTTTTTCTATTTTATCTATGGTTTTCAAAAAAATTGGAAATTTTTTGTGTTGTTTTATTGTATGGATCCGAGATTTTATCAAAAAATTGTGATATTGAAATCCCAAATTTCAACAAAATTCCATCATTTACTATTTCTTTTTTAGTTTTCTAGCATTTTTGGCATTTTGTTTTCAATTTCGCGTACCCTAACTTGTCCAAAAATTATCGAATTTTTTTTGGTGGTTTATTGGAAGCGTTAGAGATTTTACTAACGATTTCTGGAAAATTCTAAAAGTTCTTTTAAAAAAAGTATTGATATGTGAAATAATTTTTTTTCAAAATTTTGCGGTTTACTAATTGTGTGTTTTATTTTTTTTTTATTTTTGACATTTTACTTTCAATTTCGTCTATCTGTAGTTGTCAAAAAATTTTATAAATTTTTATTTTTTTTATTTTATGTATTAGAGATTTTATCAAAGAGTTTTGGAAAGTCATGGAATGTTTTTAAAAAATATATAGACATTTGAAATCCAAAATTCTTTATAAATTCCATCGTTTACTATTTGTTTTTTTATTCTTTTAGCATTTTGGTAATCTTTTTTTCCTATTTCACCTATCCAAACTTGTCAAAAAATTCTAAATATTTTTGTGGTGCTTTATTGTACGGATTATAGATTTTGTCAGAGAATTCTGGAAAATTCTTCAATTTTTATTAAAAAAAGTAGAGATACCTTAAGTACAAAACATTTTGAGAATTCCATCGTTTACTATTTGCTTTTTCAATTTTTTAGTATTTTTGACATCTTTTTTTTCTATTTTACCTATCTATGGTTTTCAAAAAAATTGGAAAATTTTTGTGTTGTATTATTGTATGGATCCGAGATTTTATTAAAAAATTGAGATATTTGAAATCCCAAATTTCAACAAAATTTCATCGTTTACTATTTCTTTTTTAGTCTTTTAGCATTTTTGGCATTTTGTTTTCTATTTCACACACCCTAACTTGTCCAAAAATTATCGAATTTTTTGTGGTGTTTTATTGGAAGCGTTAGAGATTTTACTTACGATTTCTGAAAATTTCTTGAAGTTCTTTTAAAAAAAATATTGACATGTGAATTTTTTTTTTTTTTTTTAAAAATTTTTTATTTTATTTTTTTTTTTTTTTTTGCAAGATATGCTTTTGTAAATAAGTTATCTATTAATGCATGTTACAATACTTACCATTATTTACAATTATTTGTGGTATTTTACAATTATTTATAATTAAGACAATAATTACAATTATTTATAATTATTACTATTATTTGAAATTGTTAAATTAGATTAGACTTAAATTATAATTATGAAAAATAAAAAACATTGTTATATCTGGTGTATTATATTTTTGTCCTAATACATTACGTTTTAGATATCAATGGCTTTCGGTCATCGCCTTCCTTCAGATATGTCCTTATTACGTTTGCAAGATAAACATGTGACTAAGGCAATATGGGAAGGTAATGAAAGACTACTTCGTCCGAGACGACATGCCATTTGGGTAACTAGACATGTTGAACTCCTAGATCCTAGAGTAATGGAGTTGATAAATGTAGCTGGATTTGGACAACTACTAATGATTCCAAATATCGACATCAATCATCACTTGATCACTGCATTAGTGGAAAGGTAGAGAACGGAGACCCATACCTTTCATCTTCCACATGGTGAGTCCACAGTAACTTTAGAAGATGTGACATTACAATTAGGTCTTCCTATCGATGGTGAACCTGTCACTGGAATCAGTAATGGTGACTTGGTTCCACTATGTCAACACTTGTTGGGGTCCATACCTCCTCCAAATGCTATTACAGGAAACACAATTAAATTATCTTGGCTGAATAATAATTTCCAACAACTTCCTGATGATGCAACCAATGATGTGATCGCTCAACATGCACGAGGGCATATTCTTATACTCATTGGTAGTTTGCTAATGCCAGATACATCAGCAAGCAGAGTGCATCTAATGTATCTTTTATCGTTGACTGATTTGACACATGTGTCAAATTATAGTTGGGGTTCAGCTGTCTTGGCTTGTTTATATCGCAGTTTAGATCACGGAATTGACGTCAACCAAGAGAACATAGGAGGTTGCATGCTACTATTGCAGTGTTGGGCTTGGGAACGGATTAAATGTCTTTCCCCATCAATTGAGCCATTAACTGCTGAAGACATTATCGCTGGACTTTGTTTTCCACTTGCAAAAAGGTAAATTCTTATCAGCACAATTACTTCTCCAAATGAAACTTTGAATTATTATTAACTTTTTTTCTTCTTTACAACACATACTTTATTTATACAAGATGGTCTCGTGCTTCGTCTCAAAGGAGTACACTCACTTTAATAAGGAAGATGTTAGATGAGTTACAGCCCAAATAGGTTCTTACTCAAATTAGACTCACATCGAATCTTAGTACATTTAATTTGTCTTATACTAATAATTTTTTTTTGTTTAGTTCTTGTGGACTCCTTACAGGATGGACAACGTCGCTCCTTTAATAACGGTTGAGGTTTCTCCCGTTAGTAGGGCAGTGGTTCCTCTTATTTGTTTTGTCACTATTGAATTTCATCAAGTTGATCGAGTAATGCGACAATTTGGGTTTCGACAAAGTATTCCATCATACCCATTAAACTTAGATCAGTTGCACAAAGAAGACATGAGAGGCAGAACAGATAGATATTGGCCAGAGTACCATAAGAGGTGGATAATAATGTGGACTCATCGACATTATCGTCTCATTGAAGGTATTCAATTCAACGGAGGTATTCAATTCAACGGTAATGGCCATTTGCGTGACACGACAACATACATGCAATGGTACATTAACCATACTATCCGATACATATCTCCTCTAGAACCAACACCGGACGAAGATGTAAGTTAACTTTGTGTTTACTTTTCATAATGTAATTTTATTTATCTAAAATTCAATATTGTTTTCCAATAGTACGACTCGCCACAGGAACTTATCCAACCAAAACCAGAACCTACTTATCAGCATGTTGGGTCTTCTTCTAATGATCAACAATTGCCGCAGGAGCTTGTCCAACCTAAACAAGAACCTACCTATCGACATGTTGGATCTTCTTCTTATGATCAACAATCCCCTTCTAATCATCACCATCCACGAAGGCCTAGAAAACAGACAAGAAGATCATCTTGTGACACTTCATCTCATATATAAATTATTTAATGGATTGTAAAAGTATTCATATTATAATTTAATTACAATTTAAATTACTAATTTTCCCTCTTAAATTCATTTTGCGCTCAAATCTATACCCTCAATCTTTTTCAATTTCTCACATTTAATTACTACTTTCTATATTTTTTTAATATATCTTCTTTACTAATAATTTCTAGAGGATTGCCTACTATTATTTATTATCTAATTGCACAATATTAAATTTTAATTTCAAAATTTATATTTTCATTAAAAAAAAATTGTCAAACACTTTTTATTTATGAAAAATAAGACACTGAGGTGAACGACTTAAGGTAGTCTATTTTTGTTTAATACTATATAGTCTAATTTGCTTGTTTACATTAGACTATCTATTTAGGAATTAGGATTTAACACTAACAGACTAGTTAGTTTGGTGTGCACTAACAGAATAGACAGGATAGTACACACAAATTTACTAAAAGGTCTAATGCACACAAACAAACTAAACAATCTAGTATACACAAACAAACTAGATAATCTAATACATATATAATACAGATTGTCTAATGCACATATAAACTAAATTGTATAACACTCATATAAAAAAAATTGTCTAATACATGACTTCACAAGACAAGTCAGGAGTGTAATGATAAAAAAGAGTAACACATTTATTAACCTTAATAACCTTAATTAAAATTATTTCAATTTAGGACGACTTTAACCAAATCATACTAATTTATAGTGAAATACTTTAACCAAATTATGCTAAATTGATATGGCTTACTTATTCGCATAATAAAAAAAATTACTTTTTTTTTAAAAAAAATGGTACAAAATTGGACCACTCTAATAAAAAATATAAAAGAAAAAACTGTTACGTCCACTAAAAAATAATTACACACCCTATGTTGTAAATTTACATTCCTTGTTTTCTCACACCCATAGTAATCAAATTAATATAAACATAAAATTTAAATCATTAAAATTATTGTGGATTATATATAAACATACCAGGAGGGAAATTCAACACATTCAATAAAATTAAATTTCTATTACTCAATATATAAGTTACATTTTAAAAAAATCTTCAAATAAAAATTGATTTAATATAAATTAATTTTTATTAAAATTGGATTAGCTACAGTATAAACCGTCTTTTTTTTTTATTAAAACTAACAACACTAGTTATGATACAAATTGAATTTTTATAGCAATAAATAAATTCATAAATAACAATTAAATTACATTTTTAATTGTATTATAATTAATCCAACCAAGGTAACAAATAAAATAATTTCTAATTTCATAACGAATTAAATTGCCTCCTTTAAAAAAATGGTTTGAATTACCATTTTATTAGTAATTAATTTGACTGATTCAAATTTTTTAAAAATAATATGCATATAGAGTTAATTATGGAATAGAAATATTCTTTTTGTTTCATACTTAGTTCCAAATACAAAAGGAACACAATTAACAGAAATATCCAAAACACTTTTAGATAAATGCAAAAAAAGGTATATGTTTTTTTTTTCATGGTTTAAAATAATAAATATAAAGTGCCAATTGCAGACCCAAACATGAATTATTCCATGTTGGATTTCTCTATCCCTCCTTAACAAACTCTAACCCTATAAGAAAACAGAAAAATGAAAGAAAACCTCACAAAATATAAATGCAAATAATTAAGAGTTTAAGCCCCATTCTCAATCCATTACATAAATTATTCAATATTTTCATCATCAAATCTATTTCTCAGTGGGTTTAATATCAAACAAGCTTATAAAATTATTATCCACAACTTCCTTCTACTTCCGCCAATAAGAAAAGGTTTATCATTTTGAAAGATTCAGCTTTATCACACAAAAAATTGAATGGTTATGTTTATTTTCAATCACCAAACCCTAAAAGAATGTAGAAAATCCATGTAACCACATATCCCTTACGTTGTTCACCACAAAAGGTACTGTATGTTCCACGGTCCTCCGTCAACCATGTGGCTTAGTTTCCAGCCCTATATTTAATTTCTGTTATAGGAAAGTTCATGGGACTCAGTTAACAACTGATATTAATATAAATAACAATGTGTGGCTACTTATCAGACTCATTTAGTTTAAACTGTTCAATTAGTAAGAAAGCTTGCTTAAAGAATAAAAAAGAACAGTAAAATTCATTCATGATGTATGAAAACAAATATTGAGATGAAAAAGGTCATATTGTATAGAATGTTACATCAATTAAAAAAATTATTATTATAATAAAATATACACATGACAGTAAAATGAAAAAAAAAAATGACTTGAAAATTAATATAAAAATTTAAGAAAATAACCTAAAGCAATAATACATTTGATTTAATTGATAGTAATTGAGATGCCCCCAGAAAGGACAGAACAGCTAAATTGGACTGTTTTCAATTTTTTTTTTTTGTCTACCAACTCCTCTGCACAAAGACAGAGTTTTTCAATAGCATCCACAAAAGCTCCATTTATCTCTTCTTTTTCTTGGCTCATAACAGCAGTCAGAGTGTGTGAGATTTCCACCTGCAAGTGTATAAAAAAGAAAGAAAGGGAAAAGAGAAAAAAAGTGTGAAGAAAAGGGAGAAAATGGGGGTGTTGAGGGCTGCAATAGGGGATGCAATTTTGACATCAATGTGGGTTTTCATCATCTCAACATTGAGAATTGCTTCAACTGAGGTAGCACTTTTCCTTAGCCTCCAACCCATTTCCCTTGCAGGTCTCTTCATCACCACCATCTTGAACACCCTCTATGTCCTCACCATAAGCTTCATTGGAAGTGTCTTAGGTGGTGCCAGCTTCAACCCTTCAACTACTGTCTCATTCTACACTGCAGGCCTCAGGCCAGACTCATCTCTTGCATCACTGGCTGTAAGGTTCCCTGCACAGGCATTTGGGGGGGCTGTGGGAGCCAAGGCCCTTCTTCTAGTGATGCCACCCCAGTACAAGCACATGCTGAAAGGTCCCTTCTTGAAGGTGGACTTGCACACTGGGGCTATTGCAGAGGGGTTGTTGACCTTCACTCACAACATGGCTATCCTCTTTGTGATGCTGAGGGGTCCCAAGAACCCTTTTTTGAAGGTGTATTTGCTTTCTGTGGCTACTGCTGCTTTGGTTATCCCTGGTGCTGGGTTCACTGGGCCTTCCATGAACCCTGCCAATGCCTTTGGATGGGCCTTTATCAACAACAAGCACAACACTTGGGAGCAGTTTTATGTGTATTGGATATGCCCTTTCATAGGGGCTTCCTCAGCTGCTTTCATCTACCGGTCTGTGTTCATGGCACCAATCAAGCAGAAGAAGGCTTGAAACAGATTTTGATTGCAGCAAGAAAACAGTTCTAAATAAATTACTTCTTCCCCTGTCATTAGCTTTAAGTAGGACTTCTGTATAAGGTAGGGACTTGTATTATATCATATTCAGTTTTTATTAAGAAGGTTTATTTTATTTAGTGTTCAAATGTTTTTTTTTTTTTATGTAAGTACTATATTGTTTAATTGTTTTGTTTTTGACACGATTGATATTTTTGTCTTTTTCATCTTTAGTTAACTTACTCTTTTTCTTTCAAATTTTTTCTAACTTGTTTTTTAATTAACTTTTGAATAAAATAAGTAAATTAATCAGTGAGTTGGAGGATTTAGGATTAGAAGCATGAGATCGAAGAGAAACATATAAAAGATAATACTTGTATATTTATTGAGTTGAAGTTATTATTTTAACTTTCTTCATGAAATCCTCCACACACATGAATGAAATGCAATGCATTGTGATGCTTTTCTTGACATTCACATGTTTTTCTTATCCTTTAAAACTCATGTTTTGCTTATCTCTATTTACTTTGCAATGGGTGAACTTCACATGTCCAAGAAATTCAAAATAAAAAAAAAAAAAACTTTTGTTAGTGTGCTTAATGAAACAAATAAATAGAACTGATAGGAAAAATGGTAATTAAACTAGGCATGTGCCTGATTTTTTATTTATTTGTAAACATGTGAATGAATTAACTAATAGTCTTTGCGTAGTTTTACACCGTTGTTAAAAGCTTTTGTTTCCTCTATTGTAATAAGTGATAGTTTAAAATGTTCTATTAATAATGGCTTTTCTTATGAAGATATTTTACGCCATTAATATATTTTAAATATTTTCTCTAATGATATTTATAAAATGGTGTCATACTAAAATTTTTGTTGAATTATAAAAACATTTGAAAGGAGACATGGATCTATTAAAAAATGTCTAATTAAATATTCTTGTGAAAGAATGATTGAATTTGAAATGATTGATAATATATATAGTTTTAATTAGATTCATAAATTTTAACACATGGTTTATTACATGAAGTTGAAAGAAATTACTTTTTCTATATCATGATTGTGACCTTCATGATTTCAAAGATTTGATTGTGTTCATAGTTTAAAACATAAACTTACAAATTTTTGTCCAGATTTTTTTTTATGTCTTTGCACTGAAAAAAGAAAACACCGTCTTTATAAAAAGCATATGCAAAAATATGAATATAATTTAAGGTCTATATTGTTGAGACATATAATAAGCCTAACTCAAATTCATTCTACATAAATCTTCCTTTTCTTAATTTAAGAACAATGTTTCTTATAACAACCATGATAAATATTTAGGAAAAATAAACCTTTTTGCGTTATTTGTCAATGAACTAATTGTCTAATCATGAATTGTTTTCAACATTGTTGCACACTTGTGTTTACACCTAAATTGAGACTAATGTTGCCATCCTTAGTGCTACATATGATTCTCAATAAGTAATACGTCAAGTTAAATTGTGTGCTTAATTCAAATATTAGTCTATAGATTCAGGGATTAATGTTCTATGTGTATGCTAATAAAAAATATTTTTTTTATATCAAAAATTAAGTATGCACTCTGAGTACGAGGATTATAATTAGAAGTGTTCGGCAATCTTATGTATTAAAGAACAAGGGTCATTCGAAAGTTAAAGGAAGTCTACACTTATGCTATGTCTTTGATTTCATAGGATCTCAATAAGTTAAGGTCACATATAATTTCACATATTCATGAAATTGTGGATGCGGATCCATCTACCCCAATTGTCACCATTATTACTCATTTCAAGTCCTCATTTGGATACACTGCAACAGACATAAAGGTTTGGTTGGCAAAGCAACAATCAATTGAAAATGTCTACGATAATTGGGAAGAATCATTCAACCAATATCACAATTTTTTTTCCTAGTTTCCACTACCGTTTGAGCACACAAGAAGCATATCATGCGAGGAGTTGCAGTAAAGAAAAAAAAAGGTATACTTCAAAAGAATCTTCTAGACCTTCAAACCATGCATTGATGGGTTTTGGTTTTTCAAACCACCAGTCCAAGTGGATGACACATTCTTGTATGTAAAATACAAGGGCAACCTACTAATGGCAGTTGCACAAGACGAGAGGAACAACATAATTTCTATTGCATTTGTTATTATTGAAGGTGAAACTGTAAATGCTAAGATTTTTTTTCTTAAAATACCTAAGGAGGTACATGATGACCTTTGCTTAATTTTGGATCACCATAACTCCATTAATGCCGTGTTTGCAAGACCTGGGAGTGGATGGACTTAAGGTAATTGCATGCATGTGTATTACATTTGACACATTGCACAAAATTTCATAAGACGATTCAAGAATATCACTCTGAAAGAGGACCTTGTAAATATGGGTAAGCACTTCCATTTTGAAAACAATAATTTTTCATTGTCATGTTATTTATTCTATCTTAACTTTTTTACTTCAATATGCAACATAAGGGAAGTTAATCCAGAAGCAAGAACTTGGATTGCCAATTCCTAGGCACAAATGAGCATTTTCACATCAATTCAAGAATATGGGGTCACCTAACAACTAACTTATCAAAACCCATCAATTTAATCCTTAAGGAAACAAGGAATTCTTGTCAATCTCCTCCATAGTCATGGTTACATACACAAGGTGAAACAAATTCTTCGTCAAAAGAGGGAGGGAAATCAATGTAATATTTAATGCTGGCCATGTATATTCATAAGTTGCATCAAAGGGACTAACAAATGTTCATTCAAAATCAAACACTCACAGGGTGCTTGAATTTGATAAAAGGGACACAAGATTCTTGGTAGAGGAGATGGTCAACCCAATAGAAATTTCGATCTACTAGAAATTTTTTCATTACACTTGATGAAGGATGGTACGATTGTGGGAAGTTCTAGAAACTTTATCTCCATGTTCTCATGTGCTTGCAACATGCAAACATATTCACCATGATTTTAACATGTACATCAATCTTGTGTATAAGTTGGATATAGTCAACAAAGTCTACTACAATTTGTTTGGAAAGCTTAAACACAATTATTATTGATCAACTCATGAAGGTCCACAATTTTGTCCTAATATAACAATAAGAAAAAGTTCCAAAGGTCGGCTAAAAAGTTATCACAAATTAGGATTGAAATAGATATTCTAAAGAAGATCGGACCAGGTGATACTTCTGTTGTCACAGTTTATGACACACAAAAAATCATTGTCGAAACAACCCTAGGCTTAAGGGATCAAGTTCCCATAATTAATTACTTTTGTAATATATGTCATTAATGAAATTAATAATATTATTATTTTTTTAATTGAACATGTCTACCATCATAACTTTCTTATTAAATACTTTACCTATACACTTCTTTAAGAATTATATCATCACACTTCCAACCTAATTTTTAATGTAATTATTATACAAATGTCAAATTTATTTAAATCCATAAACATCCCAACTTTTTAAAAAGAAAATTCCTATCAAAGTTGAAAAGTGTTGTGTATAGATTAGAGTGCATGTTTATTTGATAACATATATCCTTACCTACCCTAACCACCCAATGCATGTCAGAGTTACATCCCATCCAATACAATCTAGGTTAACACGTGTTTCCGACGACTATGGTTGTGTGCATGTTTATATGATGACACTTCTCTTGAGCCACCCCAACCACTCAATGCATGTCAGGATTACATCCTATTCAACACAGTTTAGGTCAACACTCGTTTCTAGTTACTATAACAAGTAATAAACATGTGATGATGTGCATGTTTATTTGATGACATGTGTTTTGAGCCATCCCATATACCAAATGCATGTTAGGGTTACACCTTATCCAACAAAGAGTAGGTCGGCACAAGTTTCCAATAATTATGGCAAGTCATAAAGATGTGGAAGTGTGCATATTTATCTGATGACACGTATCTTGAGCCACCCAAACCACTCAATGTGTGTCAGGGTTACATCTCATTCAACACAATCTAGGTCCACACACATTTCCAATGACTGTGATAATTCATAAACATGTGGTAGTGTGCATGTCTATTTACATGTTATCCTACCTTCAGTGCTTTTACTATAAAAGAGTGTAGTTGGATGAATAGAAAATGTGTAATTTTAAGTTTGTAGTACTCAAAATGGTTCACTTTAAAGAAATAAATGCATACACATCATGTTGTGCCTCTGTTAATTATGAGGGTGGCATTGAGTAGGTTCACAAATGACATTACACTTAGTCACATGAAGAGGATTATTGGGAACTCTTGTGCACTCAAAGTTGATAAGTTACAAATATCTTTTATCATATGCCATTGTTAACTTGGAGAAACTTACACAATGTTTTCTTACAAGTGATGAAGATGTATAGAACATGACTTGGTGACATGTTTTCTCAATCCAATATTATGACACTTTCTGTTAATTTGGTAAAGGTCGAACTAGAAAATGTGAATTATAAAACATCTTGTTATAATAGTGGAAGAGTAATTGTTTAGTAATCAATTATAATTGTTGTTTTGTTGTAGTTCCTACCTATGTTGTTGTTTAATATTTTTTGTTAGGGTGTTCCTTCACATATATTTTATTATTCTTTTAAAATTATATGAAAAGGTTTTCATCTTTATCATGAAGAAAAGTTTTCAAAATTAGACTTGTTTTAATCTTTTTTTTATATGTTGTAATATTCTTTACAATAATATGTAAAAATTTTCATCTTTAGATTGAAAAAAATTCTACAACTTCGACTTGTTTGTTATGTTTCTTTTAACTTCAATTTCTTCTAAATTAAATATTAAAATATTTAATTTCACATACAATTTTTACTTTTTCATATTTCTATATATACAAAATCTTATTAGAGAAGATATAAAATATTCACTTAATCAAAATTAATTAATTCATTTATGAACTTCAAATTTTAACCAATTATGTTTTCTAATTTTTGACATTTCCTAAATAATATTTTATATTTATAAACAAATACCTATTCATATTATTATTATTTTACATTTACAATAAGCCTACGTAATTACTTGTTGACTATCTTTCTCTAAATTAATATATTACATACACTTATTTTTTTAAATTAATATATATTTTTTTAATTCAATCAATTCAATTATAACATACATTTCATTACTTTCTTCTAATTCTTTAAAATTTTGCTTATTTATATTTCTTTAAAATATATCTATTTTTAAATATTTATGTATCTCACTTTTTACTTCTCTAAATAGTTAAATCGTACACACTTATCAAATATAATTAATTATTATTATTAGTAAAACTAATTTTAATATTTCCTTCAAATAATTCTTTTCAATTAATTATTTTTTTAATTTTTTTCTCTCAAAATTTTGCCCTTCCCTTTATATTATTTAATAAATCAGAATGCAAAAAAAAAACAATTCAGAATTCATTTCTCTCCAAAATCAAATTTCAGTTGATTTTCCAGTGCCAAATCAGTAAATTCAAGATCAAAATTCGAATCAAATTCTAACTTGTATCCAAACTACTTTAGTAAATATTGGGTCCACTGTGCCACCTAGATAAAATAACAAAAAAAAAAAAGCACAAACAGTGCTATATCAGAAAAGAAAATTCGTTTTACCAAGTTTGCTTAGTTTTTACTGTTAATGAGGTATGCAAAGTGTGAGAAGAGTAAATAATAATTTGAGTGTAATTATTAGAAATAAATATAAGTTTTTGAATAAAAAATAGAAATATAAAAAAAAAAATTCTATGTTTATAAGGTTTAAAGATTTTGGTACAACGATTAATTTAACGAGTTCTTGTTGTAGGTTGGAAAATGAGTCATACTACCTCTATCTTTTCTTTCTTGAAACAACTATTTATGTTTCAACTTAATCTCTTACTGATATTTTCCTTTCCAATGCTTTTGCCCTAATCACCATTGAATCAGATTCTTTCCCTTTGCTTTTCAATCAAAGCTTTCACTTTCAAGGCATTCACCATTTCGATTGACTTAAGAAATCTCAACCATCCGATTAACCTGATCTAGCGGTCATGAATGTGTGGAATGCATAGGGCATGTAAAAGATCTTAGAATGGACAAATTTTATATTAATTACAAATATTAGAGAAGTCCTTCTATTAAATAACATTTCATTCAATTTTTTTATTACGTAGAAGTCATATTTGGTATATATAATTTTTTATTATTTTATTAAACTCGTGCATGTAAGTATAATTTTTATGTTTTTTTAATTAAAATTGTGTCTCTATAATACATTACTTTAATAAAATAATAATAAAATTATATAAAATAAAATCAAATATGTTAAACTTTTAATATAGTAAAAATACTTCTCTAATACAAAGTCATATTTTCCAAGTTCAAATTCACTTAATTTTGTAATTAATCTCAAATTTTTATATATTCTAATAATTCTTTAGAGAAGGAAAAATAGTAAAAAATCACGTAAGTTATGATATGATATATGATATTCTTATACTTAGGTAAACAAACTCAAACTCTCACTTTCTATATAACTCACGTCACCACAACTTAATACAACTTAATACATTCTGCTGCTGATAACAACAACAAGGAGAAAAAAAAAAAAAAGTTCAAAAGTACTGTGACAAGCATAGAGTGCAAAAACTTAGACTCAGTATTACAAACAAAGATTAAAACAGTGACAGGTTTTGAAGTTTCCAAGGGGAACTCTCTTCAGCAGGTACAAGAACACAGATTGTAAGTGAAGCACACTTGTAGAAAGCTGCCATGGAGTAAGAGATAGGTTACATTGAAGACCTGAGATCATAGCCCTTCACAAGAGGGTGCATTGGCAATTTGACCATGAAGATTAGGTTCTCAAGGGGTGCCATTGCTTAGTAGTTCTTCCAGTTGAAGGATCTGTATAGTGCATGGATATATAGCATGCCATTGAAACATATGTATGAGTCAGAAAATTGAAGAACGTTTTCGCATGAATCTTTGTCCCATTTTATGAGGCTATCACCACCACCACTATTGATCATCTTCATCTTAAATAAACCCGTTTTTGTTTTTCCTACTGCAAATGATTCACAAACAGCTTTAGAAATTTACCTCTGGTTTCTCCAAATTCCTTTCTTACCAATAATGAAATTATATATCAAGAATAACTTGAAGTCTTAAAACATCTTTTTTATTATTCTTTGAAATTATATTAAATCATGAATACAACTTATTAATGAAAACAAATAAAATGTATCTCTAAAATTACTTCATATTTAAATTGAAACTTCCAAATTTGTTTCAATATTTATTATATGTAACATATATATATTAGGTTGTGATTTTAAATTAACAGTGTTCATAAGTAGTTATATTAGTAAGATATTTGCAACTATGCTAGGTGTTGATATATAATCGCAAGATATATGTGCGTATATTAACATGTCATACAATTAATTCAAAAGTAAAATCATATCATCACTATTAAATTAAAATATTTATTAAATGTTAAATATAAAACGTACTAAATTAAAATATTTTTTAAATGGCAATTTTGATATGAATAAATTTTGGAGGTATTTAAAGTTTATGTAATCCCAGAAATATCATCAATGTTTATATTTTAATTTTAAAAAATCATGTTTATATGATGTTGTCCTTATAATTATTATATATATACCGACGATATCTTTGAGCAGTTGAACCAACCCGACATTGGGAGATTCCCTTTTCAAACATCATGTGTCGGAAATTTTATTTAGGACCATGATAGATTGACAATTATCATTTTTTATATCATGAATACTATTATTTTATTTCAGAATTTTGTTTATATTTATTCTATTAATTAAATATAATATTTTATCATTAAAAGGTGTTGTAAAATAGAAATAAGAAGAAAAGGTAGTGTGAAACGATAATTTTCCTTTTATTTAAGAAATTATGTAAAAATACACAGACAATTTAAGGAGAAAAAGTTAGTTAGAGGAGCAACTATAGCAATACGCAAATAGGAAAAAAAATCAAAATTAAAAAATTAACATGTATAATATTTGTTGTTGATTAGTAAATATCAGATCCTAGAATCTTATAAGAAACTTTTACTATATCTTATTTGATTTTAAATAAATTTTATCACATCACATTATTTTTAAGCATCTTTAAAAATTTTGTTTCAATAATTAAATTTTATAAGCCCCTCATTTTTATACTTGTTTATTTAAAATATATTTTTTACAATTTAAAAATTAATTTAATTATCAGACTTAAAATTTAATTTAATGACAGTATTCTAAATACGTATCATTGATATTAAAAAAAATTGTTCTAAAGCTTTAGAATCTTATATAAAAATCAGATCTTAATATTTTATTTTAAAACCCTTATGATACATACAAAATGTTCCATGAGAACCTATGTTACTACATCTAAATCTTGCCCCAAATCAAAGTATGTATTTCTATTCGCTAACTCTATTATTATCAACCTCTTTATTAAGACATCAAAAACTTGAAAACAACACTAGCCAATTACCTTTCCTTACACAAAAATCCAGTGATGTTCGCATCATTTTTATATGGATTTGGTTTTTGAAGTATTATATAACTCATCAAGCATGGAAATGATCGATCCCTTTGTTTGTTTGCTTCACTATTATTTAATTTCCAACATAGATTACAAAGCCCCCACAATCACAATTGTTTTAGAGAATCCCCATTAACTTTATTAAAAAAAAAATAAAGGGAAAAGCTTATCATTTTTCAAACTAACATATTAACCAACAAAACCTTAATAAAATAACCTGGGGTTAGAATAAAAGGAAAAAAAAAACATTAAAAATAATCGATTACATTATTAGCAGATACCACTTATTAATAAATCAATAAATACTTCAAGCTAATAATACAATAGCACAATTTCTATAAAATAAAGAGAAGAAAGAAGAAAATCAAAAACACCCCACGATTTGTTTATTGTAACCCAATTTGAAGCTAACTTGGCATGTGAAGAAGAATATTCAAACGATCATATAAAAAGGACATAAAAGTACGTACCTGAAAGCAACTGCTATTTGGTTCTTTATGAGACAAAGCTTTGCATCCCAAAATTTGAGGTAAACTGAACTTTGAACCAATAGATGAAGAACAAGAAACTAACGTTGCTTTCAAAAACACATCTTTCACTGATTCTGGACCTTCTGATTGATACAATAACCACAACACCCAGCAACCTGAAACAACAAACAACAGATAAGAGCTATTCACAAAAACACTTCCATCATTCTATGCACAATGTCTGATATTCCATCAAATTGTAATAAATGTTTTTTTTTTCTTTTTTGCTGTTGTGCTAAGTAGAAACAAACTAAGAAATGAAAAGGGTTTTATCATAAGGTGATGAAGCATAGGTTATAAGAAAAATAAAGCCACGAATTATGAACATACCATAGATTAAGCCTTGTGAAGATGAAGAAGAGGGTGAAGGAGGAGCAGCCAAGTGTAGTGTGTGGCTACTCCTCTCGAAAAAGAGCTTAGGGCTGAAACCAAAAACAATTATATAGAGTCGAAAAATGGAAAAGAGTTGGGAAAAAGAAAGAGAAAAAAAAAGGTGAAAAAAAGTGAGTTGGTTCAATGAACCTGGACGCAGAGAGGGGTTAAAGGAGCATAGTAGAAAGACAGGAACATAACATCATGGATGTGGGACTATAGCTGTAAAAAGGTTTGGTAGGTGCCCGCGGCATCTGTTTAACGTTTCTCTTTCTGGGGAAAAGAATAAAAATACGAATTTAATAAAGTTTTTTAGCATCTAATGAGGCTAATGTTTACGCGAGATTTTTGTTGGATGCTTCTTCATTGATCAAGATTCCCTTTCAAGTGATCAATCTCCTTGATGAATGGACATTATAAGGATGGGAGTTTTATATTATTTATTAGGAGTTAAACACTGTATTCAAGTAATGCCATTATATGTGAAAAATTATAAGAATGTCTTGTGAAGAAACCAAGGGACTAATCATTAAGTAAAGTAAATTCACTGCACATCTTTTTTTTTAAGTAGAATTTGCATGTTTAATTAACTTAATACACTTTTAAGTATATTATAAATTTAGACATTTTTAATTTATTTTTAATTTTTTTCATTTTGTTGAGTATCCAAAGTACTTTTTATGTTTACATAAGTATCTATCAATTGATTTAACTGTCATTATTTTCATCTTTCTGCTTTTAAGTTAATCAACTCATTTTTCCATTTTCAGTCACCTCCAACTCATTGATGAGTCGAAAAAAATTAAAGAAAAAATGAATGAGTTTATAGGTACATTGGAAAGGAGAAGACAAAAATAATGGTTAAACTATATTGACAATAAAAAGATCATGTTTTAAAAGTATGAAGTAATTAAAACTTAATTAAGTTTATATAATATTAAGACCGATAAAATTGTTTTATATTCTTATCAGGTAAATAAATTTTGTAATTATTTTCAAAAGTGGAACTATATTATATTTTATGGTTTCCCCTATTTGTATTGGTCAAGGCCCATCTCCATGTCTTATTTTCCTACAAGTATCTGACAGTTATCAAAAAGTCCTCCATGACCAGCCCAACAAAAAATTGTTTTTGGATTAGAAGGAAAGAACGAACAAGACGAAACAAAATAACGTTGTTTTGTGTACTAATCATACTAATATTTGAGTTTGACCAATTTCATATTTGGAATAAAAATATATGATAGTAAATGTTTAGTACAGTTAAATTGATCTTTTAAATAGGGGAAAATAATAAATTTTCAGTACATAATTGAAAACAAACTATATCTTCATAAAACTATAACGTATATTTCTATAAAATATAATGTAATTTCAAAATAAAAAAATCAAATAAATGTACAAATTACAATCCTAATAAAAAAAATATATTGAATCCAGTTTTGTAAAGTTCAAACCATTCACTACTACAAAAGATATTTAAAGGTATTCTTCATTGATTATTTAATAACCAATATCGATTAAAACCATATCGTATAAAATGGACATTTAAAAGTATTTTTTAGTGACAATTTCATAACCAAATAGACTAAAACATGATGATAAACTTTTTAACACTTTAGGGTTGATATTTCTCTAAATATTTGTAAAAAGAACTACGTATTTGTATTTATGTTTCTACTTCTAAACATTACTTCAACGTGGATGTAACTAATCTTGATATAATATAAGCTTAATTTAACATGACATAATTTGACTAATCTTGATATAATATAAACTTAATTTAACATGATATAATGTGAATTTAATTAGACCTTGTTTAAGATGTGCTTAACTCGACTTGATATTGTTATGCCTAACATTAACACAATTTTACTTAGTCTTAATTTTACTTCACTTGATCTCTTATAGTTTGATATGACTCAATCCGAAGTTAGTCCAAGTCGACTCAACTCAAAAAGGGACTAACTCAACTTGATATGAACCCAACCCGACTCGACCCATCGTGGATCTAACACAACTTGACCAAATGTGCTTCTGACTCGACTCTGCTCAAGGTGGGTCTAACTATACCTGACCCAAAATAGGCCCCACTCAACACGGTCTAAGATGGGTTCGACTCGATTGAGCTTGAAATAGATTAGACACGACTGACCAAAGTTAAGGCTAACTCAATTATGCTTGAGATGCGCTCAACTTGACATGGCCTGATGTGGACCAAATTAAACTTGGCTTGAGGTAGGCCCAACTCGATCCAACACTACTTTGCCTAACATAACCCCACTCCACTTGACTCGTTGTAGGCTTGATACCACTCAACCCAAAGTTAGCCCAACTTGAATCAACCCAATGAGGATTTAACTCGATACAAACCCAACATGACTCAGTTCCACATGAACCAAACTCGACTCAACTTGATGTGGGCTCCACTTGACTTGACCTAAGGTGAGTTCGACTCTATTTGACCCAAAGTGGGTCTGACTAAACTCGAGATGAGATCAATTTGACTTGGCCTGATGTGAATCTAACTGTACTCAACCTAAGGTGGGTTCGACTCTACTTGAATATCATTTACAAAACTTTATTCAATCCGATATGAGCTCGACTATACTCGACCCATTTTAGGCCTAACACAACTCAATCTGACCTGAGTTTGACTTGACTTGAATCAACCCAGACCTAACTTGGCCTAACATGGACTTAACTTGAAACATCGTAAGTTGGACTCAACTTGATTCGGTCTAATGTGTGCCCAACATGGACCCAACTCGACTTAGCCCAATATGGACCCCAACTTGACTCAATCCCATGTGGACTCGAGTTAATGCCCAACATGGGCTCGACTTAACTCGAGTTTTGAAGTCTCAATTCAGCTTGACATGAGTCATCTCAATCTAAACTGACTTGTCCAAAATTAGGCTCGACTTGATATGAATTAAGTCTAACTTAAATTGTTTTACCCTTGCTCAATCTGCCTTAATCTGACTTGGGTTAAGCCTAACTCGTTCTTGTCAAGGTTGCGATTCGTCTCGACTTAATCTAAACTCAACCTAACTCCGATTTATGTTGACTAATTTGAGATGATACCAATCTGACTTAACTTGAAGTAAGCCCAACCTATCTTTACTCATATTAAGTTTGAATTTGGATTGAGTAAATAAGCCCAACCTATCTTTACTCATATTAAGTTTGAATTTGGATTGAGTAAATACTTTTCATATGTATAAAGATATTTTTAAGTTTATTTTTTCACTTTTATTTTTAAATAAGTTTTTTTTTTCTTTAAAAATTGGTCCATGGATTAGTCTTAACCCATACGACTTTTGATGACATTTTGGTTCCATAAACTTTTCTTATATGGACTTATTAAGTTTGTGAACCTTTTTAGGCCCAATCCATGCTGTAAATTGGACCAAATTGAGAGGTCTACCTAGAAGTGACTTTTACATTTTTTTTCTCTCTTTCTCAATATATCTTATACTCGTCTACAAATTTTATATACAAATATGATAACATAACATAATCTTATGAAAGCCCCTCTTTAGCATATATTTCTCTCTTCTTTTATTTTTCTCAAATATTTTCAATAAAAAATTGTGTATTTTATATTTAATGTTACTGATTAAAACATATAATTAAAATATCACATAAAATTCAAACACTGTAAGAGCAGGTAATGATCATGTAACTATTTTTTTTTCAATTATTATTTTTATAATGCACAAAAACGACTTTTTTTAGTATTTTAGTTTTTAAAAACTTAACTAAAAAGATAATGTTGTTTAACTTTTTATAGAAATAATTCAATTATTTTTATAATGTAGTTCAATTAACTATTTTATTTCAATTTAGTTTGTTTACACCCTCCAATTCACTGCACAACTCACGCTCATTGTTAGAAAAAAAAAATTAAGATCATAGGATGTTGGCCAACAATAAAATACGAATTTTAAAAGCTTTAAAACATAACCATTTTAATTCAATAGCTAAAGCTATCTGAATACCCAATGGAAAATACTAAGACGAAGAAATAAAGGAAGTTAATTTGCTGTAATTGTGATTATTTCAATAACCATGCATCTCACGTTTGGCTTAATTATTTCTTTAGTATCAATGTTTAGATTTAAGTTCCAGCTAACGTGTTGATTAGAAATATTTATCGATTATAAAATTTCACCACACGAGGGACATTCATGCGATGATTTTTTCTTTAAAAAATATTTCAATAGATCAAAGGAGAGGTGTTTATATGCCACTTTAATCTAAATTTCAATAATTATATGAAACTTGTTTAGTGGCAGGTGAAAACAAGAATTAACATTAAAAGAAAACTAGAAAGATTTTATGTATGAGACATACCCAAATGATGATGGAATCCTAAGTTGGAAAGGATTTCCAATTAAAAAACAAAGAAAACCACATTTACATATAATTTGTCAAACTTGATGAAAGCGATAGTTACTTACCTTAGCAGAATCTCTGGGTTTTCTGTGCATACAGTATTTATGTAACATGTCTCTTTTACATTCTATGAAGATAAAAAGGATAATTTGAGGAACTAGTTACGTAGGTTCATCCCAAATATTTGTGATTAGTTGTGACTGTGTATAGAAGAATTCAGAGGAAAACTTCTTGGTCTAACCCACAACGTATGATTGAAGGGTTCTCTAGAATGTTCTGGAATGATTGAATCTAATAATAATAGGCTAAGTTGTGTCACAAAAGTATGATTTACCTAAGCCTCAACTATAGTATAGGAGGATATTCATGATTGTAAATGTGTGTTGTTTTTATTACTTATTTTGACGAAGCCTTTATTGACTTCCACATCAAATCTGAGAGAATATAATGTTGTTTAACTACCTTGTATATGTTTATCAATGAAACATTATTTTTCTGTGTAACATTGTTTATATAATCAATTGTTTCTTATTAATTTTGTTAAATATTTATATTAAATATAGGAGAATAAAAATTACGAAATATTGGCAAAAAATATTTGAGTTAAAGATCTTTTTAATCTTTTAATGTAAATTTAGATTCAATTCAATCTTAGAAAAATATATAGAAAGACAAAATGTATTTCTTATACATTATATTATATCTTCAATATCCTCTTCTCATATATTAAGAATTGGATGATTATTTGATCCTACAATATTTATACGGTAAAAATTACTTTATATATATATATATATATATATATATATATATATATATATATATATATATATATATATATATATTAATTAATTATGGACTATAAGAGATTTTTAATGATTAATAAGGTGATGAAAGTTAATTGAATTACTATATTGGAACAGATAATTTAACATAGAAATTCCGTTTTTTAATTATTACCATAAATATTATTATTCTTTATCAATGTTAGGATTTTATTTTCTAATATTAAATAGAAAACTTTTTACCAACATTAATTAGAATTATTTTTAATCTAAATTAATTGAGAGATTTTTTTAGTCTATATTGATATAAAAATAATAGTAAACAAAAGACTCACAACCATAAATATTAAAAAATAATAATATTAATCAATATTATTCTAAATAATTGTGGTTGTAATCAATTTTTTTTTTTAAATCTCAGTTGACGTTAATTGATAATTTTTTTTCACGAATTTCATTAAAAAAATCTTGATAAGTTTTAATAAAAAATAAAATCAATTAATATTAATTAAATAAAATTTATTAATATTGTTATTTTTGAATTGTTAAAAGTTATTTAATATTTAATAATTTTTAATATTTTTAATTAATTGAATTATTTTATCTAAACTAAAAAATTAATACTTCCTAAATTTAAATGGTTTCCTTTAAGAAAATATTTAAAAATAAAATAACTTGAAATTACATAAATTCAAATTTAAAACATTTAAATGTGTTAAAAATTGTGGAAATTCACCCTTAAACAGACGTTAAAAATAAATAGATTATTTCAACAAATAGAAGATACATTGACAGTGAATTAACTAAGTCAATTTATCAATTAACTCAAATAATATATTATAAAAGATTAAGAAAATATTATAAAATATTTAATAGTATCTATTAACTACATCTTTATCATATGAGTGGCTGATTTTATGATAGGTGAGGCTAAATTTTATTTATTTATTTATTTATTTTTAGTCTGAGTTAGTAGTCGTAGGTCAAATTAATTAAATTAACTTTTTAGGTGAATTATAAGAATCTATAATACACTTTATTTATTCAACACATAACATGAAACTGGGAATAACATTTCAAGATTTTTTTACAAGTTAAAATATCTTATCAAAACTTTATTAAGTCTAAAAAAAAAATATTATTCTTTCAAAATATTTAATTAATAATTTATATATACACACAAAATAGTTATTTTAGACTTTTCTTTTCTGTGTGTGTTTGGGTGAGCATTTATAAAATTGATTTTGGTTCAAATAAATTGTAAATAAATTTTAAAATCTACAGTAAATTGCACCTAAAATCATCTTAACTGACAAATTATGGAATGAATTTATTAAATCTACTTTTTTTCTTACATAGAGAGAAAACTTGTTCTATAGCAACTTTGAGTTTTTTTTTCTTTTTATGGAATGAACAATTTTAATTCAACATCATATTTTTACTTTTCGTGTACACAAATTATTCGTTCTATAATATACTAGTCTTTTAACAATCTTAAGTAGTAGCATGTGTTAAAAAATTTGGAAAAAGTTTGTATATGTGGTCTTAGTATCATTTTTTTCCATAAAAGATACATTAAGAATTCAATTTGAAGTCAAGTAATATGAATAATTCAATTTAATTTAAACGAATAGTTTTTCTTTTATTAGCAACAAACTAACCTACAACCTATAAAGAGTACCAATTTATTCATAATATTAAAAAGAAATTTAGTTATATGATTGACAATTTCTTATTTAAAAAGATAAAAGAAACTTCTATCCCATTAAGTATGATGATACACACTTTATTTTTAATTTTCTTTTATATTTTTCGTCTTTAAAGATTTGGATAATTCTTTAAAGATTTGGATAATTGTTTGTCTAAATTGACTATGTTCTTTCTCAAGAGAGATTACACATTAACTAGAAAGTTTATGAAGAGATGAATATTGTTACAGAACATGATTACACAATTAATCTAAAAGTAGATAAGTAAATAATATTATATTTCTTTAATTCATTTTACTTTATTAATTTGATTGAAACCATAAATGTTTTTGGATTTGATTAAAAAATGTTTGAAATGATGCATTGATAAATAAGAAGAAATATCAAGACGGATTTGTTAAAACTGACATCTTGTTGCAACTTATCTGAATTATCACACACTTTATTGACATAAATATTTTATTCTTACAACAACACATAATAAATATAAAAAAAAATAGTTATATATGGATAAATATAAATTTATTAATATTACTATATTTACACATTTTAATATAATTTAAATTAAATAAATTAAGATTTATTTTATTAAAATTAAAAGATGTAATTGACTTAATCAGAGATACGAAATGATACAAATGGTTGGATATAATTGTAATATGTGTTGTAATTCTGATACCAGGTAACTAAGGTTGCCACAACATTTTTAGTTGGTAGAGGAGAACAAGGTTACAGGAAGAATTTTAGTCAAGTAACTTAACTGGATTTCATCAAGTAGATGGAATTATCTGCAATGTCAATATTAATTAAGATTTTACCGTAATTTTGTAGTGAGTTTGGTTTTATTTTGGACATAAGCTACACTTTTACTTGTTTTTTGAGATTACTGCAGGCTAAGGTGAGAAATTACTAAAAAAGTCACTCAAAAAAAGAATATACCATTCGAGTTACCTTAAATTAGAAAAAAAAATAAGAAACTAATGAAGATTAAACTTTATGTACTTTTTTGTGTTTTTATGTGTATACACGTAACTTCACATACGCACCCACACATATATATACACATATATATGTAAGAGTTGAGATAACCTTTTTGTCTCATTCAATTTTATTTTTTATTGTTGTTGGTTAATTTTTAATTCATGTTATCATTAGGTGTGGATTTAAACATTGTATGTTACTATTAGATTTTATTTTTATTTTCAATAAAATGGAGTTTTTCCATTTCAAAATTATGGCTCCTCAAGTTAGTTTCTAAAATGGATTATTAATGAATTATTTGCGAATGTTCACAAATTCTTCTAATAATCCAAAATTTTCTAATAATTTTATTGAGTACGTTTATATTTAATCTCAATATTGAATATAAAAATATTAAGGATTAAGATTTTACTGTAATTTTGTAACGGAGTTTGGTTTTGTTTGGACACAAGCTACACTTTTTCTGAAGTTATTACTATAAGAGTGAGAATTTACTAAAAAAGTCATTAAAAAAATATACAATTAGAGTTATCTTAAATTAGAAAAAAAAAGTAAGAAATTAATGAAGATTAAACTTTATGTACTTTTTTGTGCTTTTACATACATACAAGTAACTTTTATATATATATATATATATATTATTTTATTGTTATTGATATTTTTTAATTCATGTTATCATTATGTGTGGATTTAAACATGTTACCATTAGATATTCTTTTTGTTTATTTTCAATAAAATGGAGTTTTTCCATTTCAAAATTATGGTTCTTCTTCTTAGTTCCTAAAATGGATTCTATTTAGTGTTCCCAAATTCTTCCAATAATCCTAATTTATTTTGGCAAAAGGAATATTATAAAAGAAAAACATAGAAAGTTTCAAATTAATAAAGAAAAACACACAATATAGAATCTATACACATGTCATAATTCATTATTATTTATAATTAAGAAATATAATTACTAAATAACTGTCTTATTTCTCCATAACAGAAACATACTAACCTAGACACTAGAGGAATTTATATACATACTATGATACTAGTATTTATGATTAAGGAGCATGAATACTAAAGAGTCTTGGCTCTCCAAAATAAAATTAAAAAAAAAAAAGGTATGGAATAAAGTAGCTCCAACGGATAGAAAATGTAATCCATTGGAACATTTGGTGTCCTATTGAAGATTTTCAGATTTCAAATATTTCATGGTATGATTGAACTTTTTTTATTGTTGGAAAGAAAGAAAAACATGTCTTATTATTTCTTGTCATGAGTTCTCTTTGAATTTTTTTAAAGAGTTATATTTAAAATAATTATATACTATTAAGTCGTCATTCAACCATATAAGAAATATAATATTATTTAATCTTTATTCTACTCTCACCCTATATATGCATTTTTATATAAATACACTTTCACTTTTTTGACGTTATATCCTTATCCTTCAATTTTATCCTTCACCATGTACATGTTATTCTTATTAAGAGTGAAATACAACAAATTGTATATCACTCTCATCATTTTTATTTAAACCTAGTAAACTTATTTCAACAACATATACTTTCTAAATTTTTTATCAACAAATATAACAAATATTTGGATGTTTTAACCTTTTATAAAATTAACTATATTCACATTTTTTATAACATACGCATTATTTTCGCAATTCCATTCAAATTCAAAAATCTCACTACCAAGATTGATTTTTTCAACACACAAAAATTAACAGGAAAGTCAAAACTCCTAATGTAACCTAAAATATCATAATTTTGATATAAGTCAAGCAAGCATCATGTTGTACCAAGTTACATTTATATCATTTGTAACCTCAAAATCAAATCACCTATTGACAATACAACTCCATTCATTCTAAAAATCTTAAATATTTCTGTAAATAAGTTTGCAAGTCGTAATATACTGTAATAAGAGACTGAAAGGAAGAGAGAAAACACTCTTATACCAAACATCATAGAACCTATCATCCTTAAAATCAAAATAATTCTATTTGGAATCCTAATCATATTCCTTATATATAACACACATGTAACAAAGAAAAAGTACACCAAAAACCAATATAGAAGACTCTAACAATGCATATTAAGAGAAACTAACAAACTTTTATTTTTCTTTCTTCCATAAATTGTTCAACTTCTCCATAGGGTGACAAAAACATCTTCATTCCTCTTGTTTGAGCTTGAGAAGGAGTCAGGTAAGCAGTAGACCATCAAAGCAATAATTATCTTAAGCAAACAGAAAACATCAAAAGGGTAAATACTCAAACACAACACTCTGGGATCTGCAATTGAAATAATTGAAAGGAGATAAAATGTTAAATCCCCTAATCGAAACATGCACAATAAAGAATCAATGCGTAAATGAGCCAACATTGTCATAATAAAATCATAATACAAAGAACTTGTTAGTATGTATTTTAGAAGTAGAACACACAATGTCTAGAATATTACTATACAATGTAAATTAAACATAATCAACTTTGTATAAGAGTTGAAACATTCCTAAAAAAATTTACTTATATTCATTTTTATTGATAAAATATACAGGGTAAAGTAATAAACAAAACCAACCTTTTTGTATAAGGGTTAAAACAATGATGATATATGCTTACTTTTTTGCACGTGCCACGAAAAAAAAGAAATAGTCAAACACCTATTTTTTACTTGTAAGATAATTGCAAACATATGAAAGATATGTAACTTTTGGGGAGTAGTCTCTATATACCATAATAGCAAAAATTTACTTTATCCAATTTAGTCATTTTGGATTTAATCATGAGACAAACATTGTATGGAAATGTATGTGGGTGACAATTGTTTAGAGGGTTTGGTTACATAGGAATTAATCATGAGACAAATATTGTATGAAAATGTATGTGGGTGACAATTGTTTAGAGGGTTTGGTTACATAGAAATAATATCATCTTTAGTAATGGAAAAGTAAAGGATGAGAAAATTTTCATTGTTGCAATGTTAATAACTTACTTGAATCACAAATAAAGATTGAGATGTAATATTCGAATATCTATATTGATGCATGTGTCTTAGGTAAATCATCACTCTTTTAAACGGAATTGTCTAAATTAAAAACCATGATGTAAGGGAACCATGAATATTGTCAACTCTGATAACAGTTGCACAGGATACTGAATATAGAATTGTAGTGTTTAAAAGTGTTGTGTTTATAGATTTCTCCTTAAAATGTTCAATTAAAAAGATCTAGCAAGGTTATGTAGAGTGCAACCATCAACACTAAAATATATTTTATGCTTTTATGTACAAGAAGGATTGAAACTCTTTTTTACTTTTTCAAACTTATGATAAAATAGTATCAACACTAATAAAAGAATACACACTTTAGATGTAATTTACTTTAGATTTTAAAACTTATTTGTAATTCATTTGAACCAACATCAATTTTATAAATACTCACCCAATCACACACAGAGAAAAGAAAAGTCTAAAATAATCATTTTGTGTGTAAATATAAATTATTAATTAAATATTTTGAAAAAATAATAATTCTTTTTTAACTTAATAAAGATTTGATCAAGATATTTTAACTTATAAAAAAAATCTTCAAATGTTATTTCCATTTCATTTTATGTGTTGAATAAATAAAGTGTATTACAGACTTTTAGAATCTATCTAAAAAGTTAATTTGATTAATTTGACCTACCAGTACTAACTCAGACTAAAAGTAAAAAAAAAAAAAGTAATAATAATGTAAAAAAAAAGTAATAATAATGAAATTTAACCGTATCATAAAACCAGTCACTCATATAATGAAAATGTAGTTAATAGATACTATTAAATATTTATATTTGAGTTAAATAATTTATAATATTTTTTTAATCTTTTGTAATATATTATTTGATTTAATTGATAATTTGGCTTAGTTAATTCACTGCCAATGCATCTTCCATTTGTTGAAATAATCTATTTACTTTTAAGGTGTGTTTAAGGGTAAATTCCACCATTTTTAACACATTTAAATATTTTAAATTATTTTATTTATAGATATTTTATTTATAAAAAAATATATTAATTATAAATATGTTATTTTTTAAAAATTATAAAATACTTATTTTAAATATTACTATTAAATATTTTATTATAAAAATTTTATAACTTTTTATAATATAATTTTTTAACATGATGATAATAGAAACAGTTAGCAAGAGACTCTCACAACATTAATCAATTTTAGTCTAAATAGTTGTGATTTAAATTATTTTTTTTACATTTTATATTAATTGAATTATTTTATCTAAATGAGAAAATTAAAATTTCCTAAATTTAAATTATCCTCTTCAAAAGAGTATTTGAAGAACAAAGTAATTTAAAATTACATCAGTTCAAATTTAAAATATTTAAATGTGGTAAAAATGGTGTAATTCACTCTTAAAACAAACTAAAAATAAATACATTAATTCAACAAATAGAAGATGCATTGGGAGTGAATTTCTAAGCCAGTTTATCTCTAATGAATATAAACAAAATTTGAATTTAAAAATAGTGATGCAATTCAAAGTTGATGCATGAGAAGTGACTGTTATAAAGTGGTCCCTTCTTAAGACTATATTGTGGAAGCTAAAGGGAAGTTTAGGACATAGAATTGGAAGAGTGTAGGGTATCTATGGAGTGAAAACCATAAATTCAGAGACCTAAATTTATATTCCCCAACTGTTAAAACGCATCATCGTGTTGTCAGTGGTCCAGAGGGGTTGGTGCAGTTCATAACAATATTAATTAATATCTACATGACCACATTTAATAAAAGTGAAAACACAAAATTATACTACTATGTCACCCTATGTATGTTCATGTCTGTTCCAACTACCACCTAATTTTTGGCCGCAGTGTATGTGTAGGTACAAGTTTGGAAAAGTTGAACTTTTTGAATTTTAGCTTATCTAAACTTACTTAATGCAATAATAAATAGTTAGGGTACCCTGCTTAATTCAAATGAAAGCGCTATATCACTGGTTAATTAAAATAATTGTTTTGTTTTATTTATAATACTTTTAATAAGTAGATTATAAATTTATAAATTTAATTTAACTTTATACAGTTTACTTATAAAATGAGAGAATAAAATTTCCAACCTATCGCTCTCAAGTTAAGATTCCTAATGAAATTTGAGATTTATAGATAATTCAATAACTAATAAAATCACAGAATTATCAAATCTCAAAAATAGATTTTTATATTATTTACTTTAAATTTAATTTAATTTAATTTTTATAAACTTTGTACTTTTTTATTTTTATAAAATGAAATTTATATTCATTTATACACAGAGTCTTATATATAATTAATGTGAATCTTTAACAAATACAATTTTAATAATAAAAATTTTTTATTTATCATTTTTTTAATTATGAATTAGTGAAAACTTAATTAATATAAATTTTTACTAATCTATATAATCTTTTCTAAAGAAAAAAAAAATCTTATTCTAGGTGTATAATCCGACACAAACATATGGGAGAAACTTTATAACAAATAATTGTCGAGGATATTACTTAAAAGAAATTACATGCTTACAGTAAATTTGTATATATTTAATATAATAAAGGGAGATAAGACAAGAAAATATAAAATAAAATAGATATGGTAAAAAATAGTGCTGTAAAAATCATGTTATGTAATACTGCACTTTCATTAAATTTTGACCATGAAAAACTTCTATCTTCTTCCTATGCACTTTTTCTTCAAAATTTCGATTCACAGTTGCTACAAACTGAAAGCAAAATAGTTTAGAAAAGTCTTTGTACATTTTAAAAGATTTAAAATAAGTTCCATTTAGTTGATTGATAACATTGTCATTTAATATAAACTATAAGATATTTGTAAATTCTCCACATACAATTTTCTTAATCTTAAAAAAATATCAAGTTAAAATAATGAAGAATATTTGAAAAAGGTTTTAGGAAGTATTGTCTTCTTCAAACCACACGAACATGCGCATGTTCTTGAAATGGATACATCATACATACAAAATCTAAGTTTTGTAAGAAACATATGTTTTATAAAAGATGAAAATGATAGCGATAAAATTATGCTTTCAACCACAGATTTGATTTATGTTGATTATTTTATATGTATATTCTATATTATGTTATCTTTTAGGAGAGTCACACCAGTCACTTGGAATAATCTATGACATTATATTTATTTTTTTTATTTGAATGCTAAATATTTAAGATTCTTAATGAGGATGAATTGTCTTATTTTATTTTTTTAAAACTATTTAAAGTTTGGTGACCATCACAATCATTATTAGTCATGATTCAATTTCAAAGTTGGAGATATGTAAACAAAGTTAGAAAAAAGAAACCAATTAAGTATAATTATATCCGAATTTGAACTTTTTTTTCTTTCTAAATATGCGTATCACATGAAAAAAAAATATTATTAATAATACTTGCTGTAACTATTTTTTCCCGAATAATAATATTTGTATTTGCTATAACTATTGAATGTTTTTTTAAATTATAAATACTTAATCATAATTGAGATAAATTACATTATAAGATATATTAAATTTATTAACCACATTAGAATTTATTAAAAGCGACATATTATAATTAACTTAGTATGAAAATTTTGCTAGTAGTTTTGTAGTTTAAAAAGTACAAAATAAGCATAATATTACTAAATTTTACATTACATTAAGTCTTAAACATAGAATATTCTAAAGATTTCAGAATCTTTAAAATTGGTTATAGATGAAACTCTTATAGTTTGTGTTTATCTATTCTTATCTATTATAAATAGATTGCACACACACAATTTTCTTAATATTTTTACCTCTTCTTTCATTTTAGAGGTGAATTTCACGCACCTATCCAAAAACAATCTCTATTTACCAATATTTAGTTTTGTAAATACCTATTATTTAAATTTAAAATAATCTCTATCACATCTTAAATTGTTTATGCAAATAGTGTTTTTTATTAAAATGTTAATATATTATGTATTTTATTTGTAGAAAAAAATATTTATCTGCTACAAAGCAAATTTCAAAATGTTAATATTTTAAATATAAATGGAACATTAAATATTCTAAATTGTAAAAAAATATTTTAAAGATCCCCCAACTCTTAACTACTGGGAAAAAAATGGTCCAAAAAAATTAAATGCAAGAAATAGGGGTCCCTACATGGTGGCTGGTGACTTCGGGGAAGATGGAAAATGGTTAGTCAAACAGCGCACACATAATAAGCACAAACCAACCAGTTCCGTTCGGTTTTGACAATATATCTGCTTTGTTTTTCCCCTTCTTCATGACTCAAATTAGAAGCTTGCAAACTAAACCAAACCAGTTCTTGTTCTAACCTCCAACCTACCCTCTCATCACTCAATTTTCATGTTATATATCATACCCTTTGGTCTTTTTTCTCCATCAAGATCATTGACAAAGCAAAGAGTGAAGAAAAGTGGCAAAATCAACATCTTGGTATGGTTCTCATGGCGAGAGGAGAAAGAATCAAAAGGGACATAGGTGGTGATGGAGAAGTGTTATATGAATTGCACAAGCCAAGGTATTGGCGCGCCTCAATTTGAAGACATGGTTAACAAACCAACCATGTGGTTTTAATTGAGCCGCGTCAATATCTCATCTTGCACTTCTTTCCATCTCCAACCCCTCAAACTCAAATCCTCTCTGGTATGTTCATGTTTTTTTTCCATCTTCATGTTCTTTTTCTTAATTACACCCTTGTCCTCAAGTATTCTCCCAGAGTTACACATTTATTTTGGTATGCAGTACAAGGTTTGAACCTATGATAACTTTGTGTAAACAACTTCAATCTGACCACTAGGTCAACCTAGTGGGTATATATATACATCTGTTTTTTTCCTTGTATCGTTTGTTTTATTTCTTATGTGAAGAACCTTGTTCTCCTCCTGTCTTTGTCTATCCTCGCAATCAAACAAATTAATTCGATGTATTTATGCAGAAAACAAAACTAAGCCTTTTTTTCTCTCAAGATGATGAAAAGCAGGTGAAGATATATACACATTTTATATAACTATGTGTATAATGCATATATCTGAGTTCATTTGGCTGGTAGCTGTTGAAATACACTGATAATCAAAATAAAGCTAACCAAAGAAGTCCCTTTGGAACTAGGGTGAGAGAGATTTGAAGGAGTTATTTAAACAGAAGGCTTAGTAGGGGTGATTAATGAAGATACTCATTAAGCAGAAGAATTATGAAACACACTATGGCTATGTTAGGTAAGATGTATAGATACTGATCTTGGTCACAAAATCTCTAGCTTTTCTTGGCCACCAACTTTTCTTCTCCACCTAGATATTGATTTGTCTTCTCCTCTCTATAATTGACCCTGGGAATCACAACGACTACCCCACGAGTATTCAAAGCTTCTCCTTCTTCTATGCACGTTGCTATAGTTTAACAATTATATGATGAAAAATTGACGCATATATAATGCTTATTAACGTCAGCAAGAGTAGGTAAAATTGGCGTATCAGGTCGGCCATCAGAGCTTGCACTATCCTTATTCTATTGCATCATATCTGTTATACATAATATAGAGAGAATACTAGAAAAAAAACATATATATATAACATTAAATAGAAGGGGAGAAGAGAAAATAAATATAGGTCCACCCTAGTAAGAGTTTATATATATGCACATAATCCAAATCAGAATTAATAAGTGTTGGCCTGGTCACACACATATCCTCTTTTCACAAAATCTGAATGCACTATATGAGCTTAACTTACATGTATTGCACGACATGGTTACTACATTTCTAACTTGGTTTCATAGGTGGTTAAAAACTGAAAGAGGGTAGTCTTATACCTTCCACAAAAACTGGTTGATACACTGGACATGAATAACTCAGTTTATAAAGTGGAAAAAAGGGTTTTCACTGTGTAGTTTTTGCAATATGATCTTTGAGATGTACTTATACAAAGAATTAATGTGATGTTGTGTAGCTACTGATCTGAAATACTTAATGCCCGGGATGTCCATGCCAGTTATGTCAAACAATAAATATATGCACGTAGAACTATAAATTCTCTGCTATGTTGAGGGGGTGGGGGTTGTTGTAGCACGAGTCATAGGGATACGGATGATATTGAAGCTGAGAGAAGAATGATGAGAATGATGTTAGGGACTGGTTATAGGGGGAATTAATGAAGGGAATCAAAGAAGCCTTCATGGTTGAGCTATTCACAAAGTTAGCTACTGAACCTCTTGAAAGTGCAAACTCATGTGGGGCCTCCTCTTTTTTTTCTTTCTTTCTCTTGTTTATGTTTGCATTAACTCTCATACCATAAGTTGTGTCCCCATATGCATAGCTAGCGGCGGGGCAGGCATTGTGAATTGTGATGTTTCTCCAACTATCCTGTCCTTTTGAGATTCCAATTAACTCATGCAAAATCTGAAAAGGAAAAAATTCGAAAAAGGCTTCACTTTATGGTCAACATGGAGGGAAGGGAAGTTCAATCTTCATAAGAGAAGTTCAAGTTCAATCTAGTGGTCCATCACTCAATTGCCATACATACATGCAGTTTCAATCACAAGTTTCTTTCTTTTTTTTTTCTGCAACACACACACACACACATATATATATATATATATACACACACGTGTTGCAGTTGTGATTTCTTTTTCTCTAAATTAAGTTTGACCAACCTGAGGGTTGACCTAATTATATAACCCCATAAAATAGTAAGAGTTGGGTTGATATAATTTAGGTTGGAAATTAAATTAATGTAACCTAACTGGTTTTTAAATTGTATTAGCTTGATGCTAGCTGTTCAGTGTGGAGCTGACCAGTTATGTACTGAATTTAATGTGTTTTACTTTTCATTCAACTAATGGGTACTATACAAACTTTTTTTTAACAAATTAGTTAGTGATAATAAAAATCTTTTAATGCCATTATTTCGAAAGAAAATGAAGATGATAAGTTTCAATTATGTATACATATGTTATGCCACGAGATTCTATAGGTTATATGAAATTATATATATATATATATATAATAGTGATGTTAAGTGTATTGATGGTAGAAGTTGAAGACTTGGTTTGGTACCTCTCTTTATGTCATATCTAAGCAAAAATAATGACGTGAGAAGAACATCATAGGTTCATCACACTTGTTATATATCTAGCACTATCTAATTTCCTTTTTTCCTTTGGTCACTCTTGCATTTTACATGCTAGTCACAAATTGATGATTTGATTATAATGATTTCTCCTACTTTTGTCATTACTCCTAACAAAATCGTAATCGGAAGGCCCACTAAGCATATTAGTTTTGATTTAGACAAAATTAAGGTCATTATTATCTGGTGGCTTCTTCCTTCCTTTCCCAGTTATGGTATTTACTAGAGAAAAGAGAGAAAGGAAAAGTCAATGGATAATTGTATATTTTTACTTAGTTAAAAAAGAAGAGAAAAAATTGACGTTTCAAAAAATTATTCATTTCAATTTTTTTTTGTTAGAATTAGAACTTTTCACATTTTATGTGAATTTTTACAAAAAAAAAAATTGTAAGAAATAATTTTTCTATAAGTTTTTTAAAGATTCACAAACTATTCACAGGAAAAGCCCCATAAAATATGGGATATTCTATTAGTTTGTTCTATATAAAGGCGTTTATTATGAAACAAAAATGTGAGCTTAAAGCTTTGTTTAGATTAACGAGGCTATATCGGATTAGGGTTTTAAAAGATTTCGCTATATACAAAAACACGAGTTGTTTAATTTTCAAATAATATAAATAAGTCTACTCAATTAGAATTATAAAAAAATAGGAGGATAAAAAAATCAGTGATATTCTAATATATTTTTTTATAATTTATAAGTATCTTATATAAATTTTGATAGATAATTTTAATATGAAAAAGAATTTTAGTAGATTTGGTATTTTTTAAGATGTATAATCACCACATCCATCAAACAATGTCACTCAAATTCTTGATATCTTCCGAGACTCTTCTTCTTTCCTATCAATTGTGACATTAATTATGTGCAATATTTAATAACTATATTTGTAGAAGTGTTGTTACGATGAATTTGCTATTTAACCAATATATCCACTTCATATTCAACATTACTTTACTAAATAATGTGGATTTTATTTTTGAATATATTACTTAAAATAAATAAAAAACAAGAAAATGTTAATGCATCCAAAGCTAAGGAGTACACTGAGTTAGAACTTATTAACTGCTAAGAGTTTAAAAAAATGAATTAATTTAATTTTTATCAAAACCTTATCATTTATTTATTACTGTTCTCATTGACTCTTCTAATTTTATTTTATTTTTTAACAAAATCTATAAAATTCCTCACAGTCTTATAAATTTATAATAAAATCCTTTCAAATCTTTTAAAATCTTACTATATAAATTAATTAAAATCCAATACAAATCCCAATCATACTTTTTTTTAAGAAAAATCCTATATGTCAAAGCATTCATATACATAGTCTTTAATTTTTGCATGATCTTTTTTATGTAAAATTAGTCATTTAAAATCCCAATACAATATCTCAAAAGATTAAAATAAAAAAGAAGTGAAATAATTTCTTTCGGGTTTGGTTGGATCGATGTGTAGAAAAAAGAGTGAAAAATAAATAAATGAATTATATAAAAGAAATTTTATGCTCATGAAAAAAAATTAATTTTAAATGTTTTAATTTTTTGTTTTATAATAAAAGTAGTTATTACTTGTTTAAGAGAAAGATCGTGATTTTTAAGGTTATTTCTACTATAAGAGTCATCATATTAGTTTTTATTTTAGTTTTGGTAGCTTGTGCCATTTTTAAGATATCATTTTAATTTTTACTCCTCTAAGAGTTTTATAATACTCCATTTTAATATTTTTTTTATTTGAATTTTTAGGAGAAAAGTTGTTTTTAAGGAAAAAATGATTTTTTTTAAGTATAATGCATAATCTTATGAACTTATTTATTTAAATATAACTCATAATATTGCATTAACGGATGTTTTGTTTGTAATTATATACTCCACTCATTAAGATTATTTGACAAATAATGAAAGTAAAATAAAGGTAACACTTTAATGGTAAGACATGTAGTAAAATAAAGAATAATTATATAATTTGATTTATTTATAATTGTTAGAGCTAGTAATCAAACTATGGGTTCTGATATTAGTTCCTAAAAATAATTGAGGGATGAAATACTGAAAAAATTTTAAACATTAAAAAGTCAAAACTATATAAAAAGTTAGATGGGGTTTTTCAACTTTTATACAAAATAAAATACAAATAGATAAGTATTAAAACTCAAATAAAACTATAACAACTCAAAAATAAAACAAAGAGGTAGGTCTTAAAATCCAAATAGAATTATAGCAACTCACCTAAACTAGAGGCGCCTTTAACATAAGTATTTTTATTACAAAACTAATACAAGAAAAAGCAATATTTTTTTTTTTTTATAAATCCGTGAATGTTCTTTTTTATATATTTACTTAAGATAAAAGTGAACAAAAAATTAACCACCAAGGTTTACCAAACAATAAGGCTACTTGAAAATTGTAACAGACATATTAGCAAAGCAATTCAATACTGATAGACATATCTATGATGTAGATATTGACAAAACAACATTATCTATATCTTGATCTCTCTTCAAGATCCTTGGTGGGTAGATATAGAAATAACAAGGATAAGATATAATGAACCATTTCATGTTTGGAAATCAATTTCTGGTCATATTCATTGTACATCATATTATTACCAAACTTTATTTGAGTTGGATAGATCTTTATACAGAAATATCACATTCACATTTACTCTCAGGAATGATTCATATGTTTGGTAGCTCTCTTTGGATAGTTGCAAAAATAGTTATTAAATATTTATAATTTTATTATTTAAATACTAAATAATTATCTTAATCTATAACAAAATAAGGATTAAAACATGCTAAGTGTTATATATATAAATATTGTCAATAAAAAAAATGCTTTAGTTACTCAAGTTTTTATGGCTGTTAAATTAGCCACCAATCAGTTTTTTTATTTGCTGGAATAATTATAATATCGGAATTTTTTTATTGTAATCAATAATGTTTATTTATTCAAAGATTTCATTATTTTTATTTGTATTTTAAGATTTTTGTGTACAAATTAAGAAAATTCATATATTTTCTTGATCTAAATATAAAAGTTAGAACGCTTTCTTTTTTGTTCACTTTAAAAATTGTATGGGTATAATGAAAAAAATAATAATTAAAGTTATCTTTAATTTTTAAAATAAAAATAAATGTTGTTCATTAATTAATATATTGTTATATATTTATGAAAGAATGTTTCCCGGATAAGGGAATATCTAAGGTGGTAGTTGTTTTAGTGTTTCCTTTTCTTCCAAATTTCAAGGACCTCTCCCTTTTCTCTCCATGGTTAATGATGAATTAGTTTATTAAATAATGTATTATATAAATTATATAAATTTATAACCTTATTAAATTTTGTAATAATAATATATATATATATATATATATATATATATATATATATATATATATATATATATATATTGATTTTATAGTTTTGGAAAATTTGTGAGGTTATAACCTGTGATAAGAATGATTTTCCTTTAAAATTTAAAGGACCTCCCTCCTTTCTCATGGTGACATGATAAATCAATTTGTTAAATAATATAGTTTAAATAATTTTATTTTTTAAATTGTAGAACTTTGTAATTTTATATTTTATTATTATTATTATTATATATGTATGTATTCATTTTATAATTTTGTAATTTATATAATTTATATAATCTAATATAAATTTATACAATTTATAATGGAATATAATTTATACTATTTTATATAATATTACTTAATTTTGTATGATTTCATAATTTTATATAATTACCATCTTATGTTTAGAATTAAAGTTAGTGTGCACATTTATTTATTTAATCATACTCTTAAATGAACATAATCTGTATATTAGCTTCTAAGATATGGTTAAAGAATAAAATATAAACATTTAAGTTGCCTAGGTATATGAAAGAGTTGTAGTTTGGTCTTTCTCCTTTCCATTATAATGACTTTTAAGTGTTTTTGCCACATGGAAAGGTGATGTCCAACAATTATGTCAAGGTAGTGAAAAAGACATTTCTTTAGTCATTATGTTTAATTAAAGAATGTAATAAACATAGCAGTCACTTCTTCTTGGTATTGTTTCTTAAATTATTAGTGGTTTTATTTTATATTTAAATGTTTTTGGAAAATGAAAGGATAATAACTGAAAATGTCATGGTAGTGATACTTTTATATATAAGATTTTGTATTTGTCAGAGGTTAATGATGAGAAGTTACACGTTAACCCTTTCGAAGGGAAATGGTTAGAGAGTAAGCTTACATTCTTTAAATCTTTTCCTTTCTCTCAATTCAACAAATTTTGAACCAACACTAAGTTTTCTTATCATGAATATCTTTTTCCCTTGGGCCTAATATTACTAAATCAAATGGTTAAGAAAATAACTCTTTTTGTGGATAACATTGAATGTTTTAAAGGTATCTATTCTACTTGTCTCTTGAATTTAAATTTGTTGATAATAAAATAAACATGATCAAAAGTCCTTGATGAAGTTGTTCTGGTCAATGATTATCTTAACCAGTTCATAAACAATATTTACAATATATTGAATCCACATAAACTACTTAAATCTCAAAGAGTCTGCATAAATAATATTTAAAATATCACAGTAGTGTTATCCACAATAATATTTACATTATCTGGCTCTACAGATAGTGAATTCACTTTTATGGCTTTCCCTTATATATAAAGTCACTGAAAAAACTTATGTCATTTTCTTATTTATTTTCTTCACTATTAATTCTCATTTTATATATAATTATTGTCTTCTAAAGTAAAACTTTTACCATAGAATATTCAAGGTAAAAAGGAATTAATAACATTTTTTAAAATTAATATTAACTAAGAATATATATATATATATATATATATATATATATATATAATATATATTTTTTCTATATAAAAAATATTGATACATCCATAATTAATTATTAAAGGTAACTATTCTCTTGAGATTTATTAGGATGGAAAATGGAAAAAATATATTTATAGCACATTTAAATTTTCTAAAAATTAAAACAATTTGTAAGTTTTTTTTTACAACAAGACTTACTTATATATTTATAAAGGTAGACTTCCAAGTTACTCTAAGTGTACCTGTAATACATAAGTAAGGAATCTAATGTCTAGTTTCATTGCAAATCTCTCCCACAACAATCCCCACATGTGTTTTCACTTGCTATAAAACACTTTTGTCATGCTTCATTTGACAACACAACTCTCCCTTACATCATACTCGTGTTTCCTACATTTGCTTGCTTTAAAATTGTCGACACCAACTTACCTACCTTATAACCCCCACATCTATTAATACTAGAAATTATCCATTGTAGTTTACACCTCACAACTCTTTGCATGTGTTGTGAGATATTTACGTAGTTTCATGTTTGTATTTTGTTTCTTTGTGCTCAATTACCACTAATTTAAACATCTATATAGCCTCTAATGTCCCTTAACTCACACCTTACCATATGGTTTGATATTACTCATCACATGATAGAATTTTATGTATTTCCTTTTAACAAAGATAGTTAGCTACATAAATATTTTTTTTTGGTGAAAATTGTGTCAAAAGTGCATATTTTAGCTAAATAATTTCTTGCATCGTACCTGTACTCCCGTACTAGATTATAATCCTTCTATGTCCTCTTCGTTTTGCAACTACCTCCTCCTGATTACTTACCCTAGGCGTTGCTAACACCTCAATTCCCTCCCTCTTCATAGTCCCTCCATTATCTCTTAGTGACTATTTCAAATATTTCATACACTCAATTAAGCATTGCCACCAGTCTGAAATGTAAATGTTGCACTAGAAATTTTGCGACTCATCTAAGTCTAAGCTCTTAGTTGAGCCTTATAGAATATTTCTTTTACATCAGTTTTATTTGGCCCATATATTCCAAATAATATATATTAATCCTCTAAAGCAAATTCCTTCTATCATTAAGTAGTACTAAGTAAAATATTAGAAATGAACCCTAGGTTAGTTATAACGTATTGTACTTATCTCTACCACCTATAACACATGTTTCATACTCTATGATCTATCTTGAAACAAAATAATAGGTAACTAATTGTTTTCCTTTCTCATCACACAGTATACACATTATATTGTCAAATAAGAATCCCCTATGTCCAAATGAGCATAAGGATCTTCATGATATTTTCTTGAAAACAAGTGGGGCTAAAACTAGATTGAGGAATGTTGGTTTAATTTCTACTCCTCTTGCTCCTAGTGGAAAGATAAATCTAGAAAAATGTCTTGGTTCTTGATGCATAACATAACCACTTAATGTCTATATTGGAGGACTAATTATTTTGTCATCACCTTGACCCCTGTCTCCAATTTGCTTAGTTATATCCCTTAGTGTTTGGATAGTGTGAGATGCTTGTGAATGTGAAGAAGAATTTTCCAACTCTTTTCTTGCTTTAATTCTCTTAGCCTTACTCCTTTTTTTTTCAATTTTTAATTCAAACAACAATTTTTCATCCTCTAAGTAGCATAAATCACAAAAAAAACTAAATCATATCTCTATGCACGAGTAAAATGATAAGGAATTTCTAAACAAAATTTAAATTATTCAACTAGGTGATTTGTTTACTACTTTACAAAGGAAATATTCAAATTACCAATTACTTGAACTAATCCTTACACAGTCAAAAATTTATTAATTCATTTAATAAGTGAACTGAGTCAACTGTACTACAATTGAGAAAATATCTATTTTATCCTCATAGACTAGTAATTGAAATTTATATTTTATATTTATCATTTTCTTTACACAAAATTGTATGACAGGAAATCTTAAACTATAAATTTACAATAAAACTTTGATAACAACTCTGCATTTCTATTAATACACATAGTTATATTTAGTTTCAATAGTTCCAACTAATAAAACCAAGTTAATTCATTAATCCTAATTATCTAAGAATCTAGTGCTTATTATCAATTCCTTCCTTGATCAAAGACACTTTACCCTTGCATTAACTACAAAACAATATCATCCACAACTGTAATTTTGTTTCTAGTAGCTACCATTTGGTTGATTTTGTGTAATTCGCAACCATAAGGTATTTTCCAATATTCTTCAATTTCTAAAATCAAGTATAGTATTATCAACATTAAGACACACCCAAGTCAATTGATAATAAAATATGATTTTATATATGAATAGTGAAAGTACAAAAAGTTATAATCTATCATATCCAAGTATAAATGAGTTTAACTACTCATGATGAGTAGGATTAATCATTGAATGAAGAAAAAGGAAAAAAAAATGTAATGGTATAACTCCTCAAATATCTCAGTCTTCCCTTTTTTTCTATTCTAACTTTCCTAATTATATTCCAAATAAGTTTTCTCCATCCAATGGCTTGGGCTTAGTGCTTTGAGTGACTTGTTTAACAGATCCATTTCTTCAGTCTAAAGGCTTTTGTTATGCTGAGTTTCAAGATATTTCTGCTTAGTGCAAGTTGATCTCACTTTTATGATCAAGTTTTAGAGTTCTTTCGCTTAGCACCGGTAGCCTCTACTCAACGCCTAGAACCTTGAATCTTAAGTTGTTCTCTAGCCTTAATCCGCTTATCTCTAACATCAATGATGCTCTCTGTCTTGATTCCCCTTAACGTTAATTCCTTACTTGAGTGGAATGTGTTAGCCCAAATATGCTATTTTGGCTCTTCCTGCTACACCCAAGCCTATAATAGATAAATTCATATAATTCTAAAAACAAAATCTATGATAAAGTATAGATTATCCATTTTAGAGATGATTATAGTCTTTTTTTTTTTTACATGGAACATTAAAATTAATATGGATTAGATGTCTAATTTGAGTATATGAACAAGTAATTTTAACACATATCACCTCGAGACTGGAAGGACATAACTCTTTTCAACTGAGACATTAGATGACGTTTCTTAAATAAATTAATGAGATAATAACTAATATGGTGGATTGACTTAAGTACAAAGTAATATGAATCCCAATTTTCTCAAAACATAGGCTATCTTAATCAAATAATCCCTACCAAAATAGTTTAGGTCTAGTCCAATTAACATATATGTTTTTACACTAAAGATCCATTACTTTTAAAAAGGGTAAATATTAACTAATATTAGATCTATAAATATTACTCTTATCAAAATTAAAAAACAAATATAAAATGCTTCTAACTTAAAATTTGTTAATATCTTTGACTAGAATAAGAATATACATAATTTCTTTTAAAATATAAATAAAATATATATCCTGATAAATCTAGTCTTGTGTATATTATCATATCCATATTTCAACAAAATTTTCCATGTTATACAAAGTGACGAGGAGGAATATTTTCCTTAAAGAAAAGCAAAATTATGAAATGGAAGGTTTTAATAGGATATCGGGGGTGTTAATAAGAATGCCCTAAATTTGTTTAGTTTGGGTCTGACAGAAAATATAAATATAAAGGATAATGAGATTTGAGAATATAAAGGATAATGAGATTTGAGAACAATGACAGACACAACAACTTGTGGAAATAAGAGGAAGACATGTCCCTCACTTCTCCTCCACAGGTCCAAAGCCAGAAAATAAAAATAAAAAAAAGTAAAAAATAACATAATGAATTATCCAACTCCACTTTCAATGTTGTCCACCCTTCTCAGCACTGCAACCGTTCAAATTATCAGAAGCCATGGTCTTAAACCTCTCTCCCTCTCCACCTTTACATTCCAGTTCCATCATCAGATTGGCCAATTCCAAGTCACCCATTTCAGAACCTTGGCGAAGGCTCAAAACCCAATTCCCAAAACCGCTTCTTTCCGCTTCTTTTGCCTCCCCCAGCGTGAACTTCGCGTGCAAGAAGCAGTTTTTGCATGAAAACAGCAGAAACAGGTTGGATTTTAGGACTTGGTCTATTGCTGGATTTGACTATGGGAACTTCGAGGGGCCTCAGTCTGTGCTTGAGGCTGCCGCAGTGTTGACAGCCATCATTGTTGTGCATGAGAGTGGTCACTTTCTCGCTGCTTCTCTCCAAGGCATCCATGTGAGTAAGTTTGCTGTAGGGTTTGGTCCAATTTTAGCAAAGTTTAATGCCAAAAATGTGGAATATTCCATCAGGGCTTTTCCTCTTGGTGGCTTTGTGGGGTTCCCTGATAATGATCCAGAGAGTGATATTCCTGTTGATGATGAGAACTTGCTTAAGAACAGACCAATATTGGATAGGGTGATTGTGGTTTCAGCTGGTGTTGTTGCAAACATAATTTTTGCATTTCTTATTATCTTTGCTCAAGTCTTGTCTGTTGGTTTGCCTGAGCAAGAGGTCTTTCCTGGGGTGAGTGTGCCTGATGTTAGACCGTTTTCAGCTGCTTCTAGGGATGGATTGCTTCCCGGGGATGTGATCCTTGAGGTTAATGGAAGTGAGTTTCCTAAACCAGGTCCTAGTGCTGTTTCTGAAGTTGTTGAGATCATCAAGAGGAACCCTAAGCGATATGTTTTGCTCAAGATCAAAAGGGGGGACCAGAATTTTGATGTAAAGGTCACCCCAGATGAGAATTATGATGGAACTGGAAAAATTGGAGTGCAGCTGGCCCCTAATGTGAAAATAGCTAAGGTTAGGCCAAAAAATTTGGGGGAGGCGGTGGTGTTTACTTGGAAAGAGTTTTGGGGTCTATCATCTAATGTTTTAGATGGGTTAAAGCAAACATTTTTAAACTTCTCCCAGTCAGCTAGTAAGGTTTCAGGTCCTGTGGCCATTATTGCTGTTGGTGCTGAGGTAGCACGGTCAAATATCGATGGTCTCTTCCAGTTTGCTGCAATACTCAACATTAACCTTGCGGTTATAAACCTTCTTCCTTTGCCTGCTTTAGATGGAGGCACATTGGCATTGATCCTCGTTGAGGCTGCCAGGGGTGGGAGAAAGTTACCATTGGAAGTGGAGCAAACTATTATGTCTTCTGGAATTATGCTTGTTATAATTCTGGGGTTATTCCTTATTGTTCGTGATACCCTAAACCTTGAGTTTATCAAAGACTTGTTGTGATTATAGTGAATTGTAGTTGGTAGTGAGCTTCAAAAAGTATTTCATGATCCTCATCTGCAATGCTGTTGCACCAGTGTCTTAGCCAGTGCTATATCTGTAGAGGAGGCAAGGTAAGTTTCTTCCTCCAAGGATGTTATGTGAGAGGCATCCCTTTGTTACCAATTCATTGATCTGATCCGGGTTGGATTTGTGATCCTGGAATATAAACGTACAAGTTACAAATACTAGTTTTGATTAAGAATTTTAATATCTTCTCTCTTTGCATTTTCTTTGTAATTCATGGATCTTGACAATTTATAGGTTACAATTTTATATGGATTCCCTTTCCTCTGTAGATTTCATTGATTTGACTATGCTTCAATGAAGCATTAATACAAAGAAAAATCTATGCTTAATTTTTTAATCTTCGGGAATTGATGTATACTTTCTTTTCTTTGTTAATGAGAAAGTGTAGAGATGCCGTGTTTATGAAAAAGAGAGTCCAATATATGTCCAAAATTTAATTGTTTGGCATAATTGCAATAACTTCTTTGCTACATTACATGTCTTGTTAGGAACTAGGTCATTTTGTACGCAATTCCTCCTCAATGAAATGAGCTGAGGAATAAGGTCAGGCAAAGTATTCTTCGTCTACCAATATTTTCTGGTTAGCTAGCCAGGGCCTTCACATGAAACATAGAACATAGAAGTTGGATAGTGGAAATTATGTTTTAGATTATAGTGGGAGAAATGAGTATCAAACTGAAAAATGGCTAGTGTTCCTAGTAGGTTAACATCTACTAGTTTTCTTTCCCCTTAAAAGTAGAGAGTGAAAGGGAAATATACTGCATGAGAATTGAAACTAAGATTAGCATGTGAGTGCTTTTTAATACCATATTGTCAAAACTGGTACTTTAGTATCACCATCGTAACATCAAGTTATAATAGATAGGACTGTGAATTCTCAAACTAGAGAACAGATTTATAGGGAGATCAGAGCAATTAGCCCAGATAAAAATGGCCAAGAATGAATAGTGGGACTTCGTAGTTATTTGCTTTTCAAAACATTATATTTTCTACGCCTTAAACCAGTTACCTTGATAAGGAGTGGTAATGCTAAAGTCTTAACTCAGATGGGAAGTTCCCGAGTATCACTTGGATTAATGTGTGTTGGTAATCAGAGGATGAGACGTGTATCATAGGCATAAGCCAAATAGATAGCATACTCAGAAGTAAACTATTGAATTGCTGAGTGTGCATGGTGCTCTTATTTATAGTATAAATTGAACTCTTACAATAACAAACTCCCTAACTGTGTTATTAACTAATAAAAACATTATTCTTCTAATACTGCATCTATGAAAGACATTTCTTTATTCAAAGGAGTGGAGGATAGCGATTTCAATTAAATATTATGCTTGGTTGAGAGAGGAAGGGAGAGGATACATTTTAACAAAAGAGAGAGGTGATACTGTATTGTCTTCTTTTTATTTAGTTTATGTTGGATTGAGCATTTAGGACTAAGCGAAAAGCTATAGTTGTTAGTTAGGGCACAACTATTTCTACTTAAAAGCATAGTAGCCCAAGCGTCACGATTCAAATGTGATTTGGCTTACTTGACCTCCGTCACTGGACAATTGATGTCACCTACAACAATTTCCCCCAGCGATTGTTCCACTAGTAATGACCTTAGCTTTGATACCAATAGTTAGATCGAGCGCTTATCACTAGGTCAAAAAGCTATAGCCATTAGTTAGGACGTAACTCTTTCTATTTAAGAGCGTAGTAGTCTAAGCGCCCACAATTCGATTAATGACTTGACTCACTTAGCCTCCCCCATGAGACAATTTTCTGCGACAGTTTACGAGAGAAGGAGAGAGATTTTAGAAGTTTATTTATTTTCATACTTTATAATTTTGGATTTGAAAATTAAATAAAATTACTTTTGTCAATAAACTTATGCATCTCTCTTCTCCCACCAAATTCCTCCAAAAAGGTAGCAAACAAAAATTAGATGAAAAGAGATTTTGCTTTGCTTCATTCCCCTGGTCTCCGAAAAACTAAAATAACAAAGTTTGAAAAGTCCATCTCCTCCTCTCTCCTTTCCAGTTCCCTCTGTTAGTTGTTATTATGTTAGTGGAGGGACTTGAATCTATAACTTATCACTCTCTCCCTTTCACTTTTACCATCAAACCATCCTTGTATCCTCCTGTAATTGACTTAATTTAGGCATATAGGAGATTAGGGAAATGGCTCTAAAAATCATTGCCTATCTGGCAGGTTATCACATTGTGAAGTGGTGGTGATGTATGGATAGTGTACAAGGTGAAACATGAAGATGTTCAATGCATGTAGAGAATAGTAGAAAGGAATTTCTCTGAATTGTGTCAACTGTTTGTTTGTACACACCTCAAGGCTAAGGATTGACTGAGATATTTCTAGGGATAAATGTAAACCGAGGTTCTCAAATCTTACCTATTTTAGTTGCTGGGAATATCATTTTCTTTGGATGGGGTGCACCATTCTCAAATGATCAAGATATTGAACACTTCTGTAAAAAAGAAGTACCAGTTTACCTTATAACTTTTTCTAGAATACAAATCACAAACTAAGTTATTGAATGGTAAAATATTATCTTATTACACAATTAGTTTTAGATGTAATAAACATTTAGTGTAAAGTTGACTGAGAGTATTAACTAATAATATTTAAAGTACATGAAATTTCATGCTTGATATTTTGTGTATGCACTTGAGTGTTTTCTTCTTGTTGTCGAATGTCCATAAGAAAAATCAAAGACCATTAGCGTGGGAAGAAGCATGTGTCTTGGAGCCAGCTTGGAGCAAGAGGTTCATATGAGATCCTGTCATCATTGATCACTGGATCTAGCCTCATATGGACATACTAAAACAATAGTTGAATGGAGAATATCCATATGGAGCAAAAGGAAACAATATTATCGAATCCAAAAACATATAGTGGGAAAAAAAAAGGAAAAGGATGTATGTCCTTTGATTGTTCACCCAGAAATTAAGTATAGTTTTCCTATTTAATTTTGGAGGAAATATTATGGTTTTCACCAAGAAATTAGGTTAGGTTTATCTAGTGAGTGTATTTACATTAATGATCGTTACAGTCACAAAATAATAGATTCGTCGTGTTTTCCCATTTTTAAGAAATGTGATTATTATTGATTCTGTCTATATATTTACGAAATATCAGATATGGTGGTTATTACTTCTCTTTTATAGTCTCAACATATTAATTGTGTCACAAGTTAGCAAATTGTGTCATATCTGTCTTGTTTATTAAATTCAGTTGTGTGGACACTTTTGCTGGGACGGTAGATTATGCTTGGATAGCATTATGTGTCTAATACATAGGTATTGAATTAGAATTCAATTATATTAGTCTTTAAACTTTTTCTTTGGAAGGTTAATGAGATTTTTCTCTAAATAATTATATATGCATTAACTTAATAGAGTTAGGCTTATGCTCGGTTAGGATTGGGGTGGGGGTGGAATGGGAAAAACAAGTAGAAAATATGGTTGTTTGAATTAAAGGGATGTGAATGAATTTGTTGAAGGTGCTTTGATTTTGGTGAAATAATATGTCGTGTAATACCTCAAATGACAACACTATATATTAGTGTATTACAGATTAATTAATTTCAACAGTTCTTATTTTATATTTGACCATTGAAAATATAATTAAAAAATGCTTTGAACCACTTTAGTTATGTGTGTAAGATCAATTCTCTAAGTATTCATATTAGAGTGTGTTGTTTCTTAAAATAAAATGTAGTGTGTTGTTTAATGAAGAAGAATGAATAAATATACTGTAGTTTTGTTGGGATGGACACATAATTAATTACAAAATGCAGTTGAGTAAACTGAAAAAGAAATATGGTAACCTGATCTCTAAACATATTGTGGATTATTGCTCATAACATTGAATATGTTTAGTATAATGTATGCTATAAATACAAAGTTCGATTTAAACTGATGTTAGTATCTTATGCATTCTAAGCCGTGTCACGATACTATTTGTATAGGATCCGAGGCATTTATAAAGTTATGTGAACGACTATGACTATGAACTGATTATATATAGTTAATGATGACTATTCTTATAAAACAAAAAGAATTGTTTAAGTACCACTACATTCACCTAAGATTTATCCTAAAAATTAAAATTGTGTCATTTTATTTATCTTGTCAAGCAAGCTTCTTAATTGAATTATTTAATTTACAATCAAACTAAATATTTAATTTGAAATTATTTTTATTTATGGCAAAATGAATTTGTTTAAGCAAAATAAATTTGCAAATTCTTAATATTTGCTTGTTATATATAATGTCTTCCTCATCTTCTAGACCAAAGCAACAAAAAGGTTTTTCGAAACAAAAGGGTAAGGACCTAGTGTGGGCTAACTCAACTCCTCCTACAAACTTGCCTCCTTTCCTTAATTTATTAGATCACAATTGATATTTTACAAATGAAAGACAAATAAAAAAAATATTAACTATTAAGGAAGGAAAAATTACGTCTATTCATATTCTCAGTCCACACAACAATAACTATGCATAGCTTCTATTGGACTATGTCTTCATCATGTGGAAAATAAAACATAATATTGTCATTAGTTAGCCATACATTCATTATATGCAAAAAAGTGCAAGACTAATGGCATGCTTCTATCTTGTGCTCTTCTTATAACTAACATTCTCTTGTATGTGGAGTTTGATTTGACTTTAAAGGTCAACACTATAGATTAGTGTGGTCACATTTTCTAAATGAGAGATATTTGAAAAAATTGAATGTGAATGAAGCATGACAATATGGTAGGAGTTACCATTGCCCACAATAACACTCAAAAAAAGTGCATAAGAAGATTTTGGGGTTGAAGGACATCAACCTCATCTTCTCCATGATGGTAACATGTTAAGCTAAATACGAAATAATATTTAGAAATTGATATGCATGAACTCCAATTAAGTTTGAATATCATATCTTGAAACCTTTGCCAAAGTCTGAAACATGTTCATAAAAGAATTGATGCAGTTAAAGAAAGGATTAAGAACTCATAAATAATATGAAGTAGTCTTGTGCTTCATTTAAGAGTAATATTATTTTTTATAATTTCTTATGACTTTTATTTTCATGATTTACTAAACCTTAATTTTTATGCATCAGTAATCAAATTTATTGTTTCTATATTAAATTCATTCTCAAAATTCTTTTTTAGTAAATATATATCCAATTTTCCGTGGTAAAATGAATTTGAAGATTACGTTGTAAGATTTCTTTCATAAAAAAATTATAATTTTATTTATTTATTATACATGCATATGTTTACATATAAACATACATGTTTAATTTCATTATTTCAAACTTACCCTTAACAAAATAAATATAAGAGTGTTTTAGTAAATGATTAAATTAAATAATTATTTTTTTTTCATTCACATCAATTAGAAACTTTCTATTTATTTCCATTCATTTTTCCTACGTCCAAAAATCTCACTGTCTACTCTTTTCTCCTCCTTTCCTTCCCATTCCATCAACCCTAATCTAAACAAACCTTCAAGCAACATATTTTTTAAACAAATTTTTTCTAAACAAAATTAAATTGATTAATAATTTTTTAATAGTTAAATACATAATTTTTAAGTTAAACTAACACATGATCTTTGGTTGGCCCATCTTAAAATGGGAGAAAGGATAAATTAATGAATAGTTTGTATGATTGGATATCTTATAAAACAGAAAAAGCAAGTACTAAATAGACAATTCACATAAAAGGATAAATAATACATTCACATCTATAACATTTATAATGTTATTAGATTTATTGTTTTTTTTTCATACATACATAAATAAAAAAATATGAATAATATATTAACATCTATAATTTGGGACTTTTTCCATACATAAACGAAATGGGATGTTGATTTATAAAATTTAAAATTTAAAAACAGGGTCATGTGACGAGAGCTTGTAGTGTCATATCATGAACCAATTCCCCTAAGATATTGGTCATGTTCTATCATTATAATATTTTTATTTATAAGATTCTCCTAAGATATTGGTCATGCTTGTTCTATCAATATAATATTTTTATTTATAAGTTGAATTTTTAAGAATGTATAAATGTAAAATTATCAAATATATAGAGAGGATAATAGATTTAGTGATGTGGAAGTTAAGTTCCATGATTTTCTACCTTTACCTTACCTACAAAGACTGAGAAACTAAGAGAAAGTTAATTTCTTAAAAGCTTATAAATAGACTTTCTATATTATAAAAAAAGTCACATTGAATATTTTAAATGTTAAATAATACCTAAACAAATAAATTTTAAATCTATTAAATATTTAAAATATGAAACATCTATACATACAAGAAAAAAAATCTGATTTAACTTATGTTTTGTAACTAAATTTAAATATTAAAAATAATGATAGAATATGTATAATACAAAAAAAAATCTACAAATCAGATAAAAAAGAAATATAAATTACTAATACAATTGAAATTGTAATGGATAAAAAGAAAAATAAAAAAGTTCAATAAAGTGTTTTCACTAACTACATATAGAAAGAGGTAATATTAAAACTCTTTGTATAAATAGGCATCTAGACATGTGATTTTTGCTTGAGGTAGTTGATTACGACAACATTCACAAATTTGTGTTTTAAGAGTTTCGTCACGTCAAAAACCACTTCATTAAGCATTCCAAAACTGTGATATTTCATGAAAATATAAAAGTGTTGAAAGTTGAAACTAACTTCCTAAGTTGGTGGTGTTCAACTAAGTCACTTTGGCACATTTATCTCTAGACAAGTAATCTATATTGCGAAATACTTTATGATAATACTAATATCATAATATAAAATAGACATATGTTATTGGTATATAAGTTTTTACTTCATCAATTAATCAAAATACATTCATAGTATGATTTTTATGATAAATATTATAAAATTATATATATATATATATATATATATATATATATATATATATATATATATTTATTTTTTTATTTATTTATTGACAGTATACAAATTTTATACTCTTATTTAATCACAGAATAATAAATAATTAAAAATTATTGACATTTATAATAATAATTTTATAATTTGTAGTTGGCATTAACTTTTTATGGAAAGATAGTATAAACTCTTAAATTATCTACAAATCTTTAAATTATTTAAAAGTTTTGAAGTTCCTTCTTGAATTTTCTTGTTCAGTTAGAGTTTTTTAACATGTAATTTTTTTAATTTAATTTTTTCTTAAGTATCTGCTAGGGAAAATGAATATAATTAGTCCATCAATTCATTTTTTATCATCTCTGTCATGTTTATATCGTTTTAAACCAATATTTATACATTTTTAGCTCACTTAATCCAAATATTCTTCATATATCATCTTCAAGTTTTATTTTATCCTATGGCCGCTACAATAAAACCCAGTTATTTTTGCTAACTTGTTATAAACAAATTTGGATAGTTAATTTTTCAAAACTGTAGACAGAACATTGATAATGATAGATGGTAAATTTGTTACCAGTTTTTGAAATTTTATATTATATTATTTATTTTAATCATTGCATTATTTACTTTACTTTTTTTGTAATAGTATACCTCAAGATATTAGTATTGATGATTCATAGTTTTCTTTATATCATTCAATTTTTTATTTATAATCATGCCTATTTAAAGTACATTATTTTTACTTTATTTTAAATTTGATTGAAAATATTTAAAATATAATATAAGTTATTTTTATGTTAGTTTGAATTTAATTGAAAAATATATAAGATGAATTGGAGAATATAACATAAAATCCATATAATAACTGAAAGTGGAAAATTTGATTAAAAATATAATAAATAAAAATTTATAAGATTTTCAACTAATAAAAAAATTATAAACGCTCGAAACATATTTTTATAAATAAAATAAAGTTAAGAATAATATGAAATAAGATACTGTTTAAATTTTATATGATTATATAATTTTACTTTTACCATTTATTTCAACAGATGAAAGGGTCATATACTAACTTTCTTATATCATGTCATTATTGTAGAATATTAACAAACTTTATCAATTACTAATCAAATATTTATAATTTTATAAATTAACTTATTAATTACCAACTATCAACTTTCAATCATCTATTAACTTATTTGTTTTCCTTATACACTTTTATATGACAATTTGTTAAAAATTAAATGTCATTTAACAAAACCAATGAACATTAAATAAATTTTCCACCCCTGATTAATACTCTTAATGGAGAACTTATAAATAAGGAAAAATATATATTAAAAAAAACCCATTAATTGAAAAAATAAAATTTTTATATATTTTTAAATTAAAACTTTAATAAACTTAATTAAATTATTGAAAAATTTTAGTCAGTTGAATACTCAAAATATTTTTTTATTTTCATTTGAGTAATTTGTTTTTTGGTTTTTTAATAAAATAAGTGTTTGTCATTTTTTTTTATTTCGTGCAGCTTACATTTTTTTTATCTTTGATATCCTTCAAATTAAGTTGATTGGTTACTTAAAAAATTGGAGAAAAATCATTAATTTATTTTTTATGATAAGATTAAATTGTAGGACACTTAGAAAAAATTAAAAAAAATATTTAAAACATTCAATAAAAATTCTTAAGACTTAATGAAAAATATTAAATATTAATTAAACCCCTTAGATATTATTATATAAAATAAAAGAGCAAAAGAAAAAGTCTACTTAAAAAAATCTAGAAGAAGTAAAAAAGAAAAGTCAACTGTTTTGGCTGCTGAACAGAACTGTAGAAAGAGAGAACAAGAAACAGAACAGAACACAGTAAATATTAAACAAAAGTGAAAAACTTAGTATAAATAAATCCAAACACAAGAAAGGTTTCCCTCACTTCGCCACTCCATCAAAGGGTTGGTCTCTCGTTCGACCCCACCATTGCTGTTCCATTCTCTCTGCTTTCAAATTGCAATTCTCTTCTCTTTTCACCAACCAATCACAAAGGTACTCTCTTTTTCTATTTCTATATTACCTGTCTCTGCATGTGTACATGAAAAAAAAAATTTAAAAAACAAACCTCGTCTAACCTTAATTCGTTCATACATAAATTCCTTGAAAAAATTGTGTACCCAATAAACATGCTGGGTGATTTCTTGTTTTTTATTCATAACCTGATCTATCTGTAATCTAATGTTTGTTGGGCATCAGAATGAATTTGGGTTGATAAATTCTTCAACCCTTTGCTTGGAATTTCTGGAGAGATCTTGTGTGAAAGGAAGATTTTGATGTACCCATTGTTTGATTCTTCTCACCAATTCATGACCCCCAATGTATTCTTCTTTTCTTGGGGTTGAAAGTTGAATAAATTGGCAAAGGCGTGGACTTGGCATTAATTTGACTGCGTGAGACTTGGATTAAGATGCAATTTTGTTTTTGCCCCTTTTTGTTTTTTATATTCGTCTCTTAATTTCCTTATCTTCTCCAATTTCAGTCTGTGAATTGATTGTTGATTAGACTCACTGTTTTTGGGTGAGTGATTGTCAATTCAATTAATCTTGTAAATTGTTTCTATGTAGAATTGGTTTTGAAGGAAAATGATTTATGTTTGTGCATTAGTATAAAAATTCATGGATCAAAAAGGTAATCAAATTGATTCTATAACACTGGGTGGAGTGATGCTGAATTGATCTCTGTAAGTTCTCAGTTTGAGTTTTGTGGATAGGAAAAACATAGTTGAGAGGGAAATTTCGTCAGTCAGAGGTAACTTGTAAAATTCTTAAACTGGAATTTCATCAATGAGACTAATAAATATCTTGTATTAATATCATATAAATTGATTCTAGACTCAAGTTAGCTAGATTTGATTCAACTCAGTCAATTCTAGACCAGAATCAATTGTTCTATGTGATGACAAACATGTAAATATTTACTTAAAATCTGATGACAAGTATCAGGTTGGTTGATATTGATATTTGAAATATTTTGAAGGCTGAAAGATAATGGGCAGCAAGGCACCAAGTTGGTCTGATCAATGGGGAAATGGAGGGTTTGGCAGTGGGCACTATGATGAGGAGGATGAGAAGGTGAAGAAGAGCAGTGGAAGCAGCAAGATGGCTGCTGGGGTAGACAAGGCCAAATCTGTAGCAATTGTGGGTGCTGACAAGGCTAAAACTGCTGCTGTAGTGGGTGCCCAGAAGGTGAAGAGTGGAACCTCTGCTGGAATCAAATGGATGAAGAATCAGTACCAGAAAAGGACTTCCAAGTGAAGTCTAAGTCACAGGTCACTTGCTTCTGGGATGTCTCAGATCATAGCTTTGGTAAATAATATACATGATGCCGCAGTAAAGTATTTTGCTTGTTTGTGTGCAATTTTCAGTACAACAATCCAGATTAACTTTTTATTTGTATTTTTCATTTGTTTGTAGAAAATTGGTGGATGTTGATCATGTTATTAGTTTATCCGGAATCTTTCTTTCTGTGACTTCTCATTCAACAAATTATTTGACAGTTTTACATTTTATTCCGACTGTAGAGTGATGTTTTTGCAAACCTTATATTGTAAATTGTATATTCTGAAGTTAATTTAGGTACACATAATTGATATGATAACTAGAAACTAGAATATACACAAATGGGACTGCATAGGTTGCTTTTGATTTCTCTCCTGAAACAACTCAATGTCAATGAATTTGAATATCAGATCTATTATAATTTAATCGAAATCAGATAAACTAAATCATTAAGATTATTTTCATGTTTCAATATAAGTATATTATTTTTATTGTAATATTTGAAGTAGCTCAACCATGATGAGTTTATGGTCACACTAAATTTTCCAAAAACTATTTTAGTATAGATCTAAAGAAATCTAATGTCAACAAATTTACCATGATTCATAATAGATGACTGTGTAAAACAGTGTCATTTGGTGGGTGAATAATTTATGTACTCTTTTAGTTTGTTTGAAGTATATGTATAAAGAGAAAACTTATCTCAATTAACCTCTTTATTTCTTATCACTTTAATTTAAAATTTAAACTGATTTTAATCCGATCGAAAGAAATTTAAATTGGGTTCGTTTCTGGCTTTCACTGTTTTCTCAGGAAGAAATCAACGTAAAAATACGCAACTCCGTTAATATCTGCTTATAAAAATATTAGTGGTTGGTATATAACTCTACAAATAGAATTTTGAGTGCAACGATTTGCAAAATTAAATTTGAATCACAGTTCAATCTCAAAAAATCTGTAATGATCATAATTGTCTCCAATAGAAAATGCTTATAATTTTTATAAAAAAAATGTTTTTTTCCATTATTTAGTTCTGTATTCAGTTTTTTATTTTTTCCTTTTCGTTTCAACTTTTATAATTTACATTAGATTAAATTAGATTATATTCACCTAAACTAGATTAATAAAAGAAGTTTACCCGATTTTAGTATACTCTGACATGCTCCTAAAAGAACCTTAAATGATCATTTTTTTTTATTTTATCTAAAATTTATTTATAATTAATCATACATAATTATTGTTAACTAGGGAAAAAAATGCTCTCTTTACATATATTAAAAAGTTACAAGTTAAATAATTAACAGAAATAACATACACTCAAGATGCAGTTAAATGTACTTTAAAAGGTTATAGAAGCGAAGAGAAGATTTGTTAAAAAATGTTAAGTAAGGATTTGTTAACAAAAGTTAACTAAAGATTTGTTAAAAAAAAGTTAATAAAGATTTGTTAAAAAAAGTTATGAATATAAAACTTGTTAAAAAAGTTCAGTAAAGATTTGTTAAAAAAAGTTATGAATATAAAACAGAATATGAAGTTATATACACAATTGATATTCTTTGTATATAGTTATAGATTAATTTTTTTAAAATCATAAAAAATAAAAACTGTGTAACTAGTTAAGTAAGACATAATTATATAATCTATAACATTAAATAAAAATATTTTCTAAATAATGTTCTTTTAAACTCAAATAATTACCCGCAATAAATGAAATCCCCTGCACAATAAAACAATTACCTACAATTAAATTATAAAAATTATTTCCTTTTATAATTACTTTTATGAAACTTTAATAATTAAAAAAAGTAGAGACTTACCTGTGCTTCCACTAGTGTAGCATAAATCTCAATGATCAAGGAAGAATTTTTTCAAAAACCATGTTAAACTTAAGTTAATACTTCTCTTACCTAAATGCGTGTTGCAACCATGAAACTTGATATGACTAAGAAAATTTTGAGTAACTGACACAAAAACATCACTGTAAGAAGGCCTGCTGTATGCGTTGTAAAAAAATATATGACCTATTACGCTTGCTCTCAAGTAAAGTCTCTGTTTCTCTTCCATTTTTTCGTTAAATTTGATCACAGGTGAGATTTGGGACCTTTAAGATATGTAAAATATAATTGTATTATACCAGAGACAGACACAGATCACGGATCAAGGTGTGAACACAGAACAAGCATACCCATAAACATTAGCAATTTAGAAGTGAGACAAACATGACACTTTCCAAATAACTTCCAGTAGACATAAAATTAAACTTTACAATAAATCCATCAAACAAGAGAATTTACAATTAAGCATTTGCTTCACATTGGTCATTTTAGGATTTTCTATTCAGATGTCATGGATTACTTCAGAACACAAGTCCAAATGTGTTCTCTCCACTGTAAGTCATATAAAGGAATCCATCTTCATCCTTGTTTTCCTCGTATATTGCAGACATCATTGCCGCTGCATGAACAGACAACAACTCACTTCACAAAATTAACCATAAGAACATTCATTATGTTATGTATAACAAATATTCCACATACAAAACCACAAAATCCATATATATATTACCAGTTGGTGGCAAGATGTTCTTCACAAAAATGAAGATGGCCTTCTCGGGACTCAGCTTGATTCTCTTCCGCACCACATACACAAACTGCCCAACAGTCAAATCAGCAGGAACAAGATACCTACAGTCATCCAAAGAACAATAACACAGTAAATAAAGAGGAAATAAAGGAGCCGAATTATATATCCAGTTGAACACTTAGATGATTGTCAATGTTCTCCACATTCCTATGCTTTCACTTGGTTAACACCTAAGCATTAGATAGAACCCCACCCACACCTAAGCTTTGGCTAGAACCCCACTTCTCTGTATGATCAAACTAACCAGTTATTACAGCCTCCATACTGAAATTTGTGCGCATTTCACATTAACGAAATCACAAAAACATCTAACTTTTAATTTCTTTTTTCCCCATTTAATTCTATATTATGAAGAGCACATACTGATTCTGCTTCTGCTTACCATGTTGGAAGCAAAGTAAAGTTAGGTGTGCTGTCTTAAGAACATTTTCAATAGATACTTCAGACATAAAGGGGGAAGACTCAAAATACCCCAAACAAAATAAAGACCAGTATAACTCAAGTTCAAGTAAAAAGTAAGAAACTTGAAATGTAATGTATATGGTGTATACTTACCAAAATTTAAATTAAAAGCTATCTGACATTCAATAAGTAACAACACTTAACAAATATAATTGGAGTAAATAAACAGTGCCAATGTTTACAATTGCAGTTTCCAGAGAATAGAAGAAACTAACTTTTTCTTATCAATTTCAGGAACATCACTTTTTTCTGCCCTTTCAACAATTACCTACATTGAAACATCATCCAAGTTGATCAGCAATAAACCGATTAATTAAAAGGACATATACAGATAAGAGAAAACAGGTCTTACAGGAATTCTGTCAGGATACTTCTCTCTTATGCGAGCTGCTTCAGCCTGTCTCCTCTCTGGCATGAAAGGTTTAGACATATTAGAGAAATACAAACTTGCAGACACACACACTCACTAGTCATGTTTAGTTTACAGAGAGTTCTTTTTCTTTAACATGATGCAAAAATCAGATCGTCCATGAAATTGAAGAGTAAAAAATACCAGACAAGACGTACCAGCAGCAACAACCTATAGAATTCAAAATCAAAACAATCTTCTCAACAAACAAAAGGAAGTGCATACTCAGTGATATAACACAGATCATTTTCATACTAAGCTAAATAAAATAAAATAAAACGAAAAATACTAATGGACTAAAAAAGTTTCATTTTTGTCAGGCTTCCACACCTCATGATACTCCAAATGGGAAAGTACAAAGCAGAAACATAAAAATTAAAAATGAGAATCCCAAACATCAACACAAATTCCCAATTAAAACTGCACTGTAACATCTGATGAAAACTGCCCAAAAAATTGAAAAAAAAAAAAAAAACTAAGAGAGAAGAAACGAACCCAGAGGGTGTTCCATCTTGAATGAGCTCTTAGCCATGGCAATAATTCTGTAGCAAAAGACACAGATTAGTAAAGCCAAAAGTAAGTACAAAATTAGGGTTTGCTAGGAAGGTAGCAATCCGTTGATGAATAACATCAAAATCAAAAGGGGAAAAGGTGATAACTTGCAATGAAAAATGATATTGCTTACCAGAGAAGAGAGAAGAGAGAAGAGTGAAGAAAAGAGAAGAAGAGAGAGAAATTGGGTGAGATCAGGGGAAGACACATAGAGGAATATTGGAAAACTTGTTATATCCATTTCCGTTTCGATATCTTCACACGTTTCGTGATTATCTTGTTGCACCGTTAATATTTTTAATTTTTAATAAAAAAAATGTTATTTAAACAATATGTTTAGAAGAAAGTTATTCTTAAAAAAAAAAAAAATTAAGAAAAAAAATAAGAAATTATAGAAACCTCTAAACATAAATTGTTTAAAACAAAGTCCAATTCAAATGAAATTGAAATTAAAAATTGGTTTAAATACTCGGTTTAATCTTTATGGTTTTATAACTGTTTCTTGTTAATTTCCATTTGTCACCTACATTTATTTTTTTTTCAAACAACTAAGTTGATATTTATAAAAATCAATGACGAGGGATTGAATTTTTTATATATACAAATTTTTTATCTCTTTTACTTTTATCCTTAAACTACTCATAACTTGGAGTTGTAGTGAAAAATAAAAACTATTTTAATCTATAATTACAATAATTAATAAAAGTTAAAGCAGTTTATAACACTTTTTTATACATATTTTATTATAATTTTGTTTTTTATTTTGGTAGGAAATTACAAGTACTTCTATTATATAATTATAACACTATAAAAATTAATAAAAAGTTTATTGTTATAATTGTTTACACACTTTTATGTAATTTCAATATAAATTTTAGTAATATTTTTATTTTAATAATTAATTTTTTTAATTTATTTTTATTTTTTTATTATGGACATGTGTTTTTACTTTTAAATAATAATTATACGAGCAATAACACGTTATTTATTCTACTGATAAATTTTGTTGAAATTTTTTATAAACAATTATAATATAAATAACCTAATACAACAAATGAAAACATGGTATATTAGGATTATGGAATCAAATTGAAAATTTCAAAATGGCCCGCACAATATATTTTTTTCTAAATAAAGACACTGGAATTTAATATTTTGAGTTTTGAATTCAGCAACAACATATTAGTCTCAGTTTACCATGCAAATGGCCCTTCTCGAGGGAGTTCTTTTGCACCCCCCCAATAATTTCCTTCTCCACTCTATATATTAAAATTTTCGCTTAATTTTTCAATTGTACAATAAAAATTATTTTTTTATAAAAAAATCTTAACTTATGTAATTTAAAAATATTAATAAAATTCATAAATTATTAATTTTTGAACTATATAATCTGAAAAAGATTTTAACTTTCAATAATGTAAAAGCTTTTACCTTTAAATTGTTCAATTTGAGAGTTACTTTGTACTTGTAAAAAAAAAATTTCCAATTTTATAATTTAATAGTAATTTTTATATAAATAAATATTTTCAATTTGTATAATATTAATCTTCTACGTTACATAATCTAAAATATATTTTTTCTCTACATTTATGCATGACACACAACAAAATAACAATAATATGATGGCAAAGCGACAGCTTCAGCGGGATGGTGGCCGAAAGGGACGTTTAATATTTTAAAAAACCAATGAGGGAACATATGAAAATTATGGAGGTGTACATAAATATTATAGGAGTGCGAAAAGAAATAGTCTATATCTGGTACACAATATTTAAGAAATGATATAGATCTGTCCAATCGGACCATTTTATCCAAACCCAGACAACAATAATAAAAATATATTTTTGATTTTTTTTAAGTTAATAAAAATAAATAACTTTTTTACATGTGGATTGGTCTGACCAATCTGTTATTAACATAAGTTAATGGATTAAATGGGATAAGTTATGATCCCCATTTTTTAATGGGATGTGGCTGATATCTGGGTCCTAAATCCACCTTTGCATTCCTATAATCTAATATATTTAAATTAATAATCAATTTTATCCTTAAAAGTGGGAAACATCAACAATTTAATATTTTAGAAATAGAAAAAAAGTTATAAAATCATGAAAGTAAGAAATGTGTTTTAATCTATATTACTAATGTGGATGACTCTAATAAACTCGAATAAAGTAAAAGTTGATTTTTTTCTAATTTTATCAAAGACTTTTAAGGTTATAATTTCTCCTTTTTAATGTAGTACTTCAACTTAATTATTTATTGTCATTTTCATGTTGAATAATTAAATTTAAAGACCAAATGGAAATAACGTGTTATGGTATTATAAGTCCAGAATATGTAAAAATATAAATATTTATTTTTACTTTGATAAATTGATTAGATTGTTATAAACCAGATAATATATTGTTTATGGATAAATGTTAATTTAATCATCAAATCTAACAATAGGGTTAAAAAGAAACACTTTTTTTTTACTTTTGAAAATGTTTTTTATTATTTTTATTCTTCCAGGTATTAGATTAACAACGTTTCACACTTATGCAGATAAAATTGGCTATTTACCTAATATGATTTGTAACATATTTTGTAGCATAATTTTTATTAGTTAAAAATCATTTAAAAGTACAGAATTACAAAAAAACATTAAATATCATGTAAATTTTTCAAAATTGAATAAGTTTTATAAATTTTAGATAATAAATAAAAATGTGTTAAAAATAATACATTTTTATATTAGCCTGTGCCCAAATCGAATCTGCGAAGCATTAATATCTACAATGCCATTTCAAGTGGAAATTGGTGGTTCTTTCACTTCGTATCATTTTTGGTATGGTCATTCCTTCATTACTGATCCATCAACCTTTTGCAATTCTTGCTCTTTTTTAATTTATTTATATTAGTACTATGTAATTAACAACATATTTTTTAGGATAATTATTTTAAAATATTGTTGGAAAAGATCCTAATAATATTTTTATAATTAAATTCAATTGTTTGATGATGTTTATTTAATAAATGTCGTGGAAAGTTCCTATGTCAATAATTCTAAAAAAAATCATTATTATATTTAGTTGTGATGATTATTTACATTTTTGTTGTTAGAGGTATTTTATAAATTGTTCTTCGCCTTTTTTTTTCTTCGTCGTTGCTATTATGTTAATCTATATTCACTATTGGTGTCTCCTTGCAGTTATAGTCATGTTGTTAATGTCATGCCACACTACTTTCATGGTCAATATTTTCTTTAATGATTATTTATCTATTCCATATCATGGACCACCTCTTGTTGTTTGTTGTTATATATCTTCATCGTGGTTCTTTATGGTGGGTTACCCTTTTTATCAGACAAACATAACCCCATTGAAGATATCAAGCATATGCATTGTTTACAATATTGCTTGACTATGAATTATAATATTATTTTCTTTTGAGTATATTTTGTTACATGTAAGTTAGTTTGAAACACCTATAATTGTATTACTTAATTCTTTTATAATTAACCTTGTCTATTTACAAATTTACTTACTATCTTATCGGTAAAAAGAGATAATACTTATTAAATATTAAATTATTTAATTTTAAGTTTGTGGAGATTAATTATTTTTTTATAAGTAATATATGTGCTTATGTAGATATGATATCAACAAGTTTTGTTTTTATACAAAATCTCAAGACGGCAAAAGTATAATAAAAAAATGATGGTACTACTTTCGAGGTAGAGTTCACTTTATAAGTTAAAAAATAATACTTTTATCATAAGTTACTTCTAAGTTATTGAAAAAATTTGGAACATTGATTATGTCAAATTTAGAATGTATATTTTTAAGTGTGAATGAGTTAATAGTAAAATTATAGTGCATTTTGGATTTACTTTGATAGATTTTAAAAACATGGCTTTTAAGAGTGATTATTTTATCATGAATTAAGAAAAGATAAGTCTTTTATATAAAAGATTCTTCTAATGAAAACTGATTATTTGTACTTAAATGAAGAATTATGTTGATCATGACACTATTAATTTAACGTTTGATGTTGTTGAAGGCTTTTATTCTCAAGACAATTACTCATTATGAATGATGAAAGTGAAGATAATCAATTGCAAACCACATGTAACAATTATGATGAAGAACATTATATTATATTTACAATAAAAAATGTAATGGTGTTGTTAATTTTTTACTTTCATAGCTAGCTTGTTATGTTTAAATGTTATTGCTTGTTATGCTAATTTATATTTTTTTTTTATGGATATGTGTGATTTTGGGGGAAAAAGTTAGAGAAGTTATACACCTATAACATTTGACTATTAGATGCATGTTTAGGAGGAGAGTTGTAATTGACATTTTCTTTCAAATAGACAAAAGTTTAGGATCCAAACATACTCAATTTGTCAATTATTTAGATGTCGTAACTTATTATGAAGTTTTTAATTTGTCAATTATTTAGATGTCGTAACTTATTATGAAGTTTTCACTTTGATACATGATTAGGATCATGTAATTGAATTAGAAAAAAAATATAATTTGTTAAGATATATCATTAGTTTATTACTGTATTCATGAAACTTTGATATTTATAATATTAATGACTCATAACTTATTCAATTGTTTTATTACAAAAAACTTTGAATTTGTAAGTTGAGTTCATAAGAAGTAAAATACTTTTTTCCATACCTACAAAATAGAGATAATTTAAGATAATTTTGACTAAATGTTATATCTTTTCAAATGCCAAGACAATCCTTCATGTCACAAATACGATATAGAGAAGGAGACATGGAAAATATTTGTCCAAAACCAAATTGTGATTTGTGGAATGTTTGTTTTTTTATTCAATATATTTTATTCATTTACTCAATGAAACAAATACTCAACAGGGAAAAAGGAAAAAATGTTCAAGAAATTCAACAAAATATTCTTACTCCCACTATTGTCTCAGGAGGATATTATGACATTTTGGAACAACAAATAATGAAGGAGAAGGTGAAGAGGTCAAGAGAATCTTCCTCCACTAATAAGGTTATGTCTGCTCTGTCCCTTTTTATTTGCATGAAAAGTGTAAGATGGGTTCATACTAAAACACTAGGAATAATGATATAACAAATTGTAAGTTATTTCTTTATACATATTTTATGAGTTTTATGTCATTCTATATACATATCATTAATTTTTTTTACTACAAGACATTCTCACTCCTAGGGTGCATTTGTCTCCCCTGGTAGTCATTAGGACATATTGACTATTGACTCTCTAAAACATCCTGGTTGGATGCATACAAGTGATTTTGGTGTGGGTGTGTCATAGTGTTTTAAAACAACCTCTTACCCTAACTATTTTATATGATTTTTGCATCTAAAGATAATGGAGCAATTAATAGAAACCTTAACATAAAGGATGACTCCTCAAATCACTGAGTAAATAAGTTTGTGAATAAAACAAAAAGTTACAGTTGAGTTAAACCTTAAATTTGATCAATAATTAAGATTCATAAACATCTCCCAATAGCCTACTCCAATTGAGGCATATGTAAAACGGTACATGTTTTAACACAAAAGATAGTGTGTTAAGGATGAGGATGACGAAAAAAAAAAAAGAGGTAAACATAAGTATCTCTTGTATTGGTGTAGTTGTTTGTTAAAGAAATTCCTCCTCATTTAGTGACTATCAAGAAAGTGTATTTTAAAAGATTAATTATACACAATTGGTCATGAAACCTAATTGCATAAGAGTAATAATTGAATGTGAAAAAGGCCACTAATCTAGATTTCCTACTCACAAAAGAAGTTCAATTAATGGAACAAAAATATTTATTTTATGGCCTAGACACCTAATCCAGTCCGTTTAAATATATATATATATATATATATATATATATATATATATATATATAGATAGGTATTGGTCACTTATATTTATTTGTCATGCTTAGTGTTTTATAATGTTGATGTTCATCACTATAATAACCAAGAGTTAAGATAAAAAAATGTTGCATTTAATACTACTCCCAAACAATATTTTTAATCTAATGGTAAGTTGATTATGGTTTCACATTTTCTCTTTAAATTTGTGTTATATCATGGGATGCGACAATCTTTTACGTGAACAATAATAATGTATTTTGTTTTGACATAAATATACAATATAAATTTAAAATAATTTAAGGTAATTAATCATTAAATATCATTATCATACAATTATAATAATTTAAGTATATTATAACTTTATTTATTGGTATTAATTGTGATAAAATTGTACATCATAACTATAATTCATAAATTCATAAAATGTTGAAATGTAGACATGCTAATCAAATAATTGTACAAATGAAAAATATTGATTAAATTTGTATGGTTTCAAAAAGCCTTGCCATTCAAAAGTTTAAAAATAAAGAAAATGAAATGTTTAGGGTACACTCAATATTCCATTCACTGATTCCAAAAGGCATTTGCATGTTCCTTACATTAAGACATAAGTTCAAATTTTAGTAATTCTCATTAATCAATTGATCTTATTTAAGTTTCATTGGTAATTAATAGCTCATTAATAGTTATAATTATAAGACATGATCTTCTTATGATTTTGAAAGATTAACCACAAATTTTAAATCTTTAGTACATATCTATGAATTAGTTAATATACAAGCAAACTTGTTCCTTTATCCAAAGTTTTAACTAATCAATTTTCTTTTTCAAAAGTATCATAAATTTATATAAAGTCAAATTTATTTAGCTATCAAAGTCTATGGTGGATTTGTATTAAGGTATTAGTTTTTTATTAAAATTATTACAATCATGATTATATTTTTATTGAATTGACTCAATTAAAAAGTATATATTAATATAATAAATAACAAAGTAACTTTGAGTATGATTACTGTATCATGTATGTATTGGATGTTTAGGACAAGTCATGTAACTGTATTCTCAATTGTTAGATTAATAATGTACTTCAAATATTTTCTAATTCTTTATTTTTTTTATTTCAAGTAACTAATTTCCGCTACATTGCAATTTTTTAATGACTAAAAATCATTAGACACACAATAATTAAACAAATCAGTCATAAATCAACAAAATAAATTTTACACATTAGAAATTATTAATAACTTAGATATTATTGAAGGTTTTATATAATGGTGATTTTTTTAAGTATCTCTTATAAATTTTTTTATTAAAATTCATTCACGTAAAATCGGATACATATACGTACGTGGTATATACTGCTTGATTGTAGCAAAAAATCAACTAACAAGTGGGAAATTTATAAAAACAAAATCTACTTTGAAAAAATAGCATATACTTCATTGGTTTGCAAGAATAACTTGTGTAAAAAAAAGTAAATATACTACATTATTTATAATAATAAGGATATAAAAGAATATCATATTTTTATATTAATATTATGTACATTAGTTATGTAATCTATATAAACTATTAGGTGTCACTTTATTTTGATTTCAAATGTTTTTTCAATAGAATTTGTAATATTTTTCTCAAACAATGATGATTGACAACACAAAAATCTTTATTCTCCCTCTTTCACGTAAGTCTTGTACATCGGGAATCTAATTACAAAAAGCACTTTTTAGAACAGCTTCGAAGTCATAACTAAACCCGTTCTAGGGCAAAAATTCCTTTAAAAATGCAGATGACTTTTAAACTAAAGAGGTAAATTTTGTGTGAGAGAAGCCTTTACCATGCTTGGCAATGTCAAAAGAGGAGAAGGGTAGGGTTTAATTACAGAAAAGATGCTTCTTGCCTTGTCACACTATTGTACTTGGTGATGGCAGATTTAAATTGGGTAAATTTTATTCCCCTCTCATTCACGTGCTAGCATTCTTCTCATCAAGAACTCACCACAATTTAATGGTGCAGTGTAGTCATTCTCACATGTTTGTGTCTACCTACTAACATTATGTGTGTATGTGTAATATGGATCCAAAGTTTGAAGCCTATACTGTGTATTGTCCTTGTTGCTGCCCTCAGTTACCATAATTATGGGAGAGGATAAGTTACTTTGCAGAGGGAAAGTCTTCACCTATTAGGTCATTTAATTAATTTTACACTTTTTTTTTCTTATGTCTTACATTAATTAGTCATGTGATGTTTTTTTTTTTTTTTTTTTATATTAATTTTTTTTTTTATGTTTTTTTTTTTTTTTCAATCTTTGAACAGTTCTGTTGAGTAATTAATGAGTATTTTTCAGTAACTTTTTTATATTTTGTTGTTTTAGATCAACCTTGAAAATATTTGTGTGATAAATTTATTTTGAGGCGAACTGATGATTTTATGAAGAACTATCTGATATAAAAATAATTTTATTTTCACCCCATTCACTTATTATAAAAGTGTTAATTTCTCTTGCAACTTTTTTTAATTATTTATATAAGTAATTTAAAATATCCTAATTTTTTTTTCACTCATCGTTTTTCTGTTATTGTAAGACATGTTAAATTCATCGAATAACTATATGGGATGCATGTGGAGTTGGGATAGATCTACTAGGTTACATGCTAGAGGGCTAGTTGTTCCCTCTCAATAAATGTAATTTGTTATCTGTTTTAATATATTATATTTCTCACCTCCTTCCAAATATTTTAATATTGATATGTCCTTCTTTTACCTTTATCAAAGGATAGTCTCTATTTTTTTAAAAGATGTTTTGCATTTTCTAGTCAACATACATGTAAAATATTGCATGTTAGTATTTTCTTTATTAATTTTTTTGACATATTATATCGGTTAGACTATTCCTTTAAACATTATCTTATTTTATTTCAGTTAATCTTATATCAATGAGTATTTATAATTGTTTTAGCTGTTGAGAATTTTTACTGATTTTAGCTAGTTCAAAGTTTAAATAAAAAAATATTTTTTTATACTATAATATCCTATATTTATACCTTTATTATATATTTCAGTATGGAATTTAAACTGGACTTAGTTATTATTAATAATCCAATATTAAATTTCAATAATTTAACAAAACGTCAATAGTCTAATGTGGTAACAGTTTATGTGAACGGTTCTTTAACAGTTAACCTGAATCCCTCCTAATTGGGACATTTTCTGATGAAGGTCATTTATTCAGTTTTCAAATTATAAGTAAATTACTTTTTACACTCTATAATTTTAATTTGAACTTAAAGTTCACCTCCCACTCCAGACGCAACAATAATCATTATAATTTATGTATATATTATTACATCCGTTTAAAATCAATGTAAAACATATCTTATTTTCTATATCCGTAGAATCAACGTTAACTTTTTAATCGATGTAAATTGTTAAGAATGACTAAAGTGAAATATGTATATTGTAGTGGTGAGTAGATAAATTTAAGTTAATTTATAACTACTTTACTATAAATATTTCATTTTTGGTAATATATTTTTAGGACAATTTTATCTTTGATTTTATTAGGAAGTTAATTATTTAATTCCATTTTTTATTTAACCTCTTTTTATATTCTTAATATGTAAAGAGACAATGAGTAATTAAGTGTTTCTCTTTCTCTAGCTTACTAATTGTCCATATTAATTTTATTTACAATCATTTTGTTTTATACTATTTGTTTTTACTATACATTAATTTCTATATAAATTAATATTTTTTTATATTAATTATAGGAACCTAAATTGTTTCATGTGCTAAACAACTTAAGATATAAGTGATTGAAACGAGTAGTTCTATATTTATATCTCTAAATAAAGAGTTGGGTTCAATTTTAATTAAAACTAAGTCACGATTAAAGATAACACTTTATTTTCAAATGAACAGATTCGAAGGAAGAAATATTAGTGATTACACAGGCTTTTAAAAGGTCTCCACTTAGTAATTACTATAGATTTGACATGTTTGAGTCTAACATGACTTAAGTTAAAGTTTTCCATGTCCCTTCTTATTTATATTCTCTTTTTTTACAACATCCTTTGTATATTCTTAATAACTATATTGACAAGTTCTTTATTTTCCCTAAGTCCACTCATTTAATAATCATTAGTTAGCAAAAAAAAAAATTGGACAAGGTTTATTTTTGCTTAGGATATTGCTATTACTAAAATTAATCAATCATTGGCTAAATTTCATTCCAAGCTTCCCCCTTCAGCCTTCTGTAACAACCTGTGCTCTTTTTAGTATTCTCAAAAGGATTATGGCAATTATGAAATAAAAAACATGTGCATCTCTTTGTCGTCTAACCACACAACTTCAGCCATTTATGTATATCCAATTCTCATGTTTACACTTTTACATAATCTCATGTTTATCTGGGACATTCTTCTTTTATTTTGATTCTCCAGGGCATGTTTACTTTAGCTACCTTATAACAATAATGATGATAAGCATTACTTTTTTTTAAAGGCTTCTGTAAAATTTTCATTTTCTATATATAATTTCAATAATGATATATGAACACTTAGACAATAAATATACCTAATTGAATCTTGTATAAAAGTTTAGAGGAATTAAGTCTGAGAGAGTCATTGAGCAGGTTTTGAAACTTTAAGAATATTCCCAGGGATGGTAGTATTTGAATTCAAATTCTTTTGTTTACTGCATTTATGTTTGGTTTTCCTCTTTCTCTATCTCTCTTGATGTGTATTAAATGTAAGTGTCCATAAATAATATTTTGTTGGATATGTTACGTAGAAAATGATGTGGCAGAAAGAGTATGTATGTAGATGATTTGGTTAGGTCATGAATATTTCCCAATTTAAAAGTAACAGGACGTTAGCAAGGGAAAACTTTAAACCTAAAAGACCATGAATTGCTTAGCTAGTTTTGGCACACCTAGTTGCCATGCCCAGTTCTTAATCATGATTTTCTCCTTATTTGTAGCAAAGAATTGGAGGCACCTAACCATGCATATACATACATATATACAGATGCTGCATCATCAATTGCATTGTAGTAGAGGAATCATCACTGAACCTACGAAGGGCCTCACATGAGAGGCTTGGTATGATGATGGCTATGAGTACCAAACCCTAAACCCACAAAAGCAAAGGTTCTTTTTCACTGTTTGATTCATAAATGCTGATTGAACTGAACCAACATCCCTCTCCTTCCACACCACAATCCATAAATGCCCTCATTTAAAGCCTCAGATTTGTCTCCTCTCACCCTTTTCACGATTCCTGTACCTCCTTAAATTAATATTCCAACTTCCTCAGTGCCATGGTTGTTGAGAATTTAATGCAACTCCTTCAATGCCACCACCACTATACCCTTATTTTCTGCTCTCATGTTGGGCACTACCTTCTTTAAAACTCCACACTTAATTCACTCTCTCTCTCTCTCTTTCTCTATATCTCTTTGTTTTGTACATAAACATCAACACATCTCAACATGTCCACCCCTATATGGTGTTAACTTCTTCTCCATTCATAGATCACTGTCAGTCCCTTCCTGCTTCTCTTCTCTTCAACTCATTTAAACCTAGGGTTCTTTATATATGAATGCTATATATATATATGTTATGTTTCATTGTTGTTGTTGTTATCAGCACTTTCCATGTCCCCAAGTGAAAAAGCACGAAATTTTGTTATGAATCTTGATGCTGTGTTATTTGTGGTTGGTTTTGCAGCAGAAGTTGAGGCAAAGAAAGATGGTGGCAATGAGGGGTAGAGGGGACCGGTTCAACGGGATATTGGTCCGGTTCAATAAGAAAGCAATGCTCAAAAGGGTTTTAGGGTCCTGTTTTTTCATTGAGCCGTGCCAATATCACGAGCCACTGCTCTTCACACCCCTGAATGATGCTTCTTCTCTTTGCAGTCTTCAATTGCCTTTTCATTCAGAGACATGCATCATATGAAGGTTGTGTACTCTTCATCTCCATCTTTCTTTCTTTAACCTTTTTCTCTTGTTTTGTTTCTTATTATTATATGGTTTGAAAGAGTTTAGTTATGTATATTATGGTTCTTATAGTAGTAAGAAACAGTGCTTGTGAAAGTGTTTTGGAGGTTTATAATATATCCATATATTCTTTTCTGCTTATTTTTTAAGTTCTTTAAAACAGTTTATGAAAATTACAGCTTATATAAACAGTTTTTACAAAGATTCTTTTAGGATGAAACAATTTTTGCACGTTGGAATTTGTTATTAAATGTTGAAATTTGTAGTCGTATTTTCTGAACTTTAACATAAACTTGACTTATATAAATATTTAATCTGCACATAATTAATATTTTTTGTGTTGAAGTTTTCTTTTACATAATTTAAGGAATATTTAATTTATATATGATGCAATTATTCTTATCTATTGCTTCGTAATTTTCTGTAATTTACAATTTCCTCCTGTGTATTCTTGTGAAACAATCCTCTATCTTAAATAATTTAAGGATTCAGACTACATTACCCTTATTTATTGATTTGTAATTTTCTATATTATTTTCAACTACTTCATTTATACCTTTATGAAACAATAATTCTATGATATTTTCCACTTGTCAGTAACATCAAGCACTTTTTCAAAACTCAAAGCTATCAATACTTACTGAAAACATCTTAATTACTGAACTATATATAAAAGTATAACTGTAAAAATGACACAATTAAATATTAGGTTTTTGAAACAAATAATCAAAAATTAAAAAAAACCCACCAAAGATTTGAAATTGAAAATGGATACATGCCTTTTTCCTTTTTCCTTATTAATGTCTTATGACATATATTTGATTTTTAGTCACTATCTTTCATTATATTATTCTTTCTGTAGTTAATTTTACAGATCAATATGGATGCATATGGAACAAATGTGTATGGCTGAAAGAGAACATTATACTATACATTTGGGTCTCGTTCTTAACATGGACATTTCTCATTGTTCATGTCATGGCTATTGTCAAAGTCTGATGCAGAGTTATGTTGTTGAGGCATTTTGTGATGCTTCTCTTTATTATCAATGATTCTTTCAGTGGCATGATTAATATATTTACCAGATATATGCTTCTATATACAAACACACATGCACAATATTTAATTGCATATAAAAACATTACATACTAAGGAATGTTTATTTCACGTATAATCTTAAAATATGCAGATGAGTATATAATTTAAAGATATTTTTTCATGTTTGGTATCTTTATTTACACTTTCATGTTTTAAACTAGTTCTGGGTGAGCATCTTACATTCTTACATGAATATGTATTATTACATTAAATACCTATTGCTATTATATTCTTTTATTTTTTTCCTTTTTACTTTTATTTAAATTTGTTTAAGCTACTCAATATCAATAATATATGAAAATAAGAATAACTTTTCTGATTTAACAAAATCGTACCGTAAAACAAATTTACTAATATAAAGAAGTCATTCAAACTAACGAGTTGGTCCGCAGGAAACAAATTGCTAAACTTTTTTAATATTTTTAAATTACTAAAATAAACATTAACTTTTTTTTGAATTACTTAAATAAATTTAATTTTTTTAAGAAATACTAAATATCAAAATCAAATATGACTGATTGGGAATAGCTGTTTAGGTCAAATATTTTATGAGATGATTTTTAGAATACAAAATCATCTGAGTTATTGAAGAGCATTAAAAAAATTATGAATTATGCAATACAGAATACACAACATGAATTTTTCTCACAATTTTACAAAGGTGTAGGAACAAACCATAAGGGTGCAAGCCTAACTTTGATTATGTTGAAAAAAACCGTTTGGGCTAGCCAATATACATTTGGGCCAAGGTGAAAAGTTTGGTGGATTAGGCCTCAAGCCCCATTGCTGGTGACAACACTATTTAATTTAACTTTTTCAATTTTTTTTTAATTTGAACTTCTTTCTTAGCAGTCGTATCAAGACTTTGCTTCTTACGTGTTTGGAGGCAAAAGAAACAGCAGTAGCAGTGTTGAATATTATTTGTACAGACGTCAACCTTTTCTCTATAATTTTTGCAGTAAACATTGTAAAAGGATAACGTATTGATTACTCATACTTGTAGTTTTATCATATTTTTAGTGTGAAATTATTATTTTACTATTGATTAACGTGGAACAAAAGTTTAAGAAAAAAAGGCTAGAGTGATTGGAATAATTTTGATTTAGTTCAAAGTCACCATTTTACTGTAAAATTATAATAAGTAATGTTTGATGTGAACATTTTTGTCACATCAATTTAATCTTGTGAAAGTTCATGCCAGAATAATTTTAGATTACTAATCTTGATATTCGGCATTTAGAAACAAGATAAATTAAAATAAATGACACACTTATATATAAAAAAAATATTAATCTCTGGGCAACTTATTGACTAAATTACTAAAAGGAATTGAGTTCATCAAGTTAAAACTTGACATATTAAGTGCCACACGCAAGAAAGAATATTACAGCTATGAAATTTTGTCTTACTTAAAATTGGTTTTTGAACAAGTTTTTGACGGAATATATGGACTTTTAACCATTTTTTTTCAATTTTTAATTAGCTAATATAATCCAATAGACCTAATGGCATATGAAATATTATATGATATTCAATAACAATATTTCTTCTTCAATTTTAATCTTAAGTTAAGAATTGTCACTACTATATAAAGTAAATTAATTTTACTTTTAATCGATCTAAACTTTACATGCATATATTATGTCATATATGACTATAGTTTAAGTATCTTTTGCACGTGTTTTCTGCTGCTTTCTGCAATGAATTTGTGCCAAGAACAATCAATGGAACACAGTTCTACACATTTCCATTTCTGTGCCTTCTTGCTACTCCTTCAGTTTCCATTCTTCAGTAATCTTTTGGGAAACGATACCAACATTTTCTTACACTCCCTTACTTTACTTTATGTATCAGATTATTAAAATATTTTTTATGAAATTAAGTATAAGTTGTTAGTCTCGTCCTAGATAAAAGTAAAATAAAATAAACAATATATAAGAAAAATATTCGTAAACTCAGTATGCAAATATTTTGAATAATATGTTAAGATTTTGAATTGTAAATATGGATTCATGATTTTTTTATATAAGTTTCTTTGATTAGTCTTTTTCTTTGATTATACAACCTTGCATCTTAATTTAAGGAACCACAACTTACTTGATGATCAAGTAATTAGGTTGAAATTTTGAGCTACACACCAATAATCCATCAAGGAGCAGATTTAATTGACTTGAATTAACATGCCTTTGCTTTTTTCAATAAAAAATTATGTATGACAAAACAAACAACTTCGCATATTTTGTCTTTTAATAGACATTATGAGGCATTTGTTTCAATGATTTTTTTTTTTTCATTTTCAAGAAAATGAAAGTAAAAATATTTATTCTTATGTCTGTTAGAATATTGTAAAAATATTTGCAGATCTATTTTAGTTTAAGGAAAGCCTCATGGAAATAAGGATTTTTTTTATCTCTATTATTACTTTTATTTTTTATTTTAATCAATTTAGAATTTAAAAAATATTCTTAGAAATATGAAAATTTAGAAAAACATACATTATTTATGTTTAGGAATAGTTTTTTGATCATAATATTTCCAAAATACATTACAATATAAAACCTTGAAATAAACTCCTCTTAATAAATGGGTATCATTCTTAAGATTTGCATTAATTTGAATTAGTATTGATTATAGCATAAGTAAAACATATTTTCTTTTATAGTAATAATTATTCTAAACCTTATATTTAAGGTATAGTTACAGTAATTGTATATTAAAATTAAACTTTTCTTTTCTTCCTAAGCTGAATTAACGTATTCTTTTAAAATATATATATATATATATATATATATATATATATATATATATATATATATATATATATATATATATATACATATCACGTGTTTATCCCGATAACTTCATGAAGACTGTCTTTTTATCAACGTAATTATTAAATCATAACTATTTTTTTATATTCATATATTTACTTAGATATTTATTAAGAATATTGTTATAGAACTAAATTATTAGCAGAGAGTAATTCTATCTTTTTTTGCTACATATTCATGCATGATTATTTAACCAAATTATTAAAATTAACTTCTTTCATCTATCACACTTTCACTCAATGCATATTATACACAATCTCATTTCTACCTTTAATTAATTTTTTAATTTGTAAATTTTATAAAATATAACAGCACATACACAATTTATCCATTAAATAATAACATAATAGTTAAAAGTGACATGTGAAATATAAGATCATTCCAAAATAGACGATATATTCAATCTTTTGAAAGCTACTTCTATGGTTTTATATGTTTTATTTTATTTTTTATCTTTTGGTTATTTTATTCAATAAGTAAATATATAACCAAATACTTTATTCCATCTTAATATACTTTAATAACAAAATCAATTTTTTTTTCTCTTCATTAAAAATCAGATCCAAGTTTTCTATAGTCAAAGTCTTATTCAAATATGATTAATTATTGGACCTTAGGCCCTCCTTGTTAAAAAAAAAAATTGTTTATAATATAAATAGTATAATATCTTGCTTTATTCACACTTGAATAGTATATTTATCATATTTTATCATTAAAGTTCAAATATTTTAAAATATTTTTGTTAAATCAAAAAATTATATATTAAATTTTTTTAATCAATTTATATATTTATTTTTATACAATGCTTTTGTTCACTTTTCACAGTTAATAAGTATCATAATAAAATTTATGTTTAACTATTTTGTCAAGCAAATACTTTATGATTTACCATGTGTAAGTTAACCAAAATACAATTCTGCAATTAGAAATTCATTAGAGAAAACTATGCACATTAAAGCAAATATTCATGTGACTAAGTCTGAAGAAGAGTAATTTAAAAAAAAAATACAATTATAGAGACAGATAAAGGTACCTTAAGAAAATTACCAATCACCATCTTTATTTGAAGGTTGAAGCTCAAATTATTCTTTACTTTTCCTTTTGTTTCTTAGTGTACTTGCATGTTGGATGTGCCAAATTTAGATGTAGAACAAGTAGATATCATTGAATCATTTGATTTCAACCAAACCAGAAAAATGAAGTTGAGGCAGAAGAAGCAAAGGCAGCAACAGCCGCCAATTATATCTGTATTTATTAGGAGCTTGATAGCCATGGAACTATGAACAAACTGAGTGGCCCTTCAAGCATCAAAGAATGGATATGACGTGGACTATGCATGTCCTCTTCTTACTAGCTCTGCTACCATGGTCAATCTCCTCTTAAAACGCAGAAGGTCCATGGGGGCAAGCATCATATTCTTTCTCAAACACTCTCTCACAACTGCTCTCTTGTGTAAAATAACATTTCACTACACTGCACAAAACTATAGAAATAGAGAGAAAAAAAAAATATATATATCTTGTAGGGTTGATTCATGTTGCCTTAGTGATATAATCTTCCTGAGTTAGGAAGAACTCCAATAATGTCACCTCCTAGAAAGAGGCACTCCACAAAGCATTCTCACCCTCTCCACACCTCCTATGTACCTCTTTAATCCTCTCAGCAGACCTGCAAATTCCACTGCAGCTCCAGTCAAACGATGCAACACAAATGTTGCCTGCTTGGGCCTTCCACTCACAATCTGCAAGCAAGAGTGACCAACTTAGTGCTTTGAAAGGGTTGAATTTTGATGATACTTTGAAAGCAAACCAAATAGGTAATGGTATGATCATATTTAAGAGTCACAATTTGATTTATATATTCAGGAAAAATAGTCACCTGGAGGAGTGCCACAGCAAAGTCTTCTATCATCTATATGCTCCGCATCAAGTCCAATAAACCAAGATCCTAGTGAAACATCCTCGTTGGCATACTTGTGAAGAACATCCCTGAGACAAAACATTAACACACGGGGTGAGAACACATATTAGAACCCTTTATCCCATTGAAATTGATTCAATTTATATATGTAATTACACTCATAATACTACATGAATTTTATGTCATTACACCCAATATCCCTATTGTTCTACAAAAGTCCTTGATTTCTTGTGATGTTAGATAAATTGAGGGAGTGTGAGGGTAGTTTGCCCAATTTACAAGTTATCTTTTTTTCCTTCATAAATGAGATGAAGTAGAACTTACTGGTTAATTGATATGTATGTAGCTAAATCGTTTGAAATGGCATACAACTGCCCTGTGGCATGTCGGAAATACTTGTTTCCAGCCTCTCCAAATTTCCAGTACTCAGGTTCGTGGTATCTTACTCCTCTGTGCAACAAGGAAGGCAGGTAACAAGCTTAAGTCAAAGAGCTTTAACAATTCAACTCAATGAAAAAACAAAGATAAAAGGACAAGCACTTCTTACTTTTGAGATAGGACTGGCCCAGATTTCATGCATCCAATGTATATCCGTGGTTTTGATCGGTGTCTAACTAGAGTTTCCCCCAGAGTTGCTGAAGCAGAAAGAACAAGAGACTCAGAATAGAAAGTACATATTAAAACAATATCATGCATACTTGTAATGGAAACATAAAACTCATGCTAGGACTTGGTGGTACAGTTATTTTATTACATTGTTAATAAGTGAACACGTTCTATGCCCAAGAAAGGGGTTGGTTAATTACAAAACAACAACTCCTCACGCTAATTTTATACATACAGTTGGAGATTTTTAGATATTTTAGAATGATTAATACCTATATTTACATGAACATCATCATCAACTTTGACATAGAAATCAGCATCCCACAGGTTCACAGCAGTGGCAAAATAGGTTTTTGTTTTTGCTGACAATTCAAGGTATCCTTCCACATGATTCTGCATAAACAAAGTATAAATAAGTGGAAAGGGACATGCATGTGGAGGTAGAAGAAATGAAGCAAAAAGGAACGCATGTGTCAAATTACCAGCCTCAAGAAATCTCCATGCTTTCTGTCCTCAGCTTCAATAGCTCTGTCAAGAATACCCCCTGATGTAGCACTAGATAAAGGACAAAAAAAAGATCAAATTATAATTCGTCAAATAAATTCATTGGTTATGACTGATAAATTGATGGACATGTCATATGTGTGCAGTACCTCATATCCGGTACACTAAAATATAGATTGAATACATGAAGATCTAATAAGTGCATGCAATCTTTTACTAAAGCATGATGATTTTGGATTGAGACAAAAGCATGATAATTTCGATAATTATGTAACAAAATCATTTAAATAGTTATGGCATATCTACCTGTGTCCAATTACAAAGCGGATGATGATGCCCTTCTCCTCTAGCTTCTTTCTTTTCTCACCTATTTTCCATGTTAACAAAAGAACCAACCATCACAAAACGTAACCAGTAAAAATTAGATAAAATGGCAAAAAAGAAAGCTGAAAATATTAAGAAATGGAGTTGAATTATAAACCTTGTGGCATCCAAGTGGCACGAACTGAGTCCCTTCTTTTCCTGCTGCTAAATGCAGTATTAATCCCAATGACCATAAGGTACTTTCTCTTACCAGATGATTCACTCATCCTTATATCATCAGAAACTGGAGCACCACTTCTCAGAGACTCCTGAGTTGCCCTTGCAGCAGCCAATTCCATCTCTAAGTTTGAAATAGTCTTGTCCAACGTTCTACATCAATACTCACCCTTAAGTTAATGACAAACAAAATAACAAAATAACACTAACAAACAAGACTTATAATAGTATCATCATGGCTCTACATATAACTTACTGAATGGAGTTATGACTCTTGTAAACTTCACCATAAATGTCTTTATCGCGCTTCATTTCCAATTCTTGCATCTAAAGGGTACACCAACATATATAATAAGAAAAAAAATAAGGAATTTTATACTTCAAAAGTAGAAAAGGTTCTGTAAACATGTGACTGTCGGTGCTTACAATTCTGGAATTGCAACCTTCTGAAACTACATTCAATTTATCAGCTTCTGCAGCCGTTGGTCGGGCTAGTCCTTTGTTGTTTTCAGGAATAGTCCATATCCTGTTATGAACATTAACATTTCTCATCAGAAAAAAGTACCATAACGTAATAACCACCACTTTACCAGTTGCCAAGGCAATACCCTTATGCAATGAAGCTGCATTTATTAACATCTAACGCACCGACAAACAAGTTGTCTGAAATATTAACAACCCAGATCCAAAAACTAACCAAACCTCTTTCCAGATATAGTTATTACACAACTACCGTAAGAAAAATACGAGAGTGCCAAGTAACATACAAAGTATTTTCTTTTCCTTTTTAGACTTTTTCCTTTTTCTTCCACAAGTACCCTCTTGGAGACAATCTTGAATGAAATACAATTGGACATTAAATATGGAGATTCGGACCTTGATTCGATAATATGAAACTAGTCTCTTTTGCTAGACTCAATCCATAGATGATTTTTACTCTAAAGATAGCGGTTAAATTTTCAGAGAGATTGATAAAACGTAAGCAATGAGAAGAACTGAACCAGGAATTGAGACCAGACGCCATAGTTGACTTAGCAATAAGAGTCAATCATACAGTGAAAAGATGAAATCTTAAACCGAAGGGTACCATGATTTAGAATTACTCATGGCAATTGAATCCAGATCTAAATCCACTCTTCTACGAGCTTCAACGAAGCAAGATACAAGAGAAAAAAGTAACACACAAGCAAGTCAACGAATTAAACACACAAAAACCAATAATTAATCACACAAACACATAAAGATCTGAGAACACTGATTGCAAGAGTAAACAAACAACTCAGAATACACGAATTCGTTTCACAAAACAGAATGAATCAGACTGAAAAACCCACAAGAAATCATCATTTTTGAATAAAAAAAATGTGCCAAATGGAGAAATAGGAATTGGAAAAGGTGAGGAACCTGGTAGTGAAGAGCATTCCAGCACAGAAGCTTCCCAAGCACAAAAACAGTGCCCATCTCTGTGAAATAACGCTCCTGGAAGGCAATTCTCCTCTGCTCTTCCAAGTCATATTTTTTATGCTGTCTTCAAACTCGGCACTTCAACAGGCAAAAACCCAGATGAGAAACTGGGTTTCTGAAAGTGAAGTGAACCTTCTGAATAAGAATAATATAAGAGGGGCAGACAGAGAGAGAAAGAGAAAGAGAAAGATAGATAAAACCAGGACAGAACAGAACAAAACAGAGCAGAAGAACAGAGAGATGGTGTGTGTTTTTGAAGTTGTAATTTGTTGTTGTTGTTGGTTTGGTTTATGGTATGTGTGAAGGTGTTGAGGTTAGTTTTGGTGTGATTTCTTTTCTGTGTGTCTTTGGAGGTGTGGTAAGGGACGTTGAAGGGTGGTGAAGGGACTGGCTAACCGACCAGTTTTACATTTATTGTAATGCCCAAACTATCCCTGTCCTACCCTTCATCTCTTTAATGGAAACTCTCTAGTAACAGTTCATGTTCTTGTCATCACATTAATGCCCCTCTCTTTCTCCTCACACACTTCTTAACCACACTTTCTCAACCAAACCAACCATTTTCTTTTGTTTTGCTCCACTGTGTAACATGTGCAAACTGCCACATAATAGTAATAAATAAACTACCCAAAATACCATCCACCCTTTCTCTTCATTTCCCTTTTTTATTCATCTTTTCATATATGTATATATAAAAGAATCAAAACCCTAAAAGTTTGCTTTTTTACCATAACACTCTGCACTATTTTAGTTTCCTATTTCTCACTTATGTGTTGCATTTTATGTTTTGAGGTGACTAATTTTTTCAGCATTGTAAATAATAAGTTACTATCTTTCCTATTTGTTAGTAGCATTTAATTAGTCCAAATCAAGTTAAATATGAATGATAGAGATTTTCTTTTTAACTTTTAATCCATTTATAGCTTCAGAGAATCAAACTTGAAATTTGTTATGATAAGCATTTTATAGTTCTTATTGTTTACTTGAGAATTCTACAAACTGATATACTAATATGAGTTCAGTTAAGAGAACATCTTTATTTTTTAGTGAGCTATCATTTTTGTTCAAGTTCAATTATATAAATTTTGCATGAACCACATATATTCTCAAATCCAAGTTTAATATTGTGATTTGGAATTCATTAACTTTGAGATTTTAATCTTTATAATGGTTACTCAGGAGACATTTACTTTTCTTAATAACTCAAAATCTAGGTATAAGGTATATAGTGAAATAACATCGTATAAACCCTAAAACATTCTCTTTAGCTATCTAAATATTTAATCACTTGAGCATTTTCACTAAAATTTCATTTTCACCTCCACTTTTATTATTGTTTTTGTCATAATAGAGTAGGCTATTACTTTATCTCAGAAGTTGCTTCAAAATTAAAAATATTTATCAAATTGTGAATATGTATCATTATGTACTTTTTCTAATCCTAATGGTGCTCAACATCTTCATGTGAATATGACTAGCTCTCAAATTTTTTATTTTTTTTTTAGTATCATCTCTGAGATAAGGACTACAGAAGATTTTCCAAGATTAATATTGGTTCTCTATTATATCATTAATCAAATTTATAATTTTTGGTAGTGTTATTGTTGAAACACTTAATCTAGGACTAAACAATGACATAGTAACCCATTTGAATTTATTGATCATCCTCATGCATGAAAAAACTTCTTGAAACTAAATACAAGAAGCTGAAGTAATCCGTAAAGAGAAATAACATACATAATAACTACATTAACCCACCCTATACATTAAGTTAATTACAAATAGGTTAAATTACTAAAATAAGAGAGTTATGGTCTAATCTTAACCCACAAAACCTTATATTTATTTTTTATCTTACGAGTATTTTTATGTAGCACCTTTTGTCTTATTTACTATTATTTGGCTTGATTCATACATATGTTAAGATATGAGTAAGACGGAATTATTTTAATAGGAACAAATTTATATACAGTTGTAAGTATTGTTGGTCTTTATTTTCAGTCAAATTGAGAATTTTACTTTTGACAATCTACGTCTTATTAAATACATTACATATTTTAAAATTTCAAAATAACACAAAGAATACATATAATATAATAATGTAGGTATATGTTTTTATGCAATTTGATATCTCTATACTTATATAGAAGGAGGGAGTTTTTATTATTGACCAATTCGTGAGTTTTTTTTCGCTTTTACATACCTGATCTTCAACTTCAATCATTTCATCGCTTTACACTAAACTAAGAATATCTCTTAAAGATTGTGTAACAAAAAATCTTACACTAAGGTGGTTTGTAATTTTACGAATTTCTTATATTAATTTCATATATACTAAAAATATAAATGTAAATCTTTTCTTACTAAGTCAACTTTATGATATTAAATTAATTTTAAACTCAATTTATTTAAGATGATAATTTATTTTAATTAAATTTATCGTGTATATTGTGTCATTTATTATTGGATTTTCGTAATCTTATATTTAAGATATTCTAATCTTCCACTTGAAAGGATGTATTAAATATTTTATATCGACCAAATATATCATGAAGTCATAATATTTAAGTGGTACAAATTTTATTCATCCTAAATTGATAATGGAATTACCAAAATCATAGGATAATATGTTTTATATTCCAAAACAAACTGTTATCTAACAATTACTTAAAATTAGTTAAGCTTCCAAATTTTAAGATTGTTATTTTAATGGATAGTTTGAGACAGCATTTTTTTTTGTCATTAATTATTTTTTATTGCCAATTAAGAATTCCATTGAAACATCTATTAATACATAAACTGAAAGAAGGAAAGAAAAAAAAAAGTCATAAATTTGTTCAAATATTTAAAATGATCTATCATCATGTTATCGCTCTGATAATGCTGAGAGATCACTAACCTGAGTGTGACATGACATAATAAACAATCATATCATATGCTCTCAATTTTTTTTTTTTCCTACATCCGCATTTAGTTAATATATTAATTTGTTACTTAATTTATACTAGTGCTTTGTTATTTTAAAAAAATATATAAAAATTCAATTTGAAAAATTTTAAATTACGTTTCACATATTATGTTGACAAAGTGAGGGTGAATTTTCATACAATCAAACAAACAACTTAAAAGTGGTTGTTTTTTTCTTTTTGGGTAAATAGCATAACTCGGCTTTATTATCCTTGACAACGATATATTCAATAATGTTGTTTCAAGAATTTTAGGTATAAAGCTTATTGGCGATGGGCTCAAAGAATAAAGAACGAAGAAGAAAGATAGATGGACAGTGACACAGTTAGAAAGGTTTCTTTTAGGTAGCTATAAATTTACAATTTCCTCATTTTTATGATGATATTTTATATTTTTACGATAGTCAGAAATGCCTTATGCAATATTTGTAGAGATTTGTTATTCTGACACATAATAAAAAAATTCGACATATAATAAATTTGCTGATTTTAAAATATATATATATATATATTTCGAATCATATCTACCATAATTTATTGCATTATTCTCTATCATTCTTCAAAATATTAATAATTGTGAGCATAAATGATACTGAATTCTAATCTTGTTAAATAAGGTTTTCATATCCAAATATTAGAGAGGGAAAGGACATGATTCAATTAGGCATTCCACTATAAATATTTAATCTTGTCTATATATATATATATATATATATATATATATATATATATATATATATATATATATATATATATATATTCATATAATTGTTTAATAATGTATTGATTCATCTTAAAAAAAGTGTACTTTTAGAGTCAAACTAATCAAATTGTGGATTTTCTTCCATGCATTTCATAATATTTTTTTTCATGTAAGAAAGAGTATATTATTATTCTCTCTTTTATATGTGTAGTCTTTTTTCCTTTTATTTAGGATTTTGTTATATGAAAGGTATTGGTTATATTTTAAATTATACAATTTATTATTTGAGAATAATACTCCATTGTTATATTCAGAATTATAGATTTCGAAAAGTATTTTTATTACTTTTATATTAATTAATTTGTAAATTATATTTAAATCACTTAAGTAGAAGTTATTTTTATCAATTTTAAATTATCCAATCCAAAATGTTATATGTCAAGTATGAATTAGCTAACAAAAGGCTTATAAAGGAGTAAGCTGAACCTAAATTGATAAACAAAGTTATTACATCACAATTTTGCAAAAGTATATATAAATAGTTAGTGTATATTCGTCTGCTATTAAAATGTATTTTAATTTTGAAAAATAGTATAATACTTAATATATATATATATATATATATATATATATATATATATATATATATATATTCTTGTGTTTACTTTTGTAAAAGAAGACAAATATTACGATATGTTTCGTATCCGCTTTTATTACGGTTTTATCTTTAAGAAGTGTTTGGGAGGTTGGAGATTAAAAGAGAAAGATGTATTTAAACTGACATTGGTTTCGATTCCTGAACGATGTGGGATTATTGGGTGTACAGGAACAAGTCCCCAGTTAAACAAACAGTATAAAAAACATATCCGAAATATATAAGTGGATATTGTCCATATCCGAGATATTGTTCGTTTTAAAGCTCAAAATTATAAAAAAACATATCAACGAGTTAAGAGAAAAATATGTATTTAATCTAACCTTGGTTTTGACTTCTAAACGATAACTATTGAATATAAAGAAACATTATGTTTTGTCATTGACATAAAAATAATAAAAAATTTTTATTTTGAAATTAATTGTAAGTCTTACAATATAATAAAAATAAATAAAAGTTAAATAAAAATTATTTAAAGTTTTCAATTTTTATAAGTGTTACAAATTGAAAATTTTAACTTAATGATATTTTGTTAAATGCATTTATAAATACATACTAAAGCTTACGGTTGATAAAAAAATAATTTGGTAATAAAATTATATATATCAGAAGTAAATAATATATACAGAAACTAAACACGTGCTTTATAAAACTGTACTATATACAGATGTTAATTATTTTTTACAACGCATGGAACATATATTTACATTATTCTTTTCACCGTTACAATAATTTTCTATAGAAGTATAGCATTTTTAATTTTAAGAATATATATATATATATATATATATATATATATATATATATATATATATATATATATATAATATGACACTAATGATTTTAAAATAGATAGAAAATTATGTAAGTTTTAAAGCAATTAAGGTAGAAGTGCAATTAAAGAAAATAGGACGAATTCTAGTGTGATTTACTCATTTTTATATTTATTATCTGATCATGTAATAAACTTTAAGGGAGTTAGAATTTATTGAACAAATAATTGATTAAACTATTTATTAATCCTATTGTTAAGTACACCGACACACGAAAGTTATGAAATGGTGTGCGTTATACAGGCACGTGTGTCCACCCATTCCAGCTAGTTTTCTTCAACATTCACATGTTATGTCCACCACTCGGACACTAAGATAAAAAAATATAAAGAGTATCAGAATTCAAATGAAGAAATTATAAAATAAAAATATCTATTAAAAACTAATGTTGACATAATGAATTTCAACTTCCTTTTTTATTCAAAATATTCACTTATTCAAGTAATTAGTTAATAATCTCAAAATTTTAAGACATACTATTGTATCAAAAAAAAAGTTTCATTCATCAGATCGTTCGAATAAGACTAGTTTTAGTAAAAAAAATAACACTTAATTCTTTATTTTTCATTTTCATTTTCAAATCATTGCGCATAATACAAAATACTGAAATTTATTAATTAGTTTAAAAATCATAACATATTCAAGATTATTATAAATTCATAAATACTTCAATAAAAGTTATAATTGGAACGTTTAAATAAAAATAACAAGATTGTTTTATTTTAATTTATTTTAAAATCCAATAACTTAATTAATTTAAAAAATAAACATTAAACTTTGCATAATTTAAATTAAAGAATTTCTTTTGGCATGTCTTGTAGTCGACATGACATGTGAATTCTCATGCTTCTGTGACAGCTTCTTCCTTAAAATTTGTTTATGCTATGTTTGTGTCAAACCTAAAAGGCTTCTCTTCTCTATTTATCTACTTGAGGTTAGTGAATAAATTTGTGAAGATGAAGATTTCCATAGATGAAGCAATGAAGAAAAGTGTTCATTAGATGGAGCAGTGAGCATGAAGACTATAAAAGATGAAATCAAAGGTATCCATGTGGTGTGGAAATAGTAAGCATAGTTGCTTGAAATAGGATTTTAGTGTCACTTTTAAAGCCCTGTTGGTACTCCTCTTTCATTCTTTCTTCAAGCAACACAAAGCTGCCATTGCAAGAGACTCTTAGACCAATTCTAGGTGACTTGCTCTACATGCTTTGTCACACATTTTTTATTTTTTTTTACTTTTTCTAATTAATACATAAAATATGAAATTTTTTAATAGTTTATAAACTAATCTATGCTAAATGAAAGGTGAGCATAAGTGAAGGAGCAAAGAAATTTGAAAGAAAATTGCCATTTTGAAACTTTGGGGGCTACCATTTTCCACTATATGCTAATAATGACAATATTTTTGGCAAAGAGGGCTTATGATAAGAGCATGATTGTGCCCCACTCCTCTAATCAAATTTCACTTTTTGGATTTTTGCATCTTGGTGGCGTGAGACTCAATGAGCCATGATTCAATTTTCGTAAAGAACTACCATAAACAAATTTGAAAGTGTGCTCAAGAGGCTCTCTAGGACCCACAAAAAATACTTACCACCAAACTTTTTTAAGATTTTGTTAATCATTCTAGAGACAAAGAAACCTAAATTCCACTGCTTTAACATGTTCAAATTCATGGTCCAAACTCCACAAAAGGTTACATTCATCTAGATAGTTCTTTTACTTTATGGGTAGCTCAACTAAATAAACCAACCTACCCAAAATATTGAATACTTGCATGACAGTTATTTCTTACCCCCCCTCTCCCCCAATGATTGATCTCCCAAAACAGAATTGTCTCACTTACAAGTTTAAAGAAAAAAAATTTGATAATTTTGAGTTTTTTTAGTTACCAATGTGATTTTCTTGATGTATTTTCATATAAACAAACAAGGGCAGACACCAATCTTTGGGTATTAAATAAGGCCATTTGTAACTTACTCTTATTATCAATTATGGACATGTGAAGGTCAGTGTGACCCACAGTTCCTTACATAATTGGTTTTTTTTTTTTTTTTATGTAAAATGGCATATATGAAATGCCACTATTGACACTGACCACCCTCCTACTCTTTTAATATTTTAAGCCATTCTAGTGTTTCTTTAGCCCTGTTTAATTTTTTGTTGAAGTGTTTCAAATTCAATTCAAAGAGTAAATTCAATTTTCTAACATGTTTAAATGTATTAAAATTTTTAATACAAACATTTATAAACGAGTGCATTATGAGCTCACTTGGGGCATTTTGATTCAAAGGCGCAGAGTCCTAGTTGAGAGCATGTTCCTAAACTCAGCGGCAATAAGGACATTTCCTTTGTTCAATTTAACTGGTTTGAGAAAATGAAGTAAGTAAAAAGCAATGTCATTATCAATCACTACCATGAAAGTACAGTGTAATTTTCAGTCAGGAACTGCACCTCACCCAACATGCCATTCTTTCTAAAGGAAAAATATTTTTTTTTTCAGTAATATATTTATTTAATAAAATAATTCCGCCAAAGCACATGTGTTGATATCATTTATCATAATAAATTTGTTTATTTTTGAGGTTGAAAATTTAATTTTTGGAAAGTCGAATTCACGCTTGAAAGAATGCTAGTGGTGTCAGGAAGGAATTTACTTCCGGGAGTGGAATTTTTGTCAGCTTTTTTATTAATTGTTTTCGAATTTTTTTGTACTTTTTTGTTAATTTTTGAAAAGAAATTAGAAAATTTTACTAGAATTTGGCCTTGAGAACCAAATTTCAAGCAGATTTCTGACATTGGGTGACATTGTTTATAACTGGTTCAGTAAATGTTAGTGCTGAAACAAATAAACCAAATTCACAAGGTAATGAATACTCAAAGCTAGTAACTTGTGTTACTCTTAGATGTCCCAAACTTCTATTAAACTATTTAGATCTAATCCTCTTTAATTCCTGAAATTTGAGGTAAAACTGGTTTTCATTTTGTTTATAATTTGAGGCCCATTTATTTGCAGCATTGGTTTTTGAAGACTAGCTGCATATTTTGTTCCTGATATTTTTTTAAGACCTCTGTTAACTTATTCAAGTTAAATCTTTTTTTTATGACTAGAATACCATATTTATGTTGTATACACACATTAACGTTGTTGCTAGATTAGTTTTAGTTTCCAATGCAAAGTATAAAATGCAAATCATATGTGTGGTCAAGTTTGTTTACAGAAGAAGAAGTTTGCAACAGTTATAACTAAATAGTTATCAGTTAATGAATATTGACAAATTTCTTTCAATAGAGAAATATTAATTAAATTTATTATCCTATTAATTTTTAGGTTTCAAAATGGAAGCTGTTACAACTTTGATATTTTAAATCCTTTTCATTGACTCAATCAAAATTTTATATTGATACTAATAATAGTCTGTATTAAATGATATTTCATCTCTTAATTACAGATTATAATAAGATTTAAGGTAGAAAATTAGTTAATAAGATGAAACAATCTTTTAAATCAAAAATTTAAAAAATACGAGTTTTGACAAATTGTTATATTAAACTATTTCTCGAGGTTAAATAAAAAAAATGTACAATAACAATAAATATTTCTATTTTAGTTAAAATGTGTCGTAACTATTAAAAATTAGGTAACTTCTTTTGTAAATATAAATAAAATAAAATTTGAATATTCAATTAATTTTAAATTTTAAAAATACGATATTAAACACATATATTACTGATCCACATATTTGTTTTGATATTTTTTTCCTAATTACAAATATTCTTGAAAAAACATTTCTAACTAATGTAACAAATTACATGTTAATCTTGGTCTAATTCTATCTTAATCAGTATATTTATGTCTAATATAATTTTATAACAGAAGTTTAATAGTAGCAACACAATAATTCCAAAGAACTTTATCTGGATATGCATTATAAGATTATCTTAATAAGTGAATTTATATTTAATTCAACTTTATAAAATCAAAACCTATAAGATGAGAATTGTCACATTCAAATAAATAAATAAATAAATATATATAATATTTAAATGTTATCCATTATCATGCGTAAGATGAAAACACTTCAAAGTTTATTGATTTGATGAGTAGTCATATTTGAATTTAATTTATCATATATAGATATAAATTTTTTAAAAATTTATTCTTCATAATTCCATAAATAATTTCTGTCCAGTTAAAAATGTATCTTTTTAGTGAATTAGACTAAAGACATGATTTTTCTTTAAAAAATTCTTCAATAAATCGTATGTGATAGCATTCAAAAACTACAAACTTAGTAAATAAATATAAATATCTGCTTGTTTACGTGCGAATAAGTTTTCAGCCTCGAAACCATTAATGGAATATAACTATGTAGTTTGAAAACAAAATCAAACACAAATCTGACAAAATATATTTTTTCTGTGATTCATTAGTTTCATCGACTTTCGACCTTTTAATTAAATTAGTTCCATTTTGAACTTCTCTAATACAATCATACTTCTATAGTATTGGAATAATATTTTGTATTCCATTAAAAAACAAGAAGAAGAACACACAGAAACTTAAAGGTAGATTCTATGGTTCTAAAGTTTTATATTACTTTTTTTCACATAATGCTTTTATGCATATGTTAACATCTCAAAGGTGACTTCACCATGAGATGTGACTGGTTCTTGCTATTTTTCACAGCTCAATCAATGCTTTAACTTTCCTTTACGTCTCATCTTGTGTTATCCATGTGCCGACAAGCTACAGCCACAGTAAAGGGTTCTTCTTCATTGACCAATCTTGCACAATTTTTCACTCCAAGAAGAATCACTATCTAACAACTCTATCTTTATTTCATATCTATTTCAACCCAGAAAGAAAACACTTTTTTCTCCCAGTGGGGGACAGACACATGGGCATAATCAACATGGCATTTTTCTAATTGTCTCCACTAATTAATCCAAATCTCCATCATTGTTGCTTTTATCAGCACTCCCATCTTAACCAGATATGGTCATGCTGGCACTGATATTTCAGCTCTAACATTATCTATAGCAGTAATTTCCACAAATAGGGAACTAAGAAGGGTTAGTTCAGTAGACTTTTACATGAAAAATATAATGTGTTAGTAAAAAAATATAATTAAATTTCTTGTATTTCTTTTTAATAAGTTCAGAATCTTCAAATTGTAGAAAACATGTAAATATCATCTCCATTAAAGATAAAAATTTAAATCCACCTATTTTTAACTCTATCATATGAAAAATGTTAACAAACATTAGACACTAAAATTACACTATTATTATTATTAATTTATGAACCGTTAAAAGTAGTAGAATAATTATCAATCCATGACATAATTAAAAATTACAAATATTTAGATTTTAGTTAATTTATATATATATATATATATATATATATATATATATATATATATATATATATATATATATTAATTTTTCTTCTTATTCTTGATTCATAAGCTAGCCAATTTAGCAGTATTATGTCTGTAAATTCGGGCGACCTGGTTTATCTGTTCTTATTCTTTAAAATAATTATGTTTTAATTAAATAATCACTTTTCTGTTTTTTAATAAGGAAATTATATTTACTTTTTAATGAAGTATTTTTTTGTAAAATTATATATTTTACAAACATTTATTTTAAATTTAACTTCCTAGACAATTAATTTAAAAGCCAATATAGATGGGATTTAACCACATACAACTTTAATAAATAATGTGATTCTCTTAGTAAAAAATATAACTATTTTTCTCTGTGTGTTTGAAAATCATAATTATCTCTAACAATTTTTTTTTAATCATGAACATTTATAACAATGAGATTAACTTTTTCAAATATATTCAGTGCAAGCCAGTTTGTTTTGGATATACACGCATAATGAAGTTAACCTTTTATTACTAACATTTTTTCAGACATATGACTTGGACTTAATATCTTATTCATGAAGAATTAAACATGTATTACTTCAATTCATTATTCATTATAGATTATAAATGTTGATTTATTGAAATAATAAAGCCGCAAATGGATTTGTTTTTTCTGTCCCTCTTTTTATGATCAATTTAGGAGACAAAAAACGTGTTGCTGGACTTAACAACGACAAATCCTTCCAGCACCCTAATACACGCTTCCTGCACCCTAATACAAAATCTTTTAATTTCATAAATACCCTAATACACCCATCCAGTTCATACGGGCAAAAAAATAAGAACTGGATGACACTCCCATCCGGTTCATATTTCAAAATAAAATAACAACCGGATGACACCTCATCTGGTTGTCATTTTAACTTCATCTGTTTTCAAATATTTGATTAATCCTTAAAACAAGCAATAAATAAGTTATTTTTGGTGTTTATTAGCAATTAGTAAGTGATATTACTGATTAGAGTAGTTGATTTGGGGTTTAGACGTTGTTGACGACGAACAGAAGAATTTTCCGATTTGATGTATGAGAACCGGATGGGTTCCATCTGGTTCTCATTTTTATTTGGAAATGAGAATCAGATGACAGCCCCATCCAGTTGTCATTTCAAAATCAAAATGACAACCGGATGAGTATGTCATCCGGTTGTCATTTCCAAATAAAATGAATTTTTTTTAAATGACAACCGGATGGGGTGTCATCCGGTTGTCATTTTATTTTGAAATGACAACCGGATAGGGGTGCCATCCGGTTGTCATTTTATTTTGAAATGACAACCGGATGGAGGTGTCATCCGGTTGTCATTTTATTTTGAAATGACAACCGGATGGAGGTGCCATCCGGTTGTCATTTTATTTTGAAATGACAACCGGATGACATACTCATCCGGTTGTTATTTTTTTTTGAAATGTGAACCGGATGGGGGTGCCATCCGGTTCTAATTTTTTTATCCGTATAAACCGGATAGGGTCAATTGTAGAATTAAAATTTTATATTAGAGTGCAGTAAGAAGATATTAGGGTGCAGGAAGAATTTGTCCTTCACAACCCACACTATGGACTTAACAACCCACACTAAATAGGGGGTTTCTTTTCGCACCCATGCTTTCTTTCTACACCCAACAAATGTTAAAATTCTAACTTTGCGCTTATAGCCTATGTGGGAAGTGTTATTGTCTATATCGTTAATGGAAAGGTTGGTCAACAATATAGAGAGGTTGCTGCTACATTAAAGCTAAGATGACTTTTTCTAATGTTAAAATACTATTAAAAGATATTAAAAGAGTTATTTTATAATTGTATAATTTATAGGTTATTTAAAATTATTTTTCTTATTTAAAAGTCTATTCTGAATTACATAATTTTAATGTTTTCTAAATTTCATAATTTAAAAATCATTTATAAATTTTACGAAATTTTTAAATCACATAATTTATAGTATGTTTAGAATTAAAAAAGTAAAATAAACATAAAATCTTACAACTTTCACGTCAACAATAAACATAAATCTTACACCTTAACAACTTAATCAACATAATCGATGGTAGGACAACAATAGAATAACTAACAACGATTTTGCGGTACAAGAGGGAACAATCAAGAGAACAAATATAATTAGGAATGCACAGGGTCAATTTTGTCTTTTAGATACCTCATGGAGTGCAGGAGGAAACGAGGGAGTGCAAAAAGAAATCCCCTAACAGATAACATAGTTCAAATTGGGCTTTTACCATTCAAGGCCCAATTATATCAAACAGTTTCAACATCTGAATGTGCCACGTAAGCCGAACAAAAGCACTTGCTTAAATCAAACTCCGCGGCTGCCAGCATAAGCGGTCGCCGCCTCCACCGTGCTCAGCACAAAACCCGAACTGAATCTCGCCGATGAAGAAAATGAACAACGCTCACACGATGCGCGTGACATTCACCGTGGCCACAGTAGCCGTTGCAGCTGCTATCATATCCATTTTCTTCGCCGCGCGAAGGCGCAAGAAGCGCGACTCCTCTTCTAGTTCCTGCTATTTGCATTCCGAACAGAAACCACAGAGTGCATTCAAGCGCGTTTTAGCGGATAATTCCTACACTCCGTTCAAGCACCTCAGCAACGACGGTATATTTCACACTCCGCACACTCGTTTCTGTGTTTGGTTGCATTGAACCGAAGGAACGCGTGAAAGTTCAACTACTCGAACGTTATGCTTAGTTGTAGTAACTATAGGAAATACGCAATAACTGTTGTTTCCGCAGTCGTAATGCCGGCGATTATTCGAAGACTTTTCTGTTTGTTTTTGTTCGTGCGATGTTTTTTGCGCGAGGTTTAGAATTTGAAGAGCTTCGTAGAGTTTGGCGATGTTTTCCGGAATTTTGAATGGATTGAGTTTGAGGAAGGTTGAATATGAAGTGACTAGTTATCTTAATTTCATAATCAAGATTTCTTTATCAAATTTAGCATATAATACAGAATACATAAAGCTAGAAATAGGTTGGTTTGATTTTCTTTTGGATTCTTCATCTGCATCGAGTTGTGTATTAAGGTTGTGAATATGAAATTGAGTATAGCTGTTTTATTGCAGAGAATGCTTCGAATTCGCATCCGTTTGAGGCGGAGATTACAGCATTAGTGAAAACTCCTCGGCCTGAAATTGAATTTGGAGCTGAGATAGTGGACATGGAAATGAAGGATTCATATGTTTGGGTTCACAGCGAGACGCAGTTAAAGGAATTAGTCGATGTGTTGAGCGAAGAGAGGTTTTTTGCCGTGGATACGGAGCAACATAGCTTACGATCTTTTCTAGGCTTTACGGCATTAGTTCAGGTAATTTTGAGCATTTTTCAACAACTTGTCTCTGATTTATTTATCTCAGGAATCTGTTTGATAAATTTGTTGATGCATCTGTCTTTTTATCTCATTAAGCAGATTTCTACTCGGGAGAAAGATTATTTGGTTGACGCAATTGCCCTCCATGATTTTATGGGCATTCTACACCCTGTTTTCGCCAATCCTTCAATTTGTAAAGTATGTAAGTTATCCGTATGATATTCTAAAATTGTTTAAATAAGATTTAGAAATTTTGGGAGAGGGGTTTACTTTTTTGCAAAATGGAAACTATAGTTGGAATAATTCAGATTTTTTCCCGTTTAATGTGGGATTTGGTCTCTTATTTGTCATGCCATCATCTAGTGTTACATCGGCAAAATCTATTTAGTCTTTAATGGAGAACATATAAAAGAACCAAAATTGCTCATTTGCATTGCAATACCTAGAGGACCTAATTTGCAATTGGAATTTTGGGAGACTAAAGTCGTACAATTATGATATTTAGGAACTAGAAGTACATAAGTAGATAGATAGGCATTGCATTGAAAGCATATTATCTATCGAAGAATATTTTTGTTGAGTTGTTTGTCTATATTTTTTCCATCCAAGTCTATTTATTTATTATAGATTTTTTTTGCACTCAATGGAAAATTTGAGGATAGGTGTTCCATGGGGCTGACAATGATATAGTCTGGCTACAGAGGGACTTCCACATATATGTCGTCAACCTATTTGATACTTCAAAGGTGAGTTGCCTTTACATGTTGTCACTATCATGCTGCTGGACCATCTACCATACAGAATCTTCTCATGCATAACAGAACTGGAGAAGTTTTCATTTTACAATTGACTTGTGGTAACTTCTTTTGTTAAAATCGGTGTGTTGTATATGTACTGTAGGCATGCGAGGTGCTGTCAAAACCACAGAAATCACTTGCTTATTTGCTTGAAACTTACTGTGGTGTGTCAACAAATAAATTATTACAGGTTTGACCTATCAAACTTAATCCTTCGTTGAATGGATTTATTAATTAGCCTGGATAACTAACACTCAGTAAAATGCAATACCTAAAGTTTTCATTTGTTCATGTGTCAGAGTTCAGCCTACAATGAGTTTGAGCATTATAAAAGAAATTATAAAGTTATGCCATTCTATTAGCTTTTCCCAATGAATGGTAGACTTCTTGAGTCTTATCTAGAATGAGAGAATTACTCTTCCATTCAGGGAACTATTTCTCTTTTATAAAGTTTTTATAACATTATTTGTAATTATTCTCTTACTTGTTTGTACCTCAATTATAAATTTCTTTTGTACATAGGATTACAATTGAAACATTTGAAGGAGTTTGACCCGTAGCAGTTGAGATTAAGACTAAAATTTAGTGTAGTGAAATGGCAAACCCTTACAAATGTGTTGGGATAAGATAATAATTGAATATTCCTTGAATGGTGAATTTACTAACCTCATTGAACAAAAACTGAAAAATTTAGAGAGGCATGCTAAAAATACAATAGTTGATTGTAGCACAAAACTTTAATAGCAAATTCATTTTCACAATCATGAGGAGAGCAGATGGTGTAATAGCACATCTATTCTGAATTTTCAGTTGTCATAATTTAAATTGAAATTGAGATTGCTCATGCAAGTTAGAAGAGATTTCTGAATCATGCATTTGAATAACTCCCTTTTCTACTTTTCAGAAGTAGCCATCTGAACAATGAATTATATTGTGCACACAATTGCATTGGAAACGAATAGTTTATTATATTGTTACATTGATTATTTATTAATGAGGTATATCAAAGAATAGAGCTTGGTTTCTTATTAAGAAATTGGGTTAAGAAACCCCAATTATAAGGACACTGCAAAACTTTGAGCGTCTGTGCCTCTCAATGCCCAGAGGCCCCAATTTTCTCACAAAGAATTACAAGATGATCTCTTTTTCCACCTCCCCTCGTATATATAGGCAACATGCCCTCTTCAAATATATTACCTAACTAACCTAATGTACTTAACTACTAATGGGGCTATCGAGCAAACTTTTTCCTATTTCATGTATTAAAATGTTAAGAAAAAGACACAATGCTAGTGCTTTGTGTTTGGGATGATTTTAGTGAGTGTTCAGAATTGATTTATTTTATATGTTTAATTGTAGCGTGAAGATTGGAGACAGCGCCCTCTCTCAGCAGAAATGGTACATTATGCCCGAACAGATGCACACTTTCTGTTGTATATTGCAAATTGTCTGATCAATGAACTCAAACAACTGGACAATGGTATTTATTCTTGTCTTATGTTGTGAGCAAAGAGAAGAAAAGATAGAAACTAAAGAAAGTTCTGATAAATGCCAAGTAACCATTTTATTAAGTAGGCAGAAACTTTGGAAATCTACCTCATCAAGTTCATGTCCTCCTTTTATATTTTTCCCATACCTTGAAAATTATGAGTTTGAAAGTAAACATTATTTTATACCCGAGATATGAGAGATCTGCAATAAATGATTATGGTATGGCCTTAGCATTATGTCATTTTAACCACCTAACTTTGATGAATTAACTGAAGAAATAAGTTTGCTATTTGTCACTTCTCATCTTAACAGTTTCTTAGGACGCTATGTCAATGTTGTTGTGTCTAAATTCTGAATTTATTATTTGTCAGAAAACTCTTGTTCCAGTGACAAATTCCATTTTGTTCTTGAGGCTAGTCGGCGTTCAAACACGATATGTTTACAACTTTTCGCAAAGGAGATTGAAGCATATCCTGGTGAATCTTCTGCATTATCATTATTTTCTCGTCAAATGAGTAGTCATGGTTGTCCGTCTATATCAAATGAAACCCAGGTTTGCTGGTTCCTGTTCAGATTTTAAGTATTATGAGTAGTCAAATTGAGTACATTGTGCTAATATGATCTTCTGATTATGGCTTTAGAATATTGTGAGGCTACTATGCGCATGGAGAGATCTGATGGTGAGTTATATTATATGAAGGCTCCTTAAATTTAGCTACCATTATAGAATAGTTTTATGATTATTACTGTGACTATCAGTCTTTCTTAACTTCCTCTAGTTTAAATACTGCTTTAGTTTGCAAATTATGGGGATGGATCATAAATACAATCTGTGTTCATAGTCATTTGAGAGATCTCGTCAATTTTTTTCTTCAAATTACGGTATCATTTTATATGCAGTCTGGCAAAATGAAACTCAGTAATAATGGACTAAGAAAAAGAATACATTGAGTATTGGTTTTATGGTATACTGAAAATACTTGACATATTCAATTATTTATTGGTGGGATAATTTTTCAAGTCCATTATATAGAGCAGTAGAAATATTTAGGTTTAAGTTCATTTCTGCCATAATTTATCCCAAAAATAAATCTACAAAGCTAATTTTGTGATGGATTTAACTTATTTTGGAGAAATAATCACTTCTTTTGCTTACTTTTTTTTGGGGAAAACAACTATTATTTTCCTAGAAAAAATGTTTCCAAGCAAGTGCTTAGTTAAACTGAAATACATTTATAAATGAAGATTCTGTAGCTTGCTCTTCAAATTGTGATATAGTGCTGAAAACATTCTATTTGTTGCCAGAAAATTGTATGTAAGTAACATGAGTTGATTATTCTGTGGCATGTCCATACTTCAGGCTCGTATTCATGATGAGAGCTTAAAATATGTACTCTCAGACCAGGCAATTGCTGCTTTGGCAAGTCAGCCTTCAGCTAGTCACTCTGAAATACACAAGATCATAGCCCAGGCTGACATCAATATGGAAATGGGTTTGAACTCTTTCATCATTTCCCCGTCTCCTGTTGTTTGCAGTCACCTTAGTGATATCTACCATATTCTTGCAAGCAAGTTGGTTAATGATGATGATATTTATTCAGTGATTCTTCAGAAGTGTATAGGTCAAAATGGGAGTTGTCCATTTTCTATATTTAATTATGCTTTGTTGATAAACAGTAACCTAAGACCTAATTTAGCCCATAAACAACTGGGCCCAAAACATCCTAAACAATATTCTCGGAAGGCTTCTCGAGATTTGTTTGTCCAAAAATTCTCTTGCAAAACTCCTGTTTATCACAATTGCCGGATATTTGCCAATGATGGGAGGCTACTTTGTTATTGTGACGAGAAGAAGCTTAAATGGTTTGTGCACTTCATTTTTTTTTTTTTCTAATTTTTAGACTAGAAGTTTCTGTCAGTTTCTCTTCGATTAATATTTAGATTTCCAGGTATCTTAGTCGGGATCTTGCAAAACTTGTTGACGAGGACCCTCCAGCTATAATGCTTCTTTTTGAACCCAAAGGTCGCCCAGAGGACGAAGACAACGACTTCTATATCCAGAGCAAGAAAAATATATGTGTTGGATGTGGTGAAGGAAATCACTATTTACGGTATCGAATAATCCCATCATGTTACAGAATACATTTCCCTGAGCATTTGAAAAGCCATCGTTCTCATGATATTGTCCTACTTTGTGTGGATTGCCATGAGGTCGCACATGCCGCCGCAGAAAAGTACAAGAGGAAAATAGCTGTTGAATTTGGGATTCCTCTCTACCTTCGGAGGGTAGTTCATCCAGGTCAAAAGACTGAAAAACAAATTGAAGAGAGTGGTGTATCCCCATTACAGTTACGAACAGCTGCTATGGCTCTTTTACGCCATGGACCAAGAATGCCTCCCAATCGCCGAGAAGAACTAACTGAGGTTTGCTTGTATTTGTGTTGTTATTTTGGTTGCTTTGACACAGCTATTAACTATTGTAGTTGCCAACCTGATGAAATTTTATTCAATAGTTTGAACTAAACGTTGTTAGAGATAGCCAAGTTAAATTGATTTGTTTAAGGAATTCTTTGGAGATAAGATTAGATGCATTATAAATATAAAATATGGGTTCTAAATTATACTTCTGTAGTGATTATCATTGTTAGTTATTTGTTAATTTACGTGCAGATTATAAAGAGATATTATGGAGGAAGGGACATATCTGATGAAGATCTAGAAAGAGCTTTGCAAGTTGGCATGACGCCTCATGAGAGAAGACGATTTGAGAAGAAGAGAGGGTTTTCTTTTAAACATTCTACAGGGAGTACTGTTACACTGCTAGAACAGAATAGTCATATTGGTTGCTCACCCAGAATGAGTAATGTGGATCACTTAAAAGTTGATGCAAATGATGGCTCATATGCAAATGAAGTAGATACAGAACTTTTTACGAGAAAAGATGATTTTAGAAACTCAAGTTCAGCTTCTGATATTACAGTTAATGGACCTGGCTCTGCAGTTTTGAATAAAAATGCAATTACAGTTGAAACTGCAGATTGCAATGAAGACCGCGACTCTGCTGTAGATGTCGATAGCAGTAGTCTGAGCAGAAGGCAAACAAATGGACTTAGTGACTTGTCTTGTTCTCCCAATGATGAAAAATCTATACATACCGAACATAATTCAAAACTCTCTCTCTTGGGACATGGACCTCATGGGAAACAAGTTGTAGAACATTTACTGAGGGAGTATGGTGAAGATGGTATTCGAGAGTTTTGTCAGAGATGGAGACAAGTATTTGTGGACGCTGTAAAACCACGTTTTCTTCCTGGTGGTTGGGATGTAAAACACAGGTATGCTATGATTATCTGCTCTTCTATCTTTTAATATTCGTTTTACTCTCTATTTGGTATTATTTGCAGTATACTTGTAATACTGATGTTTATAGCGACTGAATTTTCATTCCTTTTGTCGAGGCTTTGATTTTGGACACTATTTTTGCCAGTGGAAGAAGGGACTTTGGGGAGTTCAGTGTATACAAACCGGTGAAGAGAGCGGCCTCTGCTACTGGAGAGTAATAATTACAATGACCTCAATGTTTTGGTACTTCGATGCTGCCAAATTCTGTTTTTCTTACGCAGCTTCCCCTCGCATAGAAACTATTGAGTCGTTAATTTCATTTTTTGTTGATTTTACTATTTGATAATTCCGAGTACTTTCGTCTTTTTGTAACAAAAGTAGAAAATAACTTTCAAGGACATTTTTACCCATGCTCTAATTATTCAAACATGAATTTACAAAACAACAACGTTGTGACATGTTTACCAGAAGCAAATTCTAAGAGAAAGAACCATCTTTGCTATCCCAAGCCATCAGCGGCTAAATCATTAAAAGGGATCACAACCCACCCCCAACCCTCTCCTCTTTATTTGATTCCCATTTTCTACTTTACAAATTCTAAAATTAGAGTAGAAAAATATATTGATTGGATATTTACGTTAATTTTCATGTCTTTCCCTTTAAAATGGTTTTCATTATATGTAAGAATAACCGATACTATAAAAAAGATATATAGCGAATGAATCGATGACTACTCACCATTCCATAATTTACGTTCTGAATCCAAGGCAAAGAAATGTCACAATAAAAAACATTACATGTAGGCGAATAATTCATTTCATTAGAAGAGCACTAAAATTTTGCAAATTAATATTTTTCCATATTGATGCTAGTCTGACATCCATATTCGGTTACAAAATTTGTGTATAAAACAAGATGCCACTTAACAAGCAAAAAATCCCTTGGTAGCGCACAAGATTAAAGGAAGCCACAGTTATCAACGATTGTCCGCTCCATCAAACCCTTGAATCTTCCAATAAATCTATCTCAGCACCATTAAAAATTATGTTGAGAATACAAATTGAACCATAGGAAAAAAACAGCAACTATTACCTTGATACAAGCAGTTATAGTGACAACAGCTGTGATTTGTGGTCAATGCCGTTGAATATGAAGGTTCCGGACATTGGTACGAATTGCTTTGTTATGAGCTGCGAGAAACATAAATAAGAAAGTGATTCCCAACTCAAATACAATATTCTTATATAGGACAGACAAAATTAACTTCCGCTGTTAGAACATTCATTTAAGACGATTTTGCAAGAATATGGCTACCTAAAACTACAAATTTCCATTATCATACGGTGAACAAGAGCCTCAATTCAAATGCATTGGGATGGATTTTTAGTCGAAAAACTGATTTTCCTAAAAAATGAATAACTATTCAACGCTTGCGTGTCATTGCTGCATGTTAAGTCCAAACAACAATAAGGTGTCTATTGTTCACTGCTTAAGATAAAAGAGTACGAGAATGTGTAGAGGAATACTTACCCATATCATACAATCATACTATAGCTAGTATAAACCTTTTTACATTGGTTCCCAGCCACTACACCCCATTTTCTCTTAGTTTTTCAGTAGCATTCACCTTCACATACATTATTTAAAGGAAGGTAAGTGAGCAATACCCTCATTCCCAAGTCCAATGTATGGCACGAATTCCCTCGTATCAATTCATTATCAGTGTGTCCTGCTCATTACTTATTTAACAACCTTCCACTCCTAAACTCTGATAATATCAACAGAAAATTTCATCCACTACAAATGTTGGCCATATGCTCACCACACATTTTTTGTGTAGTGCAGAGCTTTTATAGAAATTATTATAAATTATTACATCCACAAACGTAACTGTGGTCCTCCATTTTTATTTTCATAAAAACATTTTGGTTTTATTTGTATGGGAACAGGTAATTGATAAAATAATGAATTGGGGAACAGTGAATAGAACATGGGGCAGGAATTGGGAAATTGCTTTATTCTGTTACATGGTTTTGTATCTGAATCTGGATACACAACACCTGGCCAAGATGGACCATGATCATTTGGACGCATTATGATGATTTATGTTCGAACAAACTAGAATTTTTTTAATTAAACCTCCCCCGCCCGAGCAGACAAGGCTGTAAAATTGTCACTATAGGCTAAGCAAAACCCAAGACGATAAAAAGCTTGCAAACAAGACTATTCAGGATGAGCTAGAATCCAAACCTTGATCACTTCTTGCGATGCGATTCCTCCAACCAAAGCAGCAACAGCATGAAGCTCTGCAGCACCAAAGCGACACATCTCGTTGATAAGGTCCTCAGCCAAAGTGGCACCATTACATCCCAAGTCATTAAGTAAGCCAATTGCTGTGCTCTTTAACCGAGGTATATCCTCATCCATGGCACTTCAAGACAAGCACCATATAAGCAAAAACCAATTTCATTATAAAACACGAAAATATTGAGATTTTAGACCCTGAACAGTGTGAAGCATCATTACCTGTCAAATTGTCCGGGAAAACTGTTGTAATTGGCAGCAAACCGGTCAGCAGCACGAAGCAAAATATAAATTCCCATGGCAATGCTGCCACCCATAAACACAAAAGCAGCTTTTCAGCAAAACAAATTTCCACAGATTAGTACGTAATATGAAAACCATCCAGAAACATATTTATAAAATGAACATAACCTGGAATCCTCATCAGTTAAGTACTTCTGTAAATCGGGTAGGTTTGGAGCATTAAACTCATCTTCAATTAGACGGTACCTGCAAACCTACAACATAAAAATTAAGATCCATACAGAAGACTTCGCAGGCAGCTGTAATCATGTATTTGCTCGACATACTAGAAAAGGGGAAGGAAAGAAGCTTTGCGGGAGAAATAAACATTAGCAATCATCTATGCAGAATATACCCAACTTTCATGATTCATTAACAGCAATAATAATAGAAATAATACTCTGCCATTAACAAGAGCTTGGTGGAATTTTCAATCAATTTTTTTGGTCCCAAAAAGAAAATAAAAAAAATAGTGTAATCCTTTTGAATGTTCATTCTACAAAGCTACAAATGAAAAATAGACACATTCTTAGAGTGTCAGGAAAATTGGGTTATAAAATCACCAAGGTGCCATTGAGTGGAATCAGATTGGCAGTGATGGAATTAAATAGAACCTAACCAATTGCTTGATTTATTTTTTGAGCCGGCTCAAGAAATTTTGATCAAACTAAATTACTTTACTGCAGTAAACAGATGATAGTAAATAAGCATCCGTTTGGAGAATTCGTTAGAAGCATTGGCTTAACCTAAATTGCACATCAGAAAAAAAGGCACGTGTAGGTTATACATTATCTTATTTCATTTAAAGCTCGGTATGTTAACGAATGCCTTCAGAACATTGGCTAAGCCATTAAGGAAGTGGAAAGTTTTCACAAAAATAAGTTACTAACACACCCTTGGTGCCCTTAAGGCAATCGTTCGCAACACCAGAAGAAAATAATAGTGTCGCAAGTTAAAAGACAGTCAGGTATACCGGATGAGTAAAATCCTGAATAGATATTGAGATTGGCCCAGATTACATTAGTTTCAAAATTATGGGAACTTTTCAATTTTAAGACCCTATACTTTTCTAAGACAAGAACGTTAGATTAATTGGTGCTTATAGATAAGTTAGACATGGAAGCCTCTGAAAAACTTAACGTACATAAGATGATTTTAACTTATATATGATATGAGAATACCATTGATTTTACCTCTTGGATTTATTTAATTTTTCCCTCTAGAAAGTGCTTGTTATGAAGTTTACTAAAACTAGCCAATTGTCCGTTATATTTAGATAATCAAAGACATTTTAAGATGGTGATTTGGTAACTAGACAGATTGAAGCAAATCGTTATTCAGAAATATGGAAATCATTCACAATCATTATTAGCTATATAAATTAAATTTGATCTGTAACACAAGCTTACTTTGAGTTTTCTTGCATTTTTACAGAAGCTTTTAATAGTTGACCTTGGAATGCTATTTGAGTCTCTACCAATCTTCTTCAACGTACTTCTCACTAGACGTTCTATTACAAGAATATCAGCCTCAGCTTTAGCGTGATAGATATTCTGCAAATTCACATATTGCCTGCAGGAACATCAATATATCTCAGGTAAATAAACTAACTGTTCACAAGGAAAGAACCAGAGATATTTGGCTGAAACTATGTGCACGAAGACATCACAGAAATTGATTTATATAGGCTTATTATATTAATTAGAAAAAGTAGAGGATATATTGTTTCCTCTAAATTAGAGATTTTGTTGCCCATACACCGCTATACAATAATGTAAAATATTTTATCATGATTTTCAACACTAATGATCACTATTTTCTGGAGAAAATAAAAATTACTCTGAAAATATGCAAAGTTTTTGGCTAATTACTCAGTGGAAGAAGTCATATCTGGTATAGATCCTTCAAGAGGTGCCTCCCCGCCACCTTCATTTGTAATGAAATCCTGCAAAAGGGTGAGAAACGTACCATCAAATCACCAAAGTACAGGCAATCAAAAAAGAACACCCACACAAATAACAGTTGTCTCACAGCAGTAAATTACTAAGAACTCATGAGTAACAACTTTCTGTTACTCCTCCAGCTTTCAATTTCACAAGTTCTAACTAATTACCATCCAATAAAAAAAACATTGTAATTTTAAACATATAAGATTTCTTCACATCAAGTGAAGCAAAGCCAGTCATGCAATGACAGAGGCACCAACCTTCAGAGCTGCCACCAATACCCAAAAATCTGACGAATTAGAATCCACTTCAGCAGAACTATCATTTAGTATCTGTTTCAACTCCGTACCTATGAAAGGACACAACATTAGAGAATAAATCATATTTTTAATTTAACTGCAGATGTAAATGTTCATACAATAACTAAGTATTCTAGTTTTAGATGAAAATAGTTTTTTAATGGAAAAATTGCAAACTAGAAAAGCAATTCACATAACACGACCCTTAACTGGTAACACATTCTTCATAGCAAGCAATGTATGGATTTGTCATTTTTCACAGAGGAAGAAATCTCCATAGAACAAGTTTAAAGTAACTTTATTGCAAAAATCAACAAATAGATTCTTGGAACCTTAATATAGAACACTTAACATTTAAAAAATTATACAGTTTTCTTTAGTTTTATTCTTGTCCCACATCCAAGAATCCTATCAAATTTAAACCTACAAGCTCTCAGAAAATATCCATAATTATGCTCCTTATCGAATACAACAAACGGGATAGACATATTCTTGAAATGAAAATTAACAAAGGAAAAAAAGTTAAAATAAGTTAATCTTAAATTATCTACTTACTTATTCCTCGGGGAGCAAATACTTTGAATGATGAATCAATAGCCTCTTTATAATTATCTTCATCTTGTGCAACCATCCCAGCTTTAATAAGCTCCTACATAGTTCACATCCAAAGCTAATCATATAACAAGAACAACAGTAGATAAAAAAGACTAAATGATTAAACAACAAACCTTGAACTCCTTCTTTTCTTCTCTGGTCGATGGAAGCCTACCACCATGGCTTTTGGCCCACTCATCAGCCATCTTGACAAGAATGACAACATATGGTACGTGCTTATGGACCACAGGATCTTGAACATTCAAATCAATGTCATCTGCAAATCTGTACATAAGCATGCAATAAAAATTCAAGTGAAACTGGGGAAGGAAAATGTCTATGGTCTCAGCTTTTCAGGAATTACTTGGGTTGACAGGACTAGTGACATTGACGAAAGAAAAACCAGATCTTAGTATACAAGCACACAAAATGAGCAGCAAAGTACACAAGGGTCCAAACTAGTAGAGTCCAGGAAGGGCACATGTAAACAGCCTTCACCCCATTACTGGAGACTCTGGAGAGGCTATTTCCACAATTTGAGCTCATGACCTCCTGGTCATACGGCAGTAACCTTACCATTGCACCAAGGGCCAAGGTTTGCCCTCATCTTAGCATAGAAACAAAACTATTCGAAAGAAAGATAAAACTACTCTATACCTCTTGAGTTCAGGCCAAGGGTTATTTAAACGGAGATCATCCAAGAAATGTTCAGGCTTTGACTCAATCACATCATGTTCCTGATAAAGCCAACAAAAAGTATTATTAAACCAAAGCATGCAAATTGTGTTGATGCTCTCAAGATGCATATGAATAGAAAACAAAATTGCCCTGCAGTCAGTCTATTGCAATTCCAGCCACTATTTCCCTTCTCTCTATAATACCATTTTCCAAATAGCCATGTTAAATTATTTTTATGTTCTCTCTGACAATTCAAATTTTAGATCAAAGTTAAATTGGTGATAAAAATTAATATTTCATTTCCTCAGGCATCAGATTATTCCTTGAACCTGTAACATTGTCAAATATACAATGAATTTAAAATTATAAATTTACCAAATTACCTTCACACTAATTCGAACAAACCCTGTAAGGCCATAGGAGCGAGCAAAGATTAAAATAACATTTGCCTCCCTGCAGATTCTGTCAAGCTTAATCATTGAATATTCCACGAGCTGAAAGTTTATCAAAGTTAAAAAGGTTATCTTTAATTGAACAATAAACATATATTGTCAATTGATGAATTGATAGCTTTCTTTCAATGAGAAAGATAAACAAAAACTCAGAATTATGAACAGAGGCACACAATCATGTTTACATAAAAACTCCAATTATTTATACCATAGGAGTTGCGTGCATTATAGTAGCATACCTGAGTGGCAACAACCAAAGTAAACTGAGAAAAGAATGATGGATTTGTCTCGATCAATGTTTCAGGAGACTCTTCTACAAACTTAGCTTTAACTGCATCATTTAGCTCTTGAAGAAATGAGCAAACACATTTTGCCTTTGACTTTCCGAGGCTTGACTCGTCCACTACAAGTAAGAGAATAAAATGAGAAGGAAAAGTTTCAGAAACGCATAACCAGTGTACAATAACAAGTTGCTGTACCCAAAAAATTGTTTCCAAGGTCACCCTCTTCAACTTTAGATCCATCAACTACAGTGATGCTTCCAATCCCACCAAGAACAAGATTCTTAAGCGTTTCCGAACCGGTTGGACCACAGTTAAGTAAGCAAATACTAGATTTCTCCAGGGCTGCTTGTCCTTGGTCACCCCATATTCTGCATTTTCAAATAAACAATGCAATATGGATGAGATCAAGAGATGTCTCCAAGACTGCCCCCAAACAAGTTAATAAAAAACAGCGAGACAACCAGAAGGGACTCTTTGGTTTGAGAACATTGCTACTTTCATCTTCTGTTTACATCTTCAATTACTAAAATGCCACCATATTTTCACTTCATTCCTGTTTTCGAAAGTTTATACAAGAAAGAATGAAAAACTTTTTTACTATTTTCTGTTTCTATTATTTCCTATACAAACTTAAAATAGAATATGAAACATCATACCTTTTCTCAAACCAAACAGCCTTAACATTCTAATTTCAGATCTAAACACATAAAACACAAGCACACAGAGACAAAATTCACAACAAAGGAAGCACAAGAATGACAAAAACAGTTCTCTTCCTGCCACTGAAAATCAAACCATTTCACTCAACAAAACAACAACTAGTTTCTGCCTTTTGCAGATTAAAAGCAGCTCCATTCCAAGATGCATCTATCCATACACAGCAAACTCCACTCCAGTTCATTAACAGTTCACTACATTTAATCAAATCACCAAATCCCTAACACCGAACACCAAACCAAAAACATCGAACGGACCTTCAGCCGTAGCACCGTCACAAGAATCCACACGCCGCAACAAAATCCTCCACTCGTTCAACTAATTAACACTCGAAAATTCTCGTCGAACGATCAAACGCACACAGCACTCGAAACAATTCTATAGATACACAACAAGCAACACTCGAATCAATTCAACACACACAACACGCAAATCAATTAACTACATATCACAATAAAAAAAAAAAAAAATCCAATACTCATACGAAAAATCAGTTCTCCTAGGTTAGGGCGAAGTGGAAAATTAGGTAAATGAGGAAATGGCGAGAGTACCTGAGTTGGCGATCGTACTTAACCTTAGGTTCTGCCATTGTTGAATTAAGACCGCGTTTGTTTTCTCTCTCTCTCTCTCTCTTTTTTTTCTCTCACAGTTTTCAGTTACTATTGGTTTGGTACTTCGGAGTAGTAGCTTCCTTTGCTTACTATGAACGCTGTGTATGAGTTTCAGTTCAGTTTGTCGAGTGGAGAAGGGAAACTTGACGCAACGAGTTCAAGAGACGACGTCGTGCGATGTCGCGTTCAACAGATATTCGGATTCTGGATCACTTTTTATAATGTAAGAACAGAAGAAGAAGAGCATGTAAGTATCCCATTGTTGTTTAATATCACATTTATTCATTATTAATATACTTTTTCATTATATGTTTCTTACTTTTTTTTTTATCAGTGTAGTTATTATAGATTAATTATACGTGAATTAAAACCAATAATATCTATTTCTTAACTGTTAATCATACAGAAAGGAAAGTGTTATATTATTATCTTGAAGGATTTGAATATTAAAAAGTAAGAAAAAATTAAATTCAATTAAATAAATAAAACTAAACAGGAAATTAATTCTACGTTTGTTTTTTAAATATCATTCTAAAAAAAAAAACTTAGATTATTATTTCGAAAAAGTACTTTAAAAAAATTAGATTACAGAATTTCTGAAAAATAATTTTAAGGAGAAAAAAAAAAAAAAAACAGACACAA
>Ga0209700_100143_pt1 | contig 108997 bp, 47 predicted proteins | sample SiratroredBW_FD_187528 | JGI IMG/M metagenome (GOLD analysis project Ga0209700, IMG submission 187528) | Root nodule microbial communities of legume samples collected from California, USA - Siratro red BW (SPAdes) (version 2) | ecosystem: Host-associated > Plants > Roots > Nodule | place: USA...
TTTTTTTTTTTTTTTTTTGAAAAATAAGCTATTCTACATCGATCCGAATATATTCAAACATTTGATTTGAAAGCAAGTGATTTTGTTTGAAATCGGATGAGAAACATTTCGATTTTCTGACGACATAATGCCGCAATACGATTGGGAAAACGAACATCGAATTTAATCAACTAAAATTACTTTTATTTTTCACCTTTAACAACCTCGAAGCCCATCATCAATTCCTTTCCTAACAAAATTGACCTCAAAATAGTCATGAACAAAAATAAAGACTTTGCATGGTATTCGCTTCCTTTGAAGCAACTATTAATATGGTAGATGTAGCTAACTGGTTGGCAACTGCAAACGGAAAAATAACCGTACTTTTGGATTACATCGGAGGCTTCCCAGAACCAAGCAGCTGACCAATTAGATTAGTCACCTAGTAAAAACAAGAATACTGCTTAGACAATAAGACAATCACTACATTCAACATTTGCAGTCTTCAATGATTTCAAAAGCAAAAACCATATTGAAATCAGAACTTCCACGATCCATATATACTTTATTTTGCCTTGCATTGTGCAAAACTATCAAGACAATTAAAGTCCAGACAGGAATTTTATACGAGGAGCATAAATTTAACCAAGTACTAAAACCCATTAAGATTTCATCCCATGTGAGAAACTAAAGCATAATATTGAATTTGATGAGAAAAGAATAGCCAATAATAGACAACTCAAAAAGTGGCAGTGATACATAAGAAAGTAAGCTTAGCAGAACATCTTACCTGCCAGTATTTTGCAACACAGCGGTCAATGCAACTATTTTCACCCATGTTTAACTCAGACTCCTTGTACCTGAGAAAAGAATGTGATAAACAGATTATCATAACATTCACGTAGAGCCATCGTAAATTAATGCGACAGCAGAGAAATAAGCAAATTGACGGGATGACATTTGAAGGGCATCAAGCATGCTCAAGCACTTAACACAATTAGAAAGAGTTCCCTTACTTATTGTCAACACATTTATTGAAACAGGTGTGGGTCATCCTGAACATTAAAAACAGCAAAAGGTTAGGCAAATGAATTATTATGCCACCAACAAATCTTCTCGAAAACAATGCAGTCCGACTCTACGGTATACTTGCTAACAAAGGCAAACACTATCAAGGCAAGCAAGAGGGGAAACCTACTTGTTGAACAATTCGACCCTATATTCCATCTCCTTTTCAGCCATTCCAAATATCTGCTCCATTACCACATGAAACACATCCAAACACATGAAACTAAATGATAAAAGAACAGCAAAAACATAAAATTTAAACATGCTCTCATTCTAGTGTTTCAAATTAACAACAGCAATCACCAGATCAGTTTCCGAAAGATACAAGGAAGAGAAACGAACACCTACCTGTTCTTTATCTAAACCATCCGGCGAGATGTTGGCAGCCATTTTACCCTAAAAATATTAGATGATAAATTCAGATAATGGAAATCAAGGAGTACAAGAAAGCACAAATTTTTCAGAATATTCTGAACCAAAAGGGATGAACCATCTAACTCACAAGCGCTACTGTTGATGTTCATGGTAAGCTGCTAATAAACCACATTCCTAATTATTTACTAAGATATATACTTAAGTTTGATTAAAGAGATTTGTGTGCAGCTAAGTGGCATTAATTTGTATACTATTCAACGATTCCCCATATTTATAGTCTAGAATTGGATTAATACTGAAGGATTGTGATAATTTACATAAGATGAAGGACATCATCACCATGTAGATTTTCAATATTTCTATTTGCAAGTTTGCAACGATAATTTACAAACAAAATGTCAATTATTCCTAATCAAATTAAGGCATCATCTTCAGCTGGAATAACCATATTATATATCACACAATTTTTTCCATTTCTGTAATCAACAAATCCTTTGTCTCCTTTTCCAATTATACGACAGAGAAGTACCAAAACGACATAGTTTAGTTTTTGAAGCAAAATAAAACAGTGTGAAAAAGAAACGTACAATATGAACTCACAAACGCAGTGGGTTGAATTGGGATTGTTGAGAAGAAGCGCGAAGCAACACAGACTCAAATGGCGGCACTCGAGATCGAAGGAGACTAGGTTTCAGGAGAGAAAATTCCCAAAGGAGGCCCAAGTGTAAACTACACTCTTTAATTTTTATATTTTAAAACATTAAATTTTAGTTTTCACATATTTTTATATAAGTTTTAGTAGTACATATGTTATACTTTAAATAAAATGAGATAAAGGAGTGTATTTAATTAAAAATATAAGAAATATAAATATCTGATTAAAATTAATAAAACGTAAATTTCATTTTATTACTGAGAAAATGTGAATGTTAATTTAAAAAACAATGAGTATTATTTAATATGGATTTAAAGGAGGAAAATCTAATTTTCTCTACTAATTAGTATGTGTGTGTATGTATATATATATATATATATATATATATATATATATATATATATATATATATTGTAATTTAATTAATTAAATAACTATAATTAACTATTTGCATTTTGAGTCAAATTAATTGATTAGATAAATATATTTTTAATTTGAAATTATAGTAAATTATAATTAATTTAAGACTTAGCTACACTTTTAGCCTTTATAATGTTTAATAGAGTATTCATAACAGTTTTGTCTAACAATTTTGTGAAAGTAAACAATTTTAATCTATTGACGATATGTTTTTTCAAACTGTAACAGGAAACGTTAACATATTCAAAAATTATAACAGATTTGAAATCTATAAATAGATAGTAAATCCAAAGAAAAAAGAATAAACGTTTTAATTAAAGTTCTACTATTTAATCGGTACACTTCATTTAGAACATTTTGGTGTTCACTATAAAACTATTACTACCCAATTAAAAAGTTACAAATAGAAAGTTAACCATCCATATAATAGGCAAAATTCAAAGTGACACTGAGTGGCACGAATAACAATCCCACCCAATTTTGCTTGAAATGAGGTTTTGTAATACGGAATATTGCTTGAAATGACATATTGAGTGTGGTCACTTAACCAGTAAATGATACGCCTCTAAATACACGATTTATTTGGCGGTCGGCCAAGTAATAGAGATAATGAATATGCATAAATTACCAGAAGCTAAAATACAATTTACTCTACTATTCACATTTCAATTGATTCACGTTTCAAAAGGAAGATTTATGATCTTGTCATTAACTTAACTTCGACCAATATGTGTCGGATATGAGTAACACACTAATATCTTCGCTGGTTACCCACATTGTGCATAAAGACATCAGACACGACATCATGTTAATTTAATTTTAGACTCTACCAACTGGAGAGTGGGGTGGACAAGCAACGTAAGTTGCAGGAACGTCCTCCAATTTGCCAAAACCCTTTGGTTCATCTGTTTGCACCAACACAGTTTCCCTCGGATTTTTTCCTTCGATGTGGTTTCTTGATCCAGAAAGTTCATTTGAGATCAAGCCATCCACTAATGCTATGCAGATGGAGAATGCTTGCAAAAGTGAGAATGAAGAATCAAAAGCTACCGAATATACCCCAGGCTTAAAGGGAGAAAAACTGAACGCAGGCTGGTTTTCTTGGTCCTGGTCATTCCCCTGTAGTTAATATTGATGGTTATTACAAAAATTCACTTCTAACGAATTATCCATAGACAGTCATAACTAACAAGATGAATAAACAAAAAGCTTACAAAAATAACCAACTTAAGTTAATCAACACAATACCTGGAGGAAAAGCTCAAAGGGATGTGGGAAACAAGCTTTTGAAATTCTTGATTTGCTATATGTTTCACTTTCATTTGCCAGAATCTGAAGTTTACAAGCCATATCCCAACCACCACAGTCACATGATCCACCTGTTCTCCAGCGCTCAATCAGTGATGAAGGTCCACCATTACTTGGAAGACTATGAACCCCAGTTGGGAGCACAACTGTTACATGTAGATCTTGAGTGTCGTCGTTCTGGCGACCACTCTGATGTGCATAATTGATAAAATCGATAGCCTTGGGTGATTTGACGACAATAGCAGCAAGCTCGTCGTTTGGTTCATAGTCAATGATCTGAGCATCTCCCTGCTTTAGCTTAACAGAAAACAAAACAAACTCTTTATTGGCAGTGGAGTCCACACGATTCTGGCTAGGCGAATCATAATGGCGTGAACCAGAAACCTTCATCTGGGCAACAGCATGGTGTATATAATCAGGACCTTTAGTTTTGCTTGCTTGATTCATCCAACTTCCCCTCTTCTTTTTACCCTCTCTAAAGGTAAAAAAGGTATAGATACGATCGCATTCATCTTCCTTTGAGACAGCCAAGTTCTTCACAGTGGCTGCAAGAATGTTGCTATTATTGTCAACAGCAAATGTGAAAAGCGGCTGACCATTCTTCACGGCAATTCTTAGAAGTGCTTGAAACGTTGATGGTGCATTCTTTTTGTTCTTTGATAAATCAACTGTACTAATTGTGGTACACCCAATCCTCTGGCCCCTGACCGGTTCTTTTTTCTCCATAGAAATTTCCACATTACCTGGCCTACAATTCTTACTTGTTAACACCGCATCTTTATGAGATGACTCTGTTGAGCGATGACCTGCCTTCGGTTTTAGCAGTGGATCCAGTAATCGCCTTAGAGGGCTACTAGACCTGCTTTTGGAAGCATCACCAGGTTTATCACTGCCTGAACATTTTGAGCTGGCATAACCTCTCGCATTTTCCGAACTAGATTTAAGTGCTGCCACAGAACCCTGATGTGGCACATGCGCAACCTCTTTACAGCCAGAAACTTTACCTGTAAAGCCAATGCTGAAGCTAAATCGCCGAAAAGGTGAAGAACTTCTTGATTTCTCCGTAGTTACTTTCTGACCTATTCCCTTGATAGGCCCATTTGAAGATGAAGATGCACCAGTTTCATGTATCTTTTCCTCGACCTTTCTAGATCTGCAAGGACTTGTTCCTGTTCTGACCGGTACAGGTGCTAATAAAGTAGGAGCAGGAATTTTATTATCTTCTGCATCCATGGAACTGGATACTGACCGTTTCGGCTGGGAATGGCCTCCACTATTGTCGTCTGGCTGAGGACATGTGTAGGAAATATTGGAATTTGGATATCTACAAGGAAGTTCCTTAGGTTTTTCTGAAAATCTTATTTGAGTAGGACTTGCTAGCTTTTGATTCACGGAGCTTCGAATATCAGGAACTTTCCGATGATTATTCTTGGGGGTGTCTCTAGGTATAATGAGAACAATGGACTTGCTTTTCCCAAGCATAGCTTGCTCACCAGCGTCATTATTAGGTTGTCTGAAATTCTCCACTTTCTTCTCTGGACCATCACCTTGAGCGCTCGTTTCAAGATTAGTACGTGATGCTGCCTCACACATCCTACCATTTGGAAAGATATCACTTTCCTTGATAATAAGTGGATTTTGCTGTCTCCGGTCACATCCTTTGAGCATACTAGCAGGATGGTTCTGGGAAAGATGGTCGTCAACTCGAGCATACTTACTACGTGTGTATTCTTTCATTGGAGTTGTCATGAAGTGAGATTGCAGTGATGAACGAGATATTTTTTTATGAGAAGGAGAACACCTAAGACCTTTGCTAGAATTACCAGATAATCCCTCTGTCGAAACAGAAGATGATGTATTACTTGTAGATGTTGAGCTCCGACCACTTAAGGGTACATGTTTATGGCTGTACTGCCACTGTTGTAGACTGGCCCAATCAAGCACCCCAACATTCAAAACTTTTTCAGGAATTTTTTCTCCCTTCTCCAGATAACCTGGTAAATTTGACATGTATCTAACCAGCTCATCTTCCTCACTTGCCCTTTCGTGAGCTGATTGCTTTTGCTGATTTTTGTATGGTTTTAAAGAGAGGGCGTCTTCCTCCTTTTTGGTAATTTCATGATGAAAATCAGCATATGAGAAAGTTTTTTCCTGTTTCAACCTGCCATTAATTTTTCTATCCATGCTGATGAATGGTTTCCACAACTTCACGCCGACCTGGCATCAGATGAATAAACTGTCTGGGCTGCAGCTTGCGAACGATGTACCAACTTCTTGTTGTCCAGAGAGTACAGTTGGAAAAATACTAATGTTTTTTTACAGCTGCAACTGAATTACAATCACAAATCAAATTTTCAGAAACAGAAATTTCATGATAAATGAAAAATCAGTATCGAGAATAAACAAATATATAATAACCAAGGAACGCTTTTACGACCATATTGTTTTCATTTCCTCCTTTTAATAACCATGACGACCAAATGCAAAACCAACATGCAAAAATCACAATAGCTGGAGTTATTATATGTAATGTACCAAGTTACCAACTATCCAACTACATTGAAGACAAAGCTACCAAAAACTAAATCTGCCATGATTATAATTTGATTCACAGCAGCAACAAAGAAAACCCAGTCATGTTAACTCCAATGGAAAAGCCTGTAGAATTGTAAACAACCGATAAGACTAGTAATTTTTCTTTGAAAAAGGTATGATTAGCCTCTAAGAAAAAAGGTCTCTTACAATTTCTCCCCTCCTTTAACAGACCACCCTGTTCAGTTCAGATAGAAAGTATGGGTAAAAGATTGTAAGGGAGCATTCAAGCTTCCATCTCTTCCTAATCAATTTGACAGCGATATAATTGAATGTGATGACTTACAGTCCACATAGTTCAACTACCCAATATAGAAAAACCATTAAAATAGTACAACCGATTGCATAATAAATGAAAACTAAAGAAAACAATTCGTGGGTTAACGAGTTAATGCAAAAGTTAAAGTCTGAAATAAAATCAAACAAGCAAGTAGTGTAGGGGCAAAACCGAAACCAAAAAAAGCGGAAGCTAAAAAACAAGATTAAGTGGTCCATGCAAACCCATTTTCAAAATCCAAAAGATAAGGCATCATCATGCAACAAACGACGACCAGTATCAAAATCTCTACCGCAAATAAAACGAAACGGTCCAACATTCAATTATTGCACCAGGTTATTCAGCAACATTATCGTTCAAATTTCAAAACACTAAGGCGCCTCATTTGGAATTTGGTAAACGGGTCACCGCCAGAAAAGGAAACAAAAACAAAAAGGGGAACGCAACAACTTTATTTGAATAAAACGCTTTCACTTTTATATTTCCACGCAGCATTATCGCCAGGACAGCACGATTGCTGAAAAAACACCAAAAGCGTCCCAATTCAAAACCCTCGGTCACGTTACGCACGTGCATTCAAGATATTAGAATAATAAACAATTAATAATTAAACAAAAATAAATAAAAATGGTGAAACTCTAATTGGAAGCATACCGGAGAAAGCGGGTGAAGAAGAATCGAAAAATGCAGAGAAACGGAGAGTAGTATAGCTTGGAGAAGAAGCAAGGAGTGTCGGTGCTGTCGAAACGACGTCGCAGCGGAGAGTGAAAACGCAAAGCGAGTAACCCAAAACGCGAGAAAAACACGTCGCCCTCGAAAAGCGCAATCTCAAACTCCAATGCGGAGAAGAAAAGAGAGAGAGAGGGAGCGTTTCGTTGGGTTCTCAGTTTCTGTATGTATCTGAGAATGCGGTGTGGCGCAGTGATAATAGTCAAAGAGGGGTGAGTGAGTAGAGATAGTGAAGCAGGGTGGGGCCCACGTGGTTTTTGATCATACGGCTGAGAGAGGAGTGGGTGATCGGACGGTGATGGTGGGTTGCATAGAATAGATGGCGGGCATATTCGGGGTCCCACGTGTGATTCTTGTGGAGAGTGAAGTATGAGTTGGTGGGCTTGGATGGGCCCACCTTTGGATTGGGCTCAGAGTGGGCTTTGTGAATGAAGTGAAATTAGGGATTGTCGTTTTGTGCTGCGGTTGGTGAGATGAGTCAATCATGTTGCAGTAGCCGAAACCACGGTTATTGGGGTCGCTTTTATCCTTTTCTTTGTCGTTTCGGCTCCATAGCCAAAGGTGGATTCCACTTTCTGCGTTAAGCCACTTCAACTCCTTTCTCAAGGATTTTGATCTTTCCGTATTCACTTTTTCTTTCCGGCCACTTTATGTTAAATAATTTAAAATAGTCTCTCTTTTTTTTTTTTTTTACTCAAACTTTAATTAATAATATTTTTATTTTCTTACTAATAGTGTCATTGATGTAATTTACTAATGAATAACACTTCCGTTTTATATATTTTCTACAATCCTTTTTACCAATTATATATTTCTTATGTTTTTTAATTTCATTCATCCATGGCTGTTGGAGTTGTTATATTTAAACTATAAAGTAGTTATGTCAGGGTGACTTTAGCCGTTAATTAAATTATTATAAATAATGTAAGATTTAATTAAACATGTATTTATTAAAATATTTTAATAATTAAAGTATATTGAAAAATAATGATAGATAAATCATCTCCAATAAATGAAATAATATCCAAGGCCAAGCATTTAAAATATATAAACGTTACAAAACCCTACAACATCTCATTGGCAAAATAGATATCATTCAATCAAAATTGAATGACAAGAATCTAACAAATTTTTTATTTTATTTATCTCATCTTTTGGTGGATGATAGTTGGATCAGTTGAAAAATCTCATGACAAATTATGAAATTTTTTATTTAATTTATCTCATATATTTTTGTAGAGGATAGTTGGATCAATTGAAAAATCTCGTGACAAATTATCTTCAAATTTGGAACATTGTATCGTTATTTTCAAAAGTCAATGAACCACAATTGACTTTCATTTGCGTGCACAATAATTTAATATTGATGACAACTTTTATATATATGTTATGAACAAGATCATTATTATCAATAATAAACCTTTAATTTATTATTTATATCCAGTATAAACAAAATAACTATCAAAATTATATTAGTGTGGCATCTCTATAATTTTTATCTAAGTTAAATCAGCTTTTATATCCTAGCAGATTTAGATTACATATGATGTGACTATGAACATGACCCTAAAATCTAAAATCTAGAGTACATCATAACATTTAATTAAAAAGGTCCTGATACAGTAAGAAATATTTGCACTACATTAATTCAAACAATTATTAAAATTTAAGATTAATGGCAATACTAAACAAACTTTTAATTATATTTTATGCAAATTAAAACTTAATATTAATATAAAAAATAAATTAAATAACTTTCTCATACATAATAAAATCATTAAACTTTTACTACAATTAAATAAAATTATTTTATTCATGATTAGAAAATTTAAATTTTAAAAATTGGCATTCATTTTATTAAAAGTTTAATAGTAAAATGACTTCATATATTATAAAAATACTCCTAATTTGATGTTTTATTATATAGAATTAATGTTACACTTAAAAGATTTTCTAGAAATGAAAATTGATATAAAAATCATGTAGCACTCTACATCATATAATACTTTTTAGTAATAATAATAATAATAATATATTTCTAAACTATTTTAAACAATATTTTTAAAATTAAGTTTATTTTTTAAAAAGTTTAAACATTGAATGTGGTTTTTTTAAGTATTAAAAAGTTAAATTAATTTTAGAAAAAAATTGTTGAAGTTCTCTAAAACTAAATATTTAATAATAAGTACTCAAATTATTAAAATGATAAATACACTGATTTTATAAAAAGATATATAGATATAAAATAATTTTCAGTTCTTTTATAATATATGAATTCATTTAATGATAAATACACTGATTTCAACTATTAATAAAATTTAAACATTTAAATAAAATATTATATTATAATGTATGATTATGGGTGCATATAAAATAATCTCCTACAAAGTAGGTGTATATAAATATATTTTTTTTCAGCCAAAATAGAACAGATATTTAATTTTGTATCTTACCTAAATTTTTTTGGATCAGAGATTTATCACTGATATTTTACTTGTTAAACATATTTAATATATACATTTATATGTGAGGTTTATGATTTGTTACGTGGTATATTTAATGAAATTAAATTATTTTTAGTTTGTTACTCATAATGTTCTTTCTACATACTTTTTTCCCATATTAAAAGTTGGTTTTAATAGCTTGACTTTGTGACTCTAATTTTGTAAAAAAAAATTATATATATATATATAATGTGTGTAATTTAAATTTTTGAAATACCATATATATGTTGGATCTGTGTGTAATAAAATAAATAATCCTGTGATGATGTTACAATAAGTTCAAGTTCTTCTGAGTTACTTCATTATGCTAAGTAATTAATATATCAATTTTAAAAAATGTGCTTTAAAATTAAACAATATATTTAACTTTGTGTTGTTTTAAAAAATATTTGACCTACTTGGGCTCCTGATTGTGAACTGGCAAGAAAGATAACGAAGAGTTCATTATTAGGCACCTTAAATCAAAACACCATAAAATGAATCAGACCCAAACCCTAATCATGCTGTCTGCGATCCCTTAGCTACTAGATAAACTATTTACTTTTCAAACAAATAACAAGATCACGATCATGATTAGTAGGCCAGAAGCAGTTCTTTTTCTTTTTAAATAAAAATGAAAACCTAGTCTTAAATATTGCATTGCACATGAATGATCACATCACAAAGATAGAAGTATTCTTGGATCAGGAATCAGATCCTAACTTTGTGATCCTATTCTTATTCTTAATTCTGGTCAAAAGTCTAAAGAAAAAATAGGACACTTGGTTGTTAGCAGAGGACACATAAAAAGTTAGAATGTTAGAACAAAAGAAGAGACCTATGATGTTTTTGTTTTTGTTTTTTGTATATAAATATGAACGTGAGCCACCATGTGAAATCCATGAAATATTTTCTCTCCAGAATTCCTAATACTTTGACTAAAATTATGAACCAATTATTCTTAAAGCAAAACACTAAACATAGTTTTCAAAAAACAAAAGGGAAGCATCATTGATGCATGTGCATTGTTTTGAAAAAAAAAAAATCAATAGACAAGAACACTGTCAAATTGCAATGTCTCGATTTCAATTATTATCAGCATATTGTGGAAATGATTAATTGTGAAATTTCTTATGAAAATATAATGTATAATTATTATGCAGCATCTATCAGTGGATTTCTTTTTTCTACATCTTTGGTGTATTGATAGCTAAGTGACATCATAAAAACTAATAATGTTGCTTCAACTAATTTAATGTTTAAATATCTTTGTAATTTAATAACTAATTTATCAAAAAAAGTATTATGTTTTTCTTTGAAATGTAATAGTTAACTTTTTTTAATGTATACTTACTCATTAACTTCTCGTATTAGTTTTATTCAATATTTTTCTATCATGATAATACAGATAAAATTCATTAGATTTTGAGTATTTGCAGATCTCTTTTTCATATATTTATATATATTTTTCAAGTTAATAAAAGAACAAAAAAAAAAAAAAACAAATTTAAGAAGTCGTTAGGCAAGTCTTTCAATAAGTTGGGTCAAGAGTACCCGAACATTTTAATTTTGGGCCGCTTATTCCTTAAACGAATCCCATTAAACTTTAGGCAAATGCTTCCTGTACTACCACATTTTGCTTACTGCACCCCACCAAAAAATCATAATGTTAGAAACACTCTCGTCGGAATATTTAAAAGGATAGTGGTGTAGTGGGTGTTATTAAGTGGTGTGGACGTTCTATGGTGATTGTGTGATGATGGGTACTACAAAGAAAGTTTTTTCGACAACATCATCGTGAGTAAGAAGTAAGTGACTTTTGTTTTCGTATTACGTAAGGAGTGCAAAGTGGGTATAAAGTTATTGTAATATTTGTATCTAAAAATGGGTTTCGTAATACAAATTCCGAAATGGATTGTGCGATGTGTGAAATGTCTTATGGAAAACATTTTCAGTAAAAAGTTTTTGTATTAGAGAAAATGTTTTTCGGAAAGAGAGGGTGTGAGGACTGAGTTTTGTATTATGGAAAACATATTTTGTAAAAGATTTTTCTATTATGGAAAACATTTTTCAGAAGAAGGGGTGTGAGGACTTGGTTTTGTATTATGGAAAATATTTTTCGTAATAGATTTTTGTATTATGTAAAACGTTTTCCGTAAGAGTTTTTTTATTATAGGAAATATTTTTTGTAAGAGATTTTTTATTATGAAAAACGTTTTTCGCAATACAAAACCCTCTTATGGAAAACATTTTCCATAATACAAAATCTTCTTATGGAAAACATTTTTCATAATATAAAATCTTCTTACGATAAATGTTTTTTATAATACAAAAACCTCTTATGGAAAACGTTTTTCATAATACAAAAACCTCTTACAGAAAACGTTTTTCATAATATAAAAACCTCTTATGAAAAGTGTTTTCTATAATACAAAAACCTCTTACGAAAAATATTTTTCTTTCATACCCCCACAATCGAGTCTCTTTCAAAAAATATTTTTCAGAATATTCTAACCCCTTTTGTTTTCATTAATAAGACTATAAGTGTCCATTCACATATTCTGATGGTGCAGGAAACAAATGTGGAGGTGCATTGTCTAAACTTTAATATTACTTGGGCTGCAAGCCCCTTGTAAATTGCCCTTGTAAATTGGGTAGTGTAATGATTCTTAAAATATTTAATGCAAAAATTCACAAATTTATTATATACATACAACACAGATGCATGAAAATGTTGATATTACAAAATATATTATGAGATAAGATTCACTTTTATAATTAATATTGAAGTTTGATGGTTAATTTATAAAATTTAATATCGTGTTAAAAATTGCATGGTAGAAATTATTTCTATATTTTTAAGATAAGATAAGATTTATTTTTTATGGATTAATTGTTGAATATTTTGGAAATTTCCCCACAATCTATTCATTTAGCTTCAACTATGTTCCATTTATTAAAAGTATTTTTCCAAAATTATTTTTAATTATGATAAAAAAGTATTTTCTCGGGAATTTTGGTTTTTAGGAGAATAACTTATGGAATTGGAATATGAGATACTATCTCATTGGTTTGAATAAGATGATAATGATAATTGAGCGTAATTTGGTATTAAAAGATGATATCATACTAATTTTTCGCATATTTTTATTTTGACGTGAAATTAAATAAAATGAGGAGAACGATGATATTAAGTAACCTATTTAGGAATGAAGATTCCAGTAAAGGTTACAAATTATGTTACAAAGGGTATCTTTAATAGATTATTAATATGTGTTTCTACACAAGATTTAGAAGCATAATAAATATTTTTAATAGATATATATATAAATATTAAACATGGGTATTTTTATATATTACCAAGTCACAGTGATAAAAGGAAAGATCAAGACCAATTTAGCTTGACAATTATGATAGTTTCATTCGTTTTCACTACAAAAAATGTCACACAATAATGTTATCTAACTAGATTATAAGAAAATAAATTAATTTAGGAACCCAACAAGAAATATCCATAAGCAATTCATATACTTACAAACCTTAATATAAATTCTAATATTCTCCAGTACCATTATTACTATGTAGAAAAACAATGCAAATATGCAAATATCATTAAAGATTGACGTTTGAAAAAGTTCAAAAAAACAAACTATTGCCATCTCAAAAGGCAAATGACTCACACATAGCACTCAGAAGGTAAAGTCATTACAAACTTGGTTACTTATTTTTCCTTAATTATTAGTTGAAAAACACGTGATCGAAGGATAAAAAAGATTGAATTTTCTTTATGGTTACTATATAGATTAACTTTATCAAAATCTCAAGATTGAAATTGAAGAGAAGTGAAAAACTTACCTTGGACAGAGACTTGGAAGGCTTAGTCACATTCGTTGTATTGTTCTTTTTTATCTTCACTCGTTTTTCTATAAAGTTATAGAGAGATGAAACTATACTACAAGTAACAAATGAGTGTTGTCATAATAAGTGTGATGGTAGCTTGATTCTGACCCAAAATAAAAAAATTGACACCTGATTCAGTGTTGTATTTCCTTACTTATATCAACAACTATAGATTCCAAATTATAACATTGAAGACTTCTTTCAAATGCCTCCTTATTCTTCTGAGAACAAATCATTAATTGAATCTCTTAAATATTATTTATTCTATTAAGTAATAAAGTTAAAATAATTATCATTTAATATGCTTTACTAACATTAATAACTATTTTGATTATTTTATATTTGAGAGATTATTTGTATATTTTTATTTTAAGAATTATTTATTGAACAAAAGAATGAATAATTGATTTGTTCTTTTTATTGAAAGGATGGAGGCATCCCATATTGAGCAAGAATTCCCCATTTCATGACCATTACTATAATTTGTTTGGAAGGAATGGTAGTGGTGCTTTAAGGTCATGGGATATGACTTCTTTCTCTACCCTTATTGTCTTACTACTATTTTTCTCCCAATTTCTTTGTTACCAATTCTCATTTAAGACTATAAGATCTACTTTTGTTTACGCGTTATTTACTTTGAATCTTGCTCTTACTATTGTTGAAAAGTTTGTCCTTTATGTGATTTCCATGTTGGGGTAAAAAAAAAATCATTTTTTTTTCTATATACCACCAAAACTGATCTTTAAATATAAATAAAAGTCTAGAGGCTTATAATTTTTCTTCAGAAAATTGTCTTTTTTCATCCTATATTCTATATCCACACTGTTTTCTATATCTATATAAGGGTCTAAAGCCTTAATTTTTTTTTTGTCTCATAATAGAGAAATATGATAGTTAATTATTGAAATGGATAATTTATAATGAAATAAATAAGAACTGTGATAGTATATGAAAACAGTAGATTGAAAAGAGAGGGCCACAGAGCAGTGCCATTGCTAAAAGGTTGTATGAGTATAACCTGTGAAAGTTACAGATATTGGATACACAGAAGATGCTTGACAGAATGAATGGATAAGGAATCACACACCCCACAAACCCATTTGCTTATGCAACGGTAACTGTTTCAGTTTCCTAGGTCACACTAATCCTAGGATAGGAGACCCACCACACCACACTCCATTATACATTCTATTTCCACACAAATGCAACCATCTATCACTGCTCAACATTTATTAGACACATTTGACCTTTCTTTGTTGTTAGAGGAAGATAAGAAAAATTCAGGGGCCACTTTCTTAATTATCAAACTATCAGCACTGATCTTTTAACTATAAGATATTTTATGGATTAATCCTTCAAGATTAAACTCTGATCCAGTTAACTAGGAAACAGAAAGCTTAATTATACTATGCAGGAATATTCGTTTTCTTTGTCATCCTCTTAAAGGGTTGATCAGTCAAAGAGATAGAAATTAAAAAAACAAAAAGTGAAAATAAGGTTTTGTCGTTTTGGGTTGACGTGTTTTGCATATTCTGGAATCTAGAACTTAGATTGATTCCTGTCATAGATAGTGGGAGCTGACTGGGGCTACGAGCATGCAGCGCCACATTTGTTGAAGAATCAGTAAAACTAAAAAGACATTTATCTATTCTTTTTATAATTTTAGATATCAAACAGAATTGATTATTTATTTAACTGGGTATACGTGCATAAATTTAATGTTCTATTTCGGTTTTATTGGGAGAGATAAGAACAAGTTAAAAACAAATAAGAAGCAAGGTGAATTGTTACAAAGGATTTTAAAAGACATCCTCTGTTCTGATCTGGATTTAAGACTCGAGACTCTAGCTTGCTTTGCATACAAAGAGACTGAGCTAGATTTTATTTATAGTTTTTCATATTCTGTCACCACTATGCAAACTTTATACCCAGGAGAAGCAAAATACAGAACAAAGACATTATTAAATCTGTATATTCATCCCTATTCCTCGTACTCTGCTGCCTGCAAGATTCTTCCCTCTGCATATTTATCAGATCTGTTGTGTGGGAATTTCTTTCCTCCTTTATTCTGCTTCACACCTATCTTTGTTTCTTTTTGTTTTAGCAAAACTGCCAAAGCAATTTTATTATTATTATTATCAATATTATTCTGTATCTATGTATAGAAAGAGTAGTAGGAAATCCACGTGATTCTGTGTTCCTCAATACGCCCACTCTTGAGGCAGAATCGTTTCATTCTGGATACTTGCCGCTGCTTTCTGTGACTGCTGGTTCTGAAGTGAATACATGCCATCCCTGTTACTTGCTACAACATCTGCAAATTTTGATCATACTGTGAAAAATAAGATTCACCCAAGCAAATTATAAATACAAGTATATCATGCTATGAGTATTATATTTATTCATAGTAAATAACTGGGGCAAAGTGCAACTTGGTAGTTGTGAGAATGGACTTTTGGAGACTGCTTTTGCTTCCAAATTCAAAACTGTACCACTTAATCCCTTCCCATGAATGAAAATTTATTAAGCAGTTCGCGACCATTATTAGTATTATTTAATGAGAGCATGATCGTGCTGGATAACAATTTACTATATTATCTATTTCACTCCATATAAATATGAAAAACACAAAAGGAAAATGTAAGGTACAAAGAGTTGAAAAAGAAATGAAATGTTTTTATAGATGCAATAAATATTGGCGTTGTTGGAAAAAAGTAGATGAAATGAAAGTTGTTGAAAATTGAGTACCGTGGAGGGGATGGAAGGTAACAGATTTGGGCCCAGACGTGGCAGCCATTTGGTCGAAGTGGAGTTGCAAAGCCTGGAGAACTCTGGCAGGTATAAGAACTGTGGAGCAACCTTTGCCTGACAATTGCACATAATATAAATCATTTGTCACGTACAACGTGAAACCAATTAAAGTTTAATCACGGATTTGTCAACGTGATGAAATCAGAGTCCCGGAATTTGGTCACCAACTCTCTTAACTGTTTTTTAAGTAAAGAAAAAAACAAAGAGGTAAAAAGCCCAAGAAAGTGTCTAAATTTCAAGATTGTTAGCTTTTTTAGTGGCCACATTAATCTCTTTTAACAAAACATCATTGTTATGACTGTTATGTGTAGTTTTCTCTTTTGCACATTCAATCACATTCCTAGCCACCGGTGCCATCAAATCAGTCGAAAATTATAGGGCCTAAATTGGACTTTTTTTTGTTTAATATGAAAAAGTTGTCTTGGTTTTGACAAGAGGAAAAAAATCACAGGTCCAGAAGGATGGAGCAGGTGCAGCATGTGCTGATAGATGATTACAGAAGATTCGTATTAAAATTCAAACACCATAAAAAAGAATAATGGTCAGCATCAGCTAAGGTTCACAAGCAAAGTGGGAGGTTGGAGACTAAACTAAAGGCAATTTTTTATTTGGAACAGAGAAAATGAAAAAAGAAAAACGTACTGTAGCATCGAAATGATACAAGGTAAGACGTGACACTAAAGCAAGTTGCAAGTGGTATGGTTCTTTCCATTTCAGAATTTCACTAACCAGCGGCTCGAACATCAAGGAAACAAACATAACATAATAGCAAGAAAATAGTGCGAAAAAGCAAAATTCTTAAATCAACATGGTTCATGTTCGAAAATTATGCGACTTCACCTTGCTTATTAGTGGATTCGGATGGGGCAGGGGCTCCCCCACGTGGTAAGAAAACGCCGGTCCCACCTCGAGAGCCAGGCCCATCAAGAAACAAGGCCCGCATGCCGGCACCGCCTTGGTGTTGTGGGCCGGGCCGCGGCGGACGGGCCCTCCGTACGTTTCCTTTCTTGGGCTCGTACGTCTGCCCTTGGTTTTTCCGACGCGGAGCGGGCTTCTGTTTCGCATGGTCTTGCTTCACCCCTGACAGCTGTTAACGCAAAAAAAAAAAAGTTAATTAATTGGTTAAACAGTTTGAATTAAAGCTAAAAGTATTGATTAGTGATAATAAGAAGTGTCGTCTTACTTACTTCAATGGCTCGAATCTGTTCCTGAACGAGAGATTGGTGAGAATAGAGTCCAATATTGAAGCTCTGAAGCTTCCCGAACATGTCGTGGTTGCTGGCAGACGGTGGTGAACCTTCTGCACTTCCCGGTATGGATTCACGTGACTTGAGCGAAGAAGAAGAAAAGGTGTTATTATGATCGTTGTTAGTATTAATGAAATGGAAGTGGTTAAATAGAACAGTACCGAATCCTGAGAGTGAAGGGATGAGAAATGGAAATTGTCGTCGTCGGAAAGCAAGAAGCCGGTCATGCGGTGAGTTAACTCGGCGACGAAATCGTGGTGGTTGTCGTCGGGGGGAGAGTGAAGAGGCATGGTGGGTTTGGAAGATGAAGATGAATGAGAGAAAGGGGTTTAAATGAGGGAAGAAGAAAAGAAGAAAGTTGTTGATGATGATGAATGGGAGAGGGAGAAGAGAAATTGGGCCCACATCGTTGAGGTTGTGATGGGAGCGTTTTTATGCGCAGAGTTCGGTTTCAGTAGTTGGACCATACACTGTCATTTACCTATATCTACAACTCAACTGCCATTTGTTGGACTTAGTATAAGTTCCACCCCAAACATTCTAACTACTCTATCACTCTTCATTCTTACTGTTATTATTCATTTTTTTAATATCACAATTCATTTTATCCATTTTAATAATTGATTATAAAATAGTTAATGTTTAAATCAGATTATTATATTATTAAAATTATTACAATATTAATATGGATGCCTCTAGACCAGTTGCTAATATCCGAAACCCGATCGATGTGGTGCTTCATTATCCGTTCGCAAGTTTGGTTTGGTGTGTTAATTAATGTGAAAGCTAAACTACTTTGTGTTCCTTGTGTTACTATTCTTCTACACTCATGTCACACATGCAAGCTATTAATGAGCTCAAATAATTTGTGTGTATTATTTGTATTAGTTAGCTACTAAATTTGGTGTTCCCTGCACTTCAAGTCAAAAAGGCCAATCAATGATTGATGTTGAACCCAATTAAAAACAGACTTTGAATCAATGATGGTAGAGGGATAAAGGGTATGCAAAACAATTCCTAGTTGTGTAGAATGTTGTTAAAGAGAAGAAGAAGAAGAAGATGAAAAACCTTGTTTTGAAACTATTTATTGTGTCAACAGTCTAAGCAACTAACATAGACAATCTTAATTCTTCAAAATTACTACATAGGTGCTTAACTTTTTTTTGTATAACAAGAATACGAGAATGACATCATCTTCACATAGTTGCATAGGGAAAATCAGAGATGATGTAAGAATGAATATGTGACAGGGTAGTAGAAATGATATCAATCAAGGTAGGTAAATATAGAGTGTAATAGGGCACAGACGATGAATCACACCTACTACTCCAGTTATTGATAAGTTTAGCTGACCAGAATGGGGTCTATTTATGCACTTAGAAATGTTTCTCACGGCTTTCATTAGTCCAGTTATAGACTCTACTCATGACTCACATTTGTTAGGTTTATCTTGTCCATCATAAATTCAATAGAACTTTGAATAAAGACCATTAAAAAAAGTTTATGTGAGTTTTGATGTGGAAAAGGTGTTATGTGAGTTGTATTTACTTGTGATTGACACACCAAACCTGGGTTAGACTAAAGTTTGAGAAGCAAAGGTGTGTGACTTCAATCAAACTAGTAGTAGTGTGCATAACCTTATATACATAGGAATATATGAAAGTTATGCAACTTGAGATTCACACATCAAACCTTAGCTTATTTGAAATATGAATGAGATTTCATCACTTGTATCTTCTCATGTCATATACATGACTTGTGTTAACTTGAGATTGATATCAAACATTAATTTGTATAAGGTTTTAGATATTAAGGGTATTTTATATATTTTTTTTCTATAAAATAATTTATAGGAAAAAAAATGAAATTTTATGTAAATTAAAATTAATTTATGCATAAATTTAAAAAATAAAAATAATAGCGTTTAATCTTATTAGGTTTAAGCGGTCGTACAATTAATTCATAATGAAAAGTAGTTACTATAATGTATTACGTTACACGTAATTATACGAATGTATAATATTTGTTTGTTTATTTAATGTTTGAAAACATTTTATTTAAACAGTCGATTATAAAAATCCATCATACCTACTTAAACATTCCTTTTTGCATAAGTTAGTTGTAAAAAGGCACAAGCATTTCAAATAAAATATTAAATTTTATATAACTTTCATTTTCTGAGAGAATGTTATCTGAACTTTAAGAATTTTGAATCTCTCCTGAATTTTTGACGTTGTGATTCTATTATATCTTTAAAATATATTGATTTTAATATTTTTAAATATATTAATATTTTTAACACTTCAAAATCAATATATTTTAAAATACAATCGAGAGATAATAATAATAAAAAAAATCCAACATAAAATGTAAACTCGAAATTTCACCCCACCCAAATAACAAGCTATGAGAAGACAAAAATTATACAACCAAGTTGAGATAAAAAAATGTCTCAAAACTATTATGACATTACTAATTTATAAGTGTTTATAATATTAAGCTATTATTATTATGTTCAATAAACAACGTATTGTATATAATTTTTAATTAACTATTACAAAATTATTATTGCATTAAAAGTATGTAACATTTTTCTAATAAAAACATTCACTTAAATGTTTTTTAATTCCTTTACGGTTCATGTGAAAATTTTTATTTATTTTTTATCCATGTAAAATTTAAAATAACTGTTTTAATCCTTTTATTATGTGGAGTTTTTTAATATCTATCAAATTTTGTATTTGACTTTTATTCTTCCAAAACTTCAAATCATTATTTTACTCTAATATTGATTTTAAGATTGATAGATATACATTATTTGGGATAGTCATCTTTTATTTAATACATAGACAATTAATTATTATCATATAACATTAGAAATTAGAATTAACAATTGTAGAAGAACAAAAACAAATAATTTTTAAAAGAAATAAAAATTGAAACATACTAATACTACAGTTTAAAACATCTTACTTTTAACCATTTAAAATCAGTTTTAAAATGCTTTTCTTGTACAAACAGTCTTTAGATTAGTGCTAATAAAATGTTATATTCTGGCCTGTTAGGCTATGCTAGATTCAAGTGCCATATGGCTTTACTGGTTAAGGTTTATTATTTGAATAATAAAAGATGATATACATACATATATATATATATATATATATATATATATATATATATATATATATATATATATATATATATATATTTTGTCTATCAGCAATATTAAAGAAGCTGAAAACTGGTTTGCTGGAGCTACTTTTTCAAAAAGCAAAATTGCTGTTGAAGCAAGCCTAATTATATTCATCACTTGCTAAATTATCAGAAGTATTGTGCAGAGGCCTAGGCACCATGTGATAGATTTCTTGGTTTCTACTTTCTTGTCCCCTATGCTCCTGCTTAAAACTAATCATTCTAATCTTGTCTCTTTCTCATCTAATACTCAACGTTCCTTTCCTGAAATCAAATGTCCATGGCAAAGGATAGAAGTTCCATATTCAGTTTTCAATATTTCTGTTACGTTGTCATCATCCTTTCTATATGCTCCATCATCTTATCTCTCTCTTGGAGTCACTGTTGCAGCCAGTGTCATTCACCATACCAAGTAACAGTACAAAAGCAAAACCAACATATCAACCTCCTTTCTTATCCCTTTGCATGGAACCACCTTGTGTTCCCCTCAGAGCCACCTTCAAAACTTCTTAAGATTGCACTTTTTGTCAGAAAATGGCCTCACAAGTCTCATGCAGGTGGGCTTGAACGCCACGCTCTCACACTCCACCTTGCCCTTGCTAAAAGAGGCCATGAACTTCACATATTCACCACTTCCACAGACCCCTCCTTGTCCAACTATTCAATCAACAACTTACACTTTCACTTCTCCAAACCAACACCTGGTGGTTACCTCGACCAAGCTTCGGTTTGGGAGCAATTTCAAGCACAAAACTCGTCTAGTAAACCGTTTGACGTTGTTCACACTGAGAGTGTTGGACTTAGGTACACAAGATCTCGATATGTTACTAATTTGGCCGTCACTTGGCATGGCATTGCATACGAGACCTTTCATTCTGACATCATTCAAGAACTCCTTAGAACACCCCAGGAGCCTCAGACAAAGGCTTTGACTGAAAGAGCTGTGAAGGTTGTTGAAGAGGTCAAGTTCTTCCCGAATTATGCTCATCACGTTGCCACTAGTGACCATGCAGGCGATATCCTAAAGAGGGTCTACATGATTCCAGAAGAAAGGGTCCATATTATTCTAAATGGCGTGGACCAACAGGTTTTCAGGTCAGATGTTTCAAAGGGCAATGAATTCAAGAAGAGGCACGGAATTCCGGATTCGAAGTCATTAGTGATAGGACTGGCTGGGAGGTTAGTCAAGGACAAGGGGCACCCTTTGATGTTTGAAGCTTTGAAGCAGATAATTGCAGAAAATAGAACTTTCCAAGAGAGTAGCATGGTTGTGGTTGCAGGAGATGGCCCTTGGGGTGCAAGATACAGAGATCTTGGTGCAAGTATATTGGTTTTGGGACCCTTAGAACAAGCTGAATTGGCATCTTTCTATAATGCTATTGACATTTTTGTAAACCCCACTTTAAGAGCACAAGGTTTGGATCACACTTTGCTAGAAGCCATGCTAACTGGGAAGCCAGTGATGGCTACTAGGCTTGCAAGCATTGCAGGGTCTGTAATTGTAAGCAACGAAATGGGTTACACATTTTCACCAACAGTGAGTGATCTAAAGAAGGCCATATATGAGTTATGGATCAGTGGAAGAGATGTTCTAGAGAAGAAAGGTAAGGTTGCCATGCAAAGAGGTTTGCAATTGTTCACTGCCACAAAGATGGCGGCTGCTTATGAGAGACTTTTTCTCTGCATATCAAGTGCAATGCATGAGGACCATTTCTGTGAATACGAACCACTAAATTAGTATAAAAAAAGTTGGAGAAAAAAACAAAAGGAGAAGCTTGTTGCTACTGATGAGTGTTTTTGTGAAGTCAAACAAATTAATCATTAACTACTAAGCTACCACCGTCCTCGCACATGCTTACATGATATCTTAATTCTTAAGGCAGTTTCGTAGTTAAGCCTAGGCGACAAGCTTTTCCTTAGGTCACAAGCAACAGCAACAACCATGAAAGTCAACTACCTTTCGTAATGCTGACCCTTGCACGGTACCCTATCTAAGCACATTACCACAACTTGTGAAACACCACGCTGTGATTGCATAAAGTTGGAGTCAGATTTTAGATGCAATCTATTTCAAATAAGATCTTTGATAACGAGGGCTCCACAATAACATATTATGTATTTACACAAGTGCATGTCTTTCTGTTTAAAAAACTTCAATTATATGGGTCGCGCGAAACCGGGACTAATAATTTTTTCCAAATTCTGATTGATGAATGTGATTGAGATGTACTGTAGTTAATCGGTGAATTTTACTTACGCCCAAGAAATTATTCGATGAGGAAAATAGGAAATTCACTCCAACCATGATAAAAAGCGTGTAAAAAAAAAATACTATTAGTACTTAATAATATGTATTTTGAAATTGTGAAAAATCGAACAAATCGTAGTACTGTTATAAAAGAGCTTGGGCACAATGATAATTTACTCCCCACGCAAGACGCTTAGAGAATTGACCACATTCCTGGTTCGTTTGTTTTAGATTTTGATAAATGATTTAAAGAGATGGTAAACAAAATGATTCTGTTTAAGAAAAATATTTTAAAAGGTACTAAATGTATTTTCTAATAAGAGATTAATTTATTACAAAATATCAATAATAAATTCTCATTTACTTCAAAATTAATTCTACTCGTTGCAAATTTGACTTTTAACATAAAAGCCCCTAGTTGCTCCTTGAAAAAAGAACTATCAATTGCAAGGAGATTTTGTATACAGCCGAAGAGACTATCACTATCACATAATCTTGTTATCTTACTAAAGAAACTCAAGTGGCGAATAATGCTTTACTTATGAATAATGCTTTACTTGTGAATAATGCTTTACTTGTGAATAATGCTTTACTTATGATACACAGCAGGAGGCATCGGAGAAATATTAGCTAACGGAACAGAGTAGAGAGGGAAATGAAAAACAGAATGAAGGAAACGTTCATGCTGGATTGAGAAAATATAATTTCTTATTTGAAATTTGTACAGGAAAAGAGGAAAGTAGAATTTCTTTTACCACTTAAAACTTCAGAAAACAATAAAAATAAGACAACATTTTATAATTATAAATAAACGAAATAGAATTTTCATTTTCTACCCACAGCCCCGTAAACTGTGTTTTTTCAACTCACTTGTATTTCCATATATCATGGAAAAAGTAGGAGGTAGGAGTTTAGGAACACAAAGTGAGATGAAATCCATTTATGTTCAACCATACGTCAGAACAGAAGATTGTAGAGCGAATTTCCTTTAGTTGTTTGGATGACAATGTCTACATTGTTGTAATTGTAATGGACATTTAAAAGAGCATTTTGATGTTAGTATTTTTTTTAATCAGTTGATTTATACAGCAACATCAACTACGGCAACTTACAGCCACTCGTACATCAGAGTCATGCAAACCGAGTCTAACAATCACTATATCACAAATTACATATGTACTTAGTTCCGGCACATACAGTTCCAAATGGCAATTATAATAAGCTCATTTCCGTTTAAAAGCCCAACCAAGTAGTAGTTCCATCTGCATGAACGACACAATGAAGCAAAAACATCAAAAATCAAAATGACAAGAAAGACTACTATTATTTGTTAGACTCCAGGAGAATAATAAAAGCTTACAATGAGGACGAAGAACTATCACCGCTGGGGAAGTCAAAATGCTTATGTATGGAGGTAATTGGCAGCCATCATTAGCTCTAGAGTTAATTCAGGTTCAATAGGGAATTCCGTTTCCTTCCCACTAGCAAGAGCAACATCTCAAGTCATTAGATAGACATTTGCACAAGATAAAATGAGATATTTCGGATCAAAGTTTCCCAAAGTAAAATATTACTTTCAACACACAAAAATTATGTCATACTCATCCCATCACAGCAATCTACTGAAATTTTACTAAATGGGGTGACAGCCAATTAAATTAGTAAAACTATTTAATAATATTTTAAAATTCCCCAGTAATTTCAAAATTATAAATAATGCATGATTAATTTAAAATATAGAAAAGCGATACTGTACTAGTTCAACAATCAATGCCACTGTTTCAACCTTAGATAAACTAGACTTAATTTGCATCTTTAGTCTCCCACAGAGTGTGATTTTGGTCCTTCAATAATTTTTTACTCAAATTTAGTTCAACTTTTAGTTGTTATAATCAATTCGTTCCATTACTTTTTCTTTTCATAAAACACTCAAAAAGTATACAATACAGAGGTCATCCTCCCCCGGGGCCTTCTTTGAAGTAAATATTTAAACCATTTAAAAATTTATTGGATTTGTGTAAGAAGTATGCAGCTATACTACACAGAAAAGGGGAACTCAGAAATGAGCAAAGATTGATATGCATGATGGAAGAAGGTAACAGAATAAAAGAACTCTGCACGTTTGACAGTGTGACACAGACTTGATCACACAGACTTGATCACATGACACAAAAATCAAATAAAACCATATGTTTGACTGGGGCACTAAACTGCACAAAAGTTCGTGTTCCGTAACACAGATAGCTTCCATCCAAGTATATATAAAAAAAAAAAAAAAGACATTTAGTCTTTTACATCAAATAATTCAACTAACTATAATCATCTCCCCCTGTTCTGAATGATCCAACCTTTAGTGCTGACAAAAAATGACCTCAAAATGATATGCACAAATAAAAAATTGAATGCAGTGTGTATTGTTTATGCACGGAATAACTACCAATGCGTTTATTGAACATGCTCAAAACTAGATCTTCATATCACAATTTACACTATTTCATCAAAGAGATGTTATTACCCTGCACTTCAGTACTCAGGGAAATCCTTTTTCACCGAGAACCAAGTACTAAAAAAATATTTATCCATAAAGTCAACAACCATGGATCTATTTTGAAGCCAATTGGTAGTAAGTAGAACTTTGGCAGACCCATTACCCATTCCGTTGTAGGGGGAAATTCACTAACATCACCATTGCATTTCAAGGTAATAGGTTGCTCCCAATACAACCTATCACGAGTTGTGAATAACTGAAAATACACCTAAGGCTTTTGATACACCAAAATTCATATTCAATTTCACAAACAAATGACTAGTAAAAAACGAAAAAAACATGCAATGTTCCAGTAGCGAAGTCAGAGAAAGGAAAACCTGGCGAATTGGATATGCCAATAAAAGTACTGACAAATCTTCTCAAGAATGGTGGTACTGATCTCCGGGAAGGTGACTTCGCCGTGCTGCCTCTCAGCGAAACTCCCTGTGAAAGAAATCATTATTATGTGTATAATGAAATTAGGAACCCTAATTGCAGTGAAAGGGGCTATTTGATATAACACAATATCGAACCTGGAGAAGTGAGCATGTTATGTATGGTCTGTGAAACCATTGCGGCTTCTTTGTCGACCACAAATTCGAAACCCTCGGCACTGATCAGCTTCACTGTGTCTTCCTTCTTCATCTTCTGAATCTCTTCTTCCTTCTGCTCGCGTTTAACTAACGAATCGATTATCGTCGGAACGTAAAAGTTTGCATTTTCAAACTTACGGTTTCTGGAAGAAAGGGCTTTGATCCGGGCCTTTTTGGATGGGCCTGCTTTTGGACCTTTACTGACTAAAGCCCAACTGTGAAGTTTTCTGCAAACAGAAAAAATCTGAAAATACTCTCGGAAATACAATTTCTTTTATCACCAGTATATCTTGATATGTAAAACCTTTTCTCATTAAGATTACATTATTTGAGATATTCATCAACTAAGAGTAAAAGATTAATCTCTTAAAATATTGTTATTCGATAGGTCAAAATCTCTCACAGATACAAACTTCGAAAATAATTTTATATTTATAAAACAAAATTATTTGTTATTGCATGGCATAATTTTAATTGTCTGATATATATATATATATATATATTATTTTTTTTCTCCTTAGATCTTCTCTACATTACATAGGCATTTTAAATAAGAAACAATACACTGAAGAAGGAAAAAAAATGTAATATATTTTTGTTTTAAAATTAAAAAACAAATAAACAAAACTAAAATTAAATTTGTCTGAGCCCGGGTTCGAACCGGGGACCTCTAGTGTGTGAGACTAGCGTGATAACCAACTACACCACCCAGACGTTGTTGTTAATTAATTAACACAGAAATTAATTCAATGGTGGAAATTACGGAAAGCGTCGTTTTATAAAACTACTCGGCGTCTCGGCGGAGAGGGAAATTCGCAGACGAACATTCCGTTCCCATTCCATCGGTAACAATGGAAGCGCGTCATGCATCTCTTGGTCGGCGAACGGTACAATCCTAGCAACCTTTCTCAATTGCCTCCACTTCTCTTTTCATTTATTTCTTCATTTTTTTTTTTCTGTTTTCGATCGTTGTTCATTTTTCATTTCGAATGATTGATCGCATCCACAGTTGGAGGAAATTCGCCAAAAGAGGGCTGCGGAGAGATTGAGTAAAACCTCTTCGGGACCAGATCTCACCAAGGTTCCCAGCACATCAGGTCAGAATTTTCCTCCAATATTACGAATCTCTTTCTACATATATTTTTTTGTTTATTATTACACCATTTCTATGTGCGTTTTTCTTTTCTGCAATTCGAAACTAATTTTACTTTCCTTCAGAGCTTGCCGGAATGACCAAGACCGAGAGCGGAAATAGGCTCTCTGAGGTAAAATCCTTTTCTGTATTATTTATTAATCATGTCATTCATTCTATTGTCTATGGATCAACGATTAAGCACAATCTATATCGAACTAAATTTTGAGGGACGCAACTTTTTTGATTTTGCGCGTACTCTTTTTTCATAGACAGATTTTAGTGCTCTATTGTCTCAACTGAAAGGTCTGCAAAACAAGAACACGGAGTTGGAGGAGGAAAACAAGAAAATAACTTTAAAGGTGAAAATTCAATCTGAATGCACTCGTGCTGTTTATTTCTTTATTTACAAGTGTAAACAATAAAAAGAACAACCTAGGCTGATTGTATTTTTGTCTACTATCGCAGCTTCAAACAATGGAAATTGATAATGGTGCAATGCGCAAGCAGTTGAACGATCTGGTAAACTAGAAGGATTTGATAATGAATCCTTTTTTAGTTTGAGTTACAATTTTGTGAGTGAAGAAGAATATACATTAACCCCCAGAGTTAGCATTAACATGGTTTAGTGCTAATTACTACAGCACTTCATGTATGGAGATTGGTATTTTGTATACTTTAGTTTTAAATCTCACTTGGATTCATGCAGGAGCAAAACACAGTGCCATCTCTAAGGAGGGCTCTGAAAGATGTTGCAATGGAAAAAGATGCTGCAGTTGTTGCACGGGTAATTAGATTCAAACATTTATTCCTGCTTCCTGGACTGGTTCACCTTGTCTTTAATCTTCTACAATTTCTATTAAACCTTACATGCTAGTGCAGGAGGACCTTTCAGCACAGCTTCGTACCCTGAAGAAACGTCTTAAGGAAGCAGAAGATGAGCAATATCGAGTATGGGACTTGATTTTACTAAATCACTTTGATGAAGGACCATTTGTTTTTCTTATTTAGAATGTTATTGACTATATTGGTCTAGGCCGAGGAAGATGCAGCAGCATTAAGAGCAGAATTGAACTTAATTCAGCAACAATCAATGACTAATACAGTTAGCACAATTTCATCATTTGGTAATCCACCTGATCATTTTCAAATTCAAAGATTACAAAAGGAGCTAGATGATTTAAAACTGGAAATGCAGGTAGTTTTATAATTATGGCATTGGCATTTTGGAATCCTTTCTTTAATTTTTGTTTTGTCTGATGGTGATTAAAATTTATAGCGAGAATCACTCTTGAGGCACCAGGAGCAGGAGCAATTAGCAAAAGAGCAAGCCCGCATTGCCTCCTTGATGTCTGAAAATCAGATGTTGGAAGAGAAACTTAAGTCCATGCCTATAGAGGCTCCAGGTTCTGCCAATGAAAACTTTTGTATAATCTATATTAATTTTGTATTGGCTTAATCACACTAAGCATGCCAACAATCCATTCTATAATCAGTTGCACTTCTTTGATGCTTTATGCTTTCCTAGTATCCTTATTCTTAACGGATATGCATGAATTCAAGCTCTTCAAAACTGCAGAAAAGATTGGTGGAAGCATTCTTCTTTTAACTATTTGTTGATTATTAGTAGCCTCATGTTACGTTATGAAATACACTGGTCTCCCTTAACTTTCTGGCTTAAATTAATGCAGATTTGCATTTGCCCATTTATGCCACAAACTCTTTATTGGACTTTTGATTTGCTATTTTTGTTCCAAGGATGTTTATGGACTCTATTCAATACCAGTTCACATACATTTGACTTGATATTTCATCTTGTTGAATTGGTGTACTCTTAAGATGGCATTGACCTTGATATGTATATTATGTATATTTTGCAGAAGTCTCAGATACAGCTGCTCCCAAAGCATTTTCTTTGGTGAGAAAAAACTTCTTTATTATTATTTGTTCAATAAATTTTCAATTTTTGGTATCTGTTAGCTTATCAAATTATTGGCAAGAATTTAAGTTACTATTTTATTCAAACCATTGGCCAGTCATTAGCAAAATTACTAGTACCCGGGTTTACTGTTTTCTAATTAATCTCGTGCATGATTTAGAAGGTGGAAAATAAGGAGGTGAGTGATGAAATTAGATAGGAAGATTTGAATTTGTACTTGTATCATCATGAGGAGAGCAGAAATCACTTTCATTTCTTCTAAGTATAAAAGTAATTGCCAAAGTATGTGTAAAATATTGTAAATGAGCTGCTGCACTCTTTTTTCAGCCTTCCCATATCTTCAATATACCAAGCAAGTGTGAAATTATTTTCTTTTGTAATTACTAATTTCGTACTCATTTGTAATTACGTGGCATGACTGTTTTGGAAGTTGATGAGGGACCTAAACTATTAACCCCAGCCCCATTTGCAAAGTAATAAATTTGTTGTCTAATGATCATCCAACCTTTTAACTGATGTCTAATGTGCTTTGGTTCAATGTTGTTTGAATTTAATAAATCTCAGGAAGACAAGCAGAAACTTGATAGCCAGTTGCATGATATGGCTTTGGCCATTGAAAGATTGGAAAGCAGTAGACAGAAACTTCTAATGGAGGTAAAGTCTCTTTATCTAAATTTTGATGTGTTTGTTCTCTTACTAAAAGAAAACCACCATTGCTTTGTATATGCCATCTGATGGACTCCTTGGTTTGTCATCTTGATGGCAGATTGACTCACAATCTACAGAAATAGAAAGGCTTTTTGAGGAAAATTCCAACCTTTCAAATTCATACCAAGAGGCAATTCAAGCATCTGGGAGATGGGAAAACCAGGTAACAATCAGCATCAGGGGTTTGAGCCAATATAATATATGGTTACTGATTTGGTTTAATCGTGTAAGGTCTTGGTTGTATGACCATGATTTACTGGATTTTTTTTTCTAAATTTTCTGAGTCAGGAATCTGTACATCTTTTGAGTTTTGACTAATGAAATTCAGTTAATAAATCATGACTAAGAATTTGTGCTCTGGCAGAGAAATTAGGTACAAAGGCTCTGTATACATAAAATATGTGTTAAATGTTGTGCTAATTATGAATGTGCCGGGGCTGAATATTTTTATGTGTTGTACAAAATCTTGGTTCCCTTGAAAATACATACAAAACCTCCTTTTGCTTTTATAAGTATGTCAGTTATATTTATAGTATTATCTCTGGTAAAGTAATTTCATTTTTTTATAGAATTAAATATATTTTTTAATTTCCCTATAAATATGACTTAATTTGGTTTTAATCCCTACAAATGTCAACAATTAATCTTCACAAAATATTTATTTTAAAATGGTTCGTATCACTATTTATTGCTGACATGATATTAGAATGGTTGCTAGCCTGACATGACTAGATGTATGCTACATGACTACTAAATTTTAACATGGACTCTTTATAGATTTACTAGGACCAAAATCAATAAAAGAATTGGAGGACTATTATCAATTAGTCATATTTAGAGAGATTCAAACCATGTTTAAATGGACATTAAGAAGTGGTTTTCTCTTGCGTTGTGTATTATTTTTCCTGCACGTTCAGCTTTAGGCAAGACTTGAATGGTGGCTAGATAAATTTTATTTATTGATTGATGATATCAAATTCATCTATTGTTATATCTGAGTTGTATAGAGTTTTTTTATTTAGAAGTTTGCATTATTATTTTATGAACAATATAGTGTTCCTGACCCAAAAAGTCTTATACCTGCTGTATTGACCTATGATTCTTCAGGTGATGGAGTGTCTTAAGCAAAATGAAGAGCTTCGTGGGATTCTAGATAATTTGAGAAACGAACAGGCTAGGGTCTTGCCAGACTCTTCTAAGAACGGGGCACATGAGATTCCTTCCTCCGCATCAACACAAGAGATGGCATCTATGAAGGTTAGTTATATATTTTGTTCCTCTTTGTTTTCAGTTCATGTCATTGATTTTCTGGGTCCAAATCTTATTCAAAATGTTTACTTTTAAAATGAGATGCATCCAATTTTTCTGATTTTTCTTCTCAGAAATTTCCAGGGGATTTATTGAGGTCTATCTGTTTCTCTACACTTTTGAAAATTGGTATTCATACCTTAAAAATTTGCACTTTTTTGTTTGCTTGGCAGGGCCAAGTTGTGAAGGAACAGAAGAGAGCAGAGGCACTATCAGCAGAAGTCATGCAGCTTTCTGCTCAGCTCGAACAAGTCAAACAAGCATACGATGGTCTTGCACGATTGTAAGATTCTCTCTCTGTTTTTTTTTCCGGTATCAAAATCCACACATTCATTCTAGTCTTTGATTTCTTACATTGTTCCTTTATGTGAACAACTACACTGCAGCTATAGGCCAGTGCTGCGCAACATTGAAAGCAATCTCATAAAAATGAAGCAAGACAACTCGTTGGCTGTACGATGATGGCAATGAGCAGTTTCATGACGCAATTCCGGCTGTGACTGTGAAGCTCTTGTTGGAAGCCATGATTTTGCAATGCCCACAGAATTTTTTTTAACCATTTGATATTATTAGTTTAGTAAAGTGAAACCAGATGGTTCAGTACTGGTGGTTATGGGTCTTGTGCTGTTCGGTACCACTCAACATAAGAAGCCCTTGTAATACGCATAAGAAGCCCTTGTAATACACAAACGTCAATTTGTGAGACTTGTCATTCTTTATACTAATATTAGTTTATGAAAACAATTGTATCTATAACAGGCTCATAAAAGAATCACTTCTTGTACTTCGGAGGAATGGTTCAGAGATGTGTTTTTCATTCCTAGTTTTTTCATCTTTTTGTAATTTTCATTGGTTTTAATTTTATATTATACTTGTTCTTTATAATTTTCACCACTTATCCTTTTATTTTCAGTTCTTATCATTGTGCTAATATTCTTTTCATGTTCATAGTTCATTTTCTTTTCTTATACTAATTTATTAGCAGATAAAGTCAAACCATTACTGAGATTGAAACTATGGTTGATATTATTGAGAAAGTGAGTGAAAACAATGATTAAGACTGATGTCATAAAGAGTTAAATTACTACTAAAATAGTTGATGAAATAGGTTCGTTTGGTATTAACAAGGACAAGGAGAAAGAACTTGCAAAACCAACCTCTAGTATAATTGCTTCTTGTATACTGATATAACTTATTGTATTAAAGCTACTTATATTGAAACTACTACTATTGAAACTATAATTATTATAATTATTATTAATGAGAATGAGAAAAAAAAAGAAAAAATCATGTAGATAAGTTTTGAATGCAGAATCAACATTTCCCTTTAACAACAAAAGTCAGTGTTGATATTGAAAATAGAGTTGGTAGTACTGGAATGTTTATGAAAAAGAAATTCTAATCAGGATGATACCAAAGCAAATATCTAACTGTTACAGAGGTTCTGAAATAAAAAATAAAAATAAAAATGAACAAATATTCCTCGGAAGACATTGAAAACTTCCCTACCTATGGCATATAATTTAATCCGAGTCTTTTTTTCCTTTTCTCATATGTATCTTTTTTTTTTTCAAAAGTCTAACCATTATTAACCTATAATTTGATTAGTAAGTTGTCCTTAGTAAATTATCCTTAAGAGAATATGTAATAAGCCATGAATTGAGAGTTTCGTTAACATTGATACACTCTTAACCTAAGCTTCAGGTTGTTCTCTGTTCATGTTGATCATATGAATGTTGGGAATTCATGTTGTGGACACAATTGCTGGAAATCATGTTCTTCCATCAGTCACGTTACTCTCGTTGGCTTTCCAACAACCGAATGGTGGTAAAGAAAAAAAATATCGTAAAACTAATTTACTAATAGAGGTCTTTCCAACTTGACTTTACAAAATAATAACAAAATTAACTTTTATTTTTTAAAGAATAAAACAATTATGTATCAACAAATTAGAAATTTGATTATAGAAAAATTTTGGTGATGGTGAACCGCGTAAAATAGTTGATTTTTTTCATAATAAATTAATAATTAAATTTACTTTTTAGTATTAATGGTGAGATTTAGGACTTGTATGTGCAGTTTGTCCTAAAAAGGCAGAGGATGGGATGCAGTGTTTGAGTAACAGAAAGATAAAGAGGAAGCAGATACTGACACGTGTGGACTGTGTTTAAAATCGGATGCAAACCTATTTATATTCTTCTCTTTATTCTCTCTCGTCTGCCAATTCTCTCTCTTCTCTCTCTTCGCCTTGCCCTCAGCTCTTACTTTACACCATCGTTACAAACCCTAGCTTCAATATTCCATGATTCTTCTCCGTCTCTTCCACTGAACTTCCCCTCAAATCGCTCGGAAAAGGAATTATCGGAGACACTCAGGGCTCTACTGAAGCTAACGTTCGTGATGGCGGCTTCCACCACCAGCCAGGTCTACATCGATGTAATCGAAGATGTCATGGTCAAGGTCCGTGACGAGTTCGTCAACAACGGAGGTCCCGGGGAGGAAGTTCTCAAGGAGCTTCAAGCTGTAATTAATTATAATCTCTACATACATCTTCTATTTTCATAAGTCCAGGATTTACTTTTAAATTTCTATATTCAATAAATAAATTGGATTAGTGATGCTTATACATCTATTTCATAGTTTATCGATTTAGTTTGGAGGTTTTCTTCTTCTTTCTTGGCTGGCTCGTTGATTTAGGGTTTGGATCCCATCTATTTTATAGTTTATTGATTTAGTTCGTCGATTTTCCTTTGCTTGTGATTTGTTTAGATGTGGGAATCGAAGATGATGCAAGCTGGCGCTGTGCTGGGTCCCATAGAACGGTCCACTGCCGCTAAGCCGACCCCCGGTGGTCCTATTACTCCGGTTCATGATCTTAACATGCCCTATGAGGGGACCGAGGAGTATGAGACTCCTACTGCTGAAATGCTTTTCCCCCCTGTGAGTTTGATCCACATCGTAGTTATAAGTTCAACCAGTGATGTCTCCTTTTAATGTTCTTTGATGAGCTAAAATTATTGGATTGTCGATATGCACTTTTGAATGTGCAGACGCCGTTGCAAACGCCAATTCAAACCCCTTTACCTGGAACTGGGGATAACTCAACGTATAACATTCCTACTGGACCAAGTGATTATCCCTCTTCCGGAAATGATAACGGAGGAAATGCTGATGGAAAAGGAGGAAGACCTGCTCCATATATGGTAAAGATAGTTTTGTTAGCTCGCCCCATGATATATGATAAGACTATTTTTCAATTTCTCATGTCAAATTACCTATTTTCATTTGTTCCATAGTTATCAAGCTCAAACAGTGATACGCAGCGGCCAACTCTGAAAACACTATAGCAGTGTAGCGCATTGCCACCATTCTAATATGCAAATTGAATAAGTTATTTATTTATACCATATACATATAAATGCTAAATTATTTATAAAATTAATCAGAACTCATGGCGTATTCATAATTAACAATAAAAGTCACATGTTTGAGCAATGTAAACAACAATTGAAATCAGGGAAACAAAAAAGTTCAAAAGACTTCGTACTTCAAATGCAAGTCATCATAAAAAACAAGAGTGGGTGTTACACAGAAAACAATGTCCAGTTAGAATAAATAAAAAATTAAGGGTGGGATCTTAGAAAATTAGAGACTGAGAGCACAGAAAAGTGAATGAAAGACCTACAAACTTTGAGAGAGGTGAATAAAAAGAAAGGATACAAAATGTTGTATGATACAGGAGTTGGCTGGACATCAGCGGCTGGAAAATGCTTTCTATTGTTGAGAATCTGACTGAAGATTTGGGGGGGGGGGGGGAGAGTCTTCTTGGAGAGATGGATTAGGGTAATTTGGGCTTATTCCACAAAACTGGCTTGACTTGCAAGTTAAGAACTACTCGAGTCTTAAAAAGACTACATCAGCCATAGCTGTTGTTTGTTGATGTGAGATCTGAGCACTTACCATCACACCCAAAACTGGACATTTGGAGTAGCACCCGTTCATGCTTAGGAGTATACATTTAAAATGTAGGCAAATCCAATCTAAAAGTTTTGGCTTTCGAGCTTAACTCAACCCAATAAAAGTGACTTGTAAGCTGAAGACTACCCAAGTTTAATAAGGACTACGTTAGCTATATCTTTAGTTAGTTTGAGATCTAAACACTCACTGAATAATTGGGGCATGCAAGATAGGTGGGAGTTTTCTGATCCGATTAAAGGAGAATACTGGCAGAGATGGTTGCGATCTCACCCCAAAGTAGCCACAATATGCATCGGTACGACCACTGCAAAAAGACTAATCTGCAACAGGCCACACAGAAGTAGCTGGTGGCTGTGATGCAATGTAGCAGTACTATTGTGTTGCTATTACACGAAATAAACTATTATGTGGGAAGCAACTTCAAAATACGTAACTTTTTAAATTCTGAAAGGGGGCATGTAAACTTTTCCCCTTTAGAAACACTGAAAGTGATGCTTTTGAGAGGTAAAAAATAGGTATTCAAAACGATGTCTGTTTTTTCCGGACGTAATTGTGGCTATTATTTAAAATTCATTACAATTCAAATTTTGTAGTTGCCCGGAGTTGCTCTTCATTGGTAGTGTGCTGTTTATAACCATGTTTAAATTTCTTAAATGACTAAACAATTATGTTTAAATCATTTTCATGGACTTTTTTTAAGGTGTACATTAATATTGTCTTTATGAACTTCTACAGCAACCTCCTTCTCCTTGGATGAACCCGAGGCCCTCACTTGACGTCAATGTTGGTGAGTGTCATTAAATTCAGGATAAAGTGTTTAGTCAAATGGCTTTGTAGTAATAATGGTGTGTATAACTGTAGCTTATGTGGAAGGGCGGGATGAGGCAGACAGAGGAACCTCTAATCAACCTTTGACACAGGTATGTAAGCCAGTTAGGTCTGATAGAATAATGCTTTCTCTGTTGTCAAAATTTGAGGAGATCTCATCATGGCTGAGTTATTTTGTAAAGTCTTCAGATTATGTTACTGTTGTTGTACAACACATTATAGGTATTTTTGTCTAGAATGTCAAACCTGAACTTACTTCCCTCACGTTTAGATGTTGCTGATGCTTTAAAAAAAATCCAGGACTTCTTCACTATGTCATCAGGAAAGAGAAAACGCAATGATTTGACTTCTCAATATAATTCTGGTGGATATATACCTCAGCAAGATGGAGCTGGGGATGCTGCACTTGGAGTTTTTGAAATTGAGGTATTCTTGTTTTCATATTGGTCAGCATCATATATATCAGATGTTTGTTCATTGTTTGTAAGTGGTGCTGTAATGATGTTACTAGTCTAATTTCTTATCTTTATCATTTTTGTTTCTGTTATAAATGACGCCAATGTTTTACTGAATTGGAGCAAGGATATAGTAGTTTTATAATTCGTTTATTGGTTTTGGCACATGTCTTTCCAATCCCTAGAAATTGTATTATGCTGTTTCGCAGGCAGTACTTTCCTTTCCTCTGCTTTTCTCAAACGGGGGTTACCAATAGGTAGGGACAAGAATGAGGGATTAAGGAGGGAGGGGGCAACCCATGCTGTGTATCTACCTACATTGAATCTATCAATTTTGAAAAAAATGAAGATTATGCAGGGATGTTTTTTCAAACACATTTCTGTATTGTGGCAGACCATGAACATAAATGAATAATGATTCAACTACATCAAAACTATGAAGGCCCTAATCCCAGAGCTTTACCCCAAAATAAAAGAAAAAATAACACTCTCATTCTTGGGGTCAGCTGTATGAATGGTTTAATATTGGGTCAAATCCTTAAAACAACGTCCCTTTTTTGTTCTGTACATTTCTACCTTAGGATTGATTTTCCACAATGATGCTGTGTTTTTCTTCTTGCTGTTCATTTTTAGGAAATCTCATCCTTTGTGTCTTCTTTTTTTCAATTTCCTGCGCGAATCTCTTTCTTGTGCGTTGGACTACTGTACAAGTACTAGAGTAAGATCAGTCTAAAATATTTTTCTTTGCTAGGGTCTTCAATTGTAGTTATAAGTGATTTTCTTCCATCCTTTATAACTTTGGCTTGTAAAAATAAAATTTTCACAGTAACAGTTTATAAAGATCATAGCATAACGGTACAAGTATTGTGTCTCTCTTTCTTGCTGCAAACTTATTCACGAGATAGTGTTTTTCTTGGAAATTTGATATCTTTTTTTCAGTCTTCCATGTAGTTTTATTGTTTTTGCGGCATTTTATTCAAGAACATAGATTCTGATTTCCATGTAAATGTCTGATATTCTAGGTTGAGTGAGTTTAGTTACCACCGGTCCACCTGGGAGCTGCTTGACAATATTCTAGTGTTTACCAAATTTAAAAATCTGACAAAAATTGTCTCAACTTTTTATTTTTTTCAGAATTGTTTTACTGTCATCTCAACTTTCAACATGAAAGTAGTAATGGGTTGCTATCACAGCACAATGATCTGCAGTATGGACATTTTCTTCAGATAGCACTATTTAGAATTTTAAATTGCTAGCTTCTTGCCCATTCCACTCTTGGATTGAACATACATTTTTCTGTTGGTTATTTACAGTGCATTCTGTGTCAATAATTCATTGACTTGCTTGGTTGATTGGAAAAAATATTCAGTTACTAACCCTGGGAGATCAAACTTTCAGGTAAATGGGGGGGACATCTCCATTAATTCACATCACACTATTTCCAAAGGGAAAATGCCAGCGGATTTGGAGAGGTCGACTTCTAGAATTCCTCAACTTGATGGACCAATTCCATATGATGATGACGTGCTTTCTACTCCAAATGTGAGTAGTGATATTTGTCCCGTCTCCTTCCGGCAGTCATGATCTTTTGCAACAAACAAAATACATTTCTTCTTTCCCTCCACACCCATTGACGCATTTACTTTATTACTTGTTCTGACTTCCTTCTGTCCCTTATAATTTTGGGAAAAACACATACCACCACCCCCTTTTTAGTTCCTGGTAGATAGACACTCGGGCTTTCTAATTTTGCAATTAATGTCAACATTCAAGGTTATGTTTCAATAGCCAATTTGTTTGTATTTAATGAGTTCTTAATCAGAATCCGAGTTAATTTTTTTGTTGCAAAACTATAAAAGAAATGGAACACTGGAGATCATTTCAGTAAGTTACGTGTAGTGAGAAAAATCAGAGTTTTGAGTACTCCTTTTTATACGGGTCTCTGTCTGTGAGCTACTTCTTCCCGTATTTAACATTGATAGAACAGAATGAGTGAAGCTGTAATTCCATATAACTTTAAAAGTTATTTAAGGGATTATTATATTTTAATTCTTTAAGTGGTAGCAATTTGAATTCAAGATGGATATTGTAATATACTAACATGTATATAATTTGGAACATGAATTAGTTGCTCATTTAGTAATTGGGATTGATTTGCCTAGTTGCTATATCCAAGCTTAATGCTACTTTTGGTACTTGAAAACTCCAATTAACTGGATGGACTAATATTTAGCCAAAAAGAGAAGAAAGTTGGACTGTAAAGTACAACTTAACTCCGCAGTTACTATTTTTGAGTGTTTTTGATTGCATTATGCTTCATTTGACACTTTCCCCACCGTGACCTGTTCTATCATCTTGGTTTGTTTCATCCTGTGGCAGATTTACAACTATGGAGAAGTGTTCAGTGAAGACTACAACATTTCTAATACACCAGCTCCTCCTGGTAATTCCATAATGTGAATGTGTTTGAAGATTTTTATGGCTTATTTTTTATCCGTTACAGTTGCTGATTCTTTTTCATTTATTAATTATTAGAAGTGCCAGCTAGCACCCCTGCTCTGGTGGCTCAGAATGAAGTGGGAAATGATTATGATGATGATGATGATGAACCTCCATTAAATGAAGAAGATGATGATGATTTGGATGACATAGAACAAGGAGATGATCAAAATACACATCATCTTGTTTTGGCTCAGTTTGATAAGGTAACAACTTCCCTACACTCTGTGAACTAGAAGTCAAGGGATTGTAATATGATGCAGGTAGTGTGGTTTAGGGTTGGATAATTGTTGTCTCTAATATGGTCTATCTCGCTAAACATTTAGGTGACTCGTACCAAGAGCAGGTGGAAATGCACATTAAAGGATGGTATCATGCACATAAATAATAAGGACATTCTCTTCAACAAGGTTTGTCACTGTTGAAGGAGAACAAGTAATGTTATTTTCTATTTTTCCCATTTAATTTATCAAATTCTCATACATCTCTGCAGGCAACAGGAGAGTTTGACTTCTGATTTTGTTGGAGATGATGCTTTCTTGAAGCATAATTCGGAAGTCTCGTTGAGTGTTTCATGATCTTTCTTTGATTATAATCAAGTGAAACATTCAGGAAGAGAAGAATCCTTTTACCCTTTCGAGACTGTTGTTTTCATGTTGGCCTCCTGTACATAGAGAATGAGCAATTTTTGGCCTTTACCTGATATTACAGACTCTCGGGCCTTACCTTTGAGCCCACCATTTGTAGTATGTGGTTCCTTTAGTTCTATATACTGCGCTGTGGTTAATTTAAGAATCCTTTGTATGATAATGATAGTTACTTTTGGCTTGTTGGTTCTCTCAAGGCTTAGCTTTTGAACACTAAAATTGGGGTGCTAATGTTTAGGCTGCAGGACTCAAGTTCGGGATATAGACTTCTGAAACTTTAGACGGTAGAAGAAAGGAAAATCTAACGTTGGTATTTTAAGGTTCACAAAATTGTTTTCTACAACGTTGTCATGTATATGCTCTTGTGGATTAAAGACCAATTTTAGTGTGTAACTGGTTTTCTTTGTATAAGGATGTTGTGTGCTTGTGATCGTACATTGTCGGCTTGCTTTTGAGTTGAAGAGGAGAACCCTATTGTCTATAGACTGCCATTATTTGACCATTGGGGCAAGTTCGACCTCCTGAAACTATATTTCTGTATTCTTTCACCAATCTATTTCTTATTAAGAACTGCAATAATTTTTATTGATTTGCTAATAAAGCTAGTAAACGGTTTTTCTGTTAAACTTTTTATGGGCTGAAATTTACTAAGGTTTCACTTAACAATGTTAGTTCACTCCATTTAGTGGGTCTTGATTTTTCTTTTTATAACAAGTTTCCACGTAAAATTTTTGTAAGAATAAATGTTAGACAAAATGCCTTAATAGCCTTTTTCCTTGAATTTGTTATATTTTTTCGTAACAAATTGACGACATTGGCAGAATACCTTTTTAACCCTGATTGAAGTACAAATTTCTATTAAAAGATAATTCTTTAACGTTATTTTTTTTTTTATATAATTCATTTTTGTTTCTCTTTTCATTCATCAGTGTAGAAAATTTTCTCCACTTCCTATTTCTAACGTCCAAATAACAACTTTTTTATTTTATTTATTTCCGATCTCTACTAATCCATTTCATTAATTTCTTCTTTTTTTATTTTACTCCTCTTCCGAACAAACAAAAATAAGCACACATGATATCTGTAAATGATCGTTTTTTTCGTAAGAAAACAAATAAATAACCTAACAAAATGCAATATGCCAACCATTTTAGTTCTACATTCAAAATGTTTTGTATGATGATTTAAAAAATAGTATTAACATATTTTTATTAACTGAAACAAGAGTAACTAGTTAAGATTAAAAAAATTGACATTTAAGAAATTATTTTAATTTGAAAACCTAATAAATTAACTTTATATTTTGCAAACTTTCTGTATTTTGTCCTTTAAGATTTTATCGGTATTGAGGCATGGCAAAGTCACGTACCTGACAACAAATAACAGGGTTATTTAAATAAAAATTACTAACGTGATAGAGGAAGATATGGAAAAGGCCTCATGAAATATATTGATGTAGTTTTGGTTTTTCTGGTTTTTCTTCACCCCAACAGATTACAGAAGAAGAACAATGGTAAAGGAAATCTGTAAACAGTAGTAAAGACTACAGAAAAAGAAAACATTTCTTACCAAACATTTGAATTGAAAGAATGCATAATCTATAAATGAACCCCATGATGATGCTAAATAAGATAGTAATTAGTTCCCTAAAAATGCAGGAGTTATATATTCCTTCTCCTCACTGCAAGTTAGAAACAGAAAACAACACAAAGCGACCCTTAATATTACAGTGGGGTGAATATCACTAGGCACGGTTCACACAAACACATTGCTTTTGGAAGAAACTACAGAAAGATGGTGATGAAGCCTGGGGAGAAGAAGCCATAGCTGGATGCTCCCAACCAGTGAATGGAATCCTATCCTCATTCATGCCACCACTGCCATTATTACTATTCTCCTTATTTTCTGATGTTCTAACATGAATACTGATATCTTCATAAATGGGCTGATGGGATAACACAAGTGGAGATAACAATGGAATGGCCTTTGAAACCTCCCCAAAAGGGTTAGAGGGTCGATCACAGAGAACCTTATCAATGTCAAGAGACGCAGGTGCATGCATCTGTAGCCTCGTAGGGCACCCTCCACCTCTTCTGCTTTTCATCAAGCTGGCTTTGCATTCCATTTCCATCAATGTATATAACCTTTTTGATTTGTCTCAAGTTGCAACCAGGAACAAGTATAAGCTCTATAAGTTGATTCCCTCTTTGTTCAAGACACCAATAATGTTAACAACGTGAATGAATTAGTGTCATGCAGGTTTTTACTCGTCCATGCACTTATAGAGATTTAGAAGGAATGAAGGAGAAGAATATAATAAGACAGAGAGGGTGGTGGACTTGACTTTCCTTCCTTAGGCTGGAAAACAACTCAGAAACAAAATGATACTACTTTTGGGTGGTTTGTAGGTTTTGTAGGAGCACATGTCCCTTTATTCCTACATTCAAATTTTTGTTTTTTAGTTTATTGTTCAATGTTTTCCTCCGCAAAACAAGGAGGAGAAGAATATTGGGGAACGCGATCCATGAATAGAAACATTACAGCAATTGCTGATATACATATGTAGTCATTTTCGAGTATGTAACTAATAAAGTTTAGTTGTCTTAGCGAGCTAAATATATCAAGACATTTTCGTCTATATATTGCATGCTTTTGTGATCCAACGTGTATAATTTAGTTGTTAAGAGATTATAGATTTATTTTATTTAGATTTAAATTGGGATTCACGATGCTTAAAAATGAAGTATTAGATATAAAAAACTATATAAACATTTGTTTGAGAAACTATCTTTAAATTGTTCCTTACCACCTTAAAAAAGCAAAAATTATATATATGTTGAATATACTACAAATTATTCTAGATATCAGAGTGAATATAAAGAAAGCTCCAAAAAAGTAAAATCTACAAGGTATTCCAAGAGTTAAGAAATGCTACAATAGTCTAAAATATATATATATAAAAAATGTTCTCTGATATTACATTTGAGTGCCACACATCTTTATAAAATCTTGTTCAACAATTCTTCAACATTTCCAACTATTTAATGCTCTTTTGGTATTCTTCAAATATAAAAATAAATAGTGACTTGTTCTTGAATTACATAAGTTTCTTTTTATCAATTAAAAGAATATATTGAATGGGAGGATTTGGGTACTCCAACCCATTTACAAACTAATGCTAATGTATTTCTAAATCACTACCCTTTGGATAGATGAACATCATTCATCTAGACCCAATGAACAATGTTCCAAAACTAATCTTTCTACAAGCATGGTATGTCCCAAAAAGAAAACAGATTTCTAAAATACATCTATAAAACAAGCAGACCCTGGTCCAAAATAATGCATCCCAAAATGGGCATTTGTTTACTATAACTCTTAAAAGATCTAATTGCGCTCCATCTTCGGTATTTCATATGCAGCTCTGTGTCATCTCCATGAAAGGTGTTTGTTCTTAGACCATTTGGATGCTATTTTCTTTCTTGAACCTAATACCTAATCCATAAAAATAACATAGGCTTGCTGGCAGTAGCTTAAATCTGTAGCAGAGTTTTAGAACAACAGAAATTGAAACATAGGAATATTTGTTGCTAATACTGATGCAGGATATCAGCTCAAAAAAATAAAGTTTGCATGAATAGAATTATGGAGTATTCGCTTGAAGTCAGGGAAAAAAACGTCAATGATTGATTAGAGGGAAACATTCAAAAAATAAATTTCTCAGTCTGAGGGCATGCCCAAACATATGTTATTAAAGATGGTGTGAATATATTTACCAATATATATTATCAAATAAAAAATAAAATCAACCAAGTTAATATATATGTTTTTTAACGTATATTGCTGACATCTTTTGGTCATTATTCTATTACTGACTTAACATTCTAATGGCATTATTATCATATTTTGTTCCTGCTTCATAATTTACTATTTTCAGTTATAGGTAGCTTTATTTGATTCTATAATCTGCTCTGAGTTGTGTGAATTTTAGGGGATACGGAGCTTTTCGTATAATCAATTGCTCGGCTACAACTGTTCTTTAGGATCATTTAACCAATTAATTTATGCATACACCAACATTTAAGTGTGAGATCTTTTCACAAACATAAAGATGTCATTTATTTAGCTGCATAGCTAATAAAAAATATAAAATAATAAATCTATCTTCCTCACGAAGTGGTATCTATCATAAAATAATTTTTTCTAAACCTGATTTATTCTCAGAAAACCTACTGTTAAGTATGATTTTATATAATTTAATCTTATTTCTAGTTAATATAACATTTTTAATAATTATTTTTTTAATTTATTAACAAAAGCTACACGAAAAGATCTTTAGTGTAGTAATTTTGTGCAGTGATTTCCTTCTCTTCTCTTGTATTCTATTCTTTAGAGTTACTGATAAAGAGAAATACATTACTGATACAAAAAATTCTATTCTTCAGAGATCACATACCATACCACCAAACAGTAAGCCATAAATCAACCACAGTCGCAATGACAGTACACTGTTTTTCTGCTGAATCCTTATATATAAATTAGTAAAAGTACAGGGTGCACACTGCACACATTTCTGTGGATAAATGGTACACAGTTTATTCCATATATTGAATTTTACAAAACATTGGAAATGACCTTTCCAGTCTAGTTATTATTATATACATTCACGAAATGGCAAAAAAGAAAGCATGTAGTCATATATATACAACATTGTATGAAGGGCATCCTTGGAGGATTTTAATTTGCCTGTAGAATTCTCCCACGGTTCTCATCCTCTTGAGCAACTGCAAAATGTACAATGATATCACATCAATATTATGGATTTCATGTAGTCACAAAAGAGCTTTGCATGAAAAAGAGAAGATGATAGTATCAAACAGATATGATATATAGCAAAATGGTGCTTATGTAATGATAGTGTTTTTTACCTTGTTGAGTTTGTGATGAAGTGCGTGTAGTAGGAACTTTGACTCCATATTCTTGTGATGATGGCTCCTCATTCCCCAACAATGAATTTACAGCTCCTCTCACCCTGTCCATCATGCCTGTATTACTAGAAGTTCTGCTTGGAGCCCTTCCTCCAGATGTTACCTGAGACGCAGTTTTTTCATCATCCCTTGACTCAGACTTGCTCATTGAATAATCTTTGGCTGAAGCACTCTTTTGGGTTGTGTTTTTCCCACTCATTGAAGAAGCTGACAAGGATGATGATTTTTGAAATGGAGTCCCACTTCTGGTCTGATTCCCTTGTTCAGACCTGTTCATCGAATTATGTTTGAACGAAAGACTCTTTTGTGTATTCTTCCCACTCAGTGAAGCAGATGAAGATGATAAGTCTTGCTTTGAAGACACAGTTTTGGCATCAATATCATGTTCAGACTTGCTCATCAAATAATCAGCGACTGAAGGACCGTTTTGGCTTGTATTCCTCCTACTCTGTGAAGCAGATGAGGAAAGTGAATTTTGCAGCCGAGATGATGGAACAGATGAACTTTGGGAGTGCATGCTGTTGGCTGTAAGGGGGTGTTTGGAAACTACATCATGAATTTTGGAGGATATAGAATTGGCTGCAAGGGACCCTCCAGCATACACAGGTATCAGTTTCTCAGCTAAGGTTTCAGAGGCGTTGTTTGGAGAAGCTGATGTTGTAGTAGTAGGAGTTGCTGTTGCATCAGGTTCAGGTGTTGACATGAGCTTCGGAGTGACAGCAGAACAAGGGTTTTCTAGATCTTGCTGCATTCCTAGTTTGACATTGTTCTGCAAAACGTGCTTCTCAGAGATTACTGGATTTGCTCTTGGATGTTGCCTTGCATTTTCTTTGTATGCCTCAGGTGCCAGCTCCGATTCATACACTGAAATGTAAAGTTCACACCAATTATATTCACACACACCAAATGATGTAAAGAAGAAAGTACAAGTCCTTGTGGAAAAGAAATTATTATATGATCGATCATATAGTACTTTTCAACGAATTTATGATTGCAAATCATATGAATATAAGCGAGGACTATTGAATCCGAAACAATATAATAATTTGTGGATGGTGTGTATTAATTACTAGGAGCTCCAAGGTATTCAGGGTCTTCTTCTTCTTCCTCCTCTTCATCTTCTAGCCTAACACCCCAAGAGGGTGTGACGTTCTCGTCCTCCATTCTTCTCTTGCTGAGGCTGCTGCATAATTTCCTGGCCTTTTGCTTCACTTTGGTGAGGACTGATTTCTTCTGACAGAGGCTAGGGTCTTCTTCCGCGTCCTGAAGCCTCATAGGAGAGGAAGGGGAAGAGCAGTTGGAAGAGTAGGTTGGTGACATCCTAAAAGAATCCCCTCCTGAAAGAAGAGAGAAAGAAAAAAATGTTCATGTGCACGTGTGAGGAGGTGAAAAATAACAGGTATTTCATAGAGTTTATGATATGTGAAATAATCCAATATCAACGCTCAATCCTTAATTACTAGCATTGTCAAATGCATGTTGTTTTTGGTGGAAAAATCGAAAAGAAAAGACAAGAATCAGAATGAGTCCGACTCACGAAATAAAATTACACCACTTTCGATTCAAAATCTTAAATATTTTACATTTTTATATATTAGTTAACTTTCACACTTTTATATATTATCAACTTTATGATAGTTTTACAATGTAAATTAAATTTATAATTAAATTCAGATTAGACTCACAATTAAATACATAACAATTTTATCAAAGATAGTTTCATATCTTTTTGTTTGTAACTAGCTTATGTGACATAATTGAGCTGTGTATGAAGCCATGATATATTGTTGACTGCTGAGAAATTAAAGATTACCTCGGAGGACTTGTTCCACGCTAGAGACGCTGGTAGGACTTCTTGCAATATCAATATGTTTGTAGGTACGTTCAGGCATTTTCTCTGACTGTTTTCCTTCCCTGTGTTTGCAATTTGCCTCAGCTTTTTGAATGACCCTGCTTTTATATTTGTTCTTCAATGGTTAACAATAATAATAGTAGCAGAAATTTAACACAGAATGAAGCGTGGTAAATGGATTGGTTCCGCGGTTCTTGCACACCATGGATACATACTACCCATTTTTCTTACTACTAAACCTCAAATTATCACTTGCCTGATATAGTAAGTTGACCAGGCCAGCATGACAAAAATTGTTGGTGAAAAGCAAGACCTTAACTCTCAAATCAAATTCATAAATAACAAATAAAAATTCAAAATAAAGATTGGTATGGATTAAAATGTGCTACAACACTGCAGAATTATATAAATATATGAATATTAAGTAACAAAATAGGTGTCAAGATCAACCATCTTACTTATTTAGTATAGAAGTCTTTATATTAACAGGGATTCATAAAGCTCTACATTATTGAATTATTTGTTATGGCATAATATTTTTACAAATTTTTGAGAATGAGAAAAAAAAATTATTTCTATTGACAACATGACTTTACAAATTGAACTAAAATTATATTATATCAGCATCATTTCAGAATAATTATTCAGAATAATTATTGTTATTAATGCTACAACTTGCAATTAAATCATCCTATAACAATACAATTTTATCCTAATTATAAATTATGTCATCCCAATACACTTTGATGATTGCTTTTATTCCTTACATGAACCATGTATTGACTTGAATAAATACTGGTTTGATGGTATTTTTGTGTATTTTAAAATATTATACCTTTTTATAAAATTAATATTTTTGTATAAAAAAATTGTAGAATGATGGTGAGACATGTAGATGATAAATAGAGAGGTACCAAGGAACATAGTGGAATGAAGAGAAAACAAAACATAAAAACCAAACCCATCAAAAACCCTTCTTCCTCACTCCTTTTCTCTCTCTTATCCAATCTGCTGCTACCTTGGACTCAACAATGTCGTCCTTCGCGGCCTCTAACAATCTCAGCACCGCCATTTTACCCTCTCGCCACAGCAAAACCTCTCGATCTTCTTCTTCCGTAAAATGCAATCTTTCACCTTCCAAACCCAACGAGTCAAATCCCTCTGCGCCATCTCCTCCGCCGCTCTTCAAAGCCATCGCCATCTCCTCCGCAGCCTCCATTCTCCTCCACTGCACCCCTCTCACCCCCTTCCTCTCTAACCCTCTTGCTGGTGGAGGTAACAGCGGCGGCGGCGGCGGAGCCGGGGGAGATGGAGGATGGTTCGGCGGAAATGGGGGTGGCGGCGGAGACAACGGAGGGTTTTTTTCTAGAATGTTCGCTGCCATTGCAGACGAACCTCAGTCTCAGGAGTGGGATTCGCACGGCTTGCCCGCCAACATCGTTGTGCAGCTGAACAAAATGAGTGGGTTCAAGAAGTACAAGGTTTCCGAGATCATGTTCTTCGATCGGAACCGGAGAGTTAAAGTGGGGTCTGAGGATTCGTTCTTCGAGATGGTTTCGCTGAGGCCTGGTGGGGTTTACACGAAGGCGCAGCTTCAGAAGGAGTTGGAGACTCTGGCAACTTCTGGCATGTTTGAGAAGGTTGATTTGGAAGGGAAAACGAACCCTGATGGGACAATTGGGGTTACCATTTCGTTCAGCGAGAGTACGTGGCAGTCTGCGGATGGGTTTCGCTGCATAAATGTGGGGTTGATGCAGCAGACAAAGCCTATTGAGATGGATTCGGATATGACTGATAAGGAGAGGTTGGAGTACTATTTGAGTCAGGAGAGGGAATACAAGAGGAGAATCGACAGGGCGAGGCCGTGCCTCTTGCCGAGTTATGTGCATGATGAGATTCTTGACATGCTCAAGAGACAAGGCATGGTCAGTGCTAGGTTGCTGCAAAGGATCAGGGACCGAGTGCAAAAATGGTACCATGATGAAGGTTATGCCTGTGCTCAGGTGGTTAATTTCGGGAATCTTAACACCAAGGAAGTTGTTTGTGAGGTTGTTGAAGGGGATATCACCAAATTGGATATTCAGTTCCAGGATAAGCTTGGCAATGTTGTTGAAGGGAACACTCAAGTGCCAGTGATACAAAGAGAGCTTCCTCGGCAGGTATATATTGTAGGATACAAGTATCTTGTGTTGTATTGGAGTTTTCTAGTTAATTAGGGTAGGTTGTGAATGTCTGTTATCTTTGCGACTGATGTGTTTAGTGTGATCAGCAGCTACTTTACACGATTATTTTCTTGTATAGGATATAGTCTTGGAGATTTCATTTCAACTAATTATATACCAATTGAAGTGTATGTGTAGGGGACAATCTTCACCTTGAAAACCGGTTTTGTAAGATTGTGATAGACCTAAACCCAAATACTAAGATGGTATATAAAATCTATCTAGCTATTGTTGGTGAGCCTATTGAGTTGTTGTTAATCCTCAACTTGAAGGGGTGTTGGAAATTTTACACTGACTAACCATATAGCTAAATTGGAGTATATAAGTGAGGGTGGACCCTTACATTGTGAGATTGAGTTTTAAACCCAAATTCTAATAGTTACTGTGTTATATGATTACCAGTGTGTTCTGAGGTTGTTCTTTCTATTTGGTTTTGTGTTGTTTTATCTGTTCATTGGTTTGTGTTGCTAACTTGATGGATGTTTTTGCGTTGGATTAACAGCTACGCCCAGGTTTCACTTTCAACATTGAAGCAGGGAAGCAAGCTTTAAGAAATGTGAACTCCCTTGCTTTGTTTTCAAATATTGAGGTGAATCCAAGGCCTGATGAGAAACATGAAGGAGGTATAATTGTTGAAATTAAGCTAAAGGAGTTAGAACAGAAGTCGGCTGAAGTCAGCACTGAGTGGAGTATTGTCCCAGGACGAGGAGGGCATCCCACCCTGGTATTTATTTCTGTCAAACAAATATCAATTCTCTTTAACAACTGATGAATTATTTGTGTCCAATTAATTTGTTTACTTTCTATTCAAATTTGTGTAGGCTTCGCTTCAGCCAGGTGGTACTGTTAGTTTTGAACATCGGAATCTTCAAGGACTGAATAGATCTATTAACGGTTCTATAACAACTAGCAACTTCTTGAATCCTCAGGTAGGTAACCTTGATCCAGTCCTATGAATTCCTTAGTTTGATTCTGCCAATAGTTGTGTTATTGATGTTGGCATTGGTATCACAATATGCCCCATTTATTGTGCTTCAGGATGATCTTGCATTTAAGCTAGAGTATGTGCATCCATATTTGGATGGCGTGTACTATTTACGTAACCGCACTCTCCGCGTAAGCTGCTTCAATAGCCGAAAGCTGAGTCCTGTATTCACCGGGGGTCCAGGTGTGGACGAAGTGCCCCCAATTTGGGTTGATCGTACTGGTGTTAAAGCTAATATCACAGAGGTAATTTCACTGGTTCTTTTTAATTATACGCACCTTGGGTTGGCCATTTGGGCCAGTGGTAATTTTTAATTAATTAAATTGTGTTGTGTGCCTTGCAGAATTTCACACGACAGAGTAAATTCACGTATGGACTTGTAATGGAAGAGATAACAACACGAGATGAAAGTAGTCATATATGTTCAAATGGTCAAAGAGTATTACCTAGTGGAGGAATTAGTGCCGATGGACCTCCAACCACTCTCAGTGGTACTGGCATTGATCGTATGGCATTTTTACAGGCAAATATCACACGTGATAACACACGTTTTGTGAATGGAACTGTTGTTGGAGACAGAAATATGTTCCAGGTGACTCTCTACACTCAGTGCCTTTGTAATTATGCGCATGGATACATTACACCGTCCCATCAGTTTTGTGATTTTCGGGAACTTTCAAAAAGTTATCTTTCTTACTTTTTATAAAACATGATTTATATTGATCCAACCATTAAATTATAACTGTATGTTACCTTCGGTGTCTGTCAAATTTTGTCAAAATTAGACAATTTTAAATAGTCAGGTGAATATTTTTGTTTTTAGTTTTAAAAGTATATATTGTGTCAATTTGAGGTATATGAATGGAGTATTAAATAATTTTAGATTAATGTAGAATATTTTATATGACTTATCTTTTCTCTATCCAATTATAGATTTTGAGAAAAAATTCTCCAATAAAAAGTTATTAAATTAGTTGATCCCTTCCCATTTATATATCTGTGTGAAGATGCTCTTGGCATTTTGTTTGCCAAGACTGAGCTTGACTTTGGTGGGGAAAAGGTTATCCTAAAAGTTTGAAGAAGACAAAAGGATGGCATAGTGTGTGTAAATATGTGCATCAATGGGGCAGAGCCTATAATTTTATGCAGGTGCCATAGTGTGTGTAAATGTGTTTCAAAAATTGTAAGATTATATATTTTCTATCGGATACGTAAGATTTGGCCTCTGTTAATTATTCCCTTTGGCCTTGGAAACACCACACTGACACATTCATGGAAGCGGAATCTACCAGAGTAACATCCTCGTAGAAGTAACATGGTGCAAATTAAATGACTTTTTTTAGCTGCTCTTCTTTTTACCTCTTTTTTTATCTGATTGTTGACTTAATGTATTATGTGTCTGGTAGTGCTGTTTTTCATCGACCATTAAGAAAACTTGTCTTGCTAGGAGTGAGTGAAAGCACAGATGGATTAAGGATGTTCCAAGTTTTTCTTAAGTATAGCTAATCTATGCTAATTAGTGCAATCCATGTTAGAGGATGGTATCGAGGCTGGGGTTATTAGGGAGCTGTCTTTTTCTGCCTTGGAAGTATTTTTTTTAACCAACAACCAAGCCTTATCCCCATAATTTGGTATTGGATATATGGATAAATCAATGCCATGGAGTTCCATCCATAACACATGTTCAGCCAAACCTTCTAGTGAAAGCCCGCGAAACTTATTGCACCTTAAGGACAAGATATTGGTGTTTTCTGAATTTCTGGATTTTGAATATGTTATGGCTGTGTTTTCTGATAATGCATTGTTAAACATATGCAAACTACAGGTGGATCAAGGCCTTGGCATTGGCAGTCAATTCCCGTTTTTTAATCGTCACCAGCTAACTGTGACACGATTTGTCCAGTTGATGTCCGTGGAGGAAGGGGCTGGTAAACCACCGCCACCAGTTCTTGTCCTCCATGGCCACTATGGTGGTTGTGTTGGTGATCTCCCCAGCTATGATGCCTTTACTCTCGGGGGTCCCTATTCTGTAAGGGGATACAACATGGGTGAGATCGGAGCGGCTAGAAACATCCTCGAGGTAGGAACGAGAAGACTGGACGCAATTTATGATTCTCAGTGTTGATTTTAGTTTTGCTAATAATCTATATGTTTAACCATCTGATTTGTTTATTTCTGCAGCTTGCTGCTGAGTTACGGATCCCTGTTAAAGGTACGCATGTGTATGCATTTGCAGAACACGGCAACGATCTGGGGAGTTCAAAGGGTGTGAAAGGGAATCCTACAGAAGTTTATAGGCGACTTGGTCATGGGTCGTCTTATGGTCTTGGTGTCAAACTTGGTCTAGTGAGAGCAGAATATGCTGTTGATCACAACTCAGGAACTGGTGCATTGTTTTTCCGTTTTGGAGAGAGGTTCTGAGGTGCAAATTAGTGACATTAGTATATTGCACAGCCGGCTTTCTTCTTTTGGTTAGTGGGGTTTGGAGGTTATAGATACTCAGAAGTTACGTGTACTAGACCAGTAGACTTGGTGTTTTTGTTTGTTTTCCGTAAAATTGGTAGGGGGTTCTGTGAAATTATTACCATGGTGATATCTGTTATGGATTGGATTTTATTTTTGCGGCCAGTCATCAATGCACAGTCCGTGAGAAAAAATTGGATCCTTATATTCTCTTAAATAAATTATATCTCTGTTAAATATGATTGGCAAGTTATATTTGAGGTTAAAATGTTGTCTTTTTGTTTAATATAGTTATTAAAGGGTTTTTCTTGTGGTTTTAACTTGTAATCCCAGTTTACAAAAAAATGTTGATCTTTTAGTTGTATTACATTTAAATTTTAGTTGAAGCAAAACTATGTTCTGTACATAAACAAATCGAGTCCAGTGTCTGGATGGAGTCTATGATTTGTTATAAAAACCTAATGACTTCTAAATCATTCTTAATAATTTTCTTTATATATTTTTTTCTTTTGTTTAGTGGAACCAATCTTTATTGGGTTGTTTACCAATCTTTTCCACGAATGCCCGAATTATTTAACATGAAATTTTAAAATTGGTCTTATTCCAACTCTCTGTAATAGTTTCACTTCAAGTCTGATCTAATAGGTCTGTACATTCAACCCAAAAGTCTAATCTGGTGTGTTCTTAACAATTTAAAAGTATATCAGTAGGATAAATTGATTGTTTATTAAGTTCAAGCTTGTAAGATCACGGTTTATATTCATTGCAAATGACTGGTATTAGAATGCTTGCTATATATATAGAAAAAGAAATGAAGCTAAAAAGAATCCAAAACGAAGTGTATCCTTCACTTTTCTCTCGGTTTGTAGATGTTATATTCAAATAGTTTGTCAATGTTGCATGTTCGAGCTCCGTATAAATATTTTAGTTTACAAACCAAATGCATTTAATAATCCCTTTACATGTGTCTCGGTTTCACCTACACACCAGCTACATCCATGATTGATCTTTTTGGTGTTGTTATTTTCTGGTGTTTGAAGTTCCCAAAGGCCACCCGAGATATGGCTTTACATAAAGCCCTTGACTTGTGCCAAGAATGAGAGGCAATGAAATTTGGCTTCTGCTCTTCAACCAAATGGAGGAACCTAATCCTTTTATGCTACAAGCCTAATTCCTTTTTCAACTGATCCAGAGTAGCTTCTATTTCATCGAGGTTATCCTCAAGGCTTCTGTTTCCCTTTCTGTCTTCACCTGTTGGTGTCTCTCTTCCAGAAAAGTTGGATGCATTTCCTCCATTAGGTGTCTTGTAATCATCATTTTGATCTGTAATATTGAGTTCTTTCTCAAGGAACTCCACAAAGTCTTCTCCTATTTCCTGAAAGGAAAAATTTCAAATATTATGATCCCCATGTAGGCCTGTTCCCATGGCTCATGTACGCACATTATAATTAAAAAATAAACAGATGAAGATGTAAACAGGAAGTCTCACCGCCAATTCCTCCCATAGACTCTTTGGCTTTCCTTGTGAAGCAGCGTTTGCTTCCCAGTTCCTGAATTCTTCTTGAAGATCCTTAAAGAAGTCCTCTGTAAAAATAAAATCGGACAGGTCTCAAACACTAAAGAGAAGGGAATTACAAAATTATGTTGCAATATACTAGAGACATACATCCCTTTTCCCTTGTTGATAGATTTATATGGGGCAATCAATGCCCTGCAGAACTTGTAATGAATACAGGCTAAACTTAGGGTCAACATGATCCATGATGTCTACCAGAGAATATATATCTACCTATTGTTATTTGAACATCCCTCAAAAAATTACCTGCATCATTAGTATGTAGGACTATAAGAAGATTAAACCAAAAAGTAAATAACTTGATAAAATGACAGGACAAAAAGCACATAAAAAATGAGTACTATAGCTGTTTAAAATTCTTTTTAATACCTAAAAGAATTTGCTTTCTGTTGACTCCTCGTTTATGGAAATGTGTTAAGGTGTGGTTTCTATTTCCATAAACAATGGACCAAAAAAGAGACAACTTTGAATATAACACAGGGACCACGCTTGACACAGTTCCAAAAATGAGAGACCAAAAGGAGACCATTCTCATTTTGGGATTAAAAGCAAACTTTTGCATATTTATAGAAACTAAACATTTAATCCTGAAATGTAAATTACTGCAAGACAGTTTTTGATGGAAAATTAGCATTGGAATTTCGATGAGTGTTTTCAAAATCATCTCAGACAATTAAAGAGAAAAAAATTAGTGTGAGAAGGGTGTGCAAGAATGAAAAGAAAACGGAGAGAGCTGTGGCTTAAAGGTTTAACTGAGATACATCTTGTATAACCAGAATAAACTCTAGAAAACAAAAACAGAATCAACCATGATCCAATATGCATCCTGACAACATATAACTGCAGAAAATGTAAGAATGTTCTAATGACTACAAACTTTCCCGATATCTTTCAATTGAGCAGTTTCTAAGTCATATATCTTTACGAGCCAAAAGCACTAAGCCACTTTGTCATTCTTATAGAATATTTAAGACGTACTTAAAGTATCTTACAACTTCTTTTTGGATTTGTTTAGGCACTTAGTCTTATGGTTAGGTCTTGATCGGGTAGTATTATTGATCACTAATCAATGTAATTAATAATATAAATAGGAGTGTTAGATTAATGTTTCATTCACAACATTACATACTAACAGTAACATATTTCACTTTGGTACTTAGAGCTGTCCATTTTCCTTTTCCCTCTTACCTAATCCTAAATCTATAATCCTTTGATATGGTATCATAGCTGTATCATTCAACTTGAGATTATCTCTTTCTGCTATTTGATAAAAAGGAAAAAGATTGCAGATGTGCAATAGCAATAATAAACATGAAGAACGTATTCAAAAGTAAAGTCTTGTAGATAGATATTCAAACAACATTGATGTGATTATTTCAATCATTACCTAGTCCATAAAATTCTTCTTCAGGTTGTGCATTCCTACTCTGGCTTCCTTGAGAAAAATCATAATCTCGACTTCCAGAATCATATTTTTTGCGGGAACTGGAATTTAGCAATGTATTGTATGCGTGTTTTATCCTCATAAATTTCTCCTGTGCCTTTTCCTGTGAAAAGAAAGTCATACATATGTAAGAACTAAAGACTCCAATCTTCCGGTGGTTAATTATTAATACAAAAATCAATGTTCGTGGTTACTAACATATCCAAAATAGAAGGGTTGCATCATTGAATGCTTTCAGCATAGTGCATACAATAAAATTTTACTACTTCTTTGTCCTTTTGGTCATGCTTACATTTTCTTTTTCTAGTTTATATTTTTCCTTTTTGGGGGAGCAGGGACATCGCTACTATTATAACTTTTGCCTTGAACTTAAAGTAAATAAAGTAAAACAAGTAAAAGAACACGAGAAAATCCAAGATTGGAAGACAGTGAACCTATCACAAAGTGCAATACATGAGGATCATAAATTGTTGTCACTATCTGGTATGTGACATTTGGTTTATTAATCATCATAGATCCACCTATTTTTCAGAATTTTGAGAACAAATATACTTGTAAAGGGGATGAGTGTTCTTTCCTGAAAAGGACAGTCAACAATTACGCAACGTAGTAATGTGGACCTAGACCAGTAAATGCCCGTTTACAAAGTTCTGGGAAAACATGCAATTTCTGATGGCAATTGACCCACGGACACAAATTACTTAAACCATGTAACAGCCAGACAGTTTATGTGAATCTTCTCTTCACTGAAGAACAATTAGCCATATAATCAACATAGTGGCCGTGTTCATAAAATTGAGAGTGTCAAACAAACAAACACCAAAATTTTGTTCGCCACATTTGAAATCTTGCAAAAACTGTAAAGAGCATCAATATAGAATACCCAGTAAAAGAGAACCTGACATGTTGCAACGGAACTGTACCTATCCATTCTGAGTTAATTTTTCAATTTTGCACAACACAAACAAATCAAAATTGATGGGCACAATTTGGCAAAAGCTTCCACCAGAGACAATGAGAATAAAAAACAGATATGATTCATGTGGAGGAGACCAAGAAGGCACGGATTCAATCCATGAAGAAGATGAACAGTACCATAATAACAAACAAGGTTATGAGAAGCCCAATTGGATAAATATTAGAGAAAATTCAAATCGATTAACATCCTCATGAAGGTAAAACCCCTATTTGTCAAAAGCTTCCCCAAATTACAAGCAATGTCTATGTTTCTTTATCACAGATAATACGGGGAAAATATTTACTTTTGCACTTAAATTCCGATAACTTAAACAGAATCACAAACCAACAATTGTCAAATCTCTTACATCTCTGACCTGCTTCTTAACCTTAACATTTTCAAATCCACCACTGTTGAGAAAACAACAACATTAATTAGCGTTAAACAAAGCAATCACCTCTTTATTGACATCAGGGTGATACTTAAGAGCAAGTTTCCGATACGCCTTTTTGATTTCGTCGGCGGTTGCGGACGGAGACACACCCAAAACTTCGTACGGAGACTCGCCACGCCTTGCTCTCACCACCGTCATTCTATTGCCCCATCTTTCTTTCTTCTGCTGCTTCCACTGTGAATGGTGAAAAGTACTTGCATAGCTAATTTTACAACTGGGTAAGCAACAAGTGGGTTGAAGAGATCTGAGAGAAAGGTGAGTGTTGGCACAACAAAGAAAGTTGTTGGCAGTGAGAGGGAGAGTTGTTGTGATTCCATGCATCTTATCTCCAAAGCTTTGTTCTCTCATCTCTTCGACTCATTCATAGGATTCTCCAACAACCTTTTGAAACACCAACATCACTCTCTTATCACCCAAAGTCCCAAATTTTGGATTCAAACTTCTTTTAACTTCCTTAACCACCGACAACATAAAATCAAAATTAAATCCTCATTGTTAATTACCTTTCTCTCTATTAACTTTATCCGCTAAATTTAGAAAATCCATAATATTTTTTAGGATTAATTTTAAAAAATTCAAAATATCAACAATTAACAAGTTGAAATTTCGTATTGGAAATATTATTTTAACTATAATTATAAATATCCCAATATATTTAAAATTAATTGAAGAAATGTAAGGAATAATAAAAATAATTAAAAATATCAAGTAGGCAACTAATCAAAGACAAACTATTAGATTAATTTGATTTAAAAATCTACAAGCCATATTAAATAATAAATAAAATATATAATTATATGGGAAAAATAAATATAAAAAACTCCCAACGTAAAAAATCAAATATAAGAATGTTATCACCCTGTATAAATTGCAATTTGAAATATTTCCTAATAGCTTACTCTAGCATTTAAATTTATTTCTTATGTTATATACAAAAAGTGATTCTTGAGTAGATATTAAACTTACTAAAGAAAATTCGAATATATTTTATTTTGTGAATAATAAACAAATTTTTACATGTTGTTGCATTTGTATATGGGCTTTCATGTTTTGGGCCCATAACAAACAAAGCTTATCTCACAGAAAGCAGTGGTATTAGAACATCCAAAATCGCTTTTGGAGAAGTTCTTCCACCAATCCTCACAAAGTAGTGCCACGTATGAAAAGAAAAGTGATTGTTGGAAGCTGAGGCTGTGGTGAGGATTGCAGCAATGGCCACTGGATTTGCATTTTCCTTAAGCTCATCTTCCCCACACATTGCAACCTTCCTCTCTTCTTCTTCTTCTTCTTCTTCTCTGCACTCATACCTCCCTCTCAGAACAACCACTCTTCCATCTCTCTCTTCTACCTCCCCCTTCAAAAAATCCCTCCTTTTTCACAACCCACTCCGACCCATTATTCTTCCTCCTCCTGCCGCCGCCGAAGATGTTATATCCACAGCGGAAACCGCCGCGGATGCTGTGGAGAAGTTGTACCCAACCACCGATAAAGGGGTGGCCACAGTCGTATCCGCTCTTTTCTTTCTGGCTTTCCTTGGCCTATCCGCTATCACTATTGGGGTAAGTAAAATTCTGCAAAAAAAAAAAAACAAAAAAGATCCTTTTTTTTTGGAGTGAGGTAAAGCGTGTATTGTGTTTGTGTTGCATTGCAGGTAATTTATTTAGCAGTGGTGGATTTCCTGCAGAAGAGAGAGAAAGAGAAGTTTGAGAAAGAAGAAGCGAGTAAAAAGGGGAAGAAGAAGAAGAAAAAGAGTGTGGTGGGAAGAACCAGAGCTGGACCTAGAGGATTTGGGCAAAAGTTTGTGGAAGAGGAGGAAGAGAAGGATGATTAGGATAAGATAATAGACACCACACAATAAAAACCATTTCAGGTCATCTTTCCTTGCATTCAAATCCAATTTTACTGTCACCTTTTTAAGTCTTCACACTGTGATTTTCAGTTCTCAAAACAAACATGTTTTGACAGCGGATAGCGAGTAATTTACGTTGTTGTCGGAATTAGTTGAAGAAATTCATTGCAACATATCTTTTAGGAAATGTTGGATTGGCCTTTCATTTGTCCTTATTGTTCATTATTGGCTTTTATTTGATGAAGATAAGTAGTGGATAGTCTTTTATTTTTTTTTATTTTATGAGACCAGCATGTAGAAATTTACCTTCTGCTAAATGATAACATGTAGAATGGGGATATAATTGAGGTTAACTTCTAATATAGCTAACTAGTGTTAACATGTTTGGGAAGCCATTAAAATTTATGTAACTCACCTTCCAATGCATTCTAATGTAAGTAAGGCCTGAATTATTTTGACAAACTTAATTTTGAAAGAAGAAAACACTTACTGGTGCATATTTTAGAAGAGTGATGATACAAAAACACCCCATTTTCTACTCAACACTTATCAAATACAAATAAAATAATACTTTTATTTTAAAATATAAAATAATTTGGATTGAATCAGGTAGAAAAGTAAAAATAGTATTATTTTATTAGGTGTTAGAAGGGTGTAGAAAAACTGAAAGGTCTTCGTGGTAAATAATATAAGGGATAAACCTAAATCCTAAAGAATAAACAATAGTTTAATTACTATTATTAAAAAAATATGACTAATTAGTGGTTTAACAGCAAATTATCTCACACATAAAATAAAGAGAAGGAGAGGAATATATTTTAAAATTATCAGTTAAATGTTTGTAATAGAAAATTATGAAATAGACATGACCCTTTTTTTCATTTCATCTATTATAAATTTGAATCAAATATGTATTTATCTTTACTTTTAATGGTTAAATAATTTTTTGATAACTTCAAAATCACCCTTTATTGAAATTATTATCTTCATAAGAAAAGTAGTATTGTATTTGATTTAAATGTGATGATATGGTCTGTTAGATATTCAAGTGCGAGTCGAAGCCACACATTGGATAAGAATGAGAAAATTGAGCAACATGAAGACCCGTAAACCTAATGCCTTAAGGTTTTTGGTTGAAGGTGGTGTCATTCCCTTATATGTGGTGTGGCTCAGTTCTCATTGTTTGAGATCTCTCCGGTTTTCCCCTCAGATTCTCCCAACAATTGGTATCAGAGCCGTTGGTTTGCGGCCTGGGCGAGTACAGTTTGACCCTGTATCAAAAGTCTTCCCGATGGTGATTTCAGGCAAGCGTGTCCCGTATAAGTGTGTGAACGGCAGTACAAGTAAGGGGTTATGAGTAATGTATTCATGTTGAGAATGCTTCCGTTCGAGGGGGAGTGTATCAATATGGTAGAGGAGGGACTCACACTTGAGGGGGAGATTGTTAGATATTCAAGTGCGAGTCGAAGTCCCACATTGGGTAAGAATGAGAAAATTGAGCAACATATAAGAAAGAAGACCCGCAAATCTGATGCCTTAAGGTTTTGAGTTGAAGGTGATGTCATTCCCTTATATGTGGTGTGGCTCAGTTCTCATTGTTTGAGATCTCTCCGGTTTCCCCCTCGAATTCTCTCAACATTGATCATGATAGGTATTGACATGTTAATTTGGACAATATTAAATTAATGCTAACATACAAGCAAATGTACAGGGAGGATGATTACATTTTAACAGTCTTTCTAAAAGTAATATATTTTTTCTTTGTCAATACCAAAATAATATATTTATTAAATATTGGGTATCTAAAACACGTAAAATTTTGAGATACTAATTTTAATAAATTCAAATTTAAAGGTACACCAAAATTTATTTAATTTTATTTTTAATCAATTTGAAAGCTCCACTTAAAAGAAATTATGCTTAAAAAAATTACTATATAATTAATATAATCATACATTAGTATAACTATTTATTTATATTGTCCTCTTATAGACTTTTTTAGCTTTTTGTCCATGAATATGTCTCATTCATCTTAATTAACCTTAAGCTTATTGTTTCCTAAGTGAGGTGATTAACTTTAAGTGATAATTATTATTTAATTAATTCGGTAATTATTAGTTGGATAATATTGTTAAGATGTTCACCGAATTAGTTACATGTCTCCTCCAAGGTGGATTAAGATTGGACGTTCATTTGTTATCTATCCTAAATATTCTTCTCGATTTAATATGAACATATGGTACTTATAAAAATATTAATCAATTATTGTATTGGAGTTTAGATTCAGAGAATAGAAATGAATTTTATGAATTAGAAATTTTAAAAAATATTTTGATAGAAAAAGAATAACATCAGTCTAGGAATACAAATATTATCTTATAATTAATATTGTATAATTAACCATTAGCGCACAATAAATAAAACGAATATGAATTAAAATTACAACATATATGTACCTACGTACAATAATATAATGATTTTAGGACAAAAATTATGAAAATTTTCAAAAGAAAGCAATAGCAAATGAAAATAAATGCTGAGAGCATTATAACAAATATGTAATACAATAATGGAAAAAGTTAAGTTAACAATAATATGAACAAACTAATCGAAACATATATTACATATAGAAATAATAATAATAATAATAATAATAATAATAATAATAATAATAATAATAATAATAATAATAATAATAATAGTTGAAAACTTTTAAGATAACTTTATACTATTAATGTAATAATTAGACATTTTATGTTATGTTATAGGAAAGTTTTTGATGTTTGTGTTGTGATATCCAAAACTTCGTTAAGAGTAATTAAATTAACAAAAGAAATTAACGTAACCAAAAAATAATAATAACTTATAAAATTCAAATTTAAATAATAGGGAAACAACAACATTTTTTATGTGACACATTAAAAGATTATTAAACTTCAAATTCAAATATATTATGATATTTAAATTGGTGAGGTGTGCCTGCGGTGATACAGAATGGACCGATGGGTTTATTTTGCTATCTATTAATAGGTTTCATCTCATGTGATGAAAATATTAGGTTTGCCTTGTTTTTTTTTTTTTTTATCATGTTTGGTGAGATTAGTTAATGTGGATGCATATGAGCATGTGGCTAAACCATGAATGGTTTTACGCATTCTATGGATGTGTAAAATTAATATATGCAGATTGACAAACATTTATCCAAAGATGAGAAATTTAGAAAGTGGCCCAAAACCTACTACTTTTTATTTAAAATATATCGATACGTAACATGATATTGACTTAAATTAAAATTATAAATAAATGATAATTTTGTTTTTCAAATTATCTACAACAAATTCCATTCGCTGAAATCCATGATTACCGAATATTATAATGAACGTGTATGATTTTGAAAATGTTATGAGCTGAATTAGTCCCGATAAAAAAATATACAGAAGACCAGAAGCTCAAATAGTGAAATGAGAATCTACGAAAGTGGCTATTTAATATTCAAGTCCACAGGTTTAGTCCGCTGATTAAAGGAGAACGAGAAATTTACATGCTAATATAATAACCTTTATACTCAATTCTTAATATTAATTGTATTTAAAAAAAAAATGCACTGATTGTATTGTATTCGCACTCGTAGACAATGATCTAGAATAAAACCTATCTTGAAGTGGTCAATGATTTACTCAACACGTGTAAGTTCTTCTGGAAATTAATGCAGATTCTCTTACCAGTTCAGATCAATAATGGAAAGGAATTAAACTTTTGATATAATTAGAGGCAGCTAAATATCAATTACCCAAAACAAAATAAATCACTCCAATTATACACCATTTCATGCATTCCAAAAGGGCAATGGCAAAACCAATACAAATTAATTATAATATATACATAAAATAATAAAATATAATATTTACCATGTGAAATAAAGGATGGAGAATTGTGTTTCGTGAGTGAGTGGCTTAGGTTGGTGCCACTGGGTCTTGTCAGCTCTGACACCCACTTCAATAATGAAATAGTATATTTGAATTATTTTATAGTTAATTGAAATTAAAAATGAAGTGAAAGAAGGAAATAAAATAAAGAGAAATTAGAAATTAGGGTGAAATTTCCAGCACAGGTAGTGTGGTGTAGCCACCAGAAGAGACGCGTTCCTCTGACTCTTTAAAAGGACAGTGTCAGTTGTTAATTGGTAATTATAATTTCATTTCTTCTCTCAACTTTTGGGTTGTGAAACAACACAAAAACATGAGCTCCGAAGCTACGTCGTATTGGTGCTACAGCTGCACGCGCTTCGTGCACATCCAGGAGCACAACGACGTCGTTTGCCCGCGCTGCCAGGGCGGTTTTGTCGAGAAGGTTCAGGCCGGCCACTCGCCGGCAGTCTCTCTCATCGCGGACGGCGCCTCGAGAAGGCAGGGGTTCCGCCGCCGCCGCCGCAACGCCGGGACTCACTCGCCGTTCAACCCGGTCATCGTGCTCCGGGGACCGGGGGAGGACGAGGAGAGCAGTTTTGAGTTGTACTACGACGGCGACGATGGCGCGGGGCTCCGGCCGCTGCCGTCGACGATGTCGGAGTTTTTGCTCGGATCGGGGTTCGATCGGTTGCTGGAGCAGGTTTCGCAGATCGAGATCAACGGCTTAGGGAGGGCGGAGAATCCGCCGGCGTCTAAGGCGGCGATAGAGTCAATGCCGACGGTGCAAATCACTGAGTCTCAGGTGGTGACAGAGACGCACTGCGCCGTGTGCAAAGAGCCATTCGAGCTGGGCTCGTTGGCGCGTGAGATGCCGTGCAAGCACCTCTACCACTCCGATTGCATTCTCCCGTGGCTCTCGATGCGAAACTCGTGCCCGGTGTGCCGGCACGAGTTGCCGTCGGAGCAAGCGGCGTCGGAGAGCCGAGTCGGCGGGCAGATCGAGGAGGAAGCGGTAGGGTTGACCATATGGAGGCTGCCGGGCGGGGGATTCGCCGTGGGCAGATTCGCCGGCGAGAGCCACTTGCCGGTGGTGTACACAGAGATGGAGAGTGGTGGGAACTCGAGCGAAGGTTCTAGAAGAGTCTCTCTGTCAGTTGGAAGCGGGAGAGTTAGGGAAAGCCGTGGTGGATTTGGCAGAAGATTCCGGAATTGGTTTGGGAGAATTGGGGCTTTGACTAGAAGCCGTAGCCTTTCAACTTCGCTCTTCAATAGAAGACCAAGCACCACCAGAACCTGGGTTTTGGAAAATTGATTTGGATGGAGTTGTATTTTGAAAGAAAGCTTTCAAATTTTAGATTCTTTCTGTAAATAGGCATAGTAGTTAGAAGTCTCTTTTGCAATAGATGCTGTGCGGTTTTATTCTTTCTCCAGAAATGATCACCGAAGGGGACTCCAGAGAAAGATTGTTCTTACTGCGGAACACACCATTGGGGAAGAAGCCACGCTTAATTACTTCATTTGTTTAATGTTCATATGTTCTCGTCCTATATTCTTTGTAAGCATTGTATTAGTTCAATTTCGTACGTTTTCCCAATCTCAAGTGTGGCACACAGCGGAATGATTATTATTAATTAAAATCGATCTTATTGGTCCGAGTTATTCCAAATTCAGCGGAACAAACCGTGTCCATATGGGCAACATCATTCATTTTATTCTTGCAGCTAAGTTTTGGTTGGAGATGATTATTGGAGTTATGGAAATGTTGGGTTGAGGATGATAATGATGATGATGACACCTTGCATTTCATACCCACGCTATTCATGATCCAAGTCCTTTTTCCTTTTCCCTTTGTTTTTTCACTCCTTAATCATGGACCTAGTTCTCAAAAGATAAAGGTTATTTTTTCCTTTTCTTTACTTTAGTCTTTAGGCTATGATATGTGTATGGATGTGCTGTATCCTGTGGGGTTATTGCTTCACTCATTCCAACTAGGTAGTGGTGCCAAATACATAAAGGATTAACAAGCTACATGCCCTTGTTTGGATAATCATTTTACTTTTTGTAAGTAAAATAGTTACTATTATTCTACGTCGATCATGATATAATTTAATTTAATACATTGAAAGTGATTTTGGTGTGTGTTATTTCAAAATAGGTGAAATTGGCAGAACTTTTGGTGAAGAATTGGGTTAAACATTTTTCACTAATTGTACTCTGGATTGAATCTGACAACTGTCTCGCACTTCAACTTGAGTGGTCAATTCTAAATTTTGGCACGCCTAGTTCAGCCTTCGGCCAACTAAAGTTGAAGCTTTCTCTATCACTACACTTTGCCCTTGTTTTTGGCAAGCAGTATTTTCCTACATTTGACCGACAAAGCAAAAATATTTTTTCGAAAAGACAAAGCTTGACCTGATCATATAACTTACATAAGTTATGGTCTTTCTCTCTCTTAGAGAACCATTTAGAATGTGAATATTATTACATGAAGGCAGATCACTTCAAAACTTCAACTCTTTCAGCACTCTTGTATGTAGGAGAAATGTCCGTAAGCCATAATCTAGTTGACTTCTTAAACCCGTTTATAATGTGAAATAGAGGATCAATTATTTTATTTTATTTTAAACCATGATCTTTTATTGAATTATTTTATTTTATTTTAAACCATGATCTTTTATTGAATGTAAACAAGAAATGAATATGAACAGATAGGCAAAATATTGGTTGTTGGCTGCCACGTGGGACTAAGTCAACGTGGACTCAGCCGGCTGAGGGAAGGACAAAGCGAATTAATGTTTTGATGTTTTTCTCTTCAAAGAAATAATGCAGAAGGACGTGAGGGGCAGGGTGTTTGTTATTTGAGAATTTCTCTTTTATAGTCTGAAACATTATGTAACGAAGTAAAATTGACTTAAGTTTAAATATTTTATAATACTTTTGTATTAAAAAATGCTTTTAGCTTGATTAAATATTTTATAATATTTTATAATATCCTCAAAGGTGAGAAGGAACAAACTTCGGAGATAAGACTCGAATATACATGGAAAATAAATGGATGTGCCAGTGACCTTGATTGGACCTGCGAAACTACTAGGCTTTTTCTTCCTCACTCCACAATTTCTAACTACAAACTCATACTTTTTTGAAACAGCAACTAATATTTTGCATGATCTGTGTATTTTAGAATAAACTTTATGATTTTTAAAATAATTTTTTTAAGATAAAGTCTTTCTAGCAGAACTTTTGGAGTAGAATTTTTAGAATAAATTTTCCGGAACACAAAATATATTTTAAAACAAATGTTTCTAAACAGAACTTTTAAAACAAGTTTTTCAAAACATAAATGATAATTTCTAGAATAAGTTTTTCAAAATAATTTTTTTTCTAAAAGGAGTTCTTCCTTTTCTTTTTCTTTTTAGTCCAATGCATAACGGTGCAACGACGATGACAGTGATGATAGTAGCGATAATAGTATGGAACGGAACATTGAAGTAGGGTATTTTAGTCTTTTTCATATTAATATGTTAGTACAATTAGTAATAATAGAAGTACAAGAAGAAAAACCAATTACTGTTGATTAATAAGTATTAATATAAGCATGTAGGTTGTTTTTACGTTAGTTTGGAGATTATTTTAAAAAAAATTGCTAAACGAAATTTCAAGCTTTCAATGGAAAATCCTGTAATGAATTGAAAATACATAATTCTTTATTGAATTTTGTTTAGTTGAAATATTAGGGGTGAGAAGCATTTAGAAGTTTCAATTGTGCAAATATTACATATGTGTAAGTTTTATTACTGTTCAAAGAGTAATTACTTTATGATGTTCAAGTAAATTATATATAATGAATGCTTAAAAAAGAGAGAACATCTTGAGAAAAAAATCCTATAAGGTGATGAGTAATGATTTAAAGATAGAGTGGAAAATTTTATTTTTTTTATTTTTACAAGGAATATAATTCTTATCAATTTGCCGACTTGTCACACTTATCTTGAACTTTATGCGTTACTCTGCATGTAACAAACAAGTGATCTGTTCTCTCATATTGCCTCTAGCACAATGACCACATTCTATTCGTTATCCCCAAGCTCATTTTCTCTAAGTTTTCCTTTGTAGGTACTTTATCCAACAATAATTTCCATGAAAAATATAGGGTAAGGGTAATACTTTCAAACTTAGTAATTGTTTTAAACTCTTCCACTTCTTGTCCTATGTTCAGGTTTTGCAAAGTATTATATGTAGTTTCTATATAATATTTTCCTTTGTCTTTTTCTACCCATACCAATGAGTCTTGTGTGTTTCTATTACATGTAATATGACCTATTTGTACGAGGAGCTATTGTTCCAGTTCTTCTTCCCATGTGAATCTAGTCTTCTTTCATCTCTGGTTCTACTTTTAGATGCACCTAATCTTTAATTTTATTTTTCTTATTACTTGAGAATTAGTATAATATAATAAGTCGAGTCTAATATTTTAGGAGTTAGTATAATCTAATGAGTCGAGTCTAATATTTTAAAGAATTATCTATATAAGAATAATTTTAAATAGTACATGAAATATAATAAATATCTCTTTTGTCTCATATCTAACTTAGAATATGGTGTTAAAGAGAATACTTACAAAAGAGAAGTGTGATAATTAAAGATAGGAGCTATGTTTTAGGAAGGATAGAGGAGGAAATAATAAATTACTTATTTATTTATTTTTATTGTAAGATAAGCATAGTTATAGCCACATTATCTTTCATGAGTCTAATCTAAATCATTTCTATTTGTTAGATTTAAATAATAAAAACAACCAAATTTAGAGAAATGTAGAGATAGATGCGGATGTACATTTGAAATCATAAAAATATAAAAATAGTGTAATATTTAAGAATATAAAATTTGATAAAAGCAAAATCTTTAGATTGACACAATAAAAGCGTTAACATCAATATAGAACTAGTAGTTCCAAAAGTTCATTTTTTTTCTTTCTTTTTCCTATTTTTAACCGAACAACTCTATCAAATTTTTCATTCACATAAATTTAGTGTTGTTTAACAATTTTAATAACTTATATATATATATATATATATATATATATATATATATATATATATATATATATAAAATTTCAGCCCAACGGTAATTTCTTTAGTATTTTTGTTCTGCATTAATATTGGTTTTCCTTTTATAAAAAAATGTATAAAACGTTGTATTATTCAATACTTTTACTCGCTATTGCATCCAACTTAGTGTTTTTTTATTAGTAATTGACTTTGTGAATTGATAATTGTCCTCATACTCTATAATGATATTCCGTGTCTTATATCATTATATTGATTTTACAATGATTTGAAATAGTAGTTATAGTTCAATCAACTATATATATATATATATATATATATATATATATATATATATATATATATATATATATATATATATATATATATACTAATTATTACCGTAAAACATTGCATTGCTTACAATAATTTTTCCTTAAATAATTTGATATAATTAATTCCCCTTAAACACTATTAGATGTTTGAATGCTCTCATGTTAGTAACTAGTATTACAATGTAATGTTATGAAAGAAAATGACACTAAACAATCATATAGGAATATCCGTTGTTATTTCTTTAGGGCTTGTTGGTTTCACTTTTATGTGTTTCTATATAGAAAGAAATTATATCACCTTTTCCTTTTTCATTAGGAGTGTAACTTTAATTTGAGTTGATTTTATACAATTTTTTATTTAATTTAATTAAATTTATATTGAATTTTATTTATTTAATAACTCAACTTAACTCAATACTATTTAGATTGGGTTAGAATAGACATTTAACTCCTTGTATTTAATAAACTGATAAACCCCTATCTTTGTTAAATACACATTAATAAATATACTCATGTATATTTTTGATAAGATGACGCTGGTTTCTTATTTTATTTATCTATTTTTAAAATTTTCTGTATATAAGATATTTTTTAATATTTATACTTAAAGTTTTACTTTGTTAATATTTATACTTTTTTTATTTAATTTTAGTTAATATAATATTTTTAAATAAAATGAGGAAATTGATTTTCATTTCACTAAAAATATAAGAAAGTTGAGTGACATTTATTAAAAAAAATTATAAAGAGGTTGAATATTTTTTTAAAAATTAGATAGAATGTAAATATCATTTTATTATAAATATAAGATAAGCAAATGTTTATTTTAAAACTAGAGGGTAAGTCAGTGTTATTCAATCTAACTTTAAAAAGGTAAATTTAATTTCCCTAATTTTTAAACAGTAATCATTTATTAAAAGGAAAATTTTAAAAATAAATATTTTCAATATTTCTAAAATTATATCATACAAAATATAAAAATATTTTTTACTCTCAACTATTAGACAAATAATTTTTTATTATATATTTATTAGGTCATATTCTTCATGTTTGAAATCTATGAATTATTTATTTAATCTAATTCTAAGTGGGTATTATAATAAAATTCAATTGAATAAATGACAAGCCAACCGAAAAAATATAAAAAATACAATTAGATTGAAGGAGTTTTTGGGTTGGGTTTAACTGTTTACATCCTAATTGCTAATACCGGAATTATATAAAAATAAAATAAAATGATCCATTTATAACTTCACATACACAAATCAAAATGAACTTTATAAACCTTTTTTTTAACTTCCTAAATAAATAACTATTAATTTGCAATATAATTTTGTATTATATATATATATATATATATATATATATATATATATTATGATCATATATAATCTTAGAAAGTTTTAATAATGAAGTTTCTTTAAGGTGAGATTAATTCAAAGTGGGTTTATATATCCTAGTTATTATTATTTGACACAGGATACAATTATATATATCTAATCTATTATTTTCTTGTAATCTTTATTTATACAAAAATACACTCCACTCTCCGAAATCATATAGCGATCTCACACTTTAAAACATTTTTGTATGTGCAATCATATCTGAATTAATTAATTTGAGATCTACTTAATCTTAATCCCACCAATGCTTGAAACCGTGAATTGAAGGAATTGACGTTGATTAATCTTCTCAATTTTCATTATCTCTTTCTTGTCTCATATCCCAAATAAAAAACTGAAATGGATGGGTGTGCGGGTCACATAATTAGGGCTTATTAAAAAAAGATACGGGAAATCGGGAAACATTTTATATATTGTAGTACCTTATATTATTTCAAACATCTTTAGATGTCTCAGTCATTTTGATTTTTTTTATCATATCAAACTGTTACTTATTTCCACGTATTTACAAGTCTTAATTTTTTTAATTATCTAAAAATGAAGTAATTAGTGTTTTTCTCAATTATAATTCTATTTAATAGTTGGTATAATTGAGACAAGTAAGATTTGTAAACATTTAAATATGATTTTTTTACCTCAAATTTGTATCTATTAAATATTTTTTTAATCTATGTTATCATTAACTTTTTTTAATATAGACTAATAAGACCACTACACCTTTGATTAAGCTGAATAAATCTCACCCCAAATTAATCCATGAACTCGGGAATTATATCCAAGCATCTAAAAATATGGAAAAAAAGTAATATTATACACTAATCTCCTCTCTTTTCTTTCTGAGTATTAAAAAAGTTAGGTATCCAATCCAAACTTATCTCCGGCAATATATATATTCAAGTTCTGTTCATTTTATAATTAGAGTTTATAACTTCTAAACTAATAGTTTACTAATTAAATTGCATGCTGACGCCATATGGTTGTGTAGTACAACTGCAACATTCACAACCCTAAAAATTGCAGTACAAGTGCAATACAACTCAGACAGTACCATACATTTATGAACAGCATACAAAGGAGTAATTGACAGAAATAAGGAACATAAACATAATTAACAAAATGAAGACCCTAAAGTCAACGTTCCTCCTTGTGTGCCTCTTGGCCTCCCTCCTCTCTCCAACCAAGGCTCACGGAGGAGGTGGTGATGATTCTGACGGTGGTGATTCCCACAGCGAAGATTTGCATGCCAAGAGTCTGATCCTTGTCAAAATATGGTGTTTGATCATTCTCTTTGTGAGCACTTTCGCTGGCGGGGTGTCTCCCTATTTCTACCGTTGGAACGAGACTTTTCTTCTCTTGGGGACTCAGTTCGCTGCTGGGATTTTCTTGGGAACTTCTCTGATGCACTTCTTGAGCGATTCTAATGAGACCTTCCGAGACCTCACCACAAAATCTTACCCTTTTGCCTTCATGCTCGCCTCAGCTGGCTACCTTCTCACCATGCTTGGTGACTGCGTTGTTGCTTTTGTCATCGGCAATACCAAGAAGGAAGCCAAAGTGTTGGAACTGGAAGGTGGGACAACACCTGAAGATCCTCCTCACCTAGCTGCAAATCACTGCGCAGTGGACTCAACAAACCCTATGTTGTTGAAGACTTCTTCTGTGGGAGACACCATTCTTCTCATCCTTGCACTGTGTTTCCATTCGGTTTTTGAGGGCATTGCAGTTGGAGTTTCAGGTATTCTCTGCCTCACCTTAACAAGTATACTTTCATTTCAAATTATTGCATGTTCTCATGTGGTCTTATAGTTAGTTTCTACATGGTGTAGTTTTCCAGTTTAGAGTTATAAATAAACTTTGATTGTTTATTTCATGAACATTATTTGTGACCAAAATCATCTCAGATCATGTAACAATTTACATAATGATAATCTAGGTTATGTAATGTTTTCACCGTTTGATGTACAGATCTTTAAAAGTACTCATAATACAGGCGATGAAACAACAAACATTAATTTTCTAAAATCAAACAAGTCTTGATATTATCATATTCTTCATTTCCTGGCATATACACATAACAGTTTGATGATTAGTTGTGGGCAAACATTCACATGAAAATCTGCAAAGAAAATAACATATTTGAAGTAGTGTGATTCTAATTCAACTTGTTTAACTAATGTGTAATTAAGGTACGAAAGCGGATGCATGGAGGAACTTATGGACAATATCCTTACACAAGATATTTGCTGCCATAGCAATGGGAATTGCTTTGCTGAGGATGTTACCCAAGAGACCCTTAGTGACAACGGCAGCATATTCTTTCGCCTTTGCTATCTCAAGCCCCATCGGTGTGGGGATTGGCATTGCCATAAACGCCACAACACAAGGACGCACCGCAGATTGGATGTTTGCTGTAACAATGGGTATTGCTTGTGGGGTCTTCATCTATGTTGCCATCAATCATTTAATATCCAAAGGCTTCAAACCGCAGAAAGCAACACGTTTCGACACTCCCTGGTTTAGGTTTCTCGCTGTGCTTTCTGGTGTAGCTGTTATGGCAGTTGTCATGATCTGGGACTGATCATGATCGTCCTTCAGTTCCTGCTTTTGTTTGTTCATAATGTTGTTTCTACGAAATTGTTTGAGTGTGACAACTAAGATGAATCTGTATTATAATATATAGTATTAGTATATATGTTCCCACATTTAATGTTCATTTACTGTTTTAACTCTGAACTTATATAATCTTGTTCCTTTGTATTATATATCATGTAATATAGTTCAGGTTCCATGTTCAATTATCCAATGTGCTTTTAATCTGATTTTAGTCCTTTCTATTAGTTAGCTTTGGATGTGTCTGTGTGTCTCTATATATAATGAAGGTGTTCTTCAATGGATATAGCGCAAACTCTATGTCCGTATTTTCGTTTCTTTTTGTTCAATTTTGACCTTAAGTTTTTTCTTAACCAGATCAATTAACAAGATAAGATTAAATTGGTTTAAAAAAATAGGTGAAAATAGATTGCATCCTTACAATTATGTCAAGGTAGTAATGAATTAAAAAAACAAATCTAAATACCAAAAAAATGTACAGATGAAAAAAAAAATTACTTGGTTTTATAATAATGCAATTTGAGCAATGTTGAATTAATACAATTTTGTATTTATTATAAACTTTAATGTATGTCTTAATTATTTTTAAAATTGATATGAATATATGTGTGTGTGTATATATATATATAAATATTTTGTATTAAAGTTTTAATTATTCGTTTTATCTTTACCACAAAAGAATGATTAACATTAATTGTTAAAAAGAACAAATTTGTGGATTCTTTAAACTTATAGATTATAATAAAAAATAAATAAATTATAATACAAACATAAGAAATGCTTATAAATCTTTTTGTTGATCATACAAAGTAAATAAGTCTTTTAAATATAATAGTTAAAATTTAATTACGATATATGCATGAAATATAAAACTTGATAATCATGCAACGTACGTTATAGGATATATATATCAAACATAGGATATATATATCAAACAAGGAGATGACAAATCGTTAAAATAATTTTAATCAATTAAATTATTCTATTTTAATTTATATGATTACATAGTTATTTATATCAAATATTATTACGATTGAATAATAATAATAATAATAATAGCAAGTTAGTCAAATTAAAAAAATATTTAAATCCTAAACCCTAAATGTTAAATTAAAAAAAATAATTAAATATATTTAAATTCATATAAATATGAAGTATTGGATAATTTTATATTTAAACTAAAATTTTGTAAATATATTCTATAAAACTTTTACCAGTTACTTAAACATATCCAATCAAAATATATTATATAAGGTAACATTTAGTAAAAGTTGTACTTTTGTTTATAATATATATATATATATATATATTACTATAAACCATGGAGAAGAAAAAAGTTGTAGCAGTGAAGCACAAATGCAAATACAGTGATTTAGTGATACAATCGTCATGAGTTACGAAAGGTGGTTAGACAAAAACAAAATCCTAATTATTATAACGGAAAACAAACACAGTTTGACGTCATCGGACAAATTTATTGCTACAGGAGAGAGTTTAGAGCATTCTCCAGTATCTTAATTTTTATTTTATTATTTGATATATTTACATATAATTTTATTTTATCAGTGAAGAATTAATTGACAGAGTAGTTTATTCTCCATGACTCATATAAGGAGTAATAATTAAAAAAAAAAATGTTTCTTTTGGATTTCGTTTCCAGCAATACTTGACAATAATATAACCATTTTGTTTCAATTATAACACTTTATATCTTCAACAAAAATGTCTCATTTCTTTCGTTAAAAATAAGCTCTCTTCTTATTATCTTCTTTCACATTCTTTTATTAACTTCTTGTCTCTACTTTTCTTTCTTCTCACCCTTCTTTTTTGAAAGTTTTTTGTTGGATTGGTATCTGTCTAGAGAGCTTGCTTATTATTGTTCAGTCAATTTCTGTTCATGTAATTCTAAAGAATTTTGAAACTCTTCTAGACTTAACTTTTCAAGATTCTTTGATTATATTATAGTTAGAACTATATGATCAAACTTCGTTTATAAAATAGGCAGTATTTTCTAGATTTCTTGCAACTCAATCATCTGTCCTTTAAGACCTTTCATTGTATTTACCATCATTTGAACACAGATAATATACCCAACCACTATCTCCTTCTATTGAAAAAATTCATGTTGTGATTGGAACATCTGAAGCTTCACTTTCTTGTGGCACCTTTATAAACCTTTCAAGAATTTTAGAGTATTTTTTTATATCTCTATCTGTGCAATCTTCTCAAAGTTTGGGACGTCAAAAGTCGGATGGATGATGAACAATACATTGCAATCCTATTTTCAATCTCCTTATTTCCTGCTCGTTGAGCTTGTGTTCCTCCTACACCAACATATTTGCAACTTTTTCAATAAGATCCCACACCCTTTGAACCTCATGACAACTCCTACCTAGTTATCATAGTTCTTCAAGATTGATAGGAATGGAAGTCATCTTCTTCTTTGCAACCTCAGTCTTTTCAATTCTTACTCTAATACCAATCTTGTTCATGCAACCTCAGGTTCTTCAATTCTTGCTCTAATACCAATCTTGTTCTTGCAACCTCAGTCTCTTCAATTCTTACTCGAGCCACACATACAGACAAGAGAAGAAAAAGACAAAATAAACAGAGAAGAGAGAAAGACAAAGTAAATTTATGAAAATATACAATACGCCTTATATGCACTGTTCTGAATAGTCATATTGAGAATACTTTCGCACTTGTGATTCTATACATTTATAGAGAAAATTGAAACCGAAAATTGATTTACAGTTCAATGTGGAACACCCTGCTCCAAAGTCAAAGGTAAGAGAAATTACACTATATAAGACAATATACAGTCACTTTGTTACAACCTATTTTAATAGTATAATTATATTAATAATTTACATTAAAATATAAAAGAAATATGATTTAAATATTAATATATTGAGTTGCTAAGTGATTGTATTTTTTCTAAGGGGTGTCAAGGTATCATCATCCATCAAGCTTCCAATTGTCCTCGTGGCTTTGGTATCTAGTGTATTCCTCTTAAGTAAAAAATGAAAATGAAAGGGATAGATACGATGCGATTCATGGGAACATACAATTGATGACGGAGCATCTTCGAAAATTTAACTGTATAAAGCCAAACATATTCAAATCGTGTACAGTTTGTAAGGATATACTGGTTACAATATAATAGTTTTACTAACTATATTTTGAGTTAATACATCATGACACCAATCGCTGTGTGTAGTACAACTGCTACACTACAGCATACGCATCCCTCCAAAGGCACTGCAAGTAAACGTAATACAAACTCCATAATTAATGTAATTATTGTACCAAATCATACAAACACACACAATATATATATATACATATATATATATATATACATACATATATATATATACATATATATACATACATATATATACATATATATATATATGTATATGTATATATATAGAAAGCAGCAAGTTCAGATTATTTAGATATCAATATTATAGCAGAGAAGAATAGAATAGTACATACATGGCTTCATCGGTTGCTTCTTTGAAAATGAAGACCCGCATGACGTTCCTCGTTGTGTGTCTCTTAGCCTCCCTTCTCTATCCAATCAAGGCTCAGGGAGGAGGGGGTGATTCTGACAATGAATCTGACAGAAAAGGTTTGCATTCCAGGGGTCTCATAGAGGTGAAACTATGGTGTTTGATCGTCATGCTTGTGAGCACTTTCGCTGGAGGGGTGTCCCCGTACTTCTTCCGCTGGAATGAGACTTTTCTTGTGTTGGGGACTCAGTTCGCTGGTGGGGTTTTCTTGGGAACTTCCTTGATGCATTTCTTGGGCGATTCTGATGAGACTTTTCGAGAGCTCACCACAAAAACTTACCCTTTTGCCTTTATGCTGGCTTCATCTGGGTACCTTCTCACCATGCTCGGTGACTGCGTAGTGGTCTTTGTCAGCAGCAATAGCCAGAGGAAACCCAAAGTGGTGGAACTGGAAGGAGGGACAACACCCCAAGAGGATGACCAAGCCAGAGATCACTGCGCAGTGGAGGCAACAAACCCTATGTTGTTGAAGACTTCTTCAACAGGAGACACCATTCTACTCATCCTTGCACTTTGCTTCCATTCGATTTTTGAGGGCATTGCTGTTGGAGTTGCAGGTTATTTTTCTCTCCTTAAATAATTATAAATATCTTTTTAGAAGATATATATTATATATTCATCTTTAGTATCAAGATGTTGTATAGGTTAATTAATGATCTTAAACTCAGGTACAAAGAGAGAGGCATGGAAGAACTTGTGGACAATATCCTTGCACAAGATATTTGCTGCCATCGCAATGGGAATTGCTTTGCTAAGGATGTTACCTAAGAGACCCTTAGTAACAACGGCAGTGTATTCATTGGCCTTTGCTATCTCAAGCCCCACCGGTGTGGGGATTGGAATTGCCATAGACGCCACAACACAAGGAAGCACCGCAGATTGGATGTTTGCCATAACGATGGGAATTGCTTGTGGGGTGTTCATCTATGTTGCCATCAATCATTTAATAGCCAAAGGCTTCAAACAGAAGGGGACCAGCCGTTTCGACACCCCCTGGTTTAGGTTTCTCGCAGTGTTTTCTGGTGTAGCTGTTATAGCAGTTGTCATGATCTGGGACTGATATATATATACGTATGTTTCAATTCCTGTTTGTATTGTTGCTCTAAGAGATTGTGTGTGACAATTACCATGACCATTATATATAATTAAGAGATAAGGAATCAAGGCTGCAAGAAAATATATAATAGTTTGATGTTATAAGAGAAAACAACCACTTTATAATTCACTTTAATAATAATAATAATATAATATTTATTTTAATGACATAATAATATGTATTAGAATTTTAAGTTAAAAATTCAAATATTATTATTTTAAGTTATTTATATTTGTTTTTTGTGGGTGGCTCTGTTTTTTTAATCATTTGTTTTGTATTAGTTAGCTTCTGGACTCATTGATGGTCCAACATTCTATCCTTAGTTTGGTTTCTGCTAAATAAAGCTGTAATTGTTAGATGGGGAACTTTTTAGAGCTCATGTTGAATTTAAATTGTTTTATGGTAAAATATATTATTTGAGTGAAATACTTTTAAATAAATTAAAATATTAAAATTTATGAGTAATTTATTAATATTAACTTTAATTTTTTATTAAAATTAATAATTTGAAATTTTTTATTGTCTCTTTTATTCTTTATATGTCCCTTTTTTATATTTTTAGGAAAGCTTTGGTTGGAATTGGGTAGCTAGATATTATTTTTTTATTGATATTGAAGGAATTTTGTCTCATTAAAATTTACGATGGTAACTTTTCAATTGTTTCAATAGTGTACATTTGTGTTAGTAGTTTTAAAAATTAGTGAGAATGTTTAAATCTATGAGATACAGAATAATATTAGATTTCATCATCTTACTCTTTTGATTCGTTAGGCTCATTAATTAAAATTTTCCTTTTTCTCATTGGCATTAGTCTTTATCGCAAAATTTATTCTGCAATCTATTAAAACAAACTTTGAGGATATCTCACTCGATCACAATTTCTCGTCAACTTAAGATAAACTTTTATTAAATTGTGCAAAGATCTAAATATGATAGGTAAATAATTCTTCATTCTCAAATAAATAATTTATTAATTGTTTTATCTTAGATAGAATACTGAGAAGAATTTTTTCATTTTTTACAATTTTAACTAGTTCATGGTTAATCAAGTCACAATAAATAATAATCATAAAGATTAAACATTAATAAAAAAGAAAAATATAGAACTACATATAAATGTAATTAAAATATATAAAAGAGTTTGATAATTATATATAACCCTAACAAATAAGAATTTCGAGATACTCATAGTATTAATAACATGAAATTAAAAAAAAAGCTAAAGAAAGAATGAGATAAAAGTCATGAAAAAAGTTCTTCAACGAATATTAGCTTCTTGCTTCCCTCTTTTTCAACCTCGAAAGACCTTGTCATATCTAAGATTTGGACTAGTGGAGAGTATTGTATAAGTGGTTCATTGAGTCAGAATATGAGCTTGTTTAACGAGACATGTAAATAAATTTTTTTATGCTTTCTACCTACAAAACTTGGTGGGTGAGACTTATTTTATGTTGATCAAGATCTGATTCTTAAAAGATATTGCTCTTTGATATATATTTTGGCTAAATAAAGAAAGTCCTAGCTAAACACAAAGTATGTAATAAATCATACTCTTTAAACTAGCATTACTTCCTCCATGTTTCTTTATTATCCAAACTTTTATTTTACACCAATTTCTACTAAAAGAGATTTCAAAATGTTAGATATGTATCAATAAAAATATAGTAAATATATATTTTCTTATAATTGTAAAAGGTAAATATAAAGTTAAGAAATTTTTCTTAATAAATGTTTAAAGAAAATAAAATAAATGAATATTTTACTTAATAAATTAAACATAAAGGACACTTATTATATAAGTGAGATTATAATTTTTTTTATCAACGTGGTTTGGTATTATTTATCAGCTGATTTAATAAGAGTTTTTTTTTTTTTTTTTTTTAAATTAATGTTTTTTTTTTTGAAAAAAAAAAATAATTATTAATTGAGGTTATTTTTTAGATCAACACTAACTAAGTTATCATATAACTCAATATTACTTTTGAAAGTTAATGATGATTTTTTCAGTTGATATTAATATAATTATTTTTCAATCAAAGTTAATTGTTGTTTACCATTAATAATGAGATTATTTTTCAGATGAAGTAAGGATTTGTAGTAGATGTTAATAAATGTTATTTTTCCGTTGACACTGTTGAAATTATTTTTTCTGTTACAATCGACATTATGAATAGTTTTCTTGAATAATACCAGGAAGACCATTTTTCTATGGATGTCAATTAGATGCTTTCGGTTAACATCTTTCGTGAATATTTTTCCATCACTATATAAGGAATTTATTTTATCAACATTAATAATGTTATTTTTTTTTTTGGTCTAGAATTGACTATTTTTTAATGTTAAATAGAAAGACTTTCGGCCTGCCTTAACTAGAATTATTTTGACCCATTTCAATATAAAAATTATCTTAGCTCACATCAATCATAAAATTGAAAAAAAAAAACTCCAATGAATGGTATTGAAAAAAAACCTTAAGTGTTAATTGAAATAACTATTTCTGACATTAACAAAAAATAATATGGAGAGAAAAACTCTTATTAAAAATGAGAGTATGAATGATAATATTGTATAAAACTATCTCTCAAAATGGATTATTTTTAATCTCAATTTTTTGTAAGATTTAAGCCTTGAGATTTTACATAAAAAATAATAACACATATAGAACACTTTAATCTCATGTATGCAAAACAATGCGATGAACTAAACCATCATTTGAAATTAAAACTAAAAACTGATATGAAAACTTCCATATTTGGCTTGAAAGAAAGTATAAATGCATGCATTAATCTTGTTGACTCGTACCAGTCAAGAGACATTTTTCATATCATGCTACAACTTTTGTGAAGACATTTCTACCTACAAATTAATTGAGACATATCGCAATCATTTTTCCCTTAGTTTTTATAATGATGAATCACATTGAATAATTAGCATTGTGAACAGGATAATATTTGATTACTGGTAAATTCAGAGAACTTAAAATCCAATTTTATAATGATAGATATTGGTGTTAACTTTAATCACTTCTGCTTTGTGATAAATTTTGGCCCGGTGGTAGAAATGCTGTTATTATTAGAGATAACTAGACAACCTAATAATCTATATCTATGGCTTGGTCAAATTTATGGTGCTTTCTTGGCCTATAACAAAAGAAGAAAAAAAAAAAGATTGGTCAAAATGTCCTTCTCCTTAAGTTTGGTCCCACTCATTCACTAAAGTACTGTTTGGCAATCACCAACCAGGCAGACATGAAACCAATCAAGACTTGGGCAATAAAAATTGACATTAATGATTGAGATGAAATTTTAACTTTCGTTGGTGAATAATATTATCTAAGTTTCTCCAAAATGAAAATTTTAAACTCATTGAGTTTATTATTGTCGAAGTTTTTTATGTATTCCAAAACACAAAAGTGTCACATTATTTAATTTACTCACTTTTAACACACCAAACTAATGAAAAGTTGAAGGAGTAGGTGTAGAATTATTCCATTCCTCTTCTAGCATGTGTTGTTCTGAAACGAATGAATGTTAAGATGCCAAATGGTCCAAACTTTCTTTTTATACAGAGATGAATTGATGAATAGAACTAATTTAATACTGTTGTTGGAATGTATTTGTAATTATATATTTTTGTGAGTTTGTCTTTGAATTTAGAAATGGAATGACCAATCAAAAGTTTTATTTTGAATCAGATCTATAGAAGACAATGTTAAGATGCCAAATGGTCCACACTTTCTTTTTATGCACAGATGAATTGATGAATAGAACTAACTTCACATTTATTTTTCTACTGTTGTTGGAACATATTTGTAATCATATATATTTTTGTGAGTTTGTCTTTGAGTTTAGAAATGGAATGACCAAGCAAAGTTTTATTTTGAATCACATCTATATATAGAAGAGAATGGTGTTAAAATAGAAAATGTTATTATTATAATTAACCACGTCTGAGATGCAATTAGTTGTGAACATTCACGAAGTTGGATTCCGACCAGAAACACATTGCCGCAAAACAAAATGATAAGCGTTATTCCTTCGGGTTTTTTTCTTTTTCATACTAGTGTAGTTTTTATAAATAATATCTAAAATACACAAAAAAAATTAATTTACTTATTAAAATGCATAAATCGGGTCACCGAATACAATTTCAATGGTCATAATTTCAGTGTAAATTTTGAAATCTTACGTGATAGATACGATTTCTATTAAAAAAATTAATTGATGTATAGTGGACCTATGTATTTCAATTTTGATGTCTCTTCATTACCTGCACTCTGTTAATGTGTGAATTCATTGTCTGCACTGCAAGACAAGATATCTGCACTGCAGACAAGAACTCATCTTGTGCATTTCATGTAATTAAATGTTATTATTATTATTATTATTATTATTATTATTATTATTATTATTATTATTATTTTAATTAAAGGTTATTATTATGCAATTATAATTGCTACTGTAATTAAAAGAGTCTTAACTGTTATTATGAATTTATTAAAATTTTAATGCTGATGAATTGCTACTGTAAGTATTTTATTATGTTACTATAATTATTTTTATTATAATTACTACTATTATTTAATATTAATTATGACTAATTACAATTAATAATAATTATTATTAATTAATATTATTTAATGTTAATTACGAATATATATAATAATTATTTTATTATAATTATTATCATTATAATTACTACTATTATTTAATATTAATTACAAATACTGTTTATTTCAGTTAATTATTATATATGATTATTTAAAGTCACGGGAATTTTAAAAGTTTATTAATTAAGAAAATTATACTTTAATTCCATTATTTACGTCTATTTGAACTCATTTTATTCAATAAAATATTATTATATAACAATAAATAAGAATTTATTTAAGTGTTATACGGTTGTATTTTACTGTGTGTGAAAGTATCAGTCGTTTTGGAAGAAAAAATATTACAGCCCCTTTGACACCACTGTTTACGAATTAATTTCATTTTATACTACTTTTTCTTAATAAAATATTATATAATAATAAAATAATAATTTATTTTATTCTGAAATAAATATATTATTTCAGTGGAGGTGGGAAAGTATCCCAGGTCAATGTTATTATTATAATTAGCCATGTCTGAGATGCAATTAGTTGTGAACATTGACGAAGTTGGATTCTGACCAGAAACGCATTGCTGCAGAACAAAATGTTAAGCGTTATTCCTTCATCAGCGGCATTTTCTGTCGCAACTCTCTTTGTCTCAATCTTCCTTTGGACCATCCCTGAGGCTGTGCTGTCTGCTACTTCAAACTATGAAGGCGTTACTAGGCACTACCATTTCGATGTATATACGCATTAACATTACCTTACACCACATTACACTAGCTGTGTTCTTTCAAATAATATCATTAATGCATCTTACTAGGCACTTAAGTCGTGTTTCTCATATCTGCTAAATGTTTTTTTTATTATGCAGATAAGGCTGAAAAACTTTACTAGGCTGTGCCACACTAAGAGCATGGTTACTGTAAATGGGATGTTCCCGGGACCTCGAGTTATTGCTAGAGAAGGAGACAGATTAGTGGTTAGCGTGGTCAACCATGTTCCAAACAATATCACCATTCATTGGTATGTCATTTGATTCTGTGAACCAATCCTCATATTGTGCATGCATGCGATGAATATTTTAGTTTTTCTGACAAAAAATTTATAGGCACGGTGTGAGACAGCTACATAGTGCATGGTCGGATGGACCAGCGTACATAACTCAATGTCCCATACAAAGTGGTCAGAGCTATGTGTACAACTTCAGCTTGGTTGGGCAAAGAGGAACTCTCTTCTGGCACGCACACCACTCCTGGCTAAGGGCTACTCTCTATGGACCCCTCATCATCCTCCCAAGGACCAACGAATCTTACCCTTTTGCCAAACCCTACAAGGAAATTCCCATCCTCTTTGGTATTACATCCACACATGCATGCATCTATAATAATCAAACATTCCAATTCTTTACAACATATTCTGTTATTTTATATATCCATATTAGCTGTAAGATAATGTTTTCTCGGAATAATTGAGTGCAGGAGAGTGGTGGAATGTGGATCCGGAAGCTGTGATTGCACAAGCTCTTCACACAGGGGGTGGTCCAAATGTCTCTGATGCCTACACCATTAACGGACTTCCTGGGCCCCTCTACAATTGCTCCAGTAACGGTACACTACACTGCTTTCATTATTCAAACCTAATTAATTAAATTTAAATACTCATTAGTAATTAATCAATGGGGTTTTGTGTGAAATTATGTTTATGCATGGTGGACAGATACATTCAACCTGAAGGTGAAACCAGGGAAGACATATCTTCTACGTTTGATCAATGCCGCAGTGAATAGTGAACTCTTTTTCAGCATAGCAAACCACACCTTGACAGTTGTTGAAGCTGATGCTTCGTACGTTAAACCATTCAACTCCAACATCATCGTCATTGGTCCTGGACAAACCACAAACGTGGTGTTGAAGACAAAACCTGCGTACACAAATGCTACTTTCTTCATGCTAGCGAGACCATTTTTCACCGGTAAGGGTACCTTAGACACTTCCAGGGTAGCTGGCATTCTAGAATACGACAAAGACACCCCTCCTTCGAAATCAGATTTGAAAAACCGTACCCCACTGAAACCAGCCCTTCCTGCTATTACCGACGCATCCTTCGTTGCAAATTTCAGTCGTAAATTTCGCAGCTTGAAGAGCGGAAAGTACCCTGCGAATGTGCCTCAAGAAGTTGACAGGAGCTTCTTCTTCACAGTAGGTTTCGGGAGCACTCCCTGTCCGAGAAACCAAACGTGTGAAGGGCCTAATAAGAGAGCTAAATTCGCTGCTTCCATGAACAACATATCTTTCACTCTCCCTTCGGTGGCGATTCTTCAACAGCATTTCTCAGGGCAGGAGAATAAAGGTGTTTACACCACGGACTTCCCAGCTGTTCCTCTGAGAGCCTTTAACTACACGGGGACTCCACCGAATAACATCATGGTGAAGAGTGGAACGAAAGTGGTGGTGATACCCTACAACACGAGAGTGCAGGTTGTGCTGCAAGACACTAGCATTTTGGGAGTAGAGAGTCATCCGTTACATCTTCATGGGTTCAACATGTTCGTGGTGGGTCAAGGTGTTGGGAACTTTGACCCCATGAGAGACCCTGACAAGTTTAATCTGGTGGACCCTGTTGAGAGGAACACCATTGGCGTGCCTTCTGGTGGTTGGGTTGCAATTCGATTTCTTGCTGATAACCCAGGTGAATTCAGTTAAAATGCAAGATGAAACATTGTTATTTAATGATATATATTATGATAGAAGTTGAAACTTAGTGATATCTAACTGTGAATTATATATAGGTGTTTGGCTGATGCACTGCCACATGGATTTGCACCTGAGCTGGGGGTTGAGCATGGCTTGGATTGTGAACAACGGAAAACTCTCTCATCAGAAGTTGCCCCCTCCACCCTCTGATCTCCCAAAGTGTTGATCCTTTTCGATGTTGTACTGTGTTTGGATTTCATTTCTATGTTGGGAATGAACAAATTGTTGCTTTCAATTCTTAATTTTCGGGAACAAATATCTATTCAGATTTTATTTTATTATTATCTTTTCTAGGTTATCTGCGTTTTTTTCCCATAATTTACTTTTTTATTTGAGTTTTTTTCAATAAAATATTATATAATAATAAAATAATAATACGTATTTACTTTCATTTGACATTTTTTTAATAAAATATTATATAATAATAAAATAATAATACGTATAGATGTAATGTGGAAGTAAAAGATGACTAATTGCCTTCAATGCACTTTATTTTCAAAATTTAAGTAGTAATTTGCCTTGTATATTACGCTATGCGTTCAAAAAATTTAATTGAATTTCTTAGCCTATGTTCCGACAAATATATAAACGTGTCTCCCCTTTAAAATTAAATACAAATAATTGGATAGCGAATATAAAGCCATTAAATTGACTATTGCCAATAGGGTTTTCAAAAAAAAAAAAAAAACTCTTTTATGACAATTATTTAATTGTTATTGATAGAATTATTGTTGGTAAAAAGGATTGCCACGGTTGACAATCACTATATAATAGCTTACTTCTATAATTTTAACTCGTTGGATGGTCTTTATTTATTATAATTTTGATTTTTTTTATTTGATTATTACACTACATCTCAGAATGAATGAAATATAAAATGAATAAATATGATTAGATGAATAAAGTGAATAAATAATACTATTAAAATACCTAAATGCACTTAGGTGAGTTTATGTGATATTACATCTAGCTTAACATACAACATATTTGATTTGAAGTATGCACAATATTGGTTACGGCACAACTATATATATATATATATTTCCTTACTAATGTACTATTTATTCAAAATGTGTGGGGATTTTCCTATGCAATAAATAAAATCATGCATCAGTTTGGTCATGCAAAGATATAACCTCCAGTTGTAAATTATGTCACTATTTAAGAAATTTGTTTTAGTTTTTTTTCAGAAAATATAAATTAATTGATGATCTCGATTTTTAATGAAATATTATTTGTTCATTTTTTTTAATTTTCTCCAAAATAAATTACATTGACACTCGTATTTATAATAGATAAATATGTAATATATTTATTGGAAAAAGAAAATTATTCAATAAAAATTTCTTAGTAACATATTTATTAATTTTCTTATTCTACATATAAAATCTTAAATTGCCAGAAAAAGTATCAATAATAACACGGTATTTTTCTATTCTGGTGCAAATTGTTTTGCAAAATTTTTAGAATGGGAAAAAAATTATTTTTATTTGGATAAATCGCGTTGAGTTTTCACAATTTTATTACGTGAAAAATTATAACATCGTGTCACATTTATGTTTAATAAGATTAAACTGAAATAGTATCGTATCATAATAATTTCAGAATAATTAAAAGTGCATATAATTTAATGAGATAATGACACGATTTTATTTTAAATTAAATTAAATCGTGAAATAGTTTGAATTTAACACGATTTACTGATAATGAAAATTAAAAAAAAAATACCAATAATTCTAAGAATTTTATAAAAAAATTACACCAATGAAAAAAAAAACTAATAACACGGTATGGTAGTACTACATGGATGACATTTGAATGCCAATGATGATAGTAATTTTTTTTTGTTTGAAAAATGAAAGTTAAATACATATGATTTGTTTTGATGACTAAAGCTACAAATATTTTCTTATATTAAAATAAAAACAAAAGTTTTACAAAAGTGACTTCAAAATCAATTAATTATTTTTTCAAATAATTAAAAATGCTAAAAACTAACATAAAAAATTACAGAGAATAAAAACTATAAATCCATTGGCAATGAATTGCGAAGGCGCAAACTTTTTAGTATTATTTTTTCAAAAGAACTTAGGTTCAATTTGGATAAATGCTTTCATAAAGACTCATAAAAGAAAAAGTAAAAGAATTAAAATGAAATTAATCAACCAATTTTTCATAAATTAAATCAATTTATGTACCTTAATTTTTTTAAAATGTTAGATCAATTTTTTTAAAAAAATATATATCAACTAATTTCATATTTCTTTTTACTTCTAATTTATTTTGGAATGTATTTTTTGAAATTCGTCTTTTATATTTTGAAAAGTCCATCCTGAAAGTAAGAGGAAAGAATGGTGAGATATAGAAAGAAACTCTACACTAACGCCATTATTGGTTTGAAAAAGGTCTAGGATAATATTTTTTATGTGTGATAAAATTAAATTTTTATGTTTGATTACTTTTGTTAGGATTTTGTTCTCTCTGTTACATCTACTGAAATATACCTTTTCACTGTTGTTTTTAAGTTTATGTAGAATAATACACATGGTAGAAAAATGAAGAATTAATAAATCGAATAAAAAATTATAAGATAAGTAAAAATAACACACCTTCTTAACTTTTTCTTCAGTGTACAGTAATTAATAGCATAGTGAAAAAAGAAAAAAAATGAAGGAAAAAATTAAGAAAATATAATGTAAATAAAAAAAAGTAACTATTTGTATTATATATATATATATATATATATCAAACTACACAATTTTAATACAATATATAATAAATAATATATCTAATTATCTTATTTTTATATAATAAACAAAATTAAATAAGATAAAAATATTTTTATCTATAAAAAAATTACAAGGCTGATAAAAGAAATGCAGAGAAACATGTGTTATTCATGTCCAACGTCTCTATGTCAGTAATTTGTTGTTTTGTTCGTACATGTGGAATGTCATGCCATACATGACCCAGCCTGTGCTAATCATTCAATTTCTTTGCACAGATAATAACAGTGCCTATCAGAACCACCACACCATCCCATGCATTTCTTTCACCAATTTCATTCTAAATTTAATTAACTCCATACTTATAAAATTATAATTATTTTCTGTGAATACATCAATAATTAAATTCAAAAATATAGTATGCTAATATAAATACATAATAAGTGTTAATTGAATCATTAATTAAAATATATATCATAAACTATTTTAAATTTAACAATATATTTATTAAACTAATGTTTTAATTAATTGGAACTTAATATAATATTTAGTGTTACCATTTACGGGGAAAATATGTTTTTGATTTTTGTACTTTCCATAAAATTTGGTTTTGATCGCGATATTTTAAAAAATAATTTATTAGTTTTTAAATTACAAAGACCAAAAACATACTTTCCCCCTACTGTTAATATCCAAATTATAAAAATAATATATAATTATTCAAATTATGTCCTAAATAACTCAATAAATATATCTAGTGTTAAATCAAATGTTTACTACTAGTTTAAAAAAGTGTTAAAAGTGTTAGAAAATCACATTCGTAATCTGACTCTAATCTCTTATCATTAAACAAAAGACTATAGCTAATAAGAAAAAGAAAGTTTTTATATACAACCAAATTTGTTCCTATGCATAGTGCGAATAAATGATATTTTCTACATTAGTGTTATCCTAATCATGGAAGAAAAACTACAATAGTTTGTAAGGTGATTTGGTTTGCAACTATTTGATCTAAATAATACACCTTAACAATATTTATTATAGGGAGAAAAGTTTAATAAAAATAATGTTTTTAGACTTGCAATCTTTATGCCATGATCATGTCAAATATATTATAAACAACCCCTAATAATTTGGGCCCAGTATAAATAATATGTTGTTATAACAAAAATCAAATAAAAACCTAATTTTTGTGGGCTTCGAATGGCGAGCCCATTTAACAAATGTAGCAATGCATCTTGTTTGATTTAATCCCTTCTTTTGACTGCCACTTATCATCACTATATACTATTTTCGGACTAATTAGGGTTATCAGTCCACTAGGTTTTCTAAAAATTGTTACAAATTTTTTTCTCACCATATTCATATATTTCATGTTAATTATAAACATAATTAATTAACCAATTAAAAAATGGTATCACGGTGTAGATGAAAATTGGGGAATAAAGAGAAAGATAGATGAAAAAAGTTTGATATTTAAAGACAAACTTAGAAACTTATAGATTCGATCTACCTAGAAGTATAAGACAAAATAAATGGAATGCATATTTTTCTAGAAATCGGCAGCTTTCAACTTAGGTTAAAATCGAATAACATACAACCCAACAAGTCACATGTTATAACATCAAACAAGGTGACAAGGAGATAAAGACTTGTGTCAACATCAAAATTGGGTGATGTAGAAGAATGTTGAAGGAAAATTTTACTAGACAACCTTGGACCTCTAAGAAAAATTTTACCATTCAACCACCATTTTTAGAGACACAGAATAGAACCTGAACATTCTAAAAATGATGGTTGAGAATTAATTACCATAAAATTGACTACTGAACATAAAAAAAAATAAGACAATTTAAAAAATATATAATTTATAATTTTTTCAGATGCTACTAAAATAGTGTATGAACTTTTCGTTTTCCTTTTAATATTTTAATAAAGTTACTATCTGTTCTGAACTGTTAGATATATAGGTCTATTCTATTTATCATTTTGAGAAAACATAAGTAAGTGCTAAAAATTAACTAACAATACGAGGTATGATTATTTAAAAATATATCTTATCAATTAAATAAACATCATGTATAAAAAAAAATTGAATTCACTAGAAATAAGATTCTCTAACTGAATAAAATTGTGCTTAATTATTTACATATTTGTCTGTCTAAGGATATACCCAATAGGGTTAAAAAATACAACAGTAATTAAAATTTCTGAATAGTTTCATTCATATTTTTTTTATTTGACAACACATTCTTTTTACTATTGGATAAAAGTGATGTAAATTATAAAATTTTGTATTTATTTAATAAATCATACTCATACCTTTTGTACTTTGAATGAAATATTAACTACTAAGAAATAATAATATTTTAATGAGAAGGGTTTTTGACAAGGTGGTGAAAGGTTAAATCTTGGATGAAAAATGAAAATTTTAACTAAGATGAGTGGGGACAGATTGGAAAAGAGAGATTCCAGCTTTACAATCATACTGCCATCAAATTCAAAAACAAAGGAATAAAGAATGAACAAAGTGAGGTCTGGTAAATTCCATATAGGGGAAAAGGAGAAGGAATTTAATGGAACTTGCAGTTTCAATGCAGATCCAAAAACTGCTATTTGAAGCAGTCAAAGAGAATAACATGCACTGTCTAAAATTAAAATCCTTTCCTCCAGAACAAGAGAGAGATGGAGAATTTGAGACATAAGACATCATTGAACAGATGAAAGTTTTAAGTAGCAGTTCGTTTTAGACAATGTAAGAGAAACAAAACCAAAGAGAAACATTAATCTGGAGTCCAGTTGATGTACATATTTCCAGCAATGTGTAAATCTTAAAACTCACCTCAGTTAACTTGTAATTACAATCGAATCTATAGTATTCAAAGAGGGCCAAAAAGGATCTCATGGATCAGAAATGAAAAAATTGTGCAAGTTGGAACCATAAAAACTGAGTACAAGATCTGTGTGCTTCCTTCATTAATCCCCATGCTTGTGCCAGCAAACCAACATGGCCACACACCGCCTCATTATGTAAAACCGTGCTTTCTGTTCCTTAGCTATGTTGGTGCATTTGCGACCGATGGAAGGGTTCTTCTGTGAAAAGCTCCTAGAAAGATTGCTGTTGCATTTGGAGGAAGATGAAGAATTCTTCTGGGACAAGCTTCTAAGGAGGGGTGAGTTTGAAGTAGAGGCACTCCTTGAGAATAATGACTTTGTTGAAGAAGAAGAAGAGGCTTGGCTGCTTGAACCTGTGTCCTTCTTTGATGTCTTTCTCTTTTCATCCATCACAAGCCAGAGAAACTGTGAATGTGATGACAGTAGCTACCACACTATGAGCCTTATCCTTTGTGTGTAAGAAGAAGAGGAAATAAGATTGTGATAAGAGAGAAGAAAGAAGAAAGTCACTGTGGGACTGTGTAGGTATAGGTGTATATATGTAAGTGTTCAAAGAGATCATTAGTGCTTGCTAGTAGGTTATGGTCAGCACTTTGTTTATATAGCCTTATACCATACATATCCACTTAATACTACTGCTCATACATACAAATTTACATGTAGAACAACATTTTATGTTGAGCAACTTCTTTTAAAAATTTACATTTTTCACTGTGGTGGGGCTAATTTGTCCATGGAAATCGCCTCGGATATGCTATGATTCTCTTTGGAGACACACATCTTGTACGGTTCCAAAAGGGGCAGTCACTTATTAAAATCATACCCTGTAGACAAAATGTTAGCTGGTTCTCATGTGGAGGGGTTGTGCCTGTTATACTCCACCAATGTATTTTTTTTCTTTTCACTGATTTTTATTCAGTTTCTCTGATATTTTTCCACTGTTTTTGATTTGTTCAAAGAAACAGTTGCGAGCATCCTGAGTTTTTATTTATATGGAGCCTTCTAAGTTTGTTGATTTTTAGAGTGTGCCTAATTTGCAGTTAAAGATGCTTTTCCTTCAGCGGAAAAATGTGCACATGGATGACAGTGCTCTGCATCTCCTTGGTAGTACAAAAATGTGTTTAAATTATAAGGCTTAAAGAGTACATTAAGAGACTAGTATCCATCATCCACATCTTATTAGTATGAACGTGACTCTTGTTTGTCAATTCTCACCACTGAAATTAGTTTTGAATTTAGGTATAAAAAAAATTAAAATCATCCAAGATATTCCTTTAATCATAACCTTTCATCCCTTTTTTCTTCTTCAAAGTTTTTGTAGGAAAGGAGAGGGGATGCTTAGTTGACAAGTGGCTGATATGGTCAATCTTATGATCATCGAAATAACACACCACTTTATACTCTGCTTCATGTCCATGGATTCGGTGCTAAAGTATCTTTTTCTCCCTTTTATCAATCTAGATATATGTATATAAGTAATTTATAAGTATATAGTTTCCCATTTTTGTCTATTGCTTATTGAAAGAAAAATGTGTCTGCAAGTGGGTCTTGCAGAATTGTGACCATCACAGCCACTAGTTTAAACAACAACCATATATTATTGTTCTCATCAAGTTATTTATTTATTCATTAAAGGGCTGAAATTCACAGGCACATGGTATTGCAACTACGTACGTAGCTAGAGCAGTGGTTAGAACAGTGAAAAAATATTTTTTGGATTTGAAAGTTTTGTCTGAATTTAAAATCTTCAAAGGGGGGCTCATGCTTAACTTATCATGTGAGGGAATTGATTTGTTATTCATTTTGTATTAATACTTTATTAGATCTCGCCGCTCTTAGTACTGTAGTTTACACAATGCAGTTAAAATATATGACTCTAAGAGAAAAATGAAAGGAAGAAAAAATTTGAAAAAGGTGTGATATGAAATGGTCACGAAGAAGGAATCTAATGATTTGGAAACAAGCATTTTTGAAGATTATTTGACTGGTCAAAAAACTTTGCAATCACATGGTTGTAAGTATGATTATCATTGGTAAGCAAAATTAGTGTAAAAAGTAGATGGAGCATATTTTTTAGGTTGGGCATATGTAGGTCTATTTAGAGTGAATGTGAACCAAGTATTTTGCCTCTTTTTGATGGCACGTACGCAGAAAATTGGAGCCTGTGATGTTGTTCTCTGAGGACCCTGTCTCTCTGTGCACACCACAAATTCAGCGTTTTTCTTATTCTAATTTTTATATGCAGTCAAATTAATTATTAATGCAGTCAAATTAATTATTAAAAGATAAGATACAGCACCGCAATCAAGTTGTTGTAATTACTAATTAGTGTTGGTCAAAGCATGACGAGGATGGTCAAACATCATGTCACGTGGGGTGCTGTGGTTGGTGTAAAATGCATATTTCTCCTCATTTCTTTTAATACAAAATAAAGTTTTTTTTCTTTCAAATATATTACTCAATGATCATTTCTATTCAGTACACAACTTTTCAAGAACTAAAAACTATCCAACCATAATTTGTTTTATATTTAGTTTTCAAAAAAAAAAGCACCACTTATTCATATAAAATTGCATAAATTTTGTTTTATCTTTAGCTACTTTTAGAAGTTATTAAACTGAATAGGTAGATCGATCCAGTATAATAATTCATGATCGATTGACAAAAAATATTTGATGAAACAAGTTTTTATGTCTTTCATATTTAGTATTTAAAAGATCATGACCATTAGATCTAATTATACTTTTTCTGTGACATTAAGAGAATCATAAGAAAAAATTAACTATTTTCTTAAAACTACTAAAGAAGTCTGAACATGAATAGTTATCTAGTTTGTTAATCATGTAATGTTAATTATCACATCAGTTATTTTCCTTTTTTTCTGCAATTTACAAATGCATGTATGACGTGGAGAAGAATTAACTAATAATAAGAATCTTCTTAAAAAAATGAAACATGACATTTTCATACCATCAGGACAAGAAATAAATATATATTTTTTAAATCTTTTTAAGGAAATTAAATTCTCAGTGGACATATAGGATTAAAATTTTGTTTATGTAGGTTCTATAGGGATGTTAGCTAGCTAGGTGTGAAGTATATATGTGAACCATAAGATTGAAAATGCAGCAAAAGTGGAAAACAAGAACCACTCAATTAACTTGGGATAATGGTATGGCTCTAGAAACATGAATTCCTCAATTTTTAATGCCAAAATGTTCAAATTTCTGATTGAGGTGTTTTTGGTTTTCACAATGGTTTTGCTGGCCATGTCGGCCGGGGAGAGAATATGAGGAATGGAGAGTCCCACATGCAGACATGTGAACTGCACAAGGGATGGTCAGGTGGGGGAGGTGCTACCACACATATACATATATATACATATATATACACATATATATATATATATATGTATCTATGTATCTATGTATCTATGTACCTTATCACTCTGTCTGTAACAACAGTGCCTACTCAACAATTGTGGGTCAAGGCATTAATCTTTTGAATTTCAATTTGGCTCTCAAATCATCAGGGCCAAAGTGACGTGTACTATAATATTTTTGTATCTTTTCTTTCTTGTTTTTGTGTTTATTTGTGGCCATGTGTCCCAAGACTAAGTAAGATAACATGCAGCGTTAAGGTTCATCGTAATTTATCGCTTAGACAATAATGCAATTATCTGGGACGGGCAAATGACAGAGTATACTAATACATGACTTTTGGTGGAAATAGTTATATATTCTTCTTCAAGTTTACCTCTTGTTTTAGTTTTTTGAAAGATATTTAGGGCCAATAATCTTAGCACAAGTTGCCAGATTGTGAGAACTAACTAGTAGTCTAATGATCATTGTGAGAACCATTAACAAGGTTACAACTGCATTGATACTAATAGTTTCATGTTCAATTCCAGTGAGATATACATTGCATCACTCTAACTGCATGTTTAGGCTAGTGTTTATAAAGTTAATTTTGATTAAAATTGATGTTTTTATTTCATGTATATGTAACACTTTCTTTCCTCTTCTTTTAATGATAGAGGTAGTTGCAAAGCTCTTTCAACATTCAAGTCAATAATAATATAATAAGATAGAATAGAATTAGGGTTAAAATTCTTACCTGTATAGCAATGTTTCTTCATTCTTGACCTTTATGACCATTTCTAGCAGATTTAGTTACCTGATTTAGCACAATCCCACCTCCTGAAATATGAGCGATTCCTGGTTTATTGGGATCACTAGATTATCTAACTTTACACAATAACAATCAAACTTCTCTATTTTTCTAAATCAACATATGGAATCAAAATCCATTCTCATTATTCCAACCAAAAAACTAAACACACTATATAAGTGTACATTTTCTGAAGAGGCACGCACACTAATTTGAGCATCAGTGTGTTTGAAACTGCTCGTGCCTTTGTTAAACTCTGAAATCGTTAGACCTCTGAAGATGACCAACCAGTCTCTTCAGATATGCATCTGAGCTTCATTTTCAACAGTGTTCCGCTAGACAAAATACATCAGATAAAAACAAAAATCCATATCTCTTATGTTCCATATCTATCTTCCAAAAACTACTTTAACTATTTCCTAAAGGGCTTGAACTACTATTGGATTGAAAACAAATTTCTCTTCCAATGTTTCACGCTTTATGACAGACGGTCCTTATGATATCATAGTTGCTAAATGCAAAGAAACAATTGGCCAGTCTGGGTTCTATTGATTGCCAAGTCGGGCTCTTGCATGTGTCTTTTGTTTGAGGTCTTTTCCACATATACCATAAATATAACGCCTCCTCCTTTAATGCCCTTATATACATTGTGTTGCATTTTTTTTTTCTCCCCAATCAATTAGCTATTTTTCATTACAATATACATAGGTTGCTAAACAATTCAGAGTTGATCTACTGCAGCTTCCAAAAGGACAAAACAATGAGAGAAAATTAATTCAAATTTCATAACACTCATCATGATCGCATCCCCTCCCTGCAGTGCAAGAATGCATATTTACACGTGCATGATGTATTTCCTAGATTGGAAATAGATTTATATACATTATCAGGTAAGAAGAAGAAGTGCCTTCACTCACACATATGTCTTAAAATCATATTTCAATTAGAAATCAGATCAACTTACAGTATATAAGTAAGGATTATTCTTACCTTATAAGTGTTACCGGCTAATATAACACGAGCAAATCTTCTGATAAAAGAAGAAAGAAGAGCACTTTGGCATTACATGTGCTGGAGAGAGATTTTTGTTATTGAGCATGTATGGTAAGGTTGATGTTGAAGTTAGTTGCGGTGTTACTTGATATGTAAGACTTTTGATGAAGGGAAGATATGTTAGTGGGTATTTATCAAAGTTAACATTGAGTAATGCGATGGAAGAGTGAGAAACTACTCTAAAACGAGAAATTGATATGAAAGTTGTCATAACAATTCAATAAATTTCTTTCCATAGAGTTCTTTCTAATTATGTTTTTTTATCAATAATAAAAAATATATTAAAATAAAAGCACTAATAAGATGCATATAAATTTGTTATAGATTATGTGGGCACAACTTCATGAATGAGACATGTACATATTCTATCCAAAATAAGGTTAATTTAGAATATATATATATAAATAGAAACACTCATTATTTTGTAAGTTGATTTTGTGATGCTAAATTAGATTTAAACTTAATAATGTGAAAATATAATCTCTATTTTTTATTTTTTTAATCAATAAAATTAATTAAATATAAATTAACTTAGCTGAAGTGGGATCATAATTGTAGATTGCGGTGATAGTTAATATCTCCTATTTTGAGTGGAAGGAATGAATAGTTGAAGAACTACAATCTGTTAAATGGAGAATCTCGAGTTTGTTGTCATCCAAACTAATTCTCCAACCACATTGGAAGCCACTTTCATCTTATTTACAACTTTTCCTTTTTTATTAATTATCACAACAACCATTCTGAATTTCTCTAACCATTACAATATTTTTCAAAGAAAAATCAGGATGTGGTACTCAATATTCCATTCATTTTTTCTATAGGTCTCCTAAAAGGACCATTAAAACATGTTAGTTTGAATGTATTCATGTGAGTGTAACATCCTAAAAATAACATGCATAAACTAAGCATTTTACTAATCGTAATTAAGATTCTTCAACGTATATTAATCCTTTCAAAATTAAAGTATACAAAATTCTATCTCAGAATTATACTAAAACATAATTACAAAGCATTTTCAAATTTTATTTTTTTTAATATATCCTATGTCTAATAGCACCACTCATCCCAAGTGATCCTCCACAACACCATCTGCTCCTGTGTCAAAAACACGATAATCGCATACAGATATCAAAACTCAAGCACAAGAAAGAAAAGGGTAAGCAAACCAATTTTAAGTAATCCAAAGTCATTCAATCAAATGCAAGATTTAACACAACACAAAACCTCAGGATCATCCATCTCAGTCAATTTAATACATCATTACAATAACAAGATACTGAAACACTATAGACTTGGCTCTACTTCCGGTAGACTCGTGCATTGAATAGATCCCGCGATGTGCACCTGTCATACATCTCCAAACTGTGAATCCACACAGTCCCCACATAAATGAATCATCAATCAATCATGTATGACAGGGTTAGTCCCCTTGAGACTTTCCTGACTAGCTATATTTCAAGCTACAGTCACCCAGTTCAGACCTCCTTCGACTCTCACCAACTAGTAATGATCATCTATTTGATTCATACTACCAGTAGAGTCAGGATATCAATCGATCACCTGATCCTTAGATAATGCACTTCCTAACTAATCTAGACACGGGTGTTTTCTTTCCTGAAAATACTATGCCTAGGCCTTGACCAACTTCATCAATACTCTATCAATATCACATCATAACATAGATATCTACCAATACATTCATTCACTTTTCAATCTCAATCTCAATCTCAAAAATGAAAGAAATTCCTAAATCATCAATACAATTCAATTTGAATTATCAATTAATCTATCTTATTAAGTTCATGCATTGCATTACAAAAGAACCAAACAATCAAAATAGAAAGCCCTAATTTATTTTATTTTGGGTTTAGCTTGGGCGAAAATCTAACTTGAGCGAGAATTCCCTCGCTTGAGCGAAAATTATCTCGCTTGGACAAAAATACTCCAGAGAATACACTTGCTTTAGGGTCATTTTCGCCTGAGCGACATTATCCTCGCCTTAGTGAAGTTGTCATATTGGTTGGACGAAGAACTTCTCGCCTGGGCGAAAACAGTCCAGAGAGCATACTTGCTCCTCAAAACCATTCTCGCCTGGGCGAGATGCTGTCGCTTGGGCGAAACATGTAAAAAACAACAACTTCTACTGCCTCAGAGCTAACATGCATGCCTCATATAATCAAAATAATAAGAATCAACACGCTTATACAATAAATGGTCTACCCTAGCACAAAATACCAACTCAACATATCAACATCCCATTAAGTTCACACAACTATCTCATACATACATCATTCAATTCAACATTAATCCAATATTTCAGGCCTGTAGGAAATTTCACCAGATACAAATTGTACAACTACTACAATCATTAACTTCTCCATTCAAAACTTAAATTTGTAAACCAAACAAGCACAGATTTCAGGTTAGATTTCCTTACCTGAATTGCAGTGAAAGTTCTCTCTAACAGCCCCAAAAGCCTAAGATATTGGAACTCGAATCTGCACCAAAGGACCTTTGATCAACTATCAAACTAACACATTAGGAAACTGAGTTTACAGAGGCACCGTCTGATAAATCAGAGGCCACATGCAAGCTTAGTAAGAGAGTAAAAATCAAAACTTAAAACTGGCTCTAAGGGAAGGGGTCAGAAAATGAACTTACTCTAACAAAGGTTCTGATTGGATAGACTTGCTCTGTTCTTCGTCACGAGTCCAATGGTGGGCTCCGCTCAAAAAACTGATGAAAGATGGATGCAAAGACTTAGAGAGAAGTCAGAGAAAATGGGAGTCAAAGGTTTTAGAGAAATGATAATGAGACTTGACTACTAATTTTTCTTATAAATATGTATTTTCAGTTTAATAATATAATAATCAGGTATTCATTCCACTTTTTTTCATTTTTACTTAGATGACATAATTTTTAAAGTGTTAAACTGATGACTAAATTGACTGATCGTTGTTGATTTAGAAAATAAAAGGCGATAATAATCTTTATTTTTCACATTTTATCTTTAAAATGCACGTTGATTTAAAGGTGTTAAATCTCCAAAGTATAAAAAATGGTTGCAGGATAGACAGGAACGTAACAAAAGAAAGCATCACAATCAGTTTCTTAATTCTTTATCTAATTACCTAAACAACTAAAATGTAGCTATACTTGCGGTGTTACTCAGATTTCTTTTGGGCAGAGGGACCAATATGAGGTTTAATGCTACTCAAATAAAAACATTCATACACGGTTTTTTTTATTTTCCAAAATGAGTGAGTCTGTGATTCATTATATAATACTCTTTATACGGTGATCAAATTAAATTTATAAATTCTAGTCAATAACAACACACAGACAAGGAGATTATTTCTGATCCCAGATAATTGAGGGAAACCTCACTCCGAACAAGTCTTTAATTCTCAATTTTTTTAAAGAAGTGTTTATTTTAATTCGATACCTTTCATTTAGCATCACGAAAACGAAGTAAATTAACCTTGATGCATAATTTAGTTTGCTTTGGCTACTGAATCTCCAAACATATAAAACTACACACATGAGATTAAGGCTGACTTACTCCAATAAGTGGTTGGAAAAATTCCTAACAGAGATAAGTAGCATAGAAAAATATGGAGAGAAAAAATTGATAGTGAATTTCCTATTAGATCAGTAGACGAAGATATGACAGTGTTTTCAAAATATTCTGAAGCTTAAACACTATTCTTACAATCTCTATTATTTACTTGAGAGTTTTCTTAGATAGAGTGTCTACAAAGGCAAATTTAGATAAAAGAGAGGTAGGATTGTTAAATAAAATGTATAAACTATGTAAGGAAGAAGATGAAATTATCAGTCACTTATTCTTTGATTGCAAAATAGCTCAAAAATTATGGAAATTGTGATTATTGGGTGGGTGTAAGTTCAGTGCATCATAATTGGCAAACTTTCAATATTTTCACATTCATGGCTTAAGTAACAACCATAACATTATTTGAAAGGTATGTGGGTTACAATTATCTGGAGAATATGAAATCATAAAAATATAAGGTTGGTAGTGAGGAAATATGGTGTTTAGCACAACTAAACACATTTGGCTAAAATGCAAAAATTATGGGATATCGTTCTTCTACTCTGATTGGTACCAATTGTCCTAGAGTGTCTAAAAATACTACATTAACATAAAAATGTCTATATTGTATATGTAGGTTGTAGGCACTCCCAAATTTTCAAGTAGAAAGAAACAAAGGATGGATAATAGATGTCAAAATCTAAAAATCCTCTCTAAATAGTAGTATTAGGAGCACTCAGTTTCATTAGTGTTGTTATTCATTAAATTATTGGTACTATCTTATCTATTTTGGTTAGAACGTGTGATAACCCACAATATCTGGATGATATTATTTACTTTGTAGGTTGATAACACAGTGAAAAGAATTGTTAAATTGACTCTTTTTTATGTATTTTGTTTGCCTTTGAAATTATGTAGTTGGATGCGTTGTGTGGGTCCTCCTCAAGTTAGGTCCAACAATATTTTATTTTAAAATAAAATATTGAGGCAGCCCAATAGGTTTTAAGTAAAAAAACCTAAAGTGACTCTGTAAAGTTTTTACACTCCACACAAGAAAAGAGAGCAGAAACAGATTGTGCCGTTTTTAGCTGCTAAAGTTTCTGTTTACTTTGAGTAGTTGTTTGAGTACTCATTTTTTTGTGAAATATCATCATATTGCTCCTCTCACCACTGACATCAATATGGTGTTTTTAAAATTTTATTTTTCTCACTGTTTAAGGACGACTCTATTGACCTCTTGAGTGTTTTCACTGTTTATTTGGAAGTAGAACTAAGATGATTTTTAGAAGTGTTTCTCTGTATTCTGTACTCTTTAATTTTTATAGTGGAGATTTTTCTGGACTAGGTCCTATGGTTTTTGTCCCTCTCATTGGGGGTTTTTAGTTTGGTGTGTTCTTCTCTTTTGCATATTATTTATTTTTAGATTCTTTGAATTTTTGGATTGTTGTTGAGCTTCTCTTGGTTCTTTCAAGTGGGAAAGGTTTTATTTCTCACGCATATTTTGAGTAATTTATTCCGCTGCGTAAATGTGTCTTTCCCATCAAGATATAAACTGGTTGAGACACCTATTTGTGCCTCCTATTTAATATTTTTTTTTTACTAAAAAGAAATATTACCTTGTCAAGTCTAAGGGAAAAGTATTATATTAAAGATCTAGTTGTATAAATATTTTAGTAGACACTTATAAATAGATGAGAAAATAATAATAATAATGATTAAGCTTCTTAATTGGATAAATCTTTTAATAGACAATTCTAAATAGGATGGAAAAATAATAATAATTAAACTTCTTTCATAATTTAATAATTTTAATAATTTAAAGTGAACTTTTAGGAAAAGTTAAATGAGGAGAACATCTTGATAGGTTTAAGTTATACATGTAATGGTAGGTGTGCTTGTATGATTAATACTTGATTTATTGATGAAAATTTTCTTAGGTTTTTCCCTGTAGGCTCTTCTCCGCATCCTATTTCCAATATTCTTGGATTATTACATAAACATGGTAAAGTATGTAGTTAAAAATATCGCATTCGGTGAAAATGAATAATATTTAAGGAAAAAGATTTACAAACCTTAAGTCTTATAATTTTAGTCAATACCTTAAGATTTTTTTTTTTTCACGTACCAACTCTCTCCAGATACATGCACTTGAAGAATCCAACATATAAAGAGCAACTAGTATATGCTAACCTTATTTTAAAAAAAAATTATATTATGATATTAACTCTATTAAAGATAGCTCTAGTATTACATGTTTTTCAAAATTAAATATGACAAGAAGCCAACTTTGATTTTCAAATCACTTTCTAAATTCTCTCCTTACATGTGTTTTTTAGGTTACACTAATGTAGAAAAAAAGTTTTTAACAATGCCTAAAAAAGACTTTTAAAAACATTCTAAAGTCATTGTTATTATGACTATAGTTGTAAGTTATAACATCAATGAGGATATGGAACGTTTTGATTTAAAAAATGTTTTAATAACAGTTATTAGGTGAACTGTCACAGTAAATAAATTTAATAATAAAAAACTAAGAGAGAATTTGTCAATGATTTAAAAAATAATGACAATTATATATAATGTTCAAAGTAGAAACGACAATAATTATATTTTTTACCCATCTTTAAAAATAGGAAAAACAAGGACAATCTAGAATGTGTATTATTTTCACATTTTAAAAACCCGTATGCAGAAAAATCTTAAACAATGATACAAACACTTATGAATGTTGTTGTTTTAAATTCATTAATTGAATCCACAAATACAAATATACATAAAACATCCTAAATGTAAACAAAATTTTAAAACTAACAAAAAGTTCAATAAAAAACTTAATTCTACAAAAATGCATATTTATCCTATATATGTTTGCAAAAATATGTTTGTCATGTTTTGACATTCTAATGATTCCGAATCTCAACCGTCGTCGAATTTTGAATTATCAAACTATCATTTTTCTTTTTTAATGACTATCTCTTCCAACCATTTCGGTTCTCTCCATTTTAATGATGCTTCATCTAGTAACCGTAGTCAAAAAGTTCCTTTTGCGAAAACATTATCAAATCTTCTTTTACGTCAAGAAGCTTAAAACAGTCAAGTCATTGTTCGCAAATTTTCTACTTGTGTTATAGAGGTAATACACCATCTTTCTACTAGTGTTCCAACAATAATTTAACCATTCATCATGAGACGCTTAATCTAGATAGTGTAACACTTTAAACATTATATATGAATCAAAGCAAGTCTTTTTGCTTGTATCTTTTCTCTTCGTTAAACTAGCGAGATTGAGTTTCCCAACGTACACCTTCCCCATTTTTAAGTACCCTTTTCGTACATAGCTAGCTTAGGCTTTTTCTTTTGTGTAGAGAGATAGAGTAACTTAATTCATGCCTTAAGAAGAACATGTCAAAAGCAAGTTACACAGAAGCCAAGGAACACAAATACTGCAACTGAATGTACTATAATAATGTCAAATACCCCCCATTTTCTAGAGAAAAACACACTAACTTTTCAGACTAAAAGAAAACATTATACACAATATATTTATAAAGAGAGACGACATAACCACACTCATAATGGAACTCATGATCTTTTTTCGTTTCTTTATCCAGTAAGTGGACAAGTTGGAAGAATCCTGTCTTGTTTTACAACAAACATTAACAAAAGCATGCAGAATGAAAGGACAAACATGAATAACATATATATATATATATATATATATATATATATATATATATATATATATAATAGAACTTCTTACACATACAAGATCCAAAAGTTTCATTCACCTGGATTAACAAATTCCTCACTGCAAGCCTCCTTTGATCTGAATCAGAAATTCTAGCCATGTATTTGCCGGTGCAGCATCATCAAGATTCTCACTTGTTCGTTGGAACTTCCATATAGCCGACACATAGGTATGTATATGTATAAACATGTGCCCTTATGAAGTCCTTTCGAGGTGTGAATCTTGATGTTGCTGCACTCGCAGATATTGACTGTGCTCTCCACCTTTTTCTCCTAAAGTTTGAAGATATCAGTAAAAGCCACCCTGAGATCCAAGAAGTATATATATGTTAAGAAGAAGATATATAGGAGGAATAATAAACAATTGATAACCAAAATAAGCTTATTAATCTGGCCACCATGTATGTTGAAATCCTGGACTTGTTTGCCCCGGGTGACAAGGCTTTTTAAGTGGCACCGAAAGTTGATTGAAAAAGGCTAATCAAGATTAGTCTAAGAACATATATATACGTACAAACCTAGCTAGTACATACATACACATGTTTGACTCAATTGGGATCAGAGCAGAAGAACATGAAAGAAAACATAACAGAAGGGAAGATTTAGTATAAACTATAAATCTAGAGGGTGACCTTAGTTTTCCAAAGAAGCAGCACAATGAACATGGTTGAAACTTCACCTGAGAGGCTCAGAGATCAGATCTTTGGTTATCTTTGCAGAAGTATATGAAAGAAAGAGTGCAGTGGAAAAATTTGCACAAAGCAAATAGCTTGTGCTGTGTAGTGTGAATCAGGTCATAAAAGGTCTTGCCTGATGGCAATAACTTTGCATCATGTTTTTAATCCTTTTATTTAATACAACTTAATAAAGTTCTTTTTGTGCTTAACTACAAAAACAATCGCCAAAATTAAGTTAATGAAATCTTGTGATAATATTCTTCTAAAAATAGTTGTCCTTGTCAATTTTTTAGTGTGTAATACCGTTATGTACAAACAATGTAAATAGTTATATATGATATTACAATATTTCTATGTTCAAAAATTAAAATTGATATATTTCGAGTGAAGTTATATAAGTGAAATAATAGTAAAACGTAATATAATGTGTTTCAGTGCCAAAGCTTAAGAAGAAACCAAAATTATTGAAAATGAGTTAAACTTCGTCTTAACAACATTTCCTTTGCATTACATATAAAAATGGAATGTGACTTTACAGTAGGTCAAACTCAAATTACACATATGATAAATACGTGGGGAGATAATTAATTAAATATTTAAAAATTATTTTTAAATGAGAAGACTAACTTATTTAAATAAATATAAATATTTTATCTATTGTTTTCTTATATTAAACTTTTATTATCAAATTTGTGATTATATGTTCAAAATTTAAAGTTAAATTTGCTAACTTGCATATAAATGTTTGGCCATTTTCTAAGTATTTTTAACTGCTATTTAATCGATCTTACGCCGACGAAAATTTTTAATCAGATTGTTATGTCGGAGATAAAACTTAAAAATAAAGCATATCAAAGAAAACATAATATATTCAATGCTTTTAATCTGAGAAGTTAGACTTGGATTCTCTAAATGACAAAAACTTAAATATTTTTTAATGAGTATACTATTATTATTATTATTATTATTATTATTATTATTATTATTAAGATGCTCCAAAGAGTGACATGCTCTCTTTTTTTCTTAAATACAAAACCAATATAATTATAATAATTTAGGTGTTTCATTATTGTAATATTAGACTAACATCTATGTCAATATCTTCTTTTATTGTATTTTAAAATATAATATACTAAAACATAATTATTTTATCATGTTTTCTATCATATTTTAAAATTTAATATACGTTTTTTATTACATTTTAAAATTTGATTACTAAAATAAAAATTATTTTTTATTTCAATTTTAATAAAAGTCAGTATAAATAACCATGAAAATCCACTTTATTGTTAAAATTTAATTTCTTCCTTTTATATTTATACATGAATATATTAATCTCTATCCATGGCCCAAATCATCACGGATCATCTAATTTAAATTGACACAACATGCATGATGACATGTAAAGCCTAAGACACGTAATAAAGTAGCAGCCAAGAGCATTAAAGTAGCAGCATGCAACACTGCTTTCCTTCTTTTGGCCATTGGCCACTCAGGTTTAATATTTTATTAAGAGAATAAAATTCATCACTTGCATTCGATTTATGCTTTTAAAAGAGATAAGAACAAGGCAAAGAAATATCATCCCAAACAATGCAAGTTTATCGAGAGAGAAAAAAATAAAAATAATTATTGAAATAATATTATATATAATAGTAAAAATACTTAAATTTTTTATAATATTTGTTTTAAGTATTAGTAAGTTTATTTTACATCGATACATTATTATTCATTTTTTCAGAAAGATTCATTATAAATATCCTATAACAATAATATTTGAAGTATTCCTAAGAAAATGACACCACATCCTATTTAAAATTTTAAAATAATAAATTTATAAATTTTTTATATAATATTCTATTTTCTATTTTTATTTAATGTAATTCTTATTACATATAACCATATGTTAAAAAGACGATATTTGTTGTTTTTGTTATTAGTTAGAGAAAAATAAACTTTAATCTAAAATAGAGTTTCAAATATTTTAATAAGTGATGGAATGTAGTTAAATGTATAATTAACTAACTTATAAACTACAAAAATAATAACTAAAAAATAGTCAAGTACATAAGTTTTTCAATTAATTAGAAAAATTCTAAGTGATAGAAATATTGTTGTTGAGGCTAAATTGGATATAATAGTATAATTATTTTTCTATCTAAAAAATTAGTATCAATAAAATATATTTTCTCTTATTTAAAAATATACTCTTTTAGCATCTAAAATTATTTAAACCTAATACATATTTGAGAAATTTTAAATCTAATAAATATTTGAGAAGATAAAGAATTTTTAATTTAAGAAGAGAACTCATAGGAAAAATCTGAACTCTCTTATTTTATAATCTAAGAAATTTCTTAACTAACTTAATTCATTATTAAAATCTATTTCAACCAACTTACTATTTAAGAATTCATTATTAAAATCTATTTGTTAAATGTTCTAATTTTTCATAAAACAACAATTAATAAAAACATTTTTTAGCAGAACATCTTTTTTACAACAATTAGTAAAAGTATATGAAAAATTTGTTATGTGTAACCTCAAATTCTAATTTATCTCAATATTAAACATATAAGTGACATATTTATATAGATATAGATTTGTTTTAATAGTTTCAATCATTTGACTAAATTGAAAATAATCAACATTTATTCTTAAAAAAAAATATTAGAATTAGATATAATGAAATATTATATACTTAATTAATTTTTTTATTATTTTATTAGATATAGTCTTCCCTTTAATATAATATACATATTTCACCTATCAAACCATCCATTTTAAATCCTCTTAGTTATCAAGATCCTCTTAATCCCTCAAGATAGGAAATCAAATCCCTCAACATAAGAAATCAAACTACGTATTATGAGCCCTCTTAATTCTCATTCTCACTATGCATTAGATCTTAAAAACTTAAGATCATTATATATATATATATATATATATATATATATATATATAAGTACAATCTTCTCCTTAAAAATTGATTTTACTATATTTTAAATATTATTATATTAACTCAAAATAAAGTTAAATTATAATACTGAGGCTTATCAATTTTTAACTTTATGTCAGGTTTTAAATATAAAAACATTTAGGAAGATGTTATCAAAAGTCATTTCTTAAGAAAGTTTGCAAACCTTAAAAACAAATAATAATAATAATGAACAAAAAGAAAATTTAGAATAAATAAAAAATACTATTTGTGATCATTAAAATTTTAACACGTATGAAATGACACAATTAAGAAATACCAATCCTGTAATACATTTTGCCGCTACCATATCCAACAAACTTCAACACCATTGGGCTCATGCTAGCACGGCCCGCGCCCACGAAAATCTCGGCCCAAAGGCCCAACATTGTCCACGTATCATTTGTTTTCATTGTTTAAATTCTTCAACTTTATTTCCTAAATACATCCCCCAAGCACTTGGAAGAAAAAAGAAAGGGAGCTAGGTAATGTAATGGGAAAAATAAAAGATAGGATAAAAAAAAATAAAGGAAATAAGACGTAAATAATAAACTCATCCGTAATATAACTAGGTAACTATATGGATATATAATATAATTAATTACCCATTTGATTAAAATCCAAAACTTATTTATTTTTCTAACTTCCATGAATTTACCAGGAAAAATTGATCTCTTTGCAACAGCTAAAGAGAGAGAGAAAAGAAAAGGAAAGTAACTAGCCGTTTAAGGTTGTATACGGAAACTTTGAGCTATCGTACACGATATCCCATCACTGGGGAAGTTAAACTAACTGGCCAGGGGCTTCATGGTGTTAACTGCAAGAACTAACTCCTGCATGTTTTGTACAAACCCAAACACAGCAACAGACAACACAGTCTAGAAGGAAAACTATTATATATTTACACCAGTCATATATAACAACATGAGCCTTCCCACAATACAAAACACAAACCCAAAAAAACAGTGTTAGTTAAAAGCAGTTGTTTGTTGGAAGCACAAGAGAGAAGAGCTTGTCGAGATCAGGCGGGTGGAAGTAACCATTCTTGGGCGCCTCTCTTTTCCTCCCAAAAGAAAAAGGCTTCTTCTTTGGTGGCGGCGGGGGCGCCAACGCCGCCGGTATACGGCAGTCCCAGCGGTCGGGGGTGGAACAACGGGCGTTCGTTTCTTCACCACCGTTCATGTTATGATGAAATCACAAAGTAAGAGGGATTGGAACAAGTGGAAGATGAGTAGTGAGCAATTTTTGGTGTATTTATAGTTATATATGTTTATTTATGTGAATTAAAAAGAGAGAGAGAGAGAGAGGGTAGTTTTGAAAATTGAAAAGTGGAGAATTTATGGTAGGGTGTTCTGGAAGACGCTAGCAGAGAACAGGAGTGGTTTTGCAGATGTGGTTGTGGAAGTGACACGTGGCAACACTCTCTAATACGTGGCGCCAAAAGTGCGATGAGAGAGGGATTTGCATTTTGCAGGAGCGCGCCTACTCCTTTCACTTCACCGCCACCACACAAGAATGTTTGAATAATAATATATTTTTAATTTATCGATTAATTAATTAAAGGAGTGAAAAGGAAGAATTTTTTAACTAGGTATGAGGAAAAAATATAAATCCTCCAAAATTAAGGTCGAATACAAAACGATAAGTCTGTTGTTTCTATTTTTCATTTTAATTTTTTAAATAAGATAGCTTTTATACTGTACACAATTATTAATTCTGTATTGTGAAAATGGTTCAGGTCAAATTCTAATTAAAGTAGTATAAAGAGTATTTTTATGTAATTTATTTATTTCGTAACGGATTCTTTAAAAATAAAATTTATTTGTTCCTTGAAACTCAAGGTTCCTCTATGGAGTGAAATGTTACAAATAAAATGATAAATTACAATTAAAAGATGGAGAAAAAATGAATTATAGTTAAGAATATATTTTCTCTAAAATATTTTAACGCTTTTTGTTATAAGTTTAAGTTAAAAAGAGGTGAATTAGTCTCTTATAAAGATAGTGAGTGGGGATTTAAACTATAAAAAAAAATTGAATTGTCTTCATCAGTAAATAATTGAGATGTGAAGTTGATATGGATTCAACTTGGTTACCAATGGAGACTGTATGTGATCTTTCAATTTACACTACTGATGATAAGTGGTAATGTTTAGCGACTGATAAAACATATAACATACGCACACAGGTTTAATTGTGTTATGATTTTTTTAAAATGTTTATGTTTGATGATATATTAGTGAGAAGCAATTTTAATTCAATAAACTCATTATTAAAATATTTTAGTAAAATAAAAAGGTCTAAGTTCAATTTTTTATTTATACAAAAAGTTTTATTATATAAACTACCATTACAAAATTATAATTAATTATTAAGTATTGTTTAAACTTCAATCGTTAACAAACAAGTATTATTTGGATCTTAGTAATTATTTTTAACTAAACAGTTTAAGTATATTTTTCGATAAAATCACTTCAAATTAAATAAATAAATTACAAAAATAGTGATTTAAAATATAACAATTCTAGAAATAACGTTCTAAAATAAATACAAATAAAATTCATACTTCTAAATTAATTAATGAACACAAATAGTATTTAGAAGTTTTCAAAGATAATGTTCAAAAATTGTTTAAAAATTACAAAGATAACTATGAATTTATAATTTGTGAACCTTTCTTCTTTAAGGGGTGTCTTCTATTTATAAATAAAAGAGTAATAAAGAATCCTTTTCAGTTGTTATTTGTTCTATAGAAGGTGTGTTTGCCTATGTTTAAGTGTTAATTGTAAAGATGTATTAAATATTATTTATACAACATTAATTACATATGTCTTCTTTAAGTAATATTTTAATATATGGTATGATTTATAGGTCTATGTTAAATAATTTTTATTCAAACTAGAATGAAAAGTATAATTATACAAGATGTGTCCTCTTTGCATGGTAATCATGCAGCCTTTTAAAATGGTTGTTGGTGTGAAACAACTTCAAGAGATTCTTCAAAAAATCTTTGACGTAAATAAATCTTTACAAAATCTCCTTATAAGATGAAAGATACAAACATTTTCTATATATATAAAATAAACATTTATGATATTTAAGATGTAGCATAAAATACTTAAAATTATATATATATATATATATATATATATATATATATATATATATATATATATATATGTTTTT
>Ga0209700_100144_pt1 | contig 108859 bp, 50 predicted proteins | sample SiratroredBW_FD_187528 | JGI IMG/M metagenome (GOLD analysis project Ga0209700, IMG submission 187528) | Root nodule microbial communities of legume samples collected from California, USA - Siratro red BW (SPAdes) (version 2) | ecosystem: Host-associated > Plants > Roots > Nodule | place: USA...
GTAATGGGCTTTGATAACAAGGGCCCGAAGATATTTAAAAAAAAAAAATCACTGTAATATCTCTTTTTCATGATCAATACCGAAAATGATATTAATATTTTAATAATTGTTAAAATTAGCAGTGCTTTCAAGTATATTTTAAATTGTTCTTAATAAAATAAGAGACTGAAACTATATCCTTTCAACTAATTCAAACTCTTTAAGAAAATTAAAATTACTCTAACTAATCTAAAACAATAATAAATTGGTCATTATTTTAATTTGTGGTTTCAAAATTACTCTCATCTTTAAAGCTAGAAAGCAGTGAGACTTCTACATTTGTTTAGGAAACTTGATATCATTCATTTCAAATATGTATTAATTTTTTAGTAAAAATATGTCAATCAATTAAAGATGTGACATGGAAAAATAATTAATGCATCATTCCGTTACAAATGATGTTATAAAAAATGGACAAACACATTTATAAATCAGACCAAGGGTGATATTAAAATATATAATTATCAAGTAATACAAAATCTTTTACGGCCTAAGTAATAAACGCCTTTATGTTACGCGTAATTTGCTATTTTTAATTGTTTCTAGTCCTTTGATTTGATATAATTATTTTTTTAGTTTTAAAAAATAAAGAAATTAGTCCTTATTGTTGTGTTAGTCTTTAAAAAAAATATACAAAATTTAATCCTAAAAATGATGCTGATTCTTTTCTCTCGGTTTCATTAATATTATTGTTTACGTGACATATGGAGGAGAATGTGTATGCATGGCTTTGACAAACACAGAAAAACATTTTTCATGAGTCACACACGAGAAAAAGCTCGTTGGGAAGAAAGTTTCAAGATTTCATAGAAAAGCAACAAAACTACAAAATTAACAATCCATCTTTATTTCCTACTCATGCTTCAAATTCTCACTTTTTCATGCAAAAACTACACATAAAACATCTTCCTTTTCCCAAAACTAAATCCATGCCCATAGAAAACTATGAAAGTTTATGACAGATTGGTCTTCCTAAATCCTGTGTTTTTGACCAAGGTTGTTACAAAGTTGGGCTCTTCACGTTTCTCCTATTGCCTACACTAGAATGCACTCACATACACATAAGCCTATAAATACTACCACTGAATCCTCAAGTTTTGTGTCTTACATTGATAAAACATCATTAACAACATGTTGTCTAACATCGCAATGGTTATCACTTATTCTGCAATTTTTATGACATTCCTTTTGTGTTCACCATCAGTGGCTATATTACTGACAAGGTTGCCACTACCGTCACCAATCACAGGCCCTGAGTCTGTAGCATTTGACCGAAACGGTGGAGGGCCATATGTGGGTGTTTCTGATGGAAGAATTTTGAAATATGTTGGTCGAAAGGGATTCGAGGAATATGGCTACACTGCACCAAACAGGTAAACCTCAAACATTATCTCAGTCTCAGTTGATATTACGTGACATTATGTGAAGATTATCCTTATCCTTTTCTTTATCTTAGAAGCATTAATTGATGTTGGTTTGGTGGTCCAATGCAGGAACAAAACATTGTGTGATGGGCTTGCTGATTTCTCAGAAGTCCAAGCAAAATGTGGAAGACCTTTAGGATTACGTTTCAACCATCAAACAAACGTACTATATGTAGCAGATGCTTATTTTGGACTTGTAAAAATTGGACCCAATGGAGGGGCTCCAATTCAATCTTATACATCTCTTCAACCACAAGACAACAGTAACAACAACTCTACTTTGGAGTTTCTGGATGGAATTGACATAGATGTGGATACTGGAATCGTTTATTTCACCCAAGCTAGTGCTAACTTCCGTTTCAAGTAATTTCAATTCTCTGACACAACCTTTTTTTTATCACTTGGATGGTAAATTAACAAATGTGACACGTTTTTTTTGCAGGGATGCTCAGGTACTAGAAAACAGTAGAGATCAATCTGGGAGCTTGTTGGCACTAGACCCAAGAACGAACCAAACAAGAGTTTTGTTGAGAGGTCTTGCTTTGGCATCTGGGGTGGCAGTGAGCAGAGATGGATCATATGTGCTTGTGAGTGAATACTTGGCACATAGAATCCGAAGATTTTGGCTGAGAGGGCCAAGAGCAAATTCTTCTGAATTGTTCGTGCCTCTTAGGGGAAGACCAGATAACATTAGGAGGAACTCAAGGGGTCAATTCTGGGTTGCAGTGAGTGGTGCTGTAGGCCCAAATCCACCTGCAAGGCCCACTATTGTACCCAGAGGAGTCAGAATAGGCCCGAACGGTGGAGTTTTACAGACTGTGTCTCTTGTTCGAGAGTTTGGAAGTCAAGGAGTGAGTGAGGTTCATGAACATAATGGGACGCTCTTCTGTGGCTCCTTGCAAGCTTCCTTTGTTGCCATTACTACTATGTTGTAGTTTCTCTACGGGAACTTTCAACTACACCAATAAAAAAATTATTTATCTCTACCTATGTTTTACTCTTTATTTTTTTTTTTATATATTTGTTTCGTTTTTTTTATTAATTATTAACTTCTCACCCGTGGATACGCATTAGGATGCCTTTGCCGGAATAAATATTTAAAAAAAGTATATAATTAATAAGAAATTAACTATAAATATTATCATAATTTTTATTTGTTTTGTTATGGTATCTTTTTATATTGAAATTTTTGTAAGTTGTGTAATAATTTAATGTCTAAAAACTAAATATGATTTAGACGCTCACGAGATTTAAGATATCGACTTCCTAACATGATTGAGTCTTTAGACACTCGTCCTGTCATTTTTGTTGAAATAAAGTATAGTCTTCCTTTTGAAATTATTTTCAAGATCCAAGGTTTTGACTATTAATTAATTACTGTAAAAAAAGTTCCTCCAAAGTACCTTCTAAAAAAATATTTTCACTTATGTTATTTGTCTTTAATCATTCATTAATACTAAAAATTAACAATAAAAAGAGTGTACAAGAGATAAAGAAGTAGAAAAATACACATATCACCTCAAACATTAATCGTCCAAAAAAAAAGTGAAAACATTTACTTCAGGACTTTCAACAAATACTCATCAAATTGAGATTATTCTGATATTTCTAAAAATACCAAAATACATTTCTAAAATTTGTAATTCAGATTATGTAATTTAGAATAAAATTAAATTTGTATTTTAAATTATATAATTTAAAATATAAATCTATAATATAAGAAGGTGAAAAAAAAATGTGATTGGAAAGATGAAAGAAATGAAGAGAATAAAATGATATTTTTATTTCGTTTATGATGACGCACGAAGATGAAGGTGCAGAAGAAGAAAGCAAAGTGTACAAAGAATTTGCCAAGCGAAATATGAGAGTCGAAGAGTGGGCCTACGCAGCCCAATAGGAGACTAGCCTGACCCAAACCTGAATTGAGTAAATAAACCCTAGCTACAGGGTTTAGGGGTTCTTTCATCATTTTCCAATTGAGAGCGCAGAGAAAGAGAGAGAGATAGTCATGGGGAGCGATAGCGAGGCAGAGAAATCGGTGCAGAAGGAGAAGAAGAAGTTGCAGGCTCTCGCTCCTATCGCCAAGCCCCTTGCTGGCAAGAAGCTCTGCAAGCGTACCCTAAAACTTGTTCGCAGAGGTCACTTTTCTTCCGCCATTCGCATTCCAAAACCACTTTTTCATTCTTCTTCGCTTTAACTATCAATTCACGTTCTCTTCTTTCAGCCGCCGAACACAAATGCTTAAAGAGAGGAGTGAAGGAGGTCGTTAAAAGCATTAGGAGAGGTCACAAAGGGTCTGTTTTCTCCTTCTCTTTTACCAAACTTATCTCTCATACAACATTGCAGAAATGCTTACCCTAATTTTCTCCTTTTTTTCATCGTTTCAGATTGTGTGTTATCGCTGGCAACATTTCACCCATTGATGTCATCACCCATGTTCCCATTCTCTGTGAAGAGTCTGACATTCCATACATATATGTCCCTTCTAAAGAAGTATGTCATCACTCCTCTTTACCTTGTTTCTTTTGCACCAAATTCTTGATGTATATATATTATGAGGCTAATCCAATTAACCACAGTGAATTAGACCCATCTGAACTGTTCTTTCTTTTTTTGGAAAAATATGAATTGAATAAGATTTACATAATCTCTATTATCTATTATTCAAAATAATTTTTTTATCTAATATAAAAAACTGCATAATAAGAAGAAACTGCTTTAGCTCAGTTTATGAACTAAGGATCGTGTTAGTTGCCCCTGCCTGTTTCATTCTTTACTGATCTGAGCCTTGTAGGAAGATTTAAATCACATACAGATGCTTATAGATAGGACTTTATGAGTTTTTCTTCTGCAATCTACACATTTTTTCTCCTTAGTAAGAGTAGGAGAAATATGGATATTCTTCTAGTATTGTTGATTAGTTTTCTTCTGGATTGATGAAACTCCGATTACTAACCAGGTTCATTTGACTTTTGTTGTTTGTATTGCTTTCCAGGACCTTGCAGGTGCAGGTGCGACTAAGAGGCCCACTTGCTGTGTTTTGGTACAGACCAAACCTGCAAAGGGTGAATTAGAGAAAGGGGAACAAGAGAAACTAAAGTCTGATTATGATCAAGTTGTATCGGAAGTTACTGAGCTCACAGCTACACTTTTTTGAAACAAGCACACATGTATCTGTATTGTTTGTTCCAGATGGATTATCATGTGGTGCTAGTGTACCTGACAGTGAATTGATGTATGAATTTTGTTAGTTTCCTATCTTGCTTATCAGTTTCTTATCATATAGTTTACCACTATCTGGATCCATTTACTGGGTTCTTGCTTTTCCCACGAGGAAAGGCTGAAGTAATCTTGATTAGAATTTAGAATCTTCTCTTTGGTCATAATTTTCTACTATTGATACAGGGTTAGGATTTTTTTCTTTCTTTAGTTCATAAACCTTAGAAGAGAGGATGGTTTGCGAAGAAAATGTTTTTGAAACAAGTTTATTTGATTGTGATGAAATAAAAAGGCTAGTTTTTTCATCATCCCTCAATACTGGAGTTTGCGGAACTTCGTAAGTTTGTCATTCGATTAGAGGGCTTGAAAGGGACAAGTAAATGCATGTTTTGGTCTCCGACATCAAACACTGAAATTCAAAAATAAGAGAGAATGTGTTTTTAGTTACTTTATTTTTATCAAAATTGGTTTTGGTTTGTATTTTCAAGATATTGAATTAGTATTTTTAACTTCGAATTTAATTCTTCATAATTGAAGTGAAGCGAGAATTTTGTTTACACTGTTAGATTACCTGAAGGGCGGTTGAATGTGAACCATCCTTGGTTGACTTTAGCTTTCTGCACCCCATTATTACTATTTGGGTTTCATATTAACAATAAAGAGACTAAAATATCATTTCTTGCTGGTGAGTATGTTGTGAGGTTAAGAGTAATGAGGAAGTATTGGAGCACTTTTTTGAATTGTCTAATCTAGAACATGCTTTTAGATTAAGAATTCCAAAAACATGTTATGGAATGGATAATTCAGAAAGTGTATAATCTAGAACATGCTTATAGATTATGAATCCCGAAAACATGATATGGAATGGATAATTCAGAAAGTGTATTATGTTTTGTAAAACTTGCTTTGAGAAGTTTTTTTTTTTTTCAGAAATTTTAATTTAAAATCTTTTTTTTTTTTTGAAAAACTTTGTTTGAAATATTTTAAGAATAAATAGTTTAAAAGTCACTTTTAAAATAAATTATGAAGAGTATAATGATCATTTTAAAGAGGAAAATAATATTTTGATAATTTTACCAATTATTTGACAACTTCTTTCAAGGATAATATATTTATTATAAAGATAATTTTTTATATTTATAAAAAAAAATGAAGGATAAAATAATTTTAAATATTATATACATTATGTGGGTGTAGGAAGTAGAAGCCTGCTTGGTTCTGTGACACTGGCCCACTGTCAGTTTCTTTTATTGGTTGTACAAATCAACCCATGTTTGGATGTATAAGTAGAGTAGAAAGAGGATGTGTTAATATAAAACTGAGACCAATAACACTACTAGTTTCATGGTTAAATCAATGGTTTCCCAACCCAATCCTGAATATGAAATCTCCACATAACATTTTTATATAAAACTTGAGGTCAATCACGCTTTCCCTAATTTTGTCCTTACACCACATAAACTTCAACCTTCATGCCTATTGATTTGTTGTATTAATTAAATCAACTGTTGCATTAAACACACCATCAACTGTTTTATTATCTTTTAACGATCTTCCTCCTTCAATCTTTTGGCATACACCGAGCAGACGGGTAACATCCAACTCTATTTAAACCCGTTTAGATAGCTAATCAAATAGGTCCAGTAAAAATGGTCAATTCAATTTAGATCACAATATTTCTATCTAACCCAATTTCTTTTGTGAACTTCTCTAACAGGCCCTTCTAGAGAAACCCGTTTTAACAACTTTAATAGTGACTTATATGTACTAGATTGAGTTAAATATTTAATTAGTTTTCAATTTTCAAGGGAACTCTAAATTTTTGGACTAAAATTTACTAATGATGGAATTTCAATTGAAGCAAAATTGAAGTTCTTTAGAATTTTCAAACACCCTATTCAAACAAATAGACAGTAATTACATTTATCCATATATTCTGAGTGATCGGAGACTGGAGCTTGTGCAACAAGCAGGAAGCAAGACAATGACATTTGTGAAACACAATTAGAAGATGGGAATAAGTGGAAGATAATTTCATACAATTGAGTCAGTGGAACAACAAAATCTTCACAACCTCATTTCAGAAAAATAAATATACAATGTAACACCAAAGTCAATCCCTTAGGACACATTAACCTATTCAGAGGAATCTATATGTACATAAAAACTGGCTGCCACAATAAGATAGCAAAGAATAAGCATTAGCCCTTTGAAGTAATTAGCAGTTCCTTCCTGCAAATGATCAAGACATTGTTAACATGTGGTCCCTAGTACCATACTTTTAATTTTCATTCTTTTGTAATCTTTGAATACAAACCTGTAACATGAAGGCTACAACTATAACAGTAAGAAATAGTGCTGCAGTTTCAAAAAGTTGAAAGTTTAGGTCCATAGGGTGCCCCATTATCCAGCCAATAACAACACAAAATGGTATCTGCATAATGAAAATGAAAATGTGAAGGAAATGAAATTTCACAGGCTAGATTTACGTTATCCATATAATATAATACTTACAACAAACATAGATATCTGTGTGGATGACCCTATTGCAACCCCTAAGGAAATGTCCTGCAAGGAATAAAACCAATGAATATGTGTGCACACCCATGTCTGTGAGTACTAGAAATGGAACTCACAAGTTTATCTTTCATGGCAAACATTATAGCACTGGCATGCTCAGCTGCATTCCCCACTAGCGGAAGCAATATGACACTAATAAATGCTACTGGAATTTCCCATGCATTAGATGCTCCCTGAAAACAGTTTATCAAATAATAACATACTAAAATTTCATTAGAAATACATTCCATGTATTTGGTAGAGGTATTCTAAGAGGGTAGATGAAGGAAGAATGACCACTATCTCAGTTTTTTTATAATTCAAAAATAATGATATCATAGAAAATGTGAATATTATCCACCTCTATAGCGCCAACCAAATATTCGGACAAGATTGATATCCAAGCAGTCAAAACGGAAAGCCATATTATTGATTCCCATTTAGAAATATCTGGTGATTCATCATCATTTGAGTTGTTTCCACTCTGACCCTCTTCCTGAATTTACACCATGATACCACAGCTTGGTGAGCTAAAATGTTATGTCAATCATTTACAGGAAATAAGATAAATATTGAATGTCCAACAGCAACAACCAAGCCTTGCTTTATGCTTATAACTAACATCAAATCATACCAGAAAAATGGTTTTGAGTTGCAAGAGTTAAAAAGAACATATATAGGCTATAACTTATACAATCAACAAACAATAACTCTGTTTACTTCTAAGGGAAAAACAAACTTGTTCATTTACTTAATCATCACTTGCATTTGTCCACTTTTTCAGGCTATAATTTTCAGGTAAGGCTATAATTAAAAAGGGAATCACACATTTGAATATATCAAATTTTACTTGTTTGAAATCTTGATTGATAATATCAAACTTGCGTTATCTTAGTCTACAATCTGAACATGACTTGCTGCATGCTCCTTGTTTAGATTAAAGGGCATCCATTCTTTACAATATCTAAACAATCCATGTGTACAGTTCCTATTCATGACAAAGTTATGATTACAATTACATATACTAAAGAGCAAGCAAATCAATGATATCACTTGCCATACCACATATCAACAAACAAAAGAACGACTGAGGAAACAAAAGGGAAACTTAGTAAGACTGCCAACCTCGTTCACAGAGACATAGAGACTTCTTTGACCTTTTAACTGAAAAAATAGATATGCAGCATAGGCCACAAGCATGACACAGCTGCTGAATCTTGAAAGCGACAACTCCGACTTCCCAACACGAACCTCAGTGTGTGTGTAGTGTAGAACAGCTGGAAAAAGTATGCCCATGACTGCCATCAACAACAATCCCGAATTCACAGAAGCATTTGCCTGCATGCTAAATTGAATCAGCTACAGATAATACATAATGAAACTAAGGGATGCAATAAGAAAAGACAGAAACTAACTTGTCTACCTTGTTAAACACTTGCTCCTTCTTGTGATTAACCATCCCACCGCATAAGAATGCACATCCAAGCACCAGTAACATATTGGACAAAATTGATCCCAGCAAAGAGAGCTGGACAACCCTTGTCATTCCACTTTTCAGTGCATATATTGAGATGATCAATTCTGTTGCATTTCCAAATGTAGCGTTTAAAAGACCCCCAACTGCAACATACAATATAATAGTATTAGTTATAAACCACCACAAGCACATGACTGATAACAAAAGCAGAAGAATGAACCACTTTGATAGATACTGAACGTAGATAACTGATTTGGCAATTGGATATCAAAACCATGTAAGGCTGAAGTTAGTAACTGAATCATTCTTCCAATGAAATAAAGCATATAAAAAAGTCAGTTAAAGTTTAAGAGATACTTGTATGAATAATTAACCGGTCAGACAAAGACACACACATATACACATTATATTACATTCCCTTTAACTTATTTCAGTGTCTGTTGTAGATTGATTTAGAAGAAGACAGATTTAGCAGACTGCTATACCAGTATCTCCACTGTAAAATGCCAGCTGCCTATATAAGACCAAGAAAAAGGTAACATCAGATACCATAAAATGTGAAAACCTTACGCAAAACCTTTAAGAGTACATGTAATATTACTCGGTAGCATAACCTAACCGCTCCGCCAGAGGCATGATACCCAACAAACTCAGAGCAAAGACCCAACCCTGTAGTTCACCTTCACAAATTAATATAAGATATTCAATCAAAAGTGAAGGGAAATTAAGAATTGTGTGAACTCCAACTCACAAGATGAGCAGTCAACTTCTGCACAAGAATTGCAAGAGGCCCAAAAGGCATAAGCAAGTTGAGTTTGTTAGAGAAAATCACAACTTGTATGCTCCTAAAAACAATACCCGCCAAAGTTTCGTGAGATTCTCCAGAATGTGATCCATGTACCTCCACCAGACTAGATTCTGACTGGTGATAATTTATTTCGGAGTCAAAAGGAATTTCATCATCGGACTTTAGCATTGCTCTTCCATTTGGAGTACCCATCTGTGGCACAAACAATACAAATCATCTACACTTCACTAGAATCATTGACCGAATGCTGTATCATAGCACTTTCTTCACAACAGTATTTTCCAACATTACATTTTCTTTACAACACAACTGCCAAGCTGATTGTTTACAAAAATGTTTGAAAGGAAACATTCACTAGCACAAAATGAAAAGAGGGAAATGCTACAATCAACCATCATTGCATTTGAATTCCCAAAAAAAGAGTATAATTCACACACTCTCAATAACCATTGTCATAATACAAGCTGTAAAACTAGCGCATAGAAAACTTCATAAATCAATAAATTCATGCTTCTCAGTATAACATAATAAAACATTCATAAACACCAACAAACTACAGAAACTCCCATTTGACACGCAAATTATGGTAACATGAACTAAAAATTAAAATAGAAACACTAACCCTTTACAAAAATCAAAAGGAATTCTACAAAGGGTTCACCAAAATGGGAGAAAGATCACACCTTGCAAGTCTCATACAAGTTATCTGAGAATCCGGATGCACTGCAGTGAAGAGATTGAATATTAGGGAAAAATTAAAAAATATACATATATATAAGTAGCTACGTTATTGAGCAAAAATACATCAAATACTAGCATTAAAAAACAAGACCCAACAGAGAAAAAACAAATCTTTGGAATAAATTTGAAGAATCCAATCCAAGTACTTACTCAGGAGTAGGTTTCCCTTCAACTCGAGTCTCCATTTGTGTGTAGATTCAAGTGGGTATTAACTATTAAGCAAACCAAACCGCCCCAGAACTATTATGTGAGTGAATATTTCGGTTTTCGTGTTTAAGAGTGAAAAAGTTTTTGGATTGGGTGAGTTTCAGTTTCAGTTTTGTTGTGGATTCGCTTTGGATGTTTCCTGCAGCAGTTTCTTTATGATTAATAATAATAATAATATTACTATTATTATTCATTATGTACTTTTCTTAACAGTTAGTTAAGAAACATTTCTCATTTTTGTGTTGATTTTTGTCATTAGTTGTCAAACAAAAACGCTTAGGACTCTGCATCGTCGTTGGTTTCATGTTGATTCCAAACCTTGATTTTCTTTGACTTTGTTCCACGGAAATGCCTGATTCCAGGACATATATAATGTTGGCGGTTGAAGAATGGAATGTATATTATTTTAGTATGAAGAATGGAATGTAATTATCTTTTTATTTGAGTTAAAGGGTATGTTTACACGGTTAATCAATAAGAAATTTTTTATGATACATTTTCTAAAATAATTAATAAAAAGTTAGTAAATTTATTATGGATATTAATTTGATAGAATTCTGTGGTTATGCTGCATGTGTCTGTTTTTAATATTATTTTCACATATACATTATTCAAAGTTTCTTTACTATTGTTTTAATTAGCTTCATTTTACTTACCATTATATATTTTTAAAATAATGAACTTCATTGCTTAAATATTTACTTGACATTAATTTGATTTTCTTAAAAAAACATAACATTATATTAAATTAAATAATTACTTTGAAAATTATGATATGAAGAAAACTTTAATTGACTAAATAAATTGTTTATCTGAAAAATAATTAAAGTTAAAGTTACAAGATTTTCATTCATAAATATGAACTTTTTTAAGATCAATTTTTTATTCATACATGAGTTAGTCTGAGTTTTAAATAAAACTATTTAATTTTTTGATAGTAATTCAATTGTTACAGAAAATTATAAATTATAGATTATTAGTAATTAAAGATATTGAAATGAAACATTATGCGGTGCAATTTGTTTGCTACTTTCCTTCACCATAATTTTATAATCTGAACAAAACTTTCAACTAATTAAGACGTGTTTTTTCTATGAAATTATCTATAAAAAAGTTATTCTATTTCATGTTTTTATCGAAAAAATTAGTCAACCCTACTCTTAATTAACTCATTTGTGTTTGGTAGGAGTTGATTTTGCAAGTTAATTATACTTCAATTTCTTTTTTCTCCTAGAAGTGCTAGTGTGGGCCTTTTGGGTTATCTTTCTGATGGGGAAGACCAAAGAGATGCTAGTTTGTTGTGAACAGATATAGAAAATGCAAGAATAAACATGACAGGTGTATGCAGTTAAGAGAGGAAATTATTACAACACAAATAGATGAATGATAAGTAACAACATTTATTTATCAGCCTCTAAGCTTCATCCATCTTCTAAGTTACAAATATTACAATCCAAATACAGGAAATCTTGTTCATTTCTTTTTGTGATTGATACTAGCAAAGCTGCAAATAAAGTATCAATGGATGTTTATGATCTTTTTGCATCCCAAGTGTTCTTCTATCAGAGTTTCATGTTTGCTTTATAGTATGTGATGGACCAGCATGAGTTTTTTGAATTAGAGTTTGAGTTTGATTACTAGAAAGAATCGTAAAACAAATACAAAAGTTAGTCTCACAAACATAAGAGAAAAAGTTAATTATAAAAAGATAATGTCTTTGTATTAGTTATGAACATGAACACCAACCTACATCCTTACTTTTTTCACAAATGAAAAGTGTCTTTTACATTACTTGAAGACACCTGTATCTTTTAAAATTGTCTAACAATTTTCCACAATTTGAATTATAATATTACTTTAACTTAGGAAGATGAATAATTTCCTCATGACAAACACTATTGACCCTATAGATACAAAATAGAGTGAAATAAAAAATAATAACATTGAATGATTAAAAGTGAGTAGAACTTGTATTTAAATAAAAATATTATCCTGAATATAAGAATCGTAAAAGTAACTATACATAAACTAAATCAGATAATTATAATTAAACACGGTTAATCATAATAAATCTTTTTTAAGATGACAAAAAATACTATTAATGATCAGTCTTAATGGTTAGTTTTGGTGAAAACATCTCCAAGTTGGTGGTATTTTTCAGACATGAATTTGTTTAAGAATTTTTTTTTAATTTTATTTATAATAAAATACAAGTCAATTAGTGCTCGGTGCTTTCATGTTTAATACTTTTACTGTGTTTATGTCCTTTCATATAGAGACAAAAGAGTGTCAATTCATAAGTTAATCAAGAGATGTCTTAACCAAAGTTATTTCACTTAAAATTAATGATTGTCTCTATATTCCACTTCAGTAGAAAACTTGGTAATCATATTTTTCTTTTTGGACTTTCAAGAGACTGAAGAATTGTTAAAAAATTGCAGAATTCAATAGTAGATTTATAGTAGATTTTCTGTTATTTGGACAAATCCCCAATCAACATAAGTATGCAATTCATACCAAAATTTGCTTAAAAAGATGTCTTGTCGAACAATAGGTAACTAAGCAAAATATTAACAATATTTATATGATCAGTATAAAGATTAGAGATAAATTGAGTAAGTTGATAGACAATGAAACATATATCATGTCTAGACATAATAATTATAAAAACTTCATGTAAATTTTTATATAATTCTCTAGTATGGTCCAGAATCAATCACTTAAGTACTGGATTTTACAAATATTTTAAATTTGAATTCATTGAAATAGTTGAACCTTTATATGTAAATATATCATAATCTTTGCCACATAAATATTTCTTCTTTACACCTAAATAATTATAATCTAAGAAAAAATTTAAGATATCCAAAATTTTTTAAAATCATATTGTTGGATAAATTTCTTAATAACGAGTCTAGCTTTGTGTTTAGTAAAAATATCATCACAATCAAACTTAAACTTAAAATTTCACTTACAACTTATAGGTATTTTTCTTGAAGGAAGATGAATAACATCTCAAATTTTATTAACATTCAGTGCAAATTATAACTTGTTGTCAGGGTGCAATTTTGATAGTCTTAAAATAAGTGAGGTCCAAAATTGAAAAAATGTGAATTCAATCAAAATACAAAATATATTCCTGAATTGATTATATTTGGAATTGGTGCAATCTAAAACATAATGTAAGTTACATATTCTAATAATGTACCTCATAAATTCTATAATAATTAATAATGTACGCTACATATTCTAATAATTAATAATGTACATTATAGATTGTAATAAGTAATAAAGTACATCACATTATGTATCCTAATAATGTACCTTATAGATCTTACAATCCAAAAATCATATCATAATACAATTTACACATTTTAGATTATGTAATCTGATACTCTAATTTACTATTCAGGATTGAATCCTACAAATTCAATCTTTTCAATATTTCAGATTCTACTAATCTGGTAGTCAACTATACAAAATAAAAACCTTCTTAGATTATACAATTCTCTTATCTCTTAAATTATTATACTGTTTAAAAGTATAAAAATTCTAAAATTGAAACAGGTACCTCAACCTCTTTGCAATCACTCCAGTAATCTCAATAATATCTAAAAACCACCTCCAACTACCACAAAACACCACTACAATCACCGCCATACAACCAACCACTTTAGACAAAGATCACATTATTTTCCAACCCTAATCTTCAACACATACAACCTTCAAAGACCATACTATACTCCACTCTACTCCTCTCATGAAGCTCTTTTCAATATTTTCACCAAGGTCATTTTGGACCTTTCATAAAGTATGGAAGTACAAATCCGAAGATTTCATTTGGTTGCCCACTCTTTCTTTTCTTTTACTTTTTTTTTTCTTTTAACAATGATGATAACAACTATAAAAATGTATTATTGTTATTGTGAACAAACGAAATTTATCAACAAATACTTAATTATTGAGATAACATACCCGGTCAAAGATATTTAGAAAAAATGAATTTGAAAATCACTGTAATATCCTGTTTTTTATTGATAAATACAAAAAATACATTAATATTTTAATAATTGTTAAAATTACCAGTGCTTTCAACTGTATCTTAAATTGTTTTTTAATAAAATGAGAGACTTAAAGATGATTGGTATATTTAAATTTACAAACACGAACTTAAATCAAACTAAGGTTATGTGCCAAATAAAATCTTAGTAAAGACGTTGATATTAGAAAAAACTGATTCCGAAAAAACATATTAGGACATGTTTTAAAATATAGAACTTAAAAAAATAATTTGCCACTAAATTGACAATTTCATTAAAAAAAAGTAAAGATTATAGTGATGACTTCAAAGAATTAAAACCATCTATTTAATGACCATTTCAATATAAAAAAATCAAAATAAATAATAACTTTTTTGTAATGAAATCTTATTTTACGTTAGTCCAAAATTGTAATTATCTTATTAAAAAATACACTATTTTAAATTATTTATCTAACACATTCAAATACGAGATACATTAGAAATGTGAGAAAATCGACAGAGAATGAATCATTATCATAAGAATAAATGACAAAAGTATTTGAATAATAAAAATTTAATTAATAATTATAATTAACAGAATTAAAATATTGAATAAAATTAGTGAACTTTTTAGATATAAATTTTGGTCAAGACATCAATTTATCGACATGATCCCGTAACCCTATTTACTGTTTTTTATATTTAATCCAGTTGAAAATTGACTCAGAAATAATTATGAAAATTAAAGTTCTACCTACAAGTTTTAACATGATTAAATTTTAAAGACTTTCTTACTAACAAAAAGAACCGATTAAAAACTATATTAGTTTCCTGAGAATTACTTTATAGACTCTATAGTTAACAGTATTTTAAATAAATATAATATTTTTCATATTTTACAATATCATGAACATGGTTTTGTTTTGGTTATTGCAAAAATGCCATGTGTAGCGGCTTTTCTTTGTCTTTTTAGGTCTCTAGAAATTGGAAATGGCCACATTAGTCTTCCTTCACGTTTGGTACAACAAATATTTTTCAGCTGTTGGCTTTTAATTATTATATTTTATAAGACGCAATCTTATAAAATATGTGGTGAGATACATTTATATATTATAAATTATTATCATTATTTTAATGTAAAATTTTTAATATACTATTTACAACAAATCATATATATTTTATATATAAAATTAAATATTTATGAATAAGTTGACAATAAATAATTAATAGACTGGTTAATAGTAAATTTTAAATTTAATTCAATATTTATGTCTATTATACTATAAATTCACTTGATATTCTTAATTATTATGAGCCTTTATTATTTATCTATTTTTATTATTTTTTATGTGTAAAAATAAATAAATTATATAATTGTTAATAACATATGATATAATAATATATAAGAAATAGTTGTAGAAATGGTGGGATGTGGTATGAAGAAGTGTTTTGATTCCATATTTACATCTCTAACCTTTTACATTTCATCTCAAGTCACATCACAATGTGACATTCCAATAACTGAAAACTAAAATATAAAGAAAATCATTATAATCATTCAAGGGCTTGTAGAAGGAAAACTTTCAATCCATCTTCCCTAACTTGAATTAAATCCTCAATAATCTCCTATTTTAATGTTTTTTTTAATTTTAAAATATAGTTGAAGGTAAAATAGAAATATTAAATATGTATAAAAACATCTTTTATATTATTATAATATTTTTATTTTTTAACTTCAACAAATAATTAAAATTAAAATATAAATATAAAATATGTAAACCAAAAAGAAAAAAATTATTTATATATTATTATAGATATTTTTAAAAAAATAAAATATAATTAAAAGTAAAATAAAAATATGAAATATATAAAAAAAAACAAATGTTTTCATTATTATTATAGAAAATAGTAAAAAAAATTAACGAAGCGTCTTATAATAATTATTTTTTATAAGTATAATTGTTTATTTTTCTTTAATCATGTTATTCTTTTTATCGCATAACACAAATATATAAGGATGAATTTCAAGTAAGTTAGAAAAAAAGTTATATTATTTAAGGTTAACGCACAAAATTAGTATATAATCTCAAAAAATCATTATAAAAAACTGTAACATTTCAAAAATAATATATATTAGTTTTTTTCTAGCTTATTGGAATCTGCTTAGTTATGTACTAGTACAACCCCAATAATTTCCAAACATCATAAAAAAAAAAGGTAAACGGATGAAAATAATAATTAATATATCATTTATATTAATAAAACATTATATGTTAATGTATTTTAACACATTATCAATAAACTCTTTTTATTATATTTAGATTACTTTTATATATTATAGATTTACAATCAACATATACACAAGTTAATAAAAAATAATAATAAATAAATTTCGTACCGAAAATTCGTATTTATCAAAAACTAAATGAAGTTAAATAAAACTATTGAAATAAATATTGAAATAAATGTGAGTTAAAGTTGCAAAGCCTACAAACTTTTCAACTTCTAAAGTGTTGCTTGTGTTTATTTTCAATGAATTAGTAAAAGCTTAACTTTGTACTGTATTAAAAAATATTATATTTTTAGTAAGTTAAACTCTTGATCTATTGATTATCTTATATTTATAAAAACTAAAAGTGTTCAAACTTAATTTAGTTAGAAATAAGTTGGAAAAGAATATTTATTTAAGTTAAAAATAACCTGAAAAATAATATTTGAATGAAGTTATACTAATATTAATGTGTTAAAAAATATTATATTTCTAGTGAGTTAAACTCTTGATCTATTATTATCTTGTATTTATAACTCTAAACTTAATTTAGTTAGAAATAGGTTGAGAAAGAATATTTTTTTAAGTCAAAAATATCATAAAAAATCATATTTAAATGAAGTTATACTAATATTAATTTGTTGAAAAAATATTTGTTTGATCAGAAGTGACTAAAGAAAATACTCATACTTAATTCACAACGTAAATTTACTTAATAAAAATTGACTAGTTAACAAAGAATTGAACATAATTTATATGATTAGATGAACTAGTATTAAAATAATTCTGAGTATCATTTAATTTTTTTAATCTTTTACATTACATATTATATATTTATGGATGGATGAAAAGTTAAAGTTAATTTTGCAGAATATTTTAAATTTTATCAATATATTCGTATTTATATCTTTTGATAATATTTATACAAAATTTATAAAATTTTTAAAAAAGTAATTCAATCCTCCTTTTTTTTATCTTATTTTGTATTTCGTATGAATTTTTTTTCAAACATTTCTACAAGCTGTAAATAAAAAAAGAAAAACTTAAACCTTTAGGTAAATATATTTTGAATATTTATTTTGTTTCCATTTTATTCTTAGATATTTATCTTTTAAGCATTTTCACGAACTACTCAACTTTTATATATATAGCAATGACTATAAATAGAGCCTCTACCATTTATAGCAATAACCTTAGTATAGATGGATGGAAGTTATTTAATTACATATTATAAGCAGCACTTGTCTTTATCTTTTTCCATTTTGTTACAATTTATTATTTCTGTTACGTATCCAAAAATAGTTACGAAACTTATTACGTTGCAGATATCTCATGACGTGATGAAATATTGCAAAACAGTGAATTACAGCAATAACTAAATGTGGATCATGTGAAATTAAGGTCTATTTCCAATAAAACATATTTTAAAACTGTATTTAAATATTTTAGTATCAATCATATTCATTATTATGACATTATAGAGTTATTTTAGGGCAGCATTGATTTGATATTTGTTTGTTAATGATGAGAAACTCGTCTTTTGGAGAGTAAAATTGGTTTTGAAATTGAATAATAATAAATGATATTTTTCAATGGAGATTTGTTGGCACGTCTAATGAAGTTTTGCTGGTGACAGAGATGTGTTGAATTCTATGACTAAAACCAATTATAAATAAATTCAATAATCAATTTTATTATTGACTCTTTTTGGAGCACCACATAAAAGAGAACGAAGATAATGTATTATCGTAATTTAAAATATTCCTGTTATGCATAACAAGCTTCTTATAAATAACTAACCATTAAGGAAGTGATTGAGATGATTGAAAAAGAAGTCAAAAGATATTTGAAACTTAGACTATCATGATGTCAAGAACAACCAAGAACAAAAGTGAAAAGAGCAAGAACTAGAAAACATTTTGTATACTTCTTTATGCATAACAAGGTATAAAGAAAGTAAAAGTGCATTATTGAGGTTGTTTGCAATAGTGAAGATGTATAATTTAGGTTACTTTAGAATTGACAATCCATAAGAATGAATTTGTGTATGATTAAGAAATTGATGGTATGCAAAGTGCGTGTGATTTAAGAAAAGAAAAGTAATGTGAGACCCTAAGAAATATAGAATTGAAGAGGGATAGAACCACTTTGAAAGATCATTATTCAACCAATCCAACTCCATTTCCCCGTTGCCTTCACTTTCTTGGCATTTTTCTCTCAAATCTTAAAGATCAACCTTTCCAACTATAAACTCTAACAACCATGGGTGTCTCTTTTAAACCAAATCTTTTAATTTAAAGCATATTAAAAACTTCATTTTTTTTTTCTAATCAAAACCTAAGACTACATTGAAAGTCTCCATCATTGAAACTTGTATAAGTTTTTTAATATTATTTTTATGATAGAGGACCATAATAGATTTATAACCAATATTCCTTTTGTTAGACCAATTTATTTTAAATAAAATGATAGTTTTCTTCGTAATTTCATTGTTAAAGTCAAATTTTGAAATAATAAAATTACATAAATTATTTATTACATTAACAATTATTTATTCTTGACTGTTGATCTGTCAATTATATAGTAGATATATAAGGATAGAAGAACAAAAGAAGATATTTTATCATAAAAATACTAAAAAAATACAATAAAGTAGAGTGGACCCGAGTGTTGACCCATCCCAACAATTTTGGGCCTTCTAGAAGCCGTATAAAACGCACAGTATCGAGGACACGTCAGCATTTGCAATTTTTTTAACATCCATCCCTCGTGGCGCTTCAAATGACCCTTTTACCCCTAACTCTATCTATCTCTTCTTTATTGACATCTATATAAACCCGCTTAACCCATTTTCAACGTCGCAAAAAAGAAAATCTCATAACTAAACGTTACATTTAATTTCCGATTATGACGATTTTGAATCTCGCAGACGGACATCTTCCGCTCCATTTCTCTTCATCAGCCGGCTCTCACCGCCGGAGCTCTGTCCGTGCCGTTGCGGCGGAAGCGGTCCAGGTGCGACTGCCGGCGCCGAGCCTCTACCAGGTGCTGCGAATCGAGCGCGACGCGTCGCCGATGGAGATCAAGTCAGCTTACCGGAGTCTCGCGAAGCTCTACCATCCCGACGCGGTGGTGCGACATTCGACCGATGACGGCGAAGCCGCTGACGGAGACTTTATTCAGATCCGAAGCGCGTACGAGACGCTATCCGATCCATCGGCAAGGGCGATGTACGATTTGACGCTGACGGCGGTGCACGGCGGAAGACACCGCCGGTTTCCGGTTCCTCTTAGCCGGAACCACTCGTCGACATTTTGCGCTACGCGGAGATGGGAAACGGACCAATGCTGGTAGACAGAGCTTCGGATGCTTAACTTCGTTTCGACGATTGACAGAAAAGTGTGGATTTGATCACAGGAAAGAGAGGAATCGCTCGCTGAATCGCGCGCTGCAAACGATGTGAGGAAAGAGTGATGAGAATCTGAAATTACTGACTTAGATGTATATATTAAACAAACAGAGAGAAAAAGTGAGAGAGGATGAGGCAGAGTTTGCTCCTTCTCTTTTTGTGAGAATGTAAATTTTTACTTTCTGATTTTTTGATTGTGAGTATAATTTTTAAGATTGTCTGTTGCGGCAATTTCAAAAGAGAATGAGATGAGAAAGACGAACGAAGATTTAGGAGAAAGTTAGAATGAGATTCTATTCGAATCCTGAAGGTAAATTTGCAAAATCTCATACTAACCGTTTGTGAATAAATTAATGGTCATGAAAAACTCATGAGAAGATAATATTGATTTCAACATCTTCACGTTAGGAATATGCACTTGCAATGTGAGTCACGATGATAATTAACCGTGATAATGTTATGCTAGTGTAGATAAATTTCGGTAGAACCTTCTAGAAAACCTAATTAAGGAAGAAATGTAAAACACTGATAGGTTTGGAAAATCTACTCTTGGATTCTCGTGACATATAAGGAAAAAGCTAGATATGAAATCGTTTTTATTTTCTTTCAATTAAATCTTATTTTAGAAGGTTTAACAATAAATAGATTTTCTATCCAGAGGAAAAATAATTAATTAAAAAGTAATGTTCTTTAATTATGAGAAATTATGTAATATATTTCATTTTAGACTCTTTTCTCTATAACTATTTTCCAAAACAAAAACCCTATTTTCTAAAATCATCATAAAGTCATTTTGTTTGTAAAATAGCTCAGAATTTGGTTGGAGGTATACATTTCATATGCAAAGTAATTACATAATATAAATTATCTATTACTATATTTTTTATATCTATAATCTATAACAAGGAAGGATATTTTCAGTTAACATGTTTCTATCCTTAATTATATTTTAAAATTATAAAAATAAATTAAAAGTATGATGTCTCTTTTTCACTAGTTTATATATAAGGAATGATATAATTTAATTACATGTTCACTAGTTATTACAATAGAAAATTAAAAAATAATTAATAACATTTTAATTTATTATGTTTATAATTAAATTTTAAATAATTCATTTATAATATTTAAAATTAAAAAACTAAAGTTTATTTATATATTATTAATAATATTTACAAATATATAAATATATTATATTTATAAATAAAATTATAAATACAGTTAACAATATATTATATTTAAATTTTTTAAAGAATAAAAAATAATAAATTTAAATTATATTCATAAATATACTATTACAAAAAAAATCACATATTTATAAATATTTAGAAATGATATTATATATGTTAATAAATAACATATAAGTTATATTTTTAAATATATTTTTACATTTAATTTCAGATTTATTTTAAAATGAATATTATTTAGCTAATACATCTATAAAAATAAAAATAATGATTATATTTTTGCTAAGTTTTTAATTAAATAAGTATTTTTTAATTGTTATATATTACTAAAGAAGTAAGTATTCAATATAAATAATAATTACACAATAAATTACCTTTTATATAATGAACTACTAAATTTTAAACGCTTTAGTAAATTTAATTATGTATAACAGATCTTTTGTTGGTTGAAAAAAACTTACATGGTTTAATATAAATGCTTAGTCAAAAAAGTAAGTTAAGCATAATATTAGTTTTGGAAGGTGGCTTTAGATTTGGAAAGAAAATGTAACTAAAGCATCAAGAATTTTTATATTCTTGTTGTATTTTATTGATGGAATAAGTTGTTGTTTGCGTTATAAATAGTTATAAGATAATACGTTTGAACTCTTTCTAAATCATGAATAGTCCAAGTTTGAGGTTAAGGTGTATATATATGTGTTTAAAGAGAAGTTGAAGTTAACGAGATGTAATTAAAGACTGAAACAAATGTATAAATGTGTGTTTGGAGATATGTGTGAAAAGAGCTAAGTAAGTTTAAAGAGAAATGTGGTGTAAAAATTATTTGACAAGAAGTAGTTGCATGATCAATTATGGACGGTAGATATGAATATAGAGTCAATTTTAAAAGAAAAATCTAAAGATAAATGAATTGTTGAAGTTTGCACAAATTCTAAATGTTTTCATCTTTCTGGAATAAGATGAAGAGGCACAATATGTTTAGAGGATTATTAGTGGATGGTAAATGGGTGGAAGATGAAGAAAGTGAAACATTACTTTTTAACTGAGGTTCTTATATGTCATAAACAACAAATTTATAAGGAAGACAATGGACAATGTTATGATTTTAAAGATGTTCGAGGAGGAAGAGGTGAATGATCTATATGAGAATGTTGGAGTGACAAAAGTCCTAGCCACACAACTACAATTTCAGATTTATTAAAGTGTTTTTTGTTGGAAGAACTTAAGGGGAATATAATGAGAATCATAAGAGATTTGAGACAAGGAAACTCTTTTGTTTCCTTTCTTTTCACAATCATAACATAAGCCTTGTGTGGACTCGTTAAACACAAACATGTGTTAGTTAAAAGGTATGTCCAATACATTGACACAAATTATCATTAAAATGAAATATAATACTATTGTTAGTTAAAACATAATAAATATTATATTATATTATAACTAAGTACACTTCACATAAAATATGTGTATGTATTTTTTTTTCATTTTTACATTCACCTCTTTTTTTATTTTCTTCATTAAAGTGACAAGAGTTATTGTCATGAAAAAACTTCTCAATAGTAAAGTCACATAATTTTTTGTACGTGCAAATAATTTAACCTTGATGTATTATTTATGAGAGAATAATATTATCCTAAATATCTTATCTTATCCCAATATTAGATCATTTGGATAACATCAATTTAAATTTTATTTTAATAGAGTTGAAGATGAGTTGGAAAAATAAATCCAACTTCTTTTTGGTTTTCATAATCCAATATTTGTGTGACTTTCTGGTAGGAATTATTAAAAGTGGAAGTTTGTTCAGTGGTTATTTTCCTTAATTGTTAGCATGTGAAAATGGTATTCAAACCATTAGGTCAACTGAAGACTTAATCTCTTTAGATATAGTCACCAAAGTGACTTGGTTAAATGACAAACACATAGAGACCTTACTAGTGACAATTACGCAAAATGAACATAACTATCTACTCTTTGCAACCTTTATTTTTGTTAAAGGTGAGACAACTTATGTTTGTTTTTTTTTTTTTTTCCTTTTAACTAAGAACACATATTACATTATAAGGTGAAATGTGTCTAATTGTGACTTATGTTTGTTTTCTTTTTTAAACTAAGAATACATATTATATTACAAGATGAAATGTGTCTAATTTGGATCACAATGAGCCTATCAAAAACACATACTCCTAATAATAGAACTATTTAATGTAAATATATTGTATTCCATATATTACAAAAAATTTTATGTCACTCTAAGAATGCAAACTTAAAAAATAATATAGTCAAAATGTGAATATGTGAATATGTATTCTACTTTATAACAAATATATAACACATGTCATAATTATAACATTAGTCATTTAATTTATTTTATCGTATAACATGTGAAATGGCTAGACTCATTCAATTATTACTATAACAATGTATGGGGTAAAAATATTTTGAAGCAACAAGTGATTAAAATCTGAAGAACAAGTGGACAATTGAATTAAATGATACATAACATGTGAAATAGCTAGACTCATTCAATTATTACTATAACAGTGAATGGGGTGAAAATATTTTAAAGTAACAAGTTGATTAAAATCTGAAGAACAAGTGGACAATTGAACTAAATGATACCGAGATGGCAATCAACCCAAACAAAGTGTACTAATTTATTTCTTCACTAATATAGTTCGTCATATTTATTTCAAAATTATAAGCAAAATAATAAAAATGCATAATCAATGATAAATCTCCATCTCATACTTGACTTTAAGATTTCTCATGAAAAAACCATAAATAAGAGAAAGGTATGACCAGTATAAAAATATATAATTAGACTAAAAGAAAAGTGACATAAGTATAAAAAGTTTGTAAAACTTTACTTTGTGATATTCACAAGTAATTAATTGTTACATGAAAATAGATTCACTAGTATTACAATAATTGATGTAAATTTAATTAAAAGTATATGAAGATCTATTCCAATAATTAAGACATAAAGATTATTGCACACACAATATGAGATATCACGATTTTTTTTTCTAATCCATGAAAAAGTTACAAGAGTTGCTCTAACTTTTACATAATACAAATAAAATGGATATTAAAAATCAAGATCAATCAAGATGTTACCCGTATCTACAATAGATAGATCACACTAAATATAAACGTTTAAGAATCCTTAAATATAAATACTATATATACATAGATATTATGTGTTAGATATTCAAGTGTGAGTCGAAGTCCCACATTGAATAGAAATGAGAAAGTTGAGCAACATATAAAAAAGAAGACCCGCAAACCTAATGCCTTAAGGTTTTGGGTTGAAGGTGGTGTCATTTCCTTAAATATTGGCTTAATTCTCATTCTTGTGAGGAGTCATGAGTAATGTGCTCGGGTTAAGAATTTACATTACTAGCATTTTTTTGATTTTTGACACTATTTACAATCTTATACAGACGTGTAATAAAAATTCAAATTATAAAAAAAACTTGCATAATAAAAAAAAAGTTTAAAAAACACTTATAATTAATTACTTTAGTGGGACTTAAATTAAAATTTATTAAAATCATAAATAAACGATAAAACATTTTGATATTTAATTTTCAATTAATATTTACAATATTATATGCATAGATATTATGAAATTATAAATGATAACAACATTAATATTAAAGTCAACAATTAAAGTGTAACAAAATAAACTGCCTATACAAACAAATCCAACAAGAAATCTACATTACTAGCATTTAGTAAATTTAATTTTTCAATTTTTGACACTATTTACAATCTTAAGCACACATAACAAAACTTGCACAGTAAAAAGAAGTTTGAAAAGACACATAATTAATTACTTTAATAAGACTTAAATTAAAATTTATTTCAAAAATTATAAATAATACAATCTATTAAATTAATCACCATAGTATTTTAATTTTCAATTAATATCATTTTATTACTATAAATTAAATTAAAAAATAAAAAAGAGGTATAAATTAAATTTCAACTTAATAATATACATATAAAATTTTAATGATTTTTCAATTAATTAAACTGTAAATAATTGTATAAAGAATTAATTATAAATATAGATTAATTTTATATAAATAATATTTATTTTTATTCTAAATATTATTTTAGAATTTTCTTCTCTAGTAATCAAATTCTACTTTGTTTTACTTTTATAAATAAACTTCAAAGGGTTTTATTTTGCAACTTTTTTGACTAATAGTTTATTTGAAAAATAAATCTCTATTTCTTTGTACGCTTTCTGCTTATTTTTTATACTAGCAAATACATTTTTTATATTTTTTTATTTTTATGTTTAGTTCTTTGTTTTCTGTCTTACTTTTTATGCAGATTTTTTTTCATCATAAAAAATGAAATAGTTATTTTGCATATTTTACAGTATTTTTAATAATTAAGTCTATACAAAATTTCCTAATATATTAAATATCAGTATGATTTTGTATACATATGAACGTAATTTACTGTCACAATGAACCTTATCCCAAATAAGATGAAAAGGTAGGGACACCTTATTGTAATAGGGAGGAGGATGCTACTTGGGTCACATTATCATTTAAAACCATTAGAAAAAAATTAAAATATAATTTAATTGAACATCTCTCGACAACTTTAATTGTTCATTTTGATTTTCATCCCAAACTGAGAACCAAATCCAGTTCAAGAAATTTGACTTTGTAAATTGTTAAAAATTTATTAATTTCATAACCTATCCAAAATAGTTTATATTTAATAGATAAAAAAAATCATTGTTTTAGTGTGAATTAATAAAACGTACAAACTCATTTCAAAAATTGATAAGCAAGTACTTTGAAATAACAATGACTAATGTTCATTTCTTAAGAAAATAATAGACATCCATCCAAATAAGATGTTAATGGTAAATTGGATAAACTTTATGCCATAAATCATGACCAGATTTGATCATATTTTAGAAGAGCCTGTGAAATTAGAATCTACCAATTTAGTTACTGCATAGTATTTTCTCCTATGACTACCTATATATGAACACCGACTACCAAAATTCGACCATTTGAATGAAACTCTCACTGAGCTTTGTACAAAATTCCAATCATATTAGAAGTTCACAAGGAAGGATTTGCACATTTCTGAAAATGAAATAAGAAAAAAGAAAAAAGAAAGAAAATCATTTACATGTCATGAGCATGGAATTGACGACATGCAATAACAGCCGGATACTAGAGAGATCAGTTCCAGTCATTGTAGGCAAGCTACGTTGGTGATTCAGTATCTGGTAGACTTGCTCAAAGATGGGCCGTGTGTGCATCGCAATCACTGGGTCCGATGGGTTTATGGCAGATGCCACGTCTGTTAACCATGCAATCTTTCGTCCTGTATCGTTGTTAATGTCACAGGCCAGTTGCTGCAGAAGTGAGAGCAGTACACCTTGACTTAAAGGAAGAGGAACCATTGACAAGAGTCCATGTAAATCAACCTGATTAGCAGAGATGGATTGATCCATTTAATAATTAGGTAATCGTTGTTTATTTGAATATGACGAGAAATATCTACACACACATCAGTATTAAGAAATTCAATTAACGCTCCAACTCAAGTTGAATCAGCAGATTTGGATGGCAAACAATTGTAACCTAATAAACAATTTGCCCCTCCTAAAACTATCAGAGCTATTAGTTAACTGCATCATAACACGAGATTTTACAGAAGCTGGACCTAATGTCTGTGCGATGGAGAGATATAACATCTTGGCCATACCTGAGAACATAACCATGATACGATGGATACATCACTTCTATGTAGGGCTCCAATGAAAGCCTCCTCGTATTTCCGTTCAGAAATCAACCTTGCTAGCTCCTGTGTGGGATCAAGGGGAACCTCAACCTGTTTCGCAATGCAAATTTGCAAGAGCAATTATTACCATGTAGAGACAATGTTAACCCTGCCTACAACTAAATCCCACAAATGGTTAGCAAAGTCACCCCACCTTTTCATGAAGTAAAGGACCATTGTTCAGCTGGACCGGCAAAGGATTTAATGAGCCTGAGCTTGTTCTTGTAGCTGCAAGTGCTACTAGCTTTCTCTGGCCCTCAAGCACTTCTCTACTCAAAGTTTGAGAAATTGATGATGCTGAATTAATGGAATCCTGAAAAGTGCATCAAGAGGAAAACTGCGATTGAGACACTAAGGAGCGACAAGCCAAGGAAGAGTAACACTGACATGTCCAAAAGCTTCTTTGTTAACCAATCATTTTTTTCGCAGCTGACAAGTATTTCACTTAAAATACAAATTAAGCAACTAATTAAAAAAGTCAATATCTACATGGCATATAAGCAAAGAAGAATCTGCAAGCTTCCCTCACTATGATCATGGTACCGATGACCCTAGCCCACTTAGCAAGTGGCAGTCATGCACGCAGATGCAAATTTGTTCTTTGCAGAAAGTACCCGCCTTTCCATTAAAACAAAAAAAAGTACAGACTTTCCATTAAAACAAAAGACCTACCTAAAAGCAATTGAAATGCAGAAGAGCTTACAAAAGTGAACTAGAACGAGTGCTTCTCATTCAAGATATCAATAACAAAATACTACAAAAGCTTGACCTCTTACAAGGTAAGCACTTGACCTTACAAGTGGGATCCAGATCCACTTGTTTTAGGGAGGATATAGTCCTAGGCTATCTTATAGCACTCTATCACTGTATCAGAGGTTTAGAGAGAAATTGGTGCATGTTTTGAAATAAAAATGGAAACAAATCCACTTGAAGGGTCAACGGTAGCCCCCCAAACCATGTTATGTAAGCAAAAGAATTTAAACAAAATGTTATTGACACAAATTAATTCATTATGCTTTTTTTTTTTTTTGTGCACACTAGCACTCAGTTCATTTTCCCCACAACTCATTTAATACTATCCATCTCTCTAGGAGGATAATATGTCTTGAGTAAGACATTTTGTCCAAATGAAAAGGTACAGGTTTCTATGGAAGACCCCCAAAAGAAACAAGCACTCCGAGTTACTCACCCTTAGCGTCATTGCCAAAGAAGTGGGTGTAGATTCAAGGCGTTGCTGCACAGCAGCTGAATGTTCAGCCATGCCTTTCTGAAATGTAGCATCCACTTGCTCAAACATGGCTTTACACGACATTTCAAATGCAGGAACCGCTGATGTTTCAAAACTGGATTTGAGTGCCTCCTACAGAAGAAATTAGTACACGGTAATGAACAAATGCTACCTTAGATGAAATTACAAATAAAAATGCCACTAACTCCAAGAATGAAGCAATACACTGAAGAGCGAAAGCCCAATGTAAGTGACGTACCTGAAGCACCTGTTTGCCAGTTGTCTGAAACTGAGCTTGGATTTGCCTAGCTACAGTAGCTTCCAGTTTTGAACTAACTGATTTATCAAGTTGGTTCACTGCCTTATCACCCACTCCTCTCTATGACATGAAATTCCAATTAGATCCCAGCAAGACAATGTATTAATTTCATTCTAATGTCTATGGGATAGAAGAACAATGTGCAAACCTGGAAGGATTCGACAATAGCAGAAGATATTATTTTCTCCACAGCAGGAGACATTGCACGTACTACTGCTTGCCCAACCGAGGCCATTTCCTTCTTTACTGTTTTCTCAAGTATTGCTGGTAGATCTTTATTCATAAAGTTACTAATTAGACCTGTAATTTGCTGGATACGGTCTCGTAACAACTTTTCATTTTTTGCATTCTCCTCTTGGATTCTAGCCCATAAAGCATCACTGTTGGCCTTGACAGCTTTTTCCATGTTTCTCCCTAGGGCAGCCTCAAGCCTTCTACCTTCTTTCGTCACTGGAACAGCAACCATCATTGTCATTTGCTTTTGCATCTCTTTTTGCATTGTCAGTAACTGCAAAATAAGAAGGATCATGAGTTATTAATCAAATTCCCAGATATGCCAAAAATACCATTCTTGCAATGGTACTTCAATACATTTGTTCATACTCATTCAATGAAATTAAAAAATAACTGCATACACAAACAAACAATATGTACATCCCTTGAGATATTAAAAGGAAATGAAAAACTGGGGATTTTTTTAATGGACATGTACTTACAGCGAAGCTAAAAACCCTAGCCTCTGAAGGACAAGCCGTTTTCAGCTTTTCGGAGAAGAAAAATTATTTACTATTTTAGAAAGAGTTTATTTAAAAAATGTTTTCAACAAAAATTCCCTTTAAACATGCTAATAAATTAAAATATAATGCATGGTTTGTTACGCATCATCTTTGACCAATCAAAAACTCTTGAGAAATCACCTGATTGATTGATTCTTGCATTGCCAGAATTTGAGCATTTTCAGCAGACGGAAGGCTAGAATTTCCATTTGGTTCATTGGATGAATCAATTGAATTACACACACTTGGAGATGACGAAGATAAGCCTGATGCTTGAGAATTTTTACCCTTCTGTCTTTTCCCTTTTGCATTAGGCACAGGAGATGGTGGCACTGCCACAGATGTAGATGAGTCAGAAACCTTTTCATGGGCATCTTTTGCCATATCTTGGAGTCCATCCTCGCCAGTATCAGGAGTTTGAGCTAGTGACACCGCTCCCGTTGAATCAATTTGTCCAGTTTCCTCTGTAAGATATGTGTCCCCAGGAGCTATCACACAGCCTTCTCGAGCCATCTCAATACCAAGATCTGAAGCCTGAGAGCAAAACATTTTTTCTTTACTATCAGAAACTGGATTTTGTTGTGAACCTTGCCGACCAAATTCATCAATTTGATTAGATCTTGTCTCACCCACCACCTTCACTTCCACTTCAGCATTACCCACATCCTGGGTCTTTGCTTCTCCCTCACTCATCCTATCAATTATATTATTATCGGAGGAGGAACCAGCCTTTGTGATCTCAGATGGTGTGATTAGATGGGTTGGCTGCTTAAACATGACAGAAGGATTAAGTACACTAGAAATGTGATCCTGTTTCGCTTTCTTCTCATCATTCTTTGAATCACTACTAAATGTCTCAGAGAGGTTCCTGTGAATGGTATCCATTTGTCTGTCCATCGAATAATCATTAACAGGATGTTCCCCAGCATGATCACTCAAAGTTGACTGTGGACTCCTGATATCAGAGAGTTTCCTAGATAACCTTGGGCTTAAAGGAAGGGGTGGAGATGGAATACAAACAATATCAGGATCACTACTAGAAGGAGCTAATGTAACAGGTTTAGCTTCAGTGTTTGAACTTGTAATAGGCGCCTCAACATGGCCAGAGCTTAAAGGGTATCTAGCCACGAGTCCACTTTCAGTACTACCTGCTTGTAACATCATTTTGGGAGCAGAAGAGTCTAAATTGTGGAATCCTTCAACAGTAACTGCATCGCCTGAAACACTGGAATCTGACTTCTCTAGTCCCACGTTATCCAATGGTGGAGGCAAGCATTGGGCTAAATCCAAAGCATACTGCTGAATAGCCTGTGTCTGGACACAGTAAACCTGAACAATATGTTCGCCATGAGGTAGTATATCACTTGTCCCAGTAAAACTCAGAATGGGCATGGTCACAGTAAACTCAGCTATATAATCCATGCGTGTTGATTCTGGATTAGGACCATATTCTAAATGTACAGCATATATAGCATTCCTCTGGGCATTTGCAAGTAAAAGAAGACCTGCATGAGACAATGCTGCAACTTGATTAAAGAATGCATCTCTAGATGGTTGAGCAGAACTCTTCAACTCCAACGTCTGAGTGCATTTCCATGATTCGGTGTCACTTGGGAGCAGCCAACCTTCTTCACTTGCTGATACCCAAAGCTTCACCTCCCGATTTTGTGGTCCCTGCAAGGGTGTTAATTATAATTTGTAAACAAGTAAAACAAATATTACTAGACTAGTCACATATGATAAATTAGTTCTATGGAGGACTATCAGGTTGAAACAACAAATAGTGGACACAGATCTCTCTGCTAATTTTTATAAGCTTTTTAAATGTAAATCAAATTAATTATTTCCAGATATTGCACAGCAAGAATTGAGGTAAAGGCCTGGTTAACTAAAGTTGATGAAAACACTTACTGCTGTGATAAGAACAATATGATCAGGCTGGTGAGGAGCAGTAAAAAATGTGGCAGAAAAAACTGGATGTCCATCATGTGGTCTCAAAACTTGAAGTGGTTGTGTCTTGCGATCTTCCCAGATCTTTATCTGAAACATTTGATGATAACAGACAATTACAGTTGAGACATATATAACAAATTAAACAAATAAAAATGCAGCACAACATAAGCATGCATGAGAATGTTCCTGATAGGAACTTGGTCATTATAGGGTGCCAAAGTCCCACAGAGTAGCATGGAATGTTCGGCAGAGTATTTAAATGTTTGGTTCTCCGTCCTTGACAGCTAAATTTTTAGAGTGGGTTCCACAAATGTTTGGGTACTTATCAGTTACACACAATTATAAAGAGAACAGTAGGTAGTTTTCTGTTGGCAGTTTTTTGGAGTTTCTAGATGATCCTACTATGTTACACAAGTACAATAAAAAATATATTAGATTTGAAGTGTTGGTGTAAAATAAATAAGCTAAAAAAAGTTATCAAACCACTTTTTACCTCAGTTTCATATGGACAAAATTAGATGCAGTTTTTTAGAAGTTTTAGGTGTCATTCCTCCAATCAAATTAGTTTCACTTTTGTATTCAATGCCAACTTAACTTTCCTGACTTTTATTGTGAGAATTACCAAGGTGGTAATCTAATTTTACTTAGAGATCATCACAAAAAACAGTTGAAGAATTGTATCTAAGTATTGTTCATTTCATATTTGTTCTCCATTCTTATCCTCACAACTTTTTCGCAACTGCATCTACTATATTGTTTTTAAGCAATACTTGCATGAGCACAGTGCCTGTAGGAACAACTAACAAAAAAATTAAGATAGAAAAACTTTGGCATACTTTCACTACAGACTAATGCTACTAAATAGCCACCACAGTGCTAGTACGATGGCGACAGCAATGGCAGAAAGACTGACCACTAAGGAAAACAAAAAAGAAGTTTTAAAAATGTTTTTAAAGAAAGCAAACTGCCTTGGTCATTCCACATGAATATAATCGTTGCTTTTTGAAGAGAACCATTGTACACACTCATATCATAACGGTTTAAATAGTTAAGTTCAGATTCTTAGACATACTCTCTTCCTTCCTCCTCTACATAAAAAAATTTGTATACTTCTAGTTTTTATAAATTTTTTGTGTTCCTAATTTATTGATTTTCATGTATGTCACTGTTTTTTCTTTTATTCATTAGATCTCGCATATTTCTAAGCATACTTCATGAGTATATATTATTTTTTATTCTAATCATAGCTGTCAAGCTTCCAACAGTCTGCAATGCCATCCACCATACTTTTAGGGCAGATTTTTGGCTTGCTACCATCCACCGCTAATAACAATGCTAAAGACTTTATTATTATCGTAATAGATCTTTAAACTTTTGACTGTTGTGTCAGCAGGCATTTTCATACAATAACTAATCGCTGTTCTTGAATGCACCCACATATTAGTGTGCTTGGTTTATAGTAAATACCAATGCAAGCTAAAAGAAAATCATATAGATTTTTAAGGAACATTAATACTACCGCATTGTTTATGCTGATCAGAAAAATACTATAAGAAAAATTGTCACATTTTAACCAATAAATTGAATGAAAACCAGAGAAACCAAAAAGTAACAGTTAATAATAACAAAAAAAAAAACACAAACCGTGCCATCCTGTGATGCAGATACCAATCGATTGGTCATCCATTGGCACATAGATAAATCAGTCACCTCTCCATCATGGGTGCCTACCAGCTGAACCCCATCAATGAGCTTGTCAACAGGACATCTAAGAGGAGGATCCTCTGCCACAAACGCTTCACCATTTCCAACTTTTGTGGTGTCAATTCTCAAAACATGTTTTCCCGTACCAACTATCAAAATCTCCTGTGTATTAAAAGGTTCAATTAAAATAACAAGGAAGAAAGGTAAACCGTTTTTTCAAGATTTTGCAATTGAGAACAATGAAACATGAAAATATGGGGCAATTACTTGTTTGTGACAGTGCCAGCAAATTTGAGGATGTTCAACTTTCTCCTCCCCCACTATTTGAATGGCAATAACAATATTGGCCGTAATTTGAAGCTTATCTTCATCATCTGGACCTTCAGAGATCTTCCACACAAAGACACGGCCATCTGTGCCAACACTGCAGAAAAAGCACGTTCCCATAGACAGATAAAAAAAACAAACCGCACCATATAAAGTTTTCAGGGAACAAAAACTACCTAGCCAAGAGATGAACATCTTCAGCAAAAAACGCCAAGTCTGTGACTCTCTGACAAGGGGGAAAAAGGATTAATCAAAGGATAAATTTACCAGCTTCAATAATTTTTCCATTAAAAACACAGGGTGGCAGTATAGCATGAAGTTGCAAAACAGCACATTATTTCGTAGGCAACAAGCCATAAAAGAAAGTTAATATGTATGAGTAACTCTACTGCAATAACAAAACAGAATCCTTCCTTTAACGTAGAATTATAGCAGCAGGCCAAAGTAAGTTCAACTAAGAAACAAGGAAAACTGGTGCGGAAAACCAATGTAAAAATGTTCCCACCCCTGTTGTTGTTATATGCTATTTTTTCGTCCTATGAACTTGAGGCTCAAGAAATCAATAAAATCAGTATAACATGTTTGGACAAGAATTATAATTAAAATTTCGTATTTCCCCCTTACACACCTGACTATGGACACAACTAACTCCAAATGTTAAAAATAAAACTTAAAAACAGTTAAAAACATAGACAACATCCGAATTAAAAGCTAAAATTTCTAAAAGCTCATGGTAGATCAACACCCTCATCTACATTTACCCACTAAAGCCAACCCTGGTGGAAAAAGCCCATGTTCTGGTTGTACCTTATTAAGCAGTAACATCATCATCCATTTCTTAAACTTACCTCTCTCTTTTTCTTTGATAACCTCTCTATTGTTTACCCAAATCATAGCCCTTTTTTTTGTCTTTCTCAAATTTAATTGATATATTTTCTTTCTGTCTACCTCTCCAAAATTATTTATACCCATAGGTATCTTCTCTAACAGGCAATTCTATCCAAAGGATGCTAAGACACTAAATGTGAACACCTCCCTCATTTGGAATTCGAACTAAGTTTCGCCACATTGCAAGAGACCAGCTCCTTCCACTGTAATTAACTCCCATTGGTTGCCAAATGACTTGCCTCTTAGTATAACTAGCGTTGCTACATAATGTTTTGTTTTGTTTCATTCATTATAAAACAAGCACAAGACAGGTCCCTAAGCCAATGCAACACAATACAAACAATTTAAGACACAAAACAAACCTGAGTGTGGCCTCTGAGGAGAGACCTGACAGCAGTGTGGATATTAAGCACCCTAATGTTCCCCTGTTTCAGCCCATAGCATATATAAGACTTATTCACCGCAATCTGCCTCCCCAGAACCGGGTTAGGATCCGACCCGTATTTCGTGATCGGAGCAACCTCAAGCTGCGGCTGGACCTCGCCAGGCAGCCGGACGTCGACGTCGTAGACGACGCGCTCCCCGGCGAGGTGCCTCCCCTTGGGGACCTTGCCGCTTGGGAGTCGCGTGAGGGCGGCAGCGGCAGCAGTGGCGGCGGCGAGGACGGTAGAAGGGGCGGAGGAGGTGGGAGGCGCGAAGTCGGGGGGCGGGGGGGAGGGGTTGCTAAGGAGAGCCATGAGGCGGGCGCCTGCGTTGGGGTTGGAGGGCGGAGGGATGGGCTGCGTCGGGAAGGAGAGGGAGCGGTGGTGGAGAGGGAGGTCGAAGGCCGGAAAGTGGAAGGGCGCGGCGGCGGAGAAGGGCGGAGGGTATGAGGATGAAGGGTTAGGGTTAGGGTTAGGGTTTGAGGAAGGGGGCGGAGGGTTGAAGAAGGAGTGCATGTCGAAGGGAGGAGGAGGAACGTGGGCGTTGGGGTTGGGATTTGGGTGGTGGTTGTTTGGGGAAGCCATCATCAGATTGAATTGAGCGCCAATTCACAATTCAATCTGATGAAAGAAGATGAGATTGGGGAATTCGTGAAGAAGAAGAAGATAGATCGAGATTGGGACTGAGACGAACTCAGAGAGAGAGAGATCTGAAAGATGAAGATTGGAAGTGCAAAATAGTGTGAGTGTGAGAGAGGGAGGGAAATGGAAAAAGGCACTTCAAGAATTTCTCTTCCTTTCTAAAACTAAATTTATGAGACATTTTATATGTGTAATGTATGGTGTATTTTTTTATTTTTTTTTACTATTTAATTCATCTTATTTTCATATTTCTAGATATAAATATAATTATGTTTCTTTCTTCACATATTTATATTCAACTTTGACACACCTTATCAACTAATCCTGACTTTTTTTTATTAAATGAAAAGTTTTTGTGATGTCACCTAACTAATAGTAAATTATTAGTTATTACTTATAAACTAGCTTATTATGTTTTGATAAAATTGTTAATTAGACTAATTTATAAATTTAAACTATAAATTTTAAATATTTTATACAGTATCTTGATATACTTATATTGATAAAATATATTTGATGATCACTTCAAATGTTAACTATTTTAAACTGATTTTTTAATATGTTTGCTTTTTTTAATATGTTTGCGAGGCTAATGAGTGTACAAATATGTTTGAAAAACTTTTTTTAAAATATTTAATCACCTATATACATTTTAAGAGTATTAACTCCTTCATAGTTAATATTTACACAACGTTTTATAGATTTTATTTTTAACATGTATTTTAAATAAAGTTTAATATCTTTTTCTATGTATCGTTTAATAATAAAAGAAAATTATATCATATTGATTATTTACATATTTTTTAAAAATATTTATGTATTGCTTAACACGATAAATTCAATTTGGATAAATTAGTTCATACAATCTTACTTTTTAAAAAATATACAAAAAGATTAATCATGACGTCAAAAATAAATGAAAGAAAAAACGTATTTAGTTTACATAAGACAACATGAATCTTTTCCTTTAAATTTTTTTAACTTTTTAGAGTGAATAATTTTGTTGCATATCGAATTGAAAAATAAACACAATTCAATTATAATATATTTCATATTTTTAGGTATTATTTTATGATGAATAACCACATAACAAATAATTGTGACAATCATTAAGCTATGGGTCAACTAATTTTAGATTGTGTATAAATAAAAAGATATTTATTATTATAAATATATTCTTATGATACCTTAATACTTTTAAGATATTGAGTAAAATTTGTTCTCCTTTTCTTAACCAAGTGTAATATGTGTGGATCAAGTGCATGTTTATCTATCCTTCTTAATATAAACTCATAGTATATTAATTTTAATAAAATATAATTGAACTTTCACACTATCTTGCATTTAATGTTCATTCAAGTTAATAAATATCCCAACTAAATTATCACATTCATCATTCCCTATGTTATATTTTTATAATGTATGACATCTAACATGTACCAATACAAAAGATAAAAGAACATTAAACTTTATTCCATAGGTTTTTTTATTAGATAGTTAAGAGGATTAAAAAAATTTAAATGACTCATTTTTTTCCATTTTTGTAAAATATGTGTAGGTCATCCCATAAGAACACATTTATATAAGACAAGTCAAACACATTAGCCTACAGAAGTCGGGTGTAAGTAAATCATCTTGATCCATTCTTAGCATACCAAATGTAAAATGTGTCAAAAGAGGATGAGTCAATTTGTATTGCTATCCCTAGGTGTAATTCATCGTATTTCTTCCTATTTGTGTGTCATTTTTAACATCACATGGACTCGCAAACAGACACCAAACATTTCAAATTATTCAAAGATAGTAAACAACCTTTTGTAGGTAATGTAAATTTCCACACTTGAGACATCACCTCCTTATTATTGTATTAATCATTATTTTTCACGTTGTAATGCAAAAATCTACACTTGTAATATCTTTTAAACTCTTCAAACTTTTTTCTTATAAAATACAAATAATAAGTCTGTCATGTGTCTCTTGTACTTTTTATCCATTAGATAAAACATATTTTCCTAATAACTTCTATTAGACTGTGTCCTTCAACAACCAAAATATTTGTGTGAATCTTTTATCAATTTATCCATTAATGCTTTTACATTGGTTAACCTTAGCACAATTATTAATTATGTGAGTTTAATTGAACTAAGATACAATGAAGTTAGTTGAACCTCAACACAATGTTTAGTATGGAGGTAGTTGAAATTTAGTTTTGTTAAGTTGCATTTAAATTTAATTAAAGGTGTAATTATATCCCATTCCAGGATATCCATTTTTATATTTATTAACACAGTAATTATAATCCTCACATTGTCTACATTTCAATAAATTAGTAATATCATTTTACCTATGATACTAAATTAACCACACTCAAATACAAAAAAAAAAGAAAAAATAACCGCCAAAATGTAAACAATTGAAATTTTATGAACCATACTAAAATGTGCATGTTAATAATATATTTAAATGTGATTATTGTCCTATACTACTAGTCACTACTCACTCTTATTTTTATATGAACCAAATGATAGAAGTAATTTAAATTGAAGATGCAATACATATTGATTAAAATATATAAAAAGGTAACCCTAAACGTTGTATCTAAATGAAAATATACAAAAAAATTATTTAATTCGAACATATAAATATAAACAAACTTAACAATTAAATATAAGATTTATACATATATCATTCAAACAATAAAAGTGTAAACCTATTTAAATTTTCAACATTACTAACTTAGATTATATAATAAGTTCAATAATTTTATATTGTTTAAGAGTCGAAATTGAAAATAATTTAAATACATATTTCTCTTTTTAATATTCCAAACCACTTTTACAAAATTTTAATAAAATTTCAAACTCTAGAATAAATAATAAGTAACCCCAGTAAAAGTTATAATATTTAACATTCAACATCCTTAAATATAATAAATGCAAAGTAACATAATTTCTTATAAGTAAACATCGTAAACATGTTAAAATACTTTAAAAGTTTAAACTTATAAACATGTAAATAAAATAATAAACCTTGTAACACAATAAACCTATAAACCCTAAATAACATAATATATGTAATTTTACATATAAATAAGTATAAATACTAACATAAAAAAGGAAAAATACAATTGGAGAAGATGTTGAGAAACAATGTAACAAATAAAAAACTTCCAAATCAGTTAAAAAATAATAATTTTCTAATCCATTATATGAATATCAAATATATTTTTCTATCACATGTTTTTCTTATGTTAAATTATGATTTTGGCATGTTAACTTATTGTTCGTATTCAATTCAGGCATTTAATTTTTCAAACATTACAAAAGTTTCTAAAACAAATTTATTTGATAATTTTGTTATATAACTAATTATTAAGAGTATTAAGTACTAGGTTACAAGTGTATTTTTATACCGTTATATGAGTATTATATAAACACACCTCTTTTCTATTTCTTTGTCTATTTAATCAATATGGTAGTATAATTTATGTTATTTTTTACATGATTTTCATTTCCTCTTTTGTTGCATCTTTACTCCATCATCCCAAGTTCTCCCTCCATCATTTATTGTTCCAATTTAAATAAAGCTCGATAAGAAATTTTTTTTCTTTAGAGTTAACAAGTTATTATTATCTTATGGTTATCAAATATTTTTATTTTCTTGAAGAAAATCAAATTTCACCCAAGATATTCAAGAATATAGTTAATATGTTCAACAAGATCAACTAATCATGATCTAACTTATTTTTTCCATGACCAATCAACTCTAACCAATATAGTTTGGCTCTAATATTTATCACAAATTTAAACTCGTTTGAAGACCTTCTACGCTTCATACACTAGAACAAGGATCAAGAGCTTAAAAATCCAATTAAAGATACCAAAAAATAATAAAACGATTATAAAATATGCATGAACATGAAGAAAACGATTGACTCTTTCATCAAAATTAAAAATATTATTAAGTTAATATATTATGTTTATTTTTACAATTATTTTAAAAAATAACTATAAAGATGTTATATTATGTTTAAAATAAGTTAAAAAGAAACTATCTTCCCTAAATTGATAAATTAGAATTATTGATAAATTGAAATTAATGTTAATGGTTGAGATTGTTATATAAAACTTTAGGTTACACATCATTATTAAAAATCTCTATACAAATTTTGAAATCATAAGAAATTATAAAAAACTTACTCTTTTACTTTCTTATTTTCAGTTGAAATTGAAAATGGTTATTATTAAGTTGTTACTCAATTTTGCACGTATCAAAATAAGTCTCGTAATAGCTTCTAAAAAATTCACATAAAATTAAATAAAAATTTATGATATTATATTATATAATTTGTTGCTTATCCTCTTTAATTTGTAAACGACTCCAAGTCCTAAATACTACCGAAAATACAAGTACATCTCCACATTTTTTTATTATACTCTCTTATATTTCTTTTTTATAAATATATAGTATTTTTTATTTTGCGTGATTTTATTTATTATGAACCATTAAATAATTACATATATTATTTGTTATATATTATATTGTAAGAACAAAATTAATTATATAAAAATAGAACATTTTAAACACTTAATTTAAATTATACATCGTGTGCCACCTTGTGACCTATCAAAACGCCACCACTCCTCGCCGCGCCACTACCTCCCATCACACCACCAACTCCTACGCGCCGCCACCTTCGACCTCGCCGTCACCTCCACAGCGACACCAACGCCCACCGCGCTGGGCGGCGTCTACAGCGCTTGATTAATTTCCGACATGCAACGGTCATCGCTCCGCCGCCGTCGCCTTCGAACATTCGGCAGTGAGGTACGCTTCGAAGCATAAACTAAACGCGAATACCTAAACGATTCAAAACGCGATTTTTATCTGTAACTGACGAGTAATTTTTTCTGCCTTATGACTGGTCGATTCAGCATTGACAATAATGGAATCGATAGTGAAAAAATTTCAGGCAAAGTTCAGAAAAGTTAGGCAAGAGATAAATCGATGGGAAGAACTTCAATCTTGCTTAATTTCACAGTTTAGGAACGCTTCTCATATTGTTGATAGGTTGCAGGTTATTTGAATTGCCTTATACTTTTACTGTATACTTCTTTTTTCTTTCTACACTATTTATTACTGATTTGACCTTCATATTGCCAATGTTGTAGTTGCTTCAAAATACCAACAATTATGGTGTTCTAAATTGTGTGAGTGGCATGAGAGACGCTCTCTTGGAGAAGCAGATTGAATCGCTCAGCAATATTTTGGTTTCCATGAGAAAGACTTTGTGAGTTTCTACTGATATTTAGTGATATGTAAAACTGATGGGTATTTTAATTTAATTTTTTGGCTAATGTATGCAATCATGTTTTTAGTTTGGAATTGTTCCCTATTTTTTTTTTTAATGGCATAAGTGGCAAACTGTTGGTTAAGAGTGTTTAGGATAAGTTTTACCTTAAACATTTATAAGAGGAAAACTTGGAAGGAAAAATGAAACAATTTCCCACAGGCCAACATTTTCTTATGCACATAAGTTAAAAAAAATTCTTTTAGCGTATGGAATATTTCATTTTATTTTCCTTTTTTTATTTTCTTTTTCCTAGAAGTGTATATGGAAAAAAAATATCCAAACCAAATAGGCCCTAAATTCTTCTAGCCACAATGCACAAACCACAAGCCACAATGCACAAACCACAGGTCCTCTTTGAGGAGTGTTTTAAAGACTAAATGTGGTTTTATGCTTCATGCAGAATGACCAAAATGTTTTACTCAATTACATTTGTGTGTTTAGTTAGGTCTTTTTCAACATTGAAATGCACCTGTATGGCAGCTTTTTAAATATTTTTGACTTTTGCCCAAACATTTCTTGAGAACAACTTTTGAAATGAGCTCAAGTTTCTTTTACTTGAAGCTTTTGATATGGATTGTGTAATATTTGGCTAGAATTTATTATTTTGTCCTTTTGTTTAGGGTTTTGCATATCTCTTTTGCATGGTGAAAATATGTAGAACTACTTTTACAAACTGGTGTCAGAGTTTTAGGTTTTTAGGTTAAGAACCCTTCCTTCGTAGCCGCACTTCAGCGTCGCCTCTGCACTCCAGTTCGCGTGCCGCCGCCTGTCACATCTTTCTAGTCACTGCTCCGAGCTCATTCTCAATCTCTCCTCCAACGCTCCGACCACCGTAGTATTGTGAGACTTCACATTTGTGATTCTTCGCATTTTGCCATTTGATTCGTTGTGTTGATTGTTGGTTCTTGGCTCCGTATTTGGATGAAAATGTTGTCTAAATTTGATATTGAGAGGTTTGATGAGAAGATGAGTTTTGCACTTTGGCAAGTGCTATGACTGCCATATTGTCCACCCTTGGCATCAAGGATGCCATTTATGGTAGAGAAGTCGATGCGGAAATGACGGATAAGAAGTGGAAGGAAATGGATGATAAGGCTCTTTCCACTATCCAATTGTGTTTAAGTGATGCAACACTTCAAGAGGTTCTCTCGGAAACGACAACTATGGGTTTGTGGAATAAGTTGGAGGAGACGTATATGAAGAACGTTTAAAAAATCGGTTGCAATTGAAACTACGCCTCTACACTCTTCATATGACCGAAGGTACATCTATTTCCGATCATATTGTAGATTTTACCTCAATCTTGAATGATTTGGGGAAGTTAGATGTCAAGGTAGAGGATGAGGATCAAGCTTTGTTGTTGTTGTGCTCTCTGCCTACATCGTATAAGTCGTTTAGGGACATGAGTCGTTTAGGGACATGATGGTTTATGGTAAAGAGAAACTTTCTCTTGAGGATGTGAAGGGTAACTTACAAGTTAAATTGCATTTGTATAATGAGATGACCAGTGTTGATAAAAGAAGTCAAGATGTTGGTTTAGTGGCTGAACGGGGAAGGTCTAGGGACAAAACCTTGATGGAAAGTAGAAGTTGGTCAAAGTCAAAACACAAGAATCTTACATGCAATTATTGTAAGAAGGGACACATAAAGACTAATTGTTTTATCTTGAAGAATAAACAAAAGGGGCATAGAGGTGTTGCTTTGGAAGGGGTCAATGTGGCCAAGGATGATCACACATATGACGTTCTTTGCGTGATTGATAATTGTGTCAACGATGAGAATGCTTGGATTATGACTCGGGTGCTTCTCAACACATGACTCCAAATAGGGATTGGTTTGAGACATATGAGCTTTCAAGTGAAAAGGTTCTTATGGGAAATAACCATTTGTGCAAGGTTGCCGGTGTGGGTTCAGTGAAAATTAATTCCATGATGGTAAGATACGAAGGTTGAATGATGTGAGACATATACCCGATTTGAGTAAGAACTTGATTTCTTTAGGGTCTATTGAAGAGAAGGGATGTAAGTTTCAAAGTGATAATGGAGTTCTTCGTGTTTCCAAAAGAGCTCTCACCAGCATGAGAGGAAAGAGAGTTCCACAGTTATAGGCTTGGCCTCCGTTGCGAGCTCGGATCCTACCTTAGATGTTGATGTTACGAAGTTGTGGCATATAAGCGAGCGGGGAATGACTATTTTGAGTAAGAGAGGTTTGTTGTGTGGTCAATGCACAAACAGCTTGGAGATTTGTGAGCATTGTGTATTTGACAAGCAAAAGAGATTGAGCTTTTCAACAGCCATTCACCGGACCAAGGAAACGTTGGATTATGTCCATTCGAATCTTTGGGAACCTTCTTGTGTGTCATCAAAAGGTAATAGTTCTCGCTATATACTTACTTTCATTGATGATTTTTCAAGAAAGGTTTGGGCTTATTTCTTAAAGGAGAAAAATGATGTCTTTAAAGTGTTCAAGGAATGAAAGACACTCTTAGAAAATCAAATTGGAAAGAAGATCAAAAGGATGATGACTGATAATAGTTTAGAATTTTGTAATCACTAATTTGATGAGTTTTGTAAAGCCGAAGGAATTGCTAGACACAAAACAGTGGTTAATACTCCACAACAAAATGGAGTTGCGGAAAGAATGAATCATACATTGCTTGAAAGGGCTCGTTGTATGTTTTCCAATGCGGGTCTTGGCAAGGAGTTTTAGGCGGAAGCGATTAGCACGGGATACTATCTGGTGAATCGATCTCCCAACACTTCCATAGAGTGCAAAACACCACCCAAAGAAGTATGGTTGGGTAAGCCGGTCGATTATTCAAACTTGAGAGTGTTTGGTTGTGCCGCTTATGTTCATGTAAATGAAGGAAAGTTGGAGGCAAAAGCAAAGAAGAGTGTTTTTGTTAGGTATCCCATGAATGTGAAGGGGTACAAGGTGTGGTGTCCCGCATCTTCTAAATTTCTCATTTCAAGATATGTTATTTTTGATGAGTCGACTATGTTAAAATCTAAGGATGTTGCTCTCAAGTCGACCATTATGGAGAATGAGGAGATTGACAAGAAGGTGGAGTTTGAGGTGTTGGTTCAACAAAGTGATGAAACAGAGGCTATACCACATGAAGATGCTCATCCGGAAGAACAAGAAGAAGTTGAAGAGCAACCATATTTGTTGGCAAGACACCGTGAAAGAAGAGAAATTAGAAAACCGGTGAGATATGCTGATTTTGCTTATTGTTTTGCAGCTGCCGAAGAGGTGGAATATAGTGAACCATCATCTTACAAAGAAGCTATTTCTTCCAAAAATGTAATGGATTGGGTTTTCGCTATTAATGAAGAGCTTCAATCGTTGGAAAGAAATCACACTTTGACTCTTGTGAAACCACCTAGTGGTAAGAAGATTGTAAGTTGCAAGTGGGTGTTCAAGAAAAAGATAGATGATTCAAGACCAGAAAATTTTCAGTATAAGGCAAGGGATATAGTCAAGTTCAAGGTGTGGACTTTAATGAAGTATTTTCTTCTATTGTCAAGCATACCTTCATTCGAGTTCTGCTCTCTTTAGTGGCAATCAACAATTTGGAGTTAGAGCAACTGAATGTGAAAACTGCTTTCTTGCATGGTGATTTAGAAGAGCAAATTTACATGAAGCAACCAGAGGGTTTTGAAGTTGTGGGAAAAGAGAATCATGTATGTTTGTTGAAGAAGTCACTCTATAGCCTCAAGCAATCACTTTGGCAACGGTACAAGAAATTTAACTCATTCATGGTTAGTATAAATTTCTCCCGCTCTAATTATGATAGTTGTATCTACTTCAAGGAGTTGAGTAGCAGGGAATTTATCTACTTATTGCTCTATGTTGATGATATGTTGATTGCCACTTCCAATATGGAAGAAATCGTAAGATTGAAAGAGCAACTTGGTTCGGCATTTGAGATGAAAGATTTGGGAGCCACCAAAAGAATCCTTGGCATGGAAATATTGAGGGACCGACCCAATTGAAAACTCTTTCTCTCACAAAAGGAGTTTGCGGGAAAGGTAATCTGTCGTTTTGGTATGAAGAAAGCTAAGATTGTTTTCACCCCTCTTGCAACACATTTCAAGCTTTCAACTACTTTAAGTCCTAAATCCGAACATGAGAAAAAGTATATGGAAAATGTTCCATACTCAAGTGCAATTGGGAGTCTTATGTACTTGATGGTGTGTACTAGACCCGACATAGCTCAAGCCGTTAGTGTGGTGAGTAGATACCTTGCTTGCCCTAGAAGAAGACATTGGGAAGCGATAAAATGGATTTTTCGATACTTGAAAGGTACCATTAATGCTCATTTGGAGTTTGGAGGAAATGAAATACTAACGAGTTATGTGGATTCGAATTTTGGTAGTGATTTAGATAAGAGGAGGTCTTTGACTGATTATGTTTTTATCTTTGGAGGGTGTGCAATTAGTTAGAAGTTAACACTTCAATCCACCGTTGCACTCTCTAGTACCAAAGCAGAGTACATGGCAATCACAAAGGTTATTAAGGAGGCTATTTGGCTCAAGGCATTTCTTGGTGAGGTTGCTTCTCTTGGTGATCCTATCATGGTATTTTGTGACAACCAAAATGCCGTTCACTTAACGAATGACCAGATGTTCTATGAGAGGACTAAGCACATTGATATACGGTATCACTTTGTGTGTGATATGATTTCAGAAGGTAATGTGCTTGTAAAGAAGATTAGTAGCGAAACGAATCCGGCCGATATGCTCACGAAGCCTCTTTCCATTGCAAAATTCAAGTTTTACTCAAAGACAATTTCAATCTGTTGTTAGGTTGCTTTTGAGTTTGTTCTAGTTAATTTCTATTTACTTTTTAGTTCATACAATTCGGATCAAGGTGGAGATTGTTATATTTGACCTGAATTTACTGCTTTGTCTTTTTGTCTAGGGTTTTGCATATTCCTTTTTGTATCTCCCTTTTGCAAGGTGAAAATACACCGAACCACTTTTACAGATTGATTATATCATTGTATCAAGTTTAGCTTGAGAATGCTGTGTAATGTATAGATACAAGTTACATATATCTTTTATATGGATGGACCATAGAGATTAGATCAGTGTATAATGGTTATTTTTTTTAAGATGTTGATGAAATGGTAATTGTCTTGGTTTTATTAGTTTTCACTTACTGTGGTTTTATCCTTCTTTAGTTCTTTAGGTGTACCTAATGAAAATAAGAAATTATGAAGTGTTTTTGGTTCAACTTTTATGATCAAGGTTATGAACATTGATGTAAGGGATGGTTTATTTTTTTTTGTGACTAATTGTTTTAAATTTAAATTTGAATTTTCAGGGAAGAATTTCATTGTATTGCCTTATCTCTTGACAAAATTCACCGAGACAGTAGACAACTAGTGAACGGCGGTTCTTCTCACCTAAACAGGAAACAACTGCAACAGCAAGTTGGCATGAAACCTAGTCTTATTTATTGCCTTGATAGCCTGATGTTTATACATGAGATATACAACTCTGAGTAAGGAACAACTTTTTCTTAATCTATATTATTGTGCTTCTTGACAAAACAGAAATGCAGTAACACAAACTTAATTTAATGCATCAAAGGGTATGATTTAATAAATTGAAAGATTGGCAGGAAGTGTAATGAACATGGCAGCATTTGAATTACATTATGAAGTTTGTTGTTTTTTTTTTCAACATTATTACTGAAACGTGGATTTGTAATATATACAGACCACGGTAAGACCTTAATGAAGAAGAAATAGAAATAGAAGGAAAAGAAAAAAAAAATAGAAAAAACTAAAGGCCCCAACCATCAAAGTTAGGTCTATTTCAGTAAGAACGATGCTGTCTAAATTGCCAAATGAAACATATTGTCTCATAGTGATCTATGAAGAATTCAATTGGAGTTTTCCATCCTGTTGGTAGCATAAATTGGTTGAAAGGATTGAAATGGTAAGAAAAGGGTAAGAAGGATTTTTAACTAAAAAGAAAAGGTGTGGAGCTACAAAGTGTGACTTTGTACTCTTTGGATAGTTGTTGACCTATGTTGCATGGGCGTGGACATTGAGTATGATTGATATATGTTGCTAGTTTTAAGGATTTTGGTTTGAGAAAAAGTGAGTTGGGTGTTGTTACTGGATCAACACCCACCTATAGATATGATGAAATTATAATACATAGGTACAAACTTTATTTTGTAAACCAATTTTATAAAAAGCTCAAAGTCCTGCTTCATTTCTACCCTCACCCAATATTTGTCGGGAACTTGCCATCTTACACCTTTATTCCATTTTGGAAGTTATTGCCCTCGCTGGGTTGATAGAAGGCAAACTCAAAGACTCCAAGCCCAAACATTAATGCTCCACAACACCGCTACCACCCCTACTCTCGAAATCCATCTGGTCCTTCACGTCTCTCTCCTCTGGTTTTTCAGGGGACTTAACCCCACCCCCATAGGCGACAGCCTTTGATCCTTCACCCTCCTTCTCAACCATTAAATGATATTCCTCCCTCAAACCTTTTTCCCATTTCAAATATCTCTCCACCAAAACTAGTTCACTTATCTCTAGCTTGTGAGCCCACATCCTCATAAAACCCCGTGACTCCACCTACATGTGCTTCCCAATTACACCAACTTACACCCTTTTGTTTCCAACCTTAGACCAAAATCCGTTTTCACCACACATCTCACATAACCCCATGTCCTTTCCCATCAATATTTTGACCAAAACAATTAATAACCCTTGAGTCCATCCCTCTCCACCGCCCAGCCCACGTGGTCCAACCAATCACACAACCCCGACTATATCGCACTGAGGACAAGGTGTCTTTTGTAGTGGATGGAATTGTTATGGAATCAACACCCACTGACCCGGTTAGGTCCAAACATGAAACCCAGGCACCAGGTTAGATGAAAGACTATCTCTAAGAAAGGTTTAACATAGCCTCCTAGTGTTTATTTACTTGTAATTTTTATTTTAATGTTGTTATTTTGCATGGATCATATGCTACTTAAGGCCCGAAGTTATAAACTATTTTTGGGATTCTTTGTGTGCTATCATGAGGAAAATGAAAAGACTTTACCCCGTATTCTAGTTGTTGGATTCCTGCGCCAAATATAGTTGTTTATTTAGTTTAGTATGACTGTAGCAAAATCCTAGTGGTTTGGGAGTGGCTTGTGATTTGTATTTTCTTATTTGTGTAATCTAAACCAAGAGGCTCTCAGTAGTTAGAGCTACGTTGTTCATCGATGGTAGATTCATTTAAAGATGAAATTTTTCTAATGATGAGTATAAAGGATTGCATGTCAAGGGTTGTCCCTCATCGCAATCTGGATATTTTACTAGCCTTACAGGGTTGGAGAATTGGAGATTTTATCTACAGGATAAAATTCTAAAATTGAGTTGCCAATACCCAATAAGGGTGTCATTCTCACGTTGAGTAACACATCATTAAATGCAATTACTCTGCTTCCTTCACTTATGTTTGTACTGCATCTACTATGGATACTGTATATGAACATATGGCTTATCTGTAACCAATTAAACTCAGTTTCATTGCTGGGCAAGAAGTTCTTGAAAACGAAAAAATGTAAGAGCTCTTCTGTCTTCCTTTCCTTTTTTTTAGTCAAGATTGTTAATCATCCATCTTTATTATTTGTTGGGTGAAACAACTTCTAAACTCTCAATGGTTATTGATGATGGAATGCAACTTTTTCCTTTTAAAAGCTTTGTGTAGAAGGTCTTTTCTCCTTTGTTTCTACTTCTGATAACACCATGTTGATCTAGTAAAAAAATATTTACTAGTTTTTTTTCTTTTGTAATAGATATTTATTAAAATCTTCAGTGATCTCCGCACTATCAGAAATGGCCTTAAAACCCAGGTATGAAAATACAAATGCTACTCTTTAGACATCCAAATGTCATAATTGTGTGTATGACTGTGTGTCCATCTCCACACATGCGCTTGTGTATATTTTGTTGCTTTGACCATATATGTGAGTGTCGGAAAGTAAATGAGATGTTGCTGTAAGCCTGTGACCTGTAGAAGCAGCCTCAAGAGCATGTAAAAGAATTTTGTTATCCCATTCAAATCAGGTAGTCTTTTTTCAGTCAAACTTTAAACAAAAGCAGTCTCAATGACTTAGTATACCCAGAAGTAAAACATTCACAAAGGCATCATCATTACTCCTCCTAGAAAAGGTGAGTCGTCGGTGAAATGAAGATGTTAAACCTCAACTTCCTTTAAACAAACTTTGATACCTCTAATGAGCTCTCTACTAAAGTTACAGAATTACAAAAGTAGAAACTATTCCCAATACCTAACTCCTTATTTTCTAATTTCCCTAAGCCATGATATACTTTTGTTGTTATTCATGGTCATAGAAAGTGTAGCAGGAAATACCTTCTACATTTAGCATCAAAATCTTTCTATCAAGTAAAGTAAAGGTAACGATGCAAACTAGTGATCTGTTTCTTCTCTTGCATCCAATTCTATATATATTGAGATAGCTACACTCGTCATGTACTTTATTCATGAAAAAACTTGCCTTCATTTTCCAATGCCTGTACTTATGCTGTCTAATGTTTTATTCTGTACTTTGCATTTACTGCATTACAGTGGATTTATTCTGTTTTATGCGTTACTTTGCATTTACTGAATTGCAGTGCTGGTGATCTTGGTGCACTTCAGCAACTCTTGGTTGATGAACCCAATATCCAAACTGAGGAAGGTATGCTAGAATTATCTGTGAGGTAATAGAAGTGATGTTTTGGTCATTAACATTAAAAATGTATATGCATGTCAACACCATTAATTTCATGTAATGCTTATGACAATCGTTAGGAATGCTTCATTTTGAATTAGACCTCCGTATGCTTCTGGGACCTCCTATATGATCTTTAGATCACTCTTGGAGCATTGTTAATTTTTTTTTTTATTTATTTTGAATTTCACATTTACTCTGTTATTAATTTATAGAATCTACTATTATACTGTTACTTAAGAAATCTGGATTGCTTTATTTAGACATTATAGGATGTCAAATTTGATTCAAATGTTTTAAATTAAATTGGAGTTTGTTAAATTTCTGAGACTTGGGGAACCATAACTTGGCCTGCAAGTATAATTGCTGTGTGGAACAAAGCTGTTGATTACATGAAAGCTTTAGAAGAACTTGTCTCTTTAAACAAAGCTGTTTATCTTTTCTCTACCCCAGCCCCTCCCCACACCCCCCTCCCTTTACCACATGAGAGGACAACAATGGGTTTGGTTTGAAATAGTTTATACTAGTATACTACTGATATTTTACATTGTTTTGTTTAAAGAATCTATAAACTAAAACTCTACAAGTCTGTGCTACCCCTTATTTTTAGGAAACTAAAGAGATGGACATTTTATTAATTTGTTCAGATGAACTAGTTTCTGGGGTGTTTATACCACATTCTTTTGGGGTTGAGGAAAGGGGAAGCAAGAAAATATATAGTTACTCTAGTACAACAAAACAAATTTAACTTTTGAGATACGTTTTCTTTGGTGTTCTCTAATAATAGGACAAGATAACTAAGGTGTATGTAAGAAGAATATGGGTATTCCTTATCTGAAAATCTGAAAGTAGTCGCTTGAGATACTGATATGTATTTGGGAGAGAGACTGGATTGTCAAATTACCTAGAGTTGGTTTCTTGTTATTTTTTTAAGTATTTCCTGCGTTCATTTTAGAAACAGAAGACCTGATATCACCTTGAAGCAGGCCTGAGTTTTTCTTAATAGTATAGTACTTGGTAGTTGAGTTGTGCACTCTTTATTCATTTTATTCTCGGCTAACTATCATTTATTCTGTATGTGGCAAACATATGATTGGATGATAGTATGAAAAAGTTTTTACACTAATCATTGCCGAGTGAAACACATACTAATGTCATTTCTTGCTGTTTGACTTTTGGCCGCAGTTCAATTTGTATTTGATATGATATTTGCCGAAGAACTGAGTTGATGATCCTCTCTAGTATGGACGTTGACTAGGAACAGGGTTATGCCTGAGCTTTTTATATTTTATCTTTATTTAATTTTTTTTGACAATATACTGTCATATTTGGACTTCCAATTTGCTTTGAATTGATTAGGATTTTAAATTTTATAAACTAATATAACATTAGGATTTGGGTTAAATATTGTTTCCAAATACAAGGAAGCAAAAGGAGACAGTCTTTTTGGGATCAAAAGAAATTATTTGTATATCTAGATTGACTAATGCTTGAAATTGTTATATTTGATTAGGGTTTCTTTAAGATTATCTTTAGATGTATATGTTATTCAAACATTGACATTTAGAATAACATTATTGGTTTTGCATTGCGATTTATGGGTTATTACCCCTTCTCTTTGTGTGCTTCTTTTTAGATTGGTTTCGAGTACTATATAAGTAAATTGTTTGTATATGTAGACTGCTATGTGGTAAAACATGCTTTTTCACCTAAAATAACTAAATTTAAATTCAAGTTTCTCTAAGTTCTTGTTGTTGTCTATTTTTGGTTATTCTAAGTTTGAAATGCTCAATTGTTAGTCAGTAAAACATCATTTAAATTTTAGAGGATAAAAACATGATTGTCCTTGTTTATTATGGTAGAATTACATTATGCATGAAGTTTTGTATCTACTATCCGTGGAACAAAACAACTTTTCATTCAATGAAGCAAAATAAGCTAAAAGTATATAAGAGTTTAAAAGTCCTTCTAAAACGTTCTTCTCCAGCGAGTGGTTTTGTTGTATCTGAATCAGATGGGAAATTAAGGGATAACTTCAGCAGTCTAATTCATCTACACTACTAGTGATTATTTTAGTATCTCATCTTAATCATTAGTATGATGTGATGATAAAACAAATTCTTATCGGATACCTGGGAAAATATACATTACAAAAAAGTAGACTTCAGATCAGAATTTATCACGATGAAAGATGGTAAAACTAACTATGTAATACTATAAAAACTTGATTTTGTTTTGGTTACCATAATAAGAGGTAGTTAGCTACTGATATAAGAAAACCTTTTTACGGAGAGATAAAGCATTAATCACTTGAAATTATTGAGTATAAACCGTAAAGGTTTCTTGTGTAACAAAAACATGAGGAAATAACATTTTAGAAATTTATTTATCTCAAATAATTTTAAATTTAATATTTTTGTAAATAAATGTTATGATTTTTTTTCCTCGATTGAGCCTATATCTTTAAATCTTTTGCAGATAAATATTCTGAAATTTAAATTATTTCTAATTGATTATCTGACTTCGTTCTTTTACAAACAACTTCTGTTGAGATGAGATTAAGTTAGCAGGGAAAAATAAATTTCAATCATTTATTCATCATGATCTTGGTAATTTATTAGCTGTATTTTTATTACCACTTTTTTTTCAAATTTTAAAGCAATAAATTTTAAAAATCAAATGAATATATAGGTAATATATTTTCCAACTAAAGTTTGTATATCTTTTTCTAATTGACAAGAATAATAAAGCAAACAAATTGGAATGCTACGTATAATTGAAATGTATATGTACACCTTTTACAATTGATTTTAATTTAAATTTACAACCACATTTACAGTCACCTTCTTCACTCGTAAAATTACACTCTTTTAGTTTTCAAATAAATATTTATCTCCCTTATTTCTCTAACTAAATGAATCCAACAACCTTATTTTGTTTGATCAAGTAACATATACATCTTGCTAAGATAACTAAAATCACTCTCTTAATAAAAAGTATTCATAAGACTTTATTCATAAATTCTCAAGAAAACTAAAATCATTATAAACTGCAAAGAGAAAGTTATGTTATACATTTCCGTAGGTAAATATTATTAAGACTTAATTACATTTTGAATCTCTAAGTTTTGTAATTGTATAATTTTTGTGTCTTCTATATTAATTGTGTAGTTGAATATCTCCACTTTCATCTTATTTACAAGTTCTTTGATTACTCTTATCCTAGAAATGTAACACATTTTATTTAAATGACAATAAAAAATAACATGATAATTGACATAATGGTGACATGATGGTGGGCTTGATGATCACATAATAATTAACGAAACAACAATGTCACGGTCGATATGCACTAATAGGACTTAGTCAATTTTATTAACAACATCAAATAAGTCACTAAAGTATTGTGAAGATATTTATTGATCATTTTACCTTTTTTTCACATTTATTTTATTTTATTTTCACTCTTCTCCTTTTCATCACACCATCCAAGTTATTAACGATAATTTTATATAAATCATTTTATGATCTACCCTTTTTCAACAACTTTTGAATAATGGAATTTACTAAAACTCCACGATTGAGTTAGGAGAAGGTGTGAACAAATAAAGAAATATAGTAGCTTGAATAAAGTATATGTTGGATTCTTTTCTTCATTTGTTTTAATTTCACTGTTAAATGGGTATGCATGTGACAATTTCATCGCAACAAAATTTTGTTTTATGTGATCATCTAGTTGAATTTGTTTACAAATATTTCTACTTAAATATGCTCATGTTATATGAGACATTGCGTGAAAAAAAAATGAATATTATTTTTATAATAGTCTGCCCTCTTGCTCTCTACCTATATCTTATCAAAACTATTATTCAGTAAGAATCATACTAAATATAATAATTATAACAATGAATCCTGATTATTGTTTGGTTAGTTGTCGTTGGATCCTGTTTTTTTTCTTCTAAAATGATGTTAGTTAACACAAATTTGGAAATATATTATACATCGTGGAGTTTATTTAAAAACTAATATTAGTTAAATTTTTAAATATAAATGATTTTTCTTGACACGATTCCTAAAATAACGATTGCACAGAAGTAATTTCTACACGCACATATAGTAGGGATAATCTCATTCAAAATAAAATGAAATACTAAATAAAAAATTAAAATTTTGTTTGGTTTCACTGTAAAATTATCAGTATTTTGTGTGTATAACGAAAGGAGGTCACAATACATGATTTCGCATTTTATTCAAAATTCCTCACTATTATACCATATTTAGTGAGCTTAAGTTACCAGTATTATGTGATATACAAAATAAGGGTTTTGTTTTCTTAACTAAAACATATGATAAATAAATATTTTTGAGAATACAAATTATATTTTTAGTTATGATAAAAAAATATTTTAATTCTTAACAATTTATTCTAAAGAGTATTTAATTCAATTAAGAAATAAAAATGAAAACAATAGATTGAAATAAATAACATATTAATTACAGGTTCTAAAATATATCATGTTAAACAATTACAAAAAAAATTTACCAACAAGGATTAATTTCTTAAAATGTTTTTATTTAATATAATCATTCGAAAATTTCCAACATGAATGACACTGAACTTCATCCTCAACAGAATTATATCTATATCTATATCTATATATTTGTTGCAAATATTTAACCATTTCTTAGTTGAGAAGTCACCAGTAAATGAACCAAACCTCCTCAACAAGTCACAGAGTTTAAAAGCAGCGTAGTATAGTCTTCCAACAGTCTTGTTTTCTGTACCTAATCTGCCATCCAAACCTCTTTCTCTCGTACCCAACAAAAACAAAATCCTCTGTTGAATTGAATTGAAGATGAAGATCACTGTCATGACTGCTGATGAGCAAATTCTCACATTGGATGTGGATCCCCACGAATCTGTACTTATCAAAGATTCTTCTTTTTCTTTACTTTTCCTCTTTCTCTTTTCACATCACTGTTTTTTCATTCCCTTTTCCCTTTGGGTAGGTGGAGAACGTCAAAGCATTGCTCGAGGTTGAGGTGAGTTCTTTTGTTCTTCTTCACTACCCATCACTTTTTTACCTTGAAAGTTTATTTTTTTGTTTGAAAAATGTTAACTTTGTTTCAATTTTCTTTCTTGGAATGTTGGTGAGGGTATTTGGGGAACACCGTTTTTCGTTGGAATTATGGGTTGCATGTTTTTCATTATTTGTTAACCCAGAAAAAAAATCAATGTGATAGTTTGTTTGATGATGTTGGTGGTCTATTCATGCGTTTTTTGTTAAATTGGTGATGTTTTGATCTTGTTTGACTTTAATTTGTGTGGGCTTTTGTTGTTTTTGGGTTTGTTGTTTCTGTGATTGGATTTCTTATCGTCTTTGGTTGATGCTAAACTTGTGCATATGAGAAGACTAGTGTGCCTCTTCAACAACAGCAGCTTCTGTTCAATGGGAAGGAGGTGAGGAATTCTGAGAAGTTGAGTGCCCTCGGTGTTAAGGATGATGATTTGCTGATGATGGTGTCTGGTGCTGGGGCCGCCTCTGCCGCTTCTAGGTATGACCTTTCATTTTTGTTAAATTGCGCTGTTATGAGATAATCTGGGGACTATTACATGATAGAAATTTAGAATTTGAAGAACTGGGAAATTCTATGTGACTTGACTATGATTGTGTACTTATGTTGGTTTGATAATTTGATATTTCACTAGTGATATAATTTGTGGTGTCTGACGATTTTTGTTCAGTGATAGGACAAAATTTGGGTTGTAGTCAGCTTACTCCATGCTCCATCCATTTTGAGTAGAGTCTAATCATGTCTCTGTCCCAACATTTTATTCACTGATGTGTTGTGCAAAAAGTAAACTAAATAGAGTGCCATTTGTAGAAGTAAGGTTTTATGGATAAACATAAGTAAGAAAATCAAGTGATAATATTGCAAATAAGGTAGTTGAAGTGTGAAAGATCATTGGTGGGTATACCACTTGAAAGGCGACTTACTAGTCTTTGAGATCAGACACTATTTCTACAATTTGGTATATTTCTCTCATTTGCTCACTATTCTTGTGGTATGGATAATTAATGTGAAAATAGTAAAAAAAATGATGAGATAACCCGTTCCATGCTATAGAATTGTGGGGTTATCAACTTGTGATGCATGTCTCTTGACTTCTAATGTTATATATTCTATGTGAACTTTTGTTTCATTGAAATGTAATGTATCACTATCTTAATATACTTATTGTATTAAATTTAAATTATTTCAGTGGGTCTACCAATGATTTGAGTTTGAATACTGATGGTTCGGCCGTCAACCCTAGTGCTTTCCAGCAGCACATAAGACGAGATTCTAATTTGACGGGTCAGCTCTTTCAGGTAAGTTATGTTTGTTGTATTGCTTAGTAATCACATATCAAGATCTGGTCCATGTACTTGATATGCTATTCCTATACTTACTAAAATAAAATTTTGAACTTTCCTGTCAATTAGCAGTTTATATGTAAATTAGTTTAACTATTTCATATTTTGGTTTTTTCAATAACTTTTTTTATGTATATTTTGGTTCTTTTCTTTTGTGATTGGCTATATTATAACCTTCTTTATAATGGAAAATACAGAGTGATCCAGAGTTGGCACAAGCTATTTTAGGGAATGATCTGAATAGATTGCAAGAAGTTTTGCGATTGCGCCATCACCAAAGAGATGAATTAAAGCGTCAAAAAGAAGAAGAACTTGTAAGTAGGCTGTATGATGATTATTGTTTCTTTACGTGTCAAGGGTTTAAGTTCAATTGTACCATGACAGGGCGCTTTGCTTCTAATCCTTTGGAGTTGTTCAATTTTATTCCTTGTGCTTTGCCATCTCTCTGTTAGAATACTTTGCTCCGAAGTTTATTTGACTTCTTTTTGGCAGGCTCTTCTTTATGCTGATCCTTTTGATGTTGAAGCACAAAAGAAGATTGAAGCTGCTATCCGGCAGGTCAGTGTTTTTTCTAATTAGAGATAAAACAACTAAAGTCTCTCGTAGATTGGCTTTTGACATATGCATTCACTATATCAATAGGACATCAATTTCCAATTGTGTTTGGAATTTTCCAGGCACTACCATGTACTGGATGTGTTAATTTGGTTACGCATTTTGGTTTAGCTTAAATTTGGAAAAATAATCGGTTCTTTTCCAGAAGCTCACTTAGGAAGTTGCAAAGTGAAACTATTATTTCCTCAAAATAAACCAATTCAAGTATACACTAACAATATGCTTCACTGGTTGGTTTAACAACGCAACTTTGAAGGAAATAACTAATGAAGCTGCGACTCATACCTGCCATTGCTTATTAATGGAAGTGAAAATTTCATATGGCATTGAGAAAGAAAAAAATGTGAAGAAGACCAATTTCCCCACCTCTACATCCCTTTTCACTTTTATGTTTCTCCATTTTTTTTCCTTCTTGCTTCTTCTGCTTCCTGCCTTCTTTTCAATTCCTTCTTCACCTTGTTTCTCTACAACTCCACCTACACCCCTCCTCCTACCACCACATTTCTTGCAACTTGCATTTCTTTCTACATCGGGGTTTGCTTCAATTGCTTCACCACCATCTCTCAACAGTACCAATGACATCTAGCTCTCTTCTTTGAAAACTTGTTTCCAGAATCCTTCACACTGCTCTCGTTTTGTTTCTAATGCTATATAATCTTCAATATTTATATACACGAGAATGTTGACTTTAATGTCAGAGGTTGTTTTAATACTACATACAATCATAACTATGTAGAATAATACTCTATCTAAATCTACATCAAATTAATTGTCAAGATGCAAGGAGAAACTGGTGGGCAGTTTTGGCCACTACACTAAACCACTATGCTATAACAGGCAGGGCTGCTGCCCTCTGCTATAGTGCGGAATATAAATCCCTGGTCGCAACATAGTCATGGTGAATTGAAGAACTTTAAAACTATTCAAATGAATCGATTATGGTATTGTGTATTTGTCAATCAATTAGCATTCAAGTTCATTGATTTTAGTTTTATTATATTAATATTGTAGCACTTTAAACAAATTGCTATAGGGGTAAACATATCTTGATGTATAATTTCTTTGTCTCATGAATCCTTAATTAGCCAGTTTGTTTATGATAAGTTCTTGGCTAAGACTGACTTTACCTTGTCAAATTAAATTTGTGCTTGTTTATGCTATGTGCAGTTGACAAATATTTAGTCATTCTCAGTTTCTATCAGATTACCATGTTATGTGCAATCTATTACTTGTCTGCAAATGCATTGTTTGTAATCATTGATCTTGTCTTAGGCTCCTCTCTTCCTGGTTAACAATATCATGTTTGGTCTGTCTAATTTTGCAGAAAGGGATTGATGAAAACTGGGCAGCTGCATTAGAACATAATCCTGAAGCTTTTGCTAGAGTGGTATGTATGATTATTTGGCAGTTGTATTTTCAATGCTAGAAGCTTTTTTTTTTTTGTTTATTGTAATTTCATAATAATGTTCGAGTTTTTATGGAATATTTCAGGTCATGTTGTATGTTGATATGGAGGTTAATGGTGTTCCATTGAAGGTGAGTGATTTGTCACAATTAGTAAATTCTTTTTTTAAACTTTTATTCAAACTACACGGAGTATAATATACTTTCCTTTAGGTCGTTGATCTCAATTTTTAATGTTTATATGAAATGGAACATGCAATAATTAGATTCTCACTTCGTTTCAGGCATTTGTTGATAGTGGAGCTCAGTCTACCATTATATCAAAAAGCTGTGCTGAGCGTTGTGGGTATGATAAATTTGTTTGAATGAAATTTGCTTTCAAGATATCTATGATGCCATATGATGATTAAATTTTATTAGTAGATCATCTACTTCCCTGTGAATTTACTCGTACATGTCTTAATAGATATGCTATTGAGTAAGTAAAATTCATCTTAATTGCTTGTGGAGATCATACATTCTTGAATGGGATGAATATTTTCCACCGATATTCACAGGTATATATATGTACATCGTTTTATATATTAGTAAATCCTAACTAAAAAATACAGTTCAGATTTATTCTCTTTTGAAGTTTTCTTTTCAGAATACATAAATCAGGTAGTTTAGGAAAAGGAATGAAAATAGGGAAAGGGCAGGAATGTAAGGAATATTGTATGTATAATCATATATTTGTTCTGCACACAGAACAGAAGAGCCTGAAGTATAATTTAACAGTTTGATGTTTGTTAAGCTAGTGAATTATGCAACAACGACCAAAAAAAAAACTGGCTGTAGGTGCAAGATAAGTCCCTGAATGACTTTGGGGAAGACTAGTGTCAGTAGGTGGTTAAATGTGGTAGAGAGAAGTTAAAATTTTTTTCTGATTATGGTTTTATGCATTTTGAGTCTTAACAAACTCTTCTTGTATACAGCTTGGCCTTCCTATTTTCAGATATAATTTCAAGTTCCTATAAACTTGTGTTCTTTTCGAAGTTTCATCTCCAAACTGTTCTTAGTTTGTGAGCCTTTAAGGTTCTATCTGTTTTGATAGGCTATTGAAATGAATGATGTGTTCTTATTCCCATGTATTTATAGATATTACTTATTCACAAGTTGCCAGATTGTAGATGTGATTGTTTTTACTGGTCATGTTTCCAGATTGCTGAGACTTCTAGATCAGCGATACAGAGGGATTGCTCATGGAGTTGGCCAGTCAGAAATATTGGGTCGTATACATGTAGCTCCAATCAAGGTATTAACAAATCTTGTGGATAATTTTGTTGTTGCTGAAGTTGTGGGTATCTTATTGCATACTGGCTGGTATTGGTAGATTACTTTCTCTTGTTTATGTGGATATCTGATTTGGGTACTGCATTTAGCAAATTTAACTGAAATATAAAGCTATTATTGTTTGGTATTATATGCGGATTCAAATTGTATTGATGTATTGCTGAGAAGGATCTTTGTTGTTTGTGATTTAAATTTTAGCAATGGTAGGGATGTCTTTCTGCCTTTTTTCACCATGTGACTGTCATGTTTCATTCATCTTAATATGATTTTCGTAAGGGTTAAATGATTGGAGAAATGAGATGCAATTTAGTCATGTGCAAGTGTCAATTTCTCCCAGTTTTCTTATGTGACAAATGTCTACATTGTTGTTTTGATGACATCTCTCCTCAGTCCTCACATGTCAATGATGCATGGATTGCTGGTGACCTCTATGAAGCAATCTTTCCAATTACAGTTTAATCCTTTGAGATTGATTTAATTTTATATGCATTGATATGCTAACCTTTCTCTGACATTATTTTTTTGTCCATGTTTATGTTTTACTCTTACTTTTTATCTTTTGTATGTTTTTTTTCCATTAGATTGGGAGTATATTTTACCCATGCTCATTCTTGGTGCTGGACTCTCCCAATATGGAGTTTCTCTTTGGACTGGATATGCTCCGAAAACACCAGGTACCATTCTCAGTTACACTATCTGATATCATTGCTTTCGGTAGTTACTCTAACCTGCTATTGTTATATCTGTGGATCTTGTTTGTAGTGTATAATTGATTTGAAAGAAAGTGTTTTGCGAGTTGGAGGAGGAGAAGTTTCTGTGCCATTTTTACAAGGTTAGTTTCCTAATCTGTGAATTTTAAAATTGACTACTTTTTATCCTTCACAGATTATATATAAATATATGTATTGAACATATTGGTTGTCATGTTCAGAGAAAGACATACCATCTCGGTTTTTAGACGAGGAGAAGTATGCTAAGGAAGCTTCTGGCTCGGGTGGTCAAGTAAGTATACTTTTGATTATAAACTTTTCTTTAAGCAACCAAGTTAAAACTGTAATGCTTTAACCTGCTTCTAGGTATCTAGGCTATCATTATTCTTAATCTTTTGATAATTATGTTATAATATAGATCCTTCATAGCATATGTGAAGGGTGAAAATATCCCTCGGTGTGTATTTTTGGCGCATTTTATATATCTTCTGGTTTCTAGGCCAAGGTGTTAAGTAGTATCCTTATTATTTTTCTGCAATCAAAAGTGGAGATGTTCAATAGTATTTTGGTTGTCCATACAATTAAGTTCATTTTACTACCCATATATCAAATTTCATATTTGCCAAACTTTGTGATTATTGACTGTTATTTTTTATTGTTACTTGGTGACAATGTGAACTGAAAACATTGTTGGGTCCATTAGAAGTTCAAATCTGCAATTACCGCTATCAATTGCACATGACAATGTACACTCTTTAAAACAAATAAGAGCAAAAGGTGTAAACAATCATACATAGTCATAAATTGTTGTGGCTTTTCTTGATAGCTTTGTCATTTTGTTTTGATGAAGACAATGACAGTTTTTTGTCTGATGTTTGTTGTACACCCAGATTGCATCAGGAAGCAATAATCCATCAACTGGAGGCAATCCTTCTGGTTAGTTCTGGAGATTTTTTAAAATTTACAATATGAAAGGTCATTTTATTTAGAGCTTAAAATATGCAGAAAATTGCATTCTTGTATTTGTCCTGTTTCTGGGGTTCAATTGGCTAGTTTGCGATCAAATTTTCACCCAAAGCAAGCTTTTTAAGTTTGCAAAATCTTTACTTTTATGAAATGTTGATGAGTTAGTAATTTGTTTTGCAGTTGTCTATAAAATTAAGTTCCTTTTACTTCCCATATCAAATTTCGCATTTACAAACTAAACAATAGAGCCAATGTCAATAACATATTTATTTTATTTCTACTCATTTTTCAGGAGGAACTTCTAGTGACAGGGCTAAGGTATGGTTTCAAGTATCAATATTTCAGTTTTGTACTTTACCCTTTTTAACCCCTATGACTGTATGGATATGAACATCGGCTTTCATTCCCTCCACATGGAAGAATAAATTTCAATTAAACCCTCTAAATGGTTCCCTATGGATTAATTAGTCATTTAATCAGTTTCTAATGATTTTTCCACCAAACTTACCCTTTCATATATTTATCCTTAGAAAGATTAATTTAGTTAACAAAAAAATCTTTGGAGGACCAAGTGGAGGATTTACTAAAAAACGGGAAGTAGTTATTATTGTTGGTCTTTTGGTCTGCAATGCAAAATGTAGTGTGTATTATGTAGCTCCTCAAGAACATGATAAACAATAAAGCAAAAAACTAATTAACAACATGCTTTGTATGGTTGAAAATAAGGTGAAAATGCAGTGTAAGTTTTTAAATGTTCAATCTTTGCTCAGATTACTACCAATTTTTTTTCCAAATTCTACCTACACCAATTAATGTCTCGCTGATATGATTCTAGGATTCTGAATTTGAAGCCAAAGTTGCAAAGCTTGTTGAGTTGGGATTTGAAAGAAATGCAGTTGTACAAGCTCTGCAATTATTCAATGGCAATGAGGAACAGGCTGCTGGCTTTCTCTTCGGGGGCTAGAGAGAACATTTGCTTTGGAAATTGATTGATTTGTTACTTTAAACAATTTTTACTCAGTCAATTCAATTGCAAATTCTAAAAACTAAATTGTAGACATTATGGCATTTATTGTGAATTGTTCATTCTGCATAGAATATGTCTATTTAATTGGAAAACCTTTTTATTGTCACTTAATGTGTGTATTATGCAACCTTCGACAAGGGTATGATAATAAATTTTGCAATAAGGAAATTCAAATACATAGAAATTATTTTTTGTATTTCAATTTATTTTATTTTTTAAATATATTTTTTTAAATAAAATAATTTAAAAAGATCCCTTTGTGATTTTTTCAGTTGAGATTACTTTTTGACCAAATTCTTTAAGAATTTTTTCTAGTTAATATTGGTGGGTTTATTTTTAATTAACATGAGGTTATTTGTAGGTGTTGCTGGCAATAAATATTTAAAAAATATATTTTTTTAATTCATTGATTTGGATTTTTTCAGTGACTTGTTTTCAGTGATGGTAGCTAATTCTCATTAGTGAACAATTCTGGTTAAGTCTAAATTTTTTTCATTTGACATAGAAAATTCTAGTTTTGAAAATCCTATTAACATCCCTGTTGGGAAGAGAGAATATTAAAAAAAATTAAATTATTAGTATTTTTTTGTATAATTTTAAATTATCTCATTTTAAGAAATCAAATTACTTTTACAAAATTTGTATATTTATATTTTCTTTAATTTTTTACCTAAAGAATATATTTTACGATAAAGTATTTTAAATTTCTCTATAAAAGTATATTATTCATAAAAATTTCTCATAAAAGACTATTTGAGGTTGAAGAAATTGAACTATTTAGTTGAAAGTTTTGGTGTTAGAAATATAAAATGTTGAATTAATTATCTTTTATTAACCTATAGTGTCTATAGTATAATATAGATATTCAAGAATGTTACACTTAATAAATAACATTTTAGACTATCTATACAATTATCTAAGAATAAGATTACTAATGAATGAATAGTGTTTACATATTTATATAAATATGATCTCTTATATTTGGTAATACGTACAATCTGTATTATGTTTAATGATTGACAAGTATTCAATTTGCTCATACTTTCTATATATAAAGTCAATGACTACTGATATACTCCCCATATAGAGAAAGTATACAAAGTTAATCCGAGAGTTTAAAATGAATAAAATAAAATGAAGCAAACTATAAAGTTTATTATATATATTACAAATTGTTTTCATGATTATACAGAAAGAAAACCTTATAAGAAAATATAAATATAATAAACAAAGCAAATTAAGTAATTATATTATGCACTAAATATCTTGAAGATTACATATCAAAATTATGAAGAAATATATCAAGAAAAAATTATTCAAACAATGATTATACCTAAGTAAGCAAGCTATACAAATGAAGATAGTCTACAGAAAAAATTTAACAAACTTATTAAATTTTACATAATATGTACTTTTTTTATACTGTCTTTTGTATCGTGCTTATAGTGGGAGTTTAACATCTTTTGTATTCTTGACATTGTAAAGTAACTTTTTTATGAAGGAGGTTCTTTATAATATATACTATGCATCTTTAATACAAAAGTAATATTCCTAAAGCATATTTTATAGGTTTCTATCTCATTTGTGAAGAAGTTTAAATTATGTATCCTTTATACAAGAGTAACATTTCTAAAACATACTTTATAGACTTGTAATCGAATGACAAGAAAAAGAAAATTTGAATTCATGATGAGAAGATTGAAAAAAGTAATTAAAAGTGGTTTACCTACTTAAAACTAGAAATTGTTAGTGTACTTATTTCTAATATTTTTTATGAATTAGTAGAATCTTTTGAAAAATTTTGAAGAAGAAATTAATATAATAGAATGAGAATGAATCAGTATAATTTGAGTGACATAATCTCCTCTTATCAGAAAGTATTGAAACCCTAAACTCTTTTCATTCCTCTTCTATAACCAGCCTTTACCACCAATTTATAGGGAAATTTAACTGATAATTGTTGTTATTAAAAATATTAAAGTTAATAAACCATTTGTATTTTGTCTCATCTTAAACCGACAAATTAATAAATTTCTACTTTTCCAGTTTCGTATATTTATAATTGAAAAGAAAATTTGAATATTTAACCAGAGATAACCCTAAATCTCTAACCTTAAACTTTAGGTACAGGCATTTATGACACATTACTTTCGTATATTTATAACTGAATTTTTTTTTTATCATGTCGCTATGTATTCATGATTAAGATTAAAAGGTTTTAAGGTCACATATTCACGTAAACATTCATAGCCCGTGTTTTAATTTTGATTATCAATGATAGAATTTGAAGGTTATCTAGTATTTTGGTTTGTATTCACATGATAAAACGAATAAGAAATAGCCTATTTATCATTGATTTTCTCTCACAACAGAGTCAATTTAATGAGATTAAAAGAGTCATTTCAAGAAGGTAATATATACTTATACAGAATACAAAACGATTTATCATCTATTGTAGATAACGAACTCGGCACACAAGTTAACAGAATTTTCTGTAACAATCAATCACTAAACATTCATAAATAACTAATTTCTACCAATGTATTCATGATCACGGGCAAAACTTCACTTACACAGTCATGCTTTACACTCAACATTGATTGATTTGGACTTGGATAACTGAACTGAATGAAGCAACTCCTCACAATATCATACTCAACATACTAGATAGTTATAGTTCAAGGGAACAAAAAAATAATCCTGTAATGGCATGACTAAGAGAGGATCAAAACCTTTCTGCCAATCTAGCAGTAACTGATCTTAGTTTGGAATACACCTTTCCTGCTGGTGATCCTAGAATCAGGCTACAAAGAGAGTCCCTGGCAATCTTTATGTTGGCAAAAGACCCCAATATGTGAATTTTGGTGTCAGCAATCACTATTCTTGTCTTTGAAGCATTCTCAATTGCAAACTTTGTTTTACCACCTTTGCCAGATAACCTTCCAATAGCACGAGACAAGTGATCGCCTCTAAGTGTTTTAACATCCTTGATCTCAAAGGACTCAACGTAGAGCTCATCCAGACGCAGAAGAGCGATGGCATCTATGACATCAAAACCCAGCATGAAAGCATGGACAAAATCAGCACATTTTTGCAAGTTACTAATATCAGGTGTATCAGCCCTTGTCTTCAGCTCAACCCTGCGAGCTTTCAAATTCATACGGACATCAATTTTCATCTGCTCATAAATGGGAGTGTAGATATCCATCCAAGCTTTCTTGAGAGGGGTATAACGATGAGGTGGAACATTCACCTTGCGGAACTGAATCTGTCCATCAGACATCTCATGAGGCTTCAAAGGCTCAAACGCTGGCTTTGGTGGCAAAATTTTGGCTTCAGATGGGACAGTCTCAATTTCCATGGTAGAAGCTGTCTGATTTGACGCCATTCTGCAACTGTTCCAAAAGCAACACAAAATAAGTTGATTTGAAATATACAAAAAGGCAAACGCAGAACTTAAACAACCCAACAAAGTCCAGCCTTTGCAAGAACATAAAACTGATCAGGTCATAGAGCAATTTCACTTCCTTTTCAAATCCTTCACAATTTTATGAGAAAATATAGAATAACAAAAACCTATTCCTCCATTGTTTATCTAATGTAAAGGCCCCAAATTTACAATTCGTTCCAGTAGTCAGTTTATGAGAATAAAAAGGAGTAATTAAATTCAACGGAAGCACAAACTCTGTATCTACAAAAAAACCGCAGAATGTTTTTTGTTTCCCCTGTTCACAATCAGAACAATTTGATAACCAAATGAAATTAGGTTAACAACGTGTAACTAGAACAGAGCAATACACATATTCGCAAGGTGAAACAAAGCTAATAGCATACTTGAAAGAGGGAGACGAGAGAGAAGCTGGCAGCGGTGGAAGCGACCTGCAGTGGAGGCGGCGGCGGCAGCGGTGGAAACGACCTGCAGTGGAAGCGGCGGCGGCAGCGGCGGTCGAAAGTTTGATGCAACAGCTTCAATCTCTCCTCAGGGTTTGCAGTAATGTATTTAGGGTTTTGTAGGGACAACGATTTGTATTTTAAAATTTGTGGAGGCTACTTTTGTCTTTTAGTTTTTCTATTTGTTTTTGGGTTTTAATTATAACTTTTTTTCTATGAAAGAAAAGTAATGAAACTCTCGTTCGTATTCAGGGTTTTATAACTTTAGTTTGTCCGTTAATGTTTGAACTCACTTTTCATTTTAAAACGGACTCAACATATTAACAGAAAACGTCCCCCCAAAATTAAAAAATTTAAATTAGTTAAATATATATATAGTTTACTTTTTATTTTTTAATACATTCAAACAATACATTTTTGTAATCCATGTCCAATTATCTGCAAGAACACATGTTTTTCTACTGCTTGTCAACTATGTTTTTAGATTAATGTCTAATCTTTTGGCTATTAAATCATGTATAGAACACTCAAATAATTTATTTATATATTATTGAAAGAACAGAATATATTTACATAACCCTAGATATGCTTCAGATTAGAATATCATAAAAAACATTTTTTATTATTTTATTTCAGTAACTGGAAAATTTATAAATAATGGGACAAAAAGAGTTACACAATCCCATATACAATAGAAAGGGTAAAAGATAGGACACATTCACCCAATACAATCTCTGCGTAGTTCATTTTTCATCTTTGCTCATTTGCTAATTTAGCAGAGAAAAAAACTGTCACTCAGATTACATAACCAAACAATTCTACCAACTAACACAGCCAGAAAAGCTATCCATGAAACCACAAATGCTAGACTTGGGACTCATGAGATTCTTCAACAGCATTTGAAAGTTTTGCACAGAGAAGGCGAGTTATCTTAGCAATGTGGTTGAAGAAGCAGAAGGAGGCTAAAAGTGAGAGAATTAGGTTGATGATGATATAGGAGTAGAAGAACTCAGTGAGGAGAATCCATAGCAGTGCCTCACATGCAACTATTCCTGACACATGGAATGTTATGATGGTACTTGCCAAGTTGAAGTTAGCAGTGAATGCAACAAGGACATGGGAAAACATTGCAAGGAAGAAAAGCAATATGGTTGGACTCAATCGTTGGAAGGGATTGAGATTGTTGTTGGAGACTCCATACTTTGTCCCCATACAAGTCAGCTCCAAGGCTATCAGAACAACATAGGCCTTTTGGCTGTTCATAATGAAGATGAAAAAGAGTGTAAAAGAGATTATTGTTTTGCAGTGGAGGAGAAAGGTGCATAACCATGTCTTTCTTCCTTCCTTAAATAGGCATCTAAAGTACTGCACAAACATCTTTTTCAACTTTCTTTTTCCTCTAATCCAAAGAGACATACACATATATGCTCTATCATTGGCAGATATATATTTATTGATCTGAGAAACCGTGTTGGAGCCTGTAGACAAAGTTTGGTCAACAATATGATAATCATCAGTTGTTCAAGAAAATCCAACAATATGACCTATAATCCGACATAAACATTAACCTTGTGCAATACTTATTTATTTACATTTGTTATGGATTAGTCTGACGTTGAAATGCACTTTTTTTTACATCAGGTGAAAATTAAACCTAAAATTTCAACGTAAAACATCTTTTATACTAATGTATATGCTACGAATTAATGTGTGACCAGATTGCATGGTTGAGAAAGCCTCCTAACAATTGGAAGGGTGTTGCAAAGAACATTGCTGCTTTTGTCGGATGTGTGATGAATGAATCTGCATTGATTGGTTCTATAATGTTGTCTACTCATGAAAAGGAAAGGACAGTTATCTTTATTAACTTCATAGAGTATTATAATGTAATGCATCCACAGTGTATCTTGGACATACCCTGAAATTGATTTGTCTGTCGATAATGGCGTAAGATTTTTTATTCTAATTTCTAACTTTATATAAGTCTTTGCCACAAGTGACAAAAGAAAGTGTTTCTTATTTAACGGGGAAGTAGTGGTGAAAATAAATTAATCTATCCAAAAGCATAACCAATAGTTTTTAGTACGAAAAGGCTTTTACATATAAAAGGACTTACATACAAAAGGACAGCATATATTTATACATAAATGTAAATAACAATTATTTTAATGTTTTATTATGTTAATTTCTTATAAAATTTATATATCACTTTAGGTATGCTGACTTATAGAAGAAGATAAAGTTATGAAATTAGTGTGCGTGCTTTAAATGGTCTCCAACCATGAACGAGATGAATGACTTAGGGTACGATGTGAGTGTGAGTGCTTCTCAATGCACCACTTGTCCTAATTCTATTCAATATTTTTATCAACAAAATAATATTAGAGTAGACTTGACCCTCCACAATGAGAAGAGAAAGTAACTTAAAAATAATCACAGTTATAATTATTAAATAAAATAAAAATTTAAATTAATTATAATTTTCAAATATTAATTACTATTTTACATTTTTCTCTAAAATATTCCTGAACTTGTAAAAGAGCCAAATTATATAATAAAATATGTATTTACAAGTTAAAAAAAACATGAACAAATGTAAGTTTAATGTGAGACAATGTTATTCCTTCAAATTTTAATGATTACTTTTGTTACTATTTTCATGTAATATATCTTTATACGTTGCAACATCATTGTATGTTTCGATAAAAGTCTGAAAGTGTTTTTAGAATTCTAATTAATAAACATTCTGGAATTTAATCTCTCTATATATCTATATATATTAATTAGTATGTGACACTTTTATATAGTATGTCACACTTTTATATGAGGTGACATAGATATAGCATATGATTTATGATTTCCTTGGATAAAAAAATTGTAAAGAAGTGGGAATAGTTTGGTGGTTGTGAATGTAGGGCCCCTCTGTGGAGATGCAATGGGATCCTAATGTTATTATTATATATTATTACCATTAAGAATATGTTGGAAGAATATATATTATTAAAAATGATTTCATCTTTAGTATATCTAAGTATTTTAACGTATCTTTTTTCATGTCAATATTACTTAACTATTTATGAACGGTATGATAATGGATAAATCTGTCAAATTTTATAATCTTAAAATTCAGAACAATTGATAAAAAGATACACAATTACTGTTAACCACTTATATGAATATATTTTTTTGCAAAACTATAAATGAACACTCCAAACTCTTAAAAAACACCACAACTTTGTAAACACTTATGCTTACTATTCAACAACTTCTAACAAACTGTCAAAACACGAATTTAAAATTATACTTCTTCAATCAAATTATTTTTAATTATTGTATTATGGCTAATTTTTTAACTTTTAGTAGTTGGTAAATTCAATTCTTTTTCAAATTAAAAGATTTAAAATAAATTTTGATAAATTTAGAATAGAAAGTATTACAAAGTGATAGACAATATGAATAATTAGTTTTTAAATAAATATTATATTTCTAAACAATATGAATATTGACTAATATTATATTTTCTTATATCTTTTATAAACTAACATAATCTTATTAGTAAAAATAAGTTCTATTTTAAACTAAACATAATTTGGGAGACTTGTGATTAAAAATATATTATATATAATATTTAAATAGAGTGAAAAATATCTATTAAATTACAAATAAAGTCATTAAAAATGATTTAATTAAGTTTTGTTAAACACGTTTTGTTTTTTTTTTTTATTAAAAGATACAGACAACTTTTGCTTTTTTAAATTAAAAGACAAAAACAGAAGACATGACATAAAAGTTAAGGACACGTAGGTTTGAGTATATTACACCATTTCTTAAATTACCCTCTTTTAGTACTCATTTATATATAATTTCAAAAGCATATATTACACCATTTTCTTAAATTATCCTCTTTTAGCTCCCTATTTTCAATTATTACTGTCATGAAATGCATGCATTATTATAGTTTTCAAGTCTCAACTGTTTCAGCTTTTATCTTTTGAACTATTGTACTTAAAACTATATACTCATTCTCCTTGGTTCTCTAAAAATCAACTACTTTCTCCATAAACCTTACATACATCTTCCATGCTGTTCTTAACAAGAGATAGGTGTGACATGGTGATGGTTGTCAAAATATCTTTTTTGAATCAATAATAAACTACTAAATTAACATTCAAGTATCCAATAAATATATATATATATGAATATAAACCGAAAGTCAAAGCACTCCACTGGTTAAAATAGCCAAGTGAACTTCACAGTAATTCTTAACACAAGAATACTGCAAAATCTACAAAAGTCTTTGATGGAACGTGATTGCGATTTTATGACATATAACTATATGACTGGCATGATATATTTATTTGGATTCGGATTATTTATTTGGTGTATGATTTAATTTTGTGTAAAACTAAATTTGATTTACTATGGCTTCAATGGGTCCTAAACCTCATCATATGATCATGCTAGACCAAAGCATGCATTTTAACTTTCACAAGAATAATGAACCAATAATTATATAAGAATGAAAATGGAAATTGAAACCACTTTAAAAACTACTTACCCTAAAAGAGCTTCCTGGATCACATCTTAGTTGGCAGGGCCTATCGCAAAAGCCAAATGCCTAGAATTGAAATCTTGGTGGAGATCAAGAATGCAGGCTTATCAATGAATTTAGGCATTAATACTACAGATGACAATTGAAGATTTAAGATCCAATCGCATTCAGGTGCTAACTGCTATGTTCATCTCTGAAAAAATTATCACCAAATTATCCTTTCGTATTTACCATTGTAAAGAGGAGGTAAGGGAAACAAAGAACACTACAAAATGCTCTCAAAATAGTAATTTATTTATAGTTTCCCTTGCATAATTGAATTCAGAATTCTTTCCCGAGTTGTGGATCTTCCACAAACTTCACACATTAATGACATGACAATATTCTATAAACATCAATACCAATACCTTGTAATAGTATTATATGATTAGTTGATCAATGATCAGTTATTTAATATAGAAAATGAAAAACAAACATGTATTGTCGTCAATGAGGTGCAAGAGAAATTAAAACTGAGCTACTAAGAAACAAACAACCGTTAGAAAAATTGAAGGTGATGGAACTGGAAGAATTTTCTGTTAATATAAAATGTTGTTATATAACATTACAACTTGACATCTTTCTACATCGGTAAAAAAATATAAAAAGCTTTTGAAATATGTACAATCATAATTCAAATTTACCCTAAGGTATAAATTGCTTCTGCCAAAATATTGAACAGCATATGTCACAAACAATATTTAGCCCCAATTTCCCTGCAATTTTTTTAAGCATATTTTTTAACACTTCCATTCAAAGCTCAAACCAGCTCATTCAATGCCAAGTATTGATCAATGAATTCAGAGCATACTTGTCTCATAGTCCAAAACATCTTAAATTGCATTGCTATCACCAGAAATTTTCATCAAGGTAATGCTGTAACTTGTACTTCTCGCGTAGTATTCTTGTGCTACACACCTGCTTTAATACTAGGGAGTCATGAACTGTATCATGGCTTTTTCCTCTGTTTCAAAATCTTTCAGAATGGATACAAGTGCATATAACATTGCTAGCACCCTTCCTTTTAGAAACAGTTAAAGTACAGCAGATAACCATTTGATTGAGACTTTACCAATTGTCCTTGCAAGAGCACTTCCCATCAAAGAAATGATGGAACCTGTTTGAATCTCTCATAATGATTGGTCTCCCTATAGTAATTGATGCAAACTTCATAAATGCATGGCAGTCATCACAGACACGTATATTCTTTATGATCCGTATTGGTGCAGTCCCATTGGGCTTTCTAATTAAAGCAAATGCAAGGGCAAGTTTCTCACTATGGTATGAAATGGATCTAAATTTTTCTTCCTCTCCCACATTGTGTAGGACAATGTTTGTATCAGGATTATAACCAATTTTTTGCAATATTGAGATTAATCTGTTCAATTCTCCATAGATTTTTCCCGCTTCTAGATGAGAGTGATCTTCAGAAACAAATCTGTGGACTTCATTCCCAACCTCAACCCAACTGTAGGCAGCAAACTTCTTTGCACTGTTTTCCTTCATGAGAGATCTTACAACAGCAACCTCTTTCCATCTCCCACAAGCAGCATACAAGTTGGAAAGCATGATATAAGGTCCAGCATTATGTGGATCTAATTCAAAGAGATAATTAGCTGCCAACTCTGCACTCTTCAGGTGAGCTTTGGCACAAACAGATAGTAAGGTGGACCAAATACGGCAATTTGGTTCGTGAGGCATGCCTTGGATTAGATCCACTGCTTTATCAATTCTACCTGACCTACCAAGGAGAGTGACCATACATGCATAGTGATCCAATGTGGGTGTCATTCCTTGTTCACTGATTGAATCAAAATACTTCTGTCCTTCTTTTACCATATCAGCATTGATACAAGCAGATAAGACAGCCACAAAAGTAACTTTATCAGGTTTGAAATTTTCTTGTTGCATTCTTTCATACAAAGCCAAGGCCTCTGGAACCTGTCCATTTTGTGCATAACCCAGAATCATGGCATTCCAAGTGATAACGTTCCTAATAGGCATAGTTTCAAAAACGACCCAAGCGTCCAAAGTGACTCCACACTTGGAGTACATATCAACAAGAGCACTTGATACAAGCATGTCATTCTCAACACCCACTAAAATTACTTTTCCATGGATAACTTGACCATGATACAAAGAAGCTAGTTTGGCACAGGAGCTAATCACACTACAAATGGTGTAGTTGTCAAGTTTAACATTTCTACGTAGCATGTCCCCAAACAACATCAAAGCATCCTCCTCTCTTCCATTTTGAGCATAACCAACTATCATTGTTGTCCAACAAATTTCATCTTTTTTTGGTAGTTTGCTAAATATATTTCTTGCATCGTCTACACGTCCACATTCAAAGTAAGCATTGAGAACATTTGAAACTGTAACTATGTCAGGTTTCAAAGCTGACAACTGCATTTCATCAAACAAATGGATGCACTCATCAGGCTTTCCCAATTTTAAATACCCAGAGATCATGAGATTCCATGAAACAACATTTTTATTAATCATTCGATCAAACAACCACCTTGCCGTATCTATATCGCCACATCTAGCATACATATCAGTCACAGCATTCCTTACAAAAGTATTTCCCCCCAACTCGGTAACAACAATCTTCGCATGAATTTGTTTCCCATGCCTCAAATCCAAAAGCTGAGAACATGCTTGCAATGCATTCACATAGGAGTGATGGGTAGGCTGAAACCCCTCTTCCTGCATTCTCATAAGAACTTTCAATGCTTTGCCTGAATGCCCATTACTAGCAAAATATGCAATTAAGGTGTTATATGAAACAGAATCACGATAAGGCATTTGATCAAAGACAACATGTAAATTCTCAACCATGTCCATCTTTGCATAAGCAGAAAGCAAGGCATTCCAAGAATAAACATCTCTCTTAGTCATGTTATCAAACACGTTTTGAGCATCTGCGGGCTTGCCCAATTTGGCATACAAATGGATGAGTTGGTTGTGGATGAAGGAGTCTTTGGGTTGAAAAAGGTGAAGTTCCATGTGAGACTGCAGTCTCTTTGCTTGAATGAAATCATTGGCTCGAGCACAATGAAGCACAAGACGAGTGTAATCATCAATAGAAGTTGGTCCATTAGAGTACAGCAAATCTATGGCTTGGTGAAGCTTTTGCTTGACCTTCATTTTGGTTTGGCAACCTCAGCCTCTTCCACCACCACCGGGTTTGGTTTCAATCAACTTCCCCAATGAAAAAAATCTCCCTTTAGCCCTCACCAACTTTTGTCTCCAGATCCTCCCTTGACCACTTCTCTCTCCACCCCTAAGGTCTTCCTAAGAACATTTTTCAGAAAGAATAAGACACAGAAGAAAAGTTCAATTTTTTTAGCGTTTTCCATTTACCCCTTTCGGTTTTTCGATCAAAATCATTTGATATCATCATGTAAAATCATCAAATTGAAAAGGTACTCCGTCAAGTTGAGTGACCCGCACAGAAATCCATACAAACCTCATACTATACAAGATTCACTCTTTTGTATAAATATTTGTTTTGGAATGCTTGCTTATGAGTTAAAATCAAATGCAATTTATATAAATCTTCCACTTTTAATTCACTAAGAAGTCTTTTAAAGCTAACACCTCTTTTCAATTATGTAGAAACATCAAATTATAAAACGAACAACACCTCAAATCAAATTAAAATACCATCCACAATAATTTTATCTGACTGAAACAACATTGTCATTCAGTAATAATAAGCGTGATTTGTGGCAAAAATTAAAACAATTTATTTTATGATACAACAATAAATATGTGGGTCACCATGAATTTTCACGTTAACTATTAGATTTTTTTTTTCAAATGTTAATTATTGATATGACTAAAATAAGAAAAAATAACATTAGGTCCACTTATTAATTTTCTTATCATCTTATAAAAATAAAAATAAAAGGAAACATTTTCTATGTCATGAAAATATTAAATATCTTAAATACTTATCATATAAATCAAGCAAGAAAACTGGTGAGAAAAGATGATCAGAAAATTTGCTATTATGTTAAATGAAACTACAATAAGTAGGTGAAAAAGGCATGAGAAAACTAACTATTGAGTCACCATCTAAAATTACGTATTTCTAATGAAAACAAAATGATCCAGTGATAGGGCCACATGACATATTACACTTGCAGCAACAAACAGAAGATCCTCGTAATATTCCATATTCTTGCCAAAGTGTCTTGCATAAAGCATCATGCACTTGCTTGTTAACTTTACTGTTCCTTCAGTTTTCTCTTCCAAGTTCAAACTTGTTCACAATAATACTTGGATTGATATTGATAACCTTCCTCAAGAATTTTGGCTAAGAGGTGAGTAGTTCATCAACTTTTGTGTTGTGTATTGTTTCACCTTATTGACAATAAAGAAGGCTGAATGATTTGTGGTTTTAGTTTCATGTGTTATGCTGAATGGTTTTGGTTTTGATGCTAAGTTAAAGTTCTGTGGAGCTATAAGGAACCTGTGTTTCTTTGTGTTGCATGTTATGTGAGCAAAACTTGGTGGTCCACATTTGCAGTTTCATGGCCTTTTGATGGCAGAACAGAATACATTTTTGAATGGAAGATGGTCTCTTTCTTCCTAGCCATCATAGATGTCTTATTATTGGGAGACAATGGAGTCGTTTTTCTTAGCTTGGATATGAAGTGACCTTTTCTTTGTTCTTCATGCGTGATGTTAAACTGCTTGTAAAAGAGAGTCATCTTATCATCATTTCAATATTCCCTTTAATATACAATTGACAAGAAGTGGAGAATACAAATAAATAATGCAAGATTAGTTAAAAAAATAAGCCACTAATTATTCAAAAAGAGAAAATTCACTTCCTGAGAGGATTGATTTCCATGCCCCCAAAGCTATTTTGTTTTCCTTTGTATTGTGTGCTAGCCAATCTGTCTCCAATAAGAATAGTGCTAAAACACTAGGAAGCCTCTGGATTTATGTTACATGACTACTCATGATTGAGAAAAATGGAGTTTTGTTATATGTTTGGTTTCATGTCTCAGCTGTTTTTTTCATGTTCATTGAGAAGCTAGTAGTTATAACTCTCATGTCTAAGAAGTGGTTTCTTGCTTCTGAACGTGTTTCCAAACACACTCAATCAAATTATTAGTGTTATAACCTTCTCTCTTCAACCCTACTTGCAATGTAACATGAGGATTAAAATTTGTCAGTTGAATTTGAATTTGGAGCAATATAGAGAGGCACAATAAATTCATATGTGATCAGTTGAATTTGATACCTTTGAAAGAAATAATCAATTTAAGGTTTTTAATTTAGTCTGATTATACCATATGAGTACATTAGATTATATAAAAATAAGAAGGATTAGAACCTGAAAAAGAATAATAGCTTTGATTTATCACATTGTTGATTTTGTTCTTACTTGAATCAATAGTCTATATAGAAAAGAAGAAAAACAAAAAGTACGTACAATCTGCTTCAAAAGTCAAAAGAACTTATGCAGTGGACTGTGTTTTTATTCCTTAATAAGATAAAAATCTGACTGTGAATTATAATTAATTAATAATGGATTCAGTTACCGATTGTTAGCTGGTCCACTCAAATATATATTGACACAATATAAATAATATTATTTTATATAACTCAATAAATAATAACAATAATGGTTATATAATATTTTTACAAATAAGTTAATCTGAACAAATTATTAATAATTAATCCAACAACCTTAACATAGTGCTCCAAATTCTTTATGATAAACAGTGAGTTAACTAGCTGTTGTATTGTCGCCAATCTGGCTTATCTGACAACTCTGAGTTGAAGCACTTATAAATGCTGGCCTTTTGTGGGAGGCATGTTCTCTCTCTGTCACGTGTGGTCTTATTTGCCATTTTGCTGACTTGGCTTATGTGTTTTCCCTTTCAATAATTTGTTTTGTGCACTCATCTTCATGCATTGTGCTTCTTTCTTTTTATTTTCCTTTTTTCCTAACTTGCCTTTACCGAGAGAAAATTACTTTCAAACTGAACAGAACAATGGCATGGATATTAAAACAAGAATCAGAATTATTAAACTATTATTACTAATTTGTAGTTAATCATTTAGTGTATTCGAATCTCCATACTTAAAACTCTTCATCTCAATTTGTCTTATGGCTGTTAAAGGAGGTGTAAGACATTAATTTTTTGCTTGGTATAATGGTGTTCATGCCTATTTCACAGAATTGCAATATGATGTGTAAATTCTAAAATGTAAAATTCTCTAGAGCAACAAAACAGAATGCAGCAATCAAGCATCATTTGCATTCATGAACATATGTTCTTTTTCCTTTCATATGATTTACATTTTCTGTAAACAATAGTAACTTGTGGTTTACGTTTGAAGACCACAACATAAGAATGTACATAAAATCGTAAAAAATCCATCTGAACGAAAGAATTAGGTTCATCAAAACAAATCCTGCACAACAAATTGACACAACCTATTTCTTGAGTATGTTAAATGACACCATGCCTTCCTACACTTCCCTGAAGTTCAGATATCTTCAGAATCCTTTCCAAGCATCAAGAACTTCATGGAAGACTTCAGCAATCAGATCCCTATCTGCATTATGCAAGAAGGTATTGAAATCATCCCGAATTTCATATATTTTGCCAAACTTCACAAGATACCGGATGCAACTCATCTTCAGTTTCATCAACTGATATAGAGAGGCATTTTGGAGCCTCTCAAGTACATTTTTTGTGTCAATGTCTTCAAGAAGACTCTCATGGCATGCATCTCTCAGATCAGATATGTCATACTTGTCGGCTGCATGAAGAAGGGCCAGCCTATGAATCAGAAAGTCTTCATGTTTGATGATTCCATAAAGATAATTGAGAAAAGCCTGGCATGAATCAAGTGACATATCTGAGATGTTTATGGTTGACAACTCTTTCTCCTGAAGATTATGTGAGAACATGCTGCGGAATACAGGTGATCTAGCAGCAAGAACAGCTCTATGAGCTCCTATACTTCCATCAGAAGCATTGATGGTGATGTCAGTGTGGATTCCTTCTGTTAGCATTCTACCAAGAGACTCTATGGCATTTGCATTTGATCTTTGCTGAGTAAATCCTTCTGCCCAAATGGAACAAGGTTCTCCACCCTGCATTGAAAAATAACATTCCAAATAAGGTAAGGTATATTTGTATTCTCAACTTGATGTTCCAAATTCAATCAGACACTGAGTTATTGCAGACATACACATATTAATGATATAAGAAACCCCACCAGTGGTTGCTTTCAATACAAATTGATCATATGACCAATTGGCTATGTATGACCCCTCATATTTCATCTTAAATTCCAAGAATTGGGGCACACAATGTGAGACTTCCCAACAACCCAGACTGCTCTCAAAATGAAAATAGATAACTTCATACAATTTAATTTAGATGCATGATCAGTGTAAAAAAGATTTCTACAGTCGTATAATTTAAAAGTTATCATAAATAATGATTTTTTATTGCTTGAAAGTATAAAATGTTTAACACTATAGTGCATAATAATTAAACTCTACTGTTTAAGTACTAATCCATTGTCACCAATCTTCATGTTTCATTATTAATGATCTTCCATCATGGCCGGATAAAGGAATTAGTTAAGTGCTCATGATTATAACTGTGGATTACAAAATCCTAGTGGTACCCTAAATTGATTCAGCTAGACAATCGCATTCCAAAGCCTCAAAATAATCATGATTTGCAATGAAAACTAAAGAAACAACCATATTTAAAGAAATGTGTATTTAGAACATACGTTTGGGGAAGCAGTCTTCAAATCTAGAAACTCAATGTCAATAATGAATTTCCCAGTTAGTGGAACCTCAATTGCCCAAACAAAATCCTCGTTGTTCTTTAACACTTTGTCCTTTATTTCTGCACCATATAAAAAAAGTAGATATATGCATGTACTCAGTCAACATGAAAAAGAAACTGTTAAATAGAATTTCTCAGCAAAACAGTTTTGAGACATTGTAAAGATGGAAACAAAGTGGCACAAGATAAGCCATACCATATTTGCAATTATCATGCACTTTGAACTAAGTACAAAAACATCATACTAATACATACAAGAACCTAAGATTATTGATTATTCTCAACCTAGAAGAAAAAGTAAAATGAACCAACAAAAAAGAGAGAAAAGGTAAAAAGAAACTAAGACCTGGGTGTGTGATGACCCTGCGATCTCCAACAGAACTTACAACCCGAATGATGAAAGATGCAATCGGAGGGTTGTCTCTTGTAAGATTGGATACTTCTGGAAACAATTTAACAAACAAAACCCTGTTCTTCTCCACAGACAAATGCCTTCATTTCAAACCAGAAAAAGATATATATAAAAATCAAACCACACTCTTTGTTCCAATTTCACACCAAATCAACAGCACAAAATCTAAAACAAGGGTCCTCAAATTATAGCGCAAAAAACAAACTTTCTGAGGTACCAAACACTCATCACGCACCAAAACCAATTAAACCACGTGGGGTGTTGCATAATTCGCTGATCAAACAACAGAACCCCACTCGTGAGTCTTCTGTTTCCGTGTCCTGTTTCTTATGTTAATTCTCTTTAAATGAAACATGATCACTTCCTTTTTTTAACACACGAAAAAATAAACATATAGATAGATAGAGAAATAGATGTATAGAGAGATACCAATTCCACTTTCCGATCTTGAAAGGATCGGATTTTCGGTAAGTGCAAGAAGCCAAGTTTTCGATTCTCCATTGAGCAAGGCGTGGGGTGGTTTCGACTCTGTATGCAGAATCGCTCATCCTATCAGCAAAAGCAAGTGCTGCGGTGATTTCATGGATGCAATCCAAAATTCCCTCCAACAAAAACTCTCCCGGCTTTCCCAGGTTGACTCTTTCTTCTCCAGCTCACTTCACTCTTCATATGAAAATCCTCTGTTTCCTCACTCTGTTTCCCCCACCTCTGTTTTCCTTCTTTTATCTTTATTTCAAACTAGCCCAAAACTTCAGAAAGTGTTCAACAACATTCACTCTCGCTTGGATTAGATTGCAATTTCTTTGAGGGGTTTCGGACACGCAAGGATTTTGGTGTTGCTTTTACCCCTTTTTTTTGGAGATTAAAAGAAACAAAAGAGAGAGTGATTTGTACTTTTATTGGTATGGGATGGTGATGGCCTATGATGATAAATGTGTATTGGTTGGTCTGTTATAGACATGTCTAAGTCTGAACATTATATTGCTTATATCATTGAGGATGCAGAAGGTGTACGTGTTGGATTTTGTGTTGATTCAGGATGACCATGTGGTTGGGTCATGTGTGAGCCTACTTTAAGGGGAAAAGAATTTTTTAATTTTTGGTGCTTTGAAGCAAAGTATCTGTTCCTTCCAAATCTCACCAATTTCTCTAAACCACATTCTTGGATTGTGGATCCAACATACTTTGCTCACAAACCATTATTAATCTACTAATAATATTCTTAAACTCAAATGTATCTATCTGTAAGTTACATATTTTTTTCATTACCTGCAAGTTAATGCTATCAGTAAAAGTGACTTTAAACTTTGGAACCAGTAATTATCCATGAGATTGATCTATAATATACTTAATAATTGAAAATCTATGAAAAGATATTTGAAACAGTGTAACATAACACTTGTACTTATCTCCCAAAGTGTATAGTTTGATGAAATTGCCCCACTGGATCATCCTATTGACTCTCTCTCCACGTGTCCCAAGGTGCAATCTTTGGTCTTGTGATATTTAATTCTATGTGACCCTGATGCTGATATAACCAATGCTGCGGCATGCTTCATTTCATCATTTCAACAGTGTCTTGCATCAGTGGAGTGTGTTGGTTGGTTATGCTCAGTTACGGTTCAGTTGCAAATTGCAAATTGCAAATTGCAAAATTTTCTTCTGAAATGGGCCAGACTCTGCTGCAATGAGTCCACTGAAAAATCCATTTTTTTTCAGATCTTCCCATACCCTTTTTTTTCTGCTGATGCAAGTGGCCCTGTGACTCACTTGCAAGTTGACCTTGGTGCATGAAACATGAACCTAATGTAACTGTAGTTCAACTGAAGGTTGAATTTTTGGTTTGCCTCTTATCTTCAGGGTGGAAGAAAATAATTAGGTGCACTTTAGCCTAATTAAGAGTTTAACAAGTTTTCAAATATGTTGGTGTGGAAAGAAGTTGTAACTAAATGAGTAGGTGAAGAAGATTGCTTATTCCAATAAATTTTCAACAAATGGTTCTACCTTTCATTGGGAACATCACATTCCTAGTAGTAAAAAGGTATTATTAGAACACCTCATAATTTCTTTGAGAGAATAAAAATATATAAATAACCAGCTTTTCAGCCTGAGGAGAGGTTTCAAATGGTCAATAATATTGCTTGGATAACACACTTAATATCAAACAAAATTCAAAATTCCATAATTTGTTTATTTTGCACTTAACTTTTAGCTTTCTCTTCTCTCCTATTTAACTTGCACTATGATTACCCTTTATATATAAATGGAAGAAAATTGAATGATATAAACAAATTTCCACTAAATAAGGGACAAAGCAAAGTATGGTGTTGACGTTGACTGAGAAAGATAGAATCTTGAGATTCAATTGGTTTTCTCTTTCATGGAAAGTCCAAATTTCATTTTCTTTAGCAAGAAAGAAGACAAACATGGTAATAAGTTGTTAAACCACAAAACAAAAACCTAAAAGAGACGTATGGTAGAAGGCAATGAAATGGGGAACCTTTCATGCAATCTGAGTAATTGAAATTAAACATTTTTTAATGTATATGTAATCAAGTGGCCACACACTGCATCACTTGGAATTGGTTGTCATTAATCTTCATCGTAAGCAACCCTTTGTGTTCTTTTTGGCTTTTATAATTTTTTAATCAACTTACGCTACTCTTCATGAACGAATGTGGACATGATTATACTCTTTAAGGGTAATTTGGCAATAAGTTGATCTCCACTAGATGAAGTGCATGAATAATTAGAGAATCTATCTTTGTTCTTTATATTCTTCATCATGCTTATGTATACTTGGTTAGTTTCTTGGTAATGGTGATAAATGATTACGACAAAATTTGAAAGCTTTTAACAAAGTATCGTCTTCTTACAAGTTTTACTACTTAAGTTGTTTTTTCACCCAATTTACTATCATTTTTTTTTTAAATTTTACAAATTTTATTTTGGCAAATAAAAAAAAAAGGTTATTGCCAGTAAAATGTTACCATTTGACCTCATTTTAGTTTATTAAAAAAATCATGACAGAACATTATGAGTGATAAAATTTTTGTAATGATAGTAATTTTGTGGTAAAGTATGTGATTAAGTACGGCAATTTTTTAATTAGTGTTTTTTTTTGTAATTTATATAACAAAATCTTACATTACAAAATAGTATAAGTTATTGAGTCAAAATTTTAATTTTAAATGAATAATAATATATTTAATTATGTTTTTACCGCTCAAATTTGGTATTTTTATAAATTTTGTCACTAAATTGTTTTCTGTTACTATCATATGAGTTACGAAATTTAATGTATTTTATCAATCTATCAATTGCTAATCAATTCACTCAGTAAAATAAAAGGAAAAAATTATGGTAGGATGATCGTCTAACATTTTTAAATGAAAATCCTTAAAGTTATTGTCACCTTTTACAATTCACCTATTCCCAAGATAGATTCATTATTTATTATACATATCAATGTCCTTAACTTCTTATTCAATCTCTCCTTCATCTTGCACTTTTAATCTATTAGTCTTCCTTGTTCACTTTTTCTTTTTCCAATTCATAAGCAAATAATCTTTCACCTTCATGTATCATTCCTGGATATTTCCAAACATATTTTCTTCCAAAACTCAAAAATTATCTTTCAAAATTTTTAATTTTTTCTTCAAAATGTAAGTTTTCTAGTCATTTACTTCTAACTTTCCACTTCATCTTTAAAGGGTTCAAACATTTTGTTAGTTGAGAATCTTGAATGATTTAAGTATCTAGCTTACCTTGATTTTTCTAAAGTGAAGAGGACAATGACAAAAAATATTCTTATTAAATAATTTTTATACATTCCCATTCAATACTTTCATTTATTTTTATATGAATTCTACTTCTTCTATTTTTTCATTTGATTCAAACTAAGTGGATTTTCAATCAATTAAAGAAACATTTATTAGTTTCATCTCCTCAATGAATTTATTAGTTTCAATCAATTAACTTTGTGATTTGTGTCATTTTGACAAAATATCTCTTTTTTTTTTCATTACTCATCAGTCATTAATACACTCCTAATATTAATTTATAAATTTTTGTTAGTCATTTGTTCATATTTAGATAACATTTTTTTCAAAATAAATGGAAAAATAGATTTGATTTAGTGAAATTCATAAAGATAATTAGTAAAAGATCTTTGTGGAAACTCGATTATATCATGATTGGAAATGTGAAGTTGAAAGTTAATATACCAAAATTTAATATAGGTAGCAATAATACAATCTCATATTCTTTTTTGTAAATAATTTTTATAATCTTCTTCGTATTTAAAAGATCCACCACAAATTTTATTTTACATGGTCTTTTGAAATTTTTAAAAAAAAGTTGTAATAGTTTTTCTAATACTTTTGTTATAAGTTTTGTTTTTTTGATTTTTTTATTTTCTGTTATCCCTCACTATTATATATCTTTTAAAACAACAAAGTGTAATATGATAATACATTACAAGAAAAAGCTATTTAGAGATCAATATTCAGCTAACAAATGAAATTGGTATCTAATTAAGTTAGAGACTAATTTAAAATCTAATATTATAGGTCACTAAAACCTTGGTAGCTAGTGTTAGATATAAATTATTTGACTTAATTGGCCACTGATTCAATCATTAGTTCTATTTTGTACTTATTTAGTAACCAAAATATAATTTGGTGACTATTTTGATTACAATTAGTAACCATTTTATTTGGTAACTAAAAATTAGTCTCTAAACAACATTTTTCTTGTAGTGATAACATTATGCTTAATACTAAATGAATCTATCATTCATTCATAACTTATAAGAGGATGATTATTTTTTTTAAAGCTTTTGTGATATTTTTTTGAAGTGATTGAATAATTTTTATATTTTGATGATCACTTATAGGTTTCTGGGAAATTTCGGTTGTAGATTACATTTTTATATTGTTATTTATATCTCTTGAATATTTTGAAGCTGAGTTAATTTTAGGAGAAAGGTGATAATGATGTGAAGGCACAAAATTGTTAGAAAAAAGTGAAAGAAAGGCTTAAACTAGTTTTAATTACTAAATTTTAATATAAATTATTACAAACAATTAATTTGAACTGTTTATTATTTCATTAAAAAATTCAATGCTAAGTAGTTATTGGTGTACCATAAATAACATTAACTAATGTACATGCTAATAGTGGCGTACCATATATATGCACAAATGAACATGCTAATAGTGGTGTACCATATATATATATATATGCACATCTTATTACTATTATTATTATTTCATGATCTTAATAAAAGGTTGATGCTTGTGTTTCATGATTGCCTTTGAATGGGTCACATGACTGTTGACAAAAAAGGAGAAGAAGCAAAATATCTAGGTCTTCAAAAATAGCAAATAATATAGTAATAATTATGCAATACGTATATGGTTTTTGAAAACGACCCTTTCTCTTAAAATAGTTGAAAGAATAAAAGAAGCCAATGAGGTAGGCCAATTGCATTTTGTCGTGTGTCATTAATTCCCCTAAAATGGGGCCACAAGTTGGAGTCAGAACCTAATAAAAAAAACACCAAGTTTTATTTAAATTATTTATTAATCAAGAAAAATTTAAATGCAAGAGTAAGGAAATACTAAAACTCCAAGAAAATAAGACATGCTAAAAGAAATTAGAGAGAATGAAATTTATATAACAAATGCATGATTGCTTAACTGAGGGTTTAGCAACATTAATTCTCGAAGGTCATATGAAGCTGTTCATATTTAAGTATAATACACAAAATTTTGCGTTAATTTAAAAGTCCTTTTAATGTGAATACTTGACTTAATTGCTAACTCTTATAATATTAATTTTATAGGTTAGAAAATTGCAGCTGTTTCAATTGCAATGGTTAAACGAGAAGAAAATTCCCTCTTTAACCCTATTTCTCTTTTGAAACGAAATCTACTTTTCTTTAGAGTTTAGGCCTTTCAATCTTTTGTAGGACATTTCTTCACCTCCTTATATTTCTTCTCACATTATAAATACAAAAATTCTTTCAGATTTTTGGATTGCACAATGTGAAATGTGTAATCCAAGAATAAAAGTGATTTATAAGTAATATAATTTAAAGATTAAAATAATTTTCAGAATATGTAATCTAAAATTTTTCTAGATTATATCATCTAAAACACACGTTTAATCTTTTGATTGTATAATTAAAAAAATTAAATAAAAACTTTTATATTTATAGAAATGTTTTTTATATTTATAGTAATGTAGAAGAAATATATAAAAATGAATGTTCCGGTTCGAAACAAATTTTTTTAAATCTAAACTTAGATGTTGTTTGGATATTTTTCTCAACAGTCACTTAAAAAATATAAAAGAGTAAAATGAATTAAGATTTTTTTCGTAACTTAAAATTACCTTGTTGTTCAATGATTTTTTTTTAAGTTGATTTTAAATTATGAGAACTTTAATCAATATTTGTATGTTATTTATAAAATTTCAGTGTATACTAGTCATAATATGGTATAATTTTAAAATGTAATAATAATAATAATAAGCACACATTTTCATTATTTTAAACAATTAAAATTTCAAAAAATAAATAATAAAAGCTTAAATTTAATTATTTTATTGAGTTTTTCTAAGTATTTTTTAATAAAAGAAACTAGGGCATTTGGAATCCTACCAAAATGGTAAGCTAAGCAAGAGTGACATAAGATCTATTGATTTGGACAGGTTGGTACAACAAATTCACCTTCTCATTGCTATTTAAAATGAATAAGGCTATTGAAGACTGCATTTTTATTAATAATCAAACTTTTATGCTATTATTTATTTTTAAAATATTTATTGTGAAATTAAAAAATATATATTATTTCAAGATATATTTTTTAATTTTACAAAATAAGAAAAAATCAATTAATAATTAATATTATGTTTCTTATTCCTTTTGGATAAAGAAATAAAAGATAGAAATGGAATTGTGTGGTCCACTTTTATCTTCCTTTGGATACATATTTACTCAATTTTTATTTTCTTTTTTAATTTTTTACTCCAGTTTTAATATATTTAAAATAGTCACTTAAATTAATTTTTAATATTTAAAAACAAAGTCTTAGTTTTCTTCTTATCTCTAAAGAATTTAGTTTAATTTTTTATCCCGTAAAAGAAAGTAGTTTTAGTTATTATACTTTTTTATGATTATTTTGTTTAAATTTAAAATAAATCTTTTTGGATTTTTTTTAAATAATCAAACATACTACAGCAGTATTTTATCCAATTTGAATTATTCCATTTGAAAAAAAAAAATGTTGATACGACTAAAAAACAAATGAAAATAATATCCAAAATGAGTAAAAATAGAAAAGAAAAATTGTAAAAAACTGTCAGAAGTGGGATTTGAACCCACGCCCTCAAACGAGGACCAGAACTTGAGTCTGGCGCCTTAGACCACTCGGCCATCCTGACTCTTTTATTAAATAAAAATATTATTTTATATATATCTATTATATTTATTATTTTTATGAAATCTTAACAAACTAAAGTTCACGCATATTGGGCTTCATAGTCACAGAAGCCCGTTGGGTAGCCAATGTTAAAAATTGAAACAAAGTTATTTTTTGTTTTAGTGTTCAGATTTTTAAAATTAATTGATTTAATTAATCTTCAATTTTGTATATATTATTATATTTCCATATAATTGACTCTTAAACCCATTTAAGGTAATATGAAAAAAGAATTTAATAAGTTAACAATTGAAGGATAAAAAAACCAGTCTTTTAATTGGCCCTTTTCGACTTTATTCTAAAGTACATTCTAGAGTCTTATTAGTAATCTCACATAACTAAACTTTATTAATATTTTTTTTATTTATAAAGTGGTGCAGTTTAAAATGTGTAAAAACAAATTACTTTAATTGAGAACTAATGCCACAGTTACTTTTATATATTTTACTTGGAACTTTTCCGAGTAAATTTGGTGTTGAAATTATTTTACTGAGTATGAAAAGTGAGGCTGTTTTTTTTTTTTTTTCTTTAAAATTAATTTAATATTTTATACAGACAACTGAACAAAAAAATATTACTGATACAAATTTTATCAGTTATTGTATAAATCAACAGATTTATCATTCAAAACAATTATATAACTGGATGGCAAAGTTAAAATTTCATGAGTGCATAGAGTCAAAAAACCATACTGCAAAAGATTGACACATGGAAAATGTCAATGACAAAATTATACCAGCTTTAGCTGTTGAACATAAGAGGCTTCAGAGAGCCAGAAGAAACCAAACCAATAAAACAGTGTCAACTGGCATTGAAATTCCTCTATCAGGACTGCACAAACACCCTTCTCTCTGACATCAAAATATTCATTCGGTGAAGCTCACTCTGAACACTCCTCCCAGGCACTTCAGCAATGAATCTGTCAAAGTCACAACTTACTCTTGCTCCATCAAGAGAACTTGCACTCTGATTATTTGTTCTGTAGTGTTCATGTTGCCAATCATTTGAGCAGCCACCACAGGCCTGATAATAACCTTCATTTCTAGCACCATGTGAAAATGGAGCAGTATGCATTGTTCCACCATGTTCTTCTTGAAAATAACTTGACCAGCCACCATTAACCCTATACCCTTCATTTCTAGCATCACGACCAGTTTCCATTGTTCTAAGATGATCTGTCTGAGAGTATCTAATATCTGTTGATGTTGGCCATGGTTGCAATGGCAGCATTGGTTGCATTGTTCTTCGAGTATAGAGTGGTTTGGGAACAGTTTCCCTTGTTCTAATATGATCTGTCAAAGAGTATCCTACATTAGCAGATGTTGGCCACGGTTGCAAAGATTGCAATGGCTCCATTGGTTGCAATGTTCTTCGAGTATAGAGTGGTTCAGGAACAGGTTCCATAGCTCTAATGTGATCTGTCATAGAGCATCTGACATTAGCAGATGTTGGCCATGGTTGCAAAGATTGCAATGGCTTCATTGGTTGCAATGTTCTTGAAGGGTTAAAAAGAGAAGAATAGCCACCAGAAGGAGCACCTCTTCCATGCACTTCTGCCATGCTACTTGAGTGCCACCCAGTGATTGAATTTGAAGCATGCCTATTTGTTAAGGCAATCTCTTCTTTCATTGTTAGATAGTGATTTGTTATAGTATAATAATTGAGATGAGCTGAAGTTGGTAATTGCTCAACAGCATATTCAATCTCTTGAACTGGGAGATTTATTTGTTGTCTAGAAACCATCATTTGTTTTCTCTTCATACGCTTTCGCTTACTTTGAGGAATGTAAGCAAACTTGTATGTGCAGCACTTATCAAGTGGAAAGGGTTCATCGCATCTATTGCCATCACCTCTCTTATTATTGTAACCAGGGTAATCTTCTCTATTGAAGTCAGCACACTCAATCAAAGTCAAAAGGCATTGTTCAGCAAGATTCTCGATGTTCCAGTGGCTAAAAGGTGCTGTAGTCTTATGACTGATATGTATTTCACCATTGGCTCGGAGCATGCAACTTGCATTGTTGAAGAATCCAAGCACAAGGGTTTTATGCATCTTGTAAACGTGTAGATATTTCAAAATTAAAAAAACATGTTTGATAAACAAAGTAATCTAACATACTCTGCAAAACATGAAATTCAATTCTCATTCCACAAAGAAGAGAGAACATGCTAAACTTTTACACTATATCATATATCAGCAAAGGAGAACCACGAATATCCCATATATATTTTTGTTCCTTATGAAGTACTTAAGATATTAATCGGTCTACAAACAGAATTTTACTAGAAAAAAAAAAACTCACTTAATCAGCAATGTGTTATCTTCTCTCCCATGAAAGCCAGCATGAGGAAAGTTGAATATAACTCGATCAAACCTTCGCATTTTTAAATCTGAATGAAGCTCCATTTTGGTTGCATCAACTCCATGTAATATGCATGCTCCGAGCTTGTGCAAGTCATCTATATTTGACTTTGCATGCTTGTACATCTTAGTAACATCATCTACACGGACTTTGCATGCTTGTACATCTTAGTAACATCATCTACACGTGAGAGATAATTTGCATTATGAACACGTGAGCCATGTGACTCTAAAAGTTACCCCTTATTCTCATTCATCAGCTTTCCACATTGTCTTAGCAAACACATTCAAAACTATACCAAAATAGATACATCCATGGGCGGATAGATAGAATAAAACATTAAACATCATAAACAACACTTTCCCAAATTGTGGAGAATGAGAACATAGTAGAAACTACAAAAAGGGAAAGTTGCAAACAGATAACAGATCGTTGCTAAAGCTTAAAATACCTTACAATATCAAAAGGAAGCTTAAAATAACCCAACAAAACATTGAAAATGGCTTCACTTCCACAAAAATGAAAAATGTCAACCCTACAAAACCACGCCACTGATTCCCGCTGATAAAAATATATCAACTTGTCCAGATGCAACAATCTTGTGCGATAGTTTGAATCTGCAACTTTGGCCATGGAATCTAGGTTTTTGGGATCATGTAATATCAAGGAAGGCCGCAAAAGTGCTACACAACATAGTTAACAAATTTAAAACGTTTCAACAAGAAACTACCTTTCATCATCTTCAAAACAACCAAGTAAAAACAATAATAATATCATAAACCAAGAATAAAAACATATTAGGGTTACTTTATGAATATTAAATCTAACATATAAAGAAGAACCACATATGATAAAACCCCAAGACACTATATTTTAAAAAGAAAAGCATAAACTATTATTCCTCATACATTTCTCACTACCCCACGTGCCAAGATTGAAACTTTATCATGGAAACGTGCTGCGCAAGCCAAAAGCACAAACACAAAGCTAAAGGGTAAGGGAGGGAGGGATAGAGAGATACCGTAGGAGTTGAGAGAGGAAGCGACGATGTTGGCAGCGGAGCCAAAAGATTTGGCCAGGGAAAGAGAGAAAGAGAAATCACCCTCTCCCACCAACAGTATTTGGTGATCACTCGAATAATGGGTTACCCATTTTGCATTATCTTCTTCTTCTTCTTAAATAGTGTCCCGTTGGTTCTTTGCTTCCTCCATGCCAGGAGCTGTGAGAATACCAGTAGCTGCTGCCACTACCACTGCACCCTTTTTATCGCTGAAGATTTGAACTTGAAACTTTTAACCGTTGGACAATACCGCAAAAATGGAAGTGCAAGAGTCACGTAATGCAAAATGCAGTGTAAGACTAACATTTGTTTCTATTCTTTCATGATAATTGCGCAATAAAGGTTTTCTTTTATCATTTCAAATAAATGTGAATTAGTTTTAATAATATCATGATTTTCAAACATCATTATCAAATGTGAATTATATATAACTATAAAAAATAATTTTTACATGTTAACCATGTTCTTGGAAATAGATGGATATTGTTTAAGTAAGTCATCGTTTACTTAAATCACTTTTTTTATAATTGAAAGTAATTTCATCTTTTTTTTTTGAATAATTAGAACTTTAGAAAAGAGAAACTTAGTTGAATGTCTTTCTTTATTAGATAAAATTACGAAACCAAATTTTAAATTATTAGTACATTGAAAACTTTTAATTTACCACATTTCATTAGTTCATAACTCTACTTGTAACCTCCTAATTTTGTTACCAATATTAAAGAGAGTATATTGTATCACTAAAACTGTTTGGATATAATTCATTTGCTAGCATAATATATGTTATAATAGAATAGTGATATATGAAAGGTTTTCCATGTAATTAAAGTAATCAACATAATAACGGAAAATAGTGAAAGGAAAAAAAAAAAAATATGGAAAGGTGAAAGTGTACACAATGCAGGGGATGTAAACATTGAAGAAAGGAAAATAAAAATATTAAACAATTATAATAAATGTTATTTAATTAAAATTTGCAAGGAGGGGATTTGATGGAAGATGGAAGTGATAGTTAATTTGAAGGCGGAGAAAGTCCTTCATTAGAAAATGATGTGACTGGTTAAAAAGAGTGATGGACTTTGAGTTTTTTTTAGTATATAAAATATATAGATAGATAAATAATATTGTGTTATATTTTGATTTAGTTACTTTTTGTTTTATAATTATGATATATGTTATTCTCTTTTTAGGGTCTCGTTAAAATTTAATGTGGAGATCATGGAAGTTGAGCTTTCTACTTATTTTTGCGTGGAAGATTTATATATATATATATATATATATATATATATATATATATATATATATATATATATATATATTAGTAAAATTATTATTATTTATCTATTGTAACCTTTAATATTAGATATGATGAATTTTTTTAATTATTTCTGTTGATTTTCGATTTTGAAAAGACTCATTCCATGGTTAGAAAGTTTAACTGTCATATAAAAGGTTTATTTGTTCAATGAAAGTGAGATGAGTAAAAGAAAAGTAAGAAAAATATATTTTAATTAGTCATTATGTATGGTGGGAGACAGAGAGAGAGATTTTAATTGATCATGATGTCATGGTCTTTTTTAAAAATGGTCTTTTTTAAAAGTTTAATGACCAGCGCATTCTATAAAATTTGAGAAGGTTGATGATAATTGAATAATAAAAAAATACAATCTAAGTCAATGAATTTTACACTATATAATATTTCACTGAACTGTTTATTTAGAGGCCATGTTGGGAACAATGTTAAGTGTACTGGGCTTTTACTCTGAGATGGGCCTGATTGGGCCTACGTTGGAAGCTTTTTCTTTCTGCATGCCTTTGTTTTTCAACCTGCACTCCACAATTGAAAGAAATGATTGAATTTTGAAATGATTATAAATAATGAATAAAGTATCCCCTATATTTTTATAATCATATAATTTAATCATATGTAGCATTATGATTAATATATTATTGAAATGAGGGAATCCAAATATAGAATTCTGACATAAAGGGTAAAACAGAGAATGTGGGGCTCTGTTGAACTCATTCTCAGAACATTCTCAAACATTACCACGTACGAATACCACCAACATTCAAAATCCAAATCTCAATGCAGCTCCACTTTAGTTCATAATGTTCCTAACTTTTGTCAATACCCAGAAAAAGGAAAAACACATTGTCCCTACTAAAAAATCAAAAGCTTCTTTATCCCTTCTTCACTTTCCTTAACCCATCACTCTACTTCCAACAATAAATATACAACAACATGATCATGATCATGATCTTCATCTTCATCTCTCTGCATAGCATTGCTTTGTGTCACATTTTCTAGCAGCATCTACTTTCTCAACCATGCTTGCCCTTCCACCACCACCTCCTCCTCCGCCCCTAGCCACAAGAAAACAATTCAAGCAAGTCTCTCCTGACCAAATTCTCATAACAAAACAAACCATCACACACCATTCTCAAGAACCAGAAGCACCAAATTATGTTCCAACAAAGTCAACTAGGCCACCACCACCAGCACTAAGGCAGCCTCCATTTCAAAGGACCAACCCCATCATATGGTTTGCTGCAGTGTTGTGCCTCATATTCAGCCTTGTGCTTATCTTCTCTGGAGTTGCAACTTTGATCATCTTCCTAGGCATCAAACCTAGGAACCCCACTTTTGACATCCCCAATGCAAATCTCAATTCAGTGTACTTTGACTCACCAGAATATTTCAATGGGGACTTCACCCTCCTTGCCAACATCACCAACCCCAACAGGAAAATTGATGTAAACTTTGAGTCTTTGGATGTTGAACTTTTCTTCTCAGACAGGATCATATCAACACAGTCCATTCAGCCCTTTACTCAGAGGAGAAGGGAGAGCAGGTTGGAATCACTGCACTTCATATCCAGCTTGGTGTTTCTGCCTAAGGATATTGGTGTGAACCTTAAAGGACAGGTGCAGGGTAACAGGGTCAAGTACAATGTAAGAGGAACCTTCAAAGTGAGAATAACTATGGGGTTAGTACACTTGTCTTACTGGTTGCATAGCAGATGCCAGATAGAGATGACTGGTCCACCAACTGGTGTCTTGGTGGCTAGGAAGTGCATCACAAAGAGATGAATGTAAAGAGTAGAATTTTTATGCTTGTTTATTGCTTTTCTATGTTTGGATTCATATATAACTTGTAGTAATACCATACCAGTGAGAAAACAGGAGTCTGGAAACTACTTGATACATGATTAAGAAACAGTTTAATTTTTGTATGTTGTTAATATAGAAAATTGTTAATTGATTAGAAATCAGGATATTTATGATTTTTAAAGTAACTATCATGAAACTGAATGATTGGATGATAGTGTAAACAAATTTTGACACTGAGATTGCAGATAGAGAACATGTTTTGGTGGATTCCTATCTGACTCAGTAAAGTGAGAATTGAATTCACTTTCTTACACTGTTTTTGTTTATTCCTAATTGCACAGTTTTTCTTAAACAGCAATTAGATTTGGGAGACTCTTTTTCTTTGACAGTCTAAAATAGTAAAAGTCAAAATGTGTAAAAGATTTGGCAAATATCAGTGCAGTGTGAGAACTAGAATTTCAAAATTACATATGTATAATTTATTATACAGTGAGCCTTATATCTGGAAGTCATGATATAGAATCTTGAAGTAGACACTCACATTATTTTAATCACGTATAGTATTAGCAAATCCTTGTCCTACTAGTGGCCTAACAAATTGGTACTTTGGCCTTTGGTTACCTTCATTTACGGCTTATATGTCCTTAAAATTTGATAAGCATAGCATTAAAAATTTGGAGTGAGACAATCGTAAATTCATTGCATAACATTGTGAGTTAGTTTTAATATATGAAACTACAAACCGAACAAGACCATTTGGTTATGAAAAAAATTCCAATGAACCGAACCACTCAAGTTATAATAAACAAAATTCAAATAGATCAATAATTTTTCCATTTTAATTAAACATTAATTTTTCTAATCGATTTTCAATTATTTTTTCAGAACAGTTCTATTCTTAACACATCTAACTCTTCACACGCTGTCAACATCAACATGATAAATATTTTAAAAAAATTTAGTTAAACCAAACCACAAATACTTTATTAAAACTTGTAAGAACAGTTACGGAATAAATATAAGGAACAAAAAAGATAGATTGTTGCAAAAATTCCAAACCTGAAATTATTTCCAGAAAATGTTGGAGGCAGCACTTGGCACCGATTTACATTGTTGCAAACAAATACATTCATAATTAGCATATAAATGAGTTGCCTTTACTTATATTTAAATCTTAGAAAAGTAATTCTGTGTAGATTTTTTGAATTGAGATTTACTAAAATTTAAATATTTGATAACTTACCTTAGGATTTGGGCATCCAAACATGCAATCTATCAAATAAACTTATACATTAATTTCTATATATACAGAGTAAGGTTTGTAAAAATCAACACAGGTTCAGAGAAAATTTCTAGAGTACAGTAAAAGGGTAACATAAATTTCCATAAACTTGAATAAGCACAAGGACAATAAAAATAAGGGGATCAAAGGTCCAATAGTGTCAAAATTGATTTAGAACTAAAATTCAGATCCCAGCACAAAATTCATAAAGCAAATCTCAAATCAACTTTCTAGAAGACCAACTAGTAACCAAAAATTATCATGGATTTTGCCAAACTATAACTACTGTGAAGAAACCACCATTTGCTCATCATCATCATCTGTTCCAAAGTACCTATCTCCGAACTCGCCCATGCCGGGTATGACACGGAAATCTTCATTCAAACCGATTTCAATCTCAGATGTTACTATCTTTATTCTTGGAAAACTTTTGCATACAACATGCACACCTTTAGGTGCCTGAAAAGATGCAGAGATAAAATGAAAATTACAGATATGAGATATGAGATAACACAATAACATAGAGGAAAAGAGAGAGAGGAACTAAGACATTGGTCACTTACAGATATGAGATTAAGAAATATAATATTGGATTCAGGTACACCTTTCCTTATGAGTAAAGAAATTGCTTGAACAGCAGAATTACCTAGGATGAAAATGTTCAAGAGGCTAATTCAATGAAAAGCAGAAACACCAAATATCAATTTCTTTTAAATCTACTCTTGCTACAATGTAGTGGCAATAGATAGCACACACTTGCAACTTCAAAACAAAAGAGAATGACTAACCTGTTCCAAGTATAGGGTCCAAGAGTAACACATGCCGGTCTGAGATATCATTTGGCAACTTTTCATATATTAGCTGTTCGTTGATCAAAGATAAGATATCATTGTCAAGAAATGAAACTGAGATTTGTACTAAGGCATACATGCAGATAGACAAACCTGCTGACCATTGTCACCTTCCCTATGAATAAGAATTTTCCCAATCTTGATACCTTTGCAGCATGCTCTCAAAGCATTCTCCATGCTCTCCCCACTGAAATGAGAGTATGTTAATTATGATCACAGAAAATGAATCTCCAAACAATAAATTATACACTGCGGAGATACAAGTTCACATCAACCCCATTCCTTAAGACATGACACCAAATGCAATCTAATGGATTTGATACTTCAGCTTTGGACAAGACTAATACCTTCTGATAACAGAGACACCACACAATCTTTTACAAAAATCAACACCAGTGTATACAGAACCTGCATATGAGGACAAGAATCAACAGTTACCATAAGAAGGTTCTAATGTGAACAAAACTAACTCTTTTAGGTAAATAGAAGAACAAATATGACAAACACATTGAAACATACGCAAAAGTATGACAACTGTTCCAATTAACATCATGGAAAACAACAGACACATATCCCAAGTACAGCAACATGACAGACGTTAGATTCACACTATCAATAACTGTTCCTTCACATGGAAGAAGCCAAAATGAATGAATTATTCGTAGTCTCCTTTCAACATGGGTTCATGAAGTACATCATCATGCCATCATACCTTGATTTCATATCAAATGGAGGCATGAAAATGTAAATAATTAGAGGGTATACAGGAGTGCTGACATTTTTTAATCAACTTCAATAGATAATGTTAGAACCTCTACCACGACTCGCATTTTAGGCATAGGATAACAAATTTAACACCAGAAAATAAACAAACTAAAATTATAGCCATAGTCATTTGTAGAATATAGCAAATTACGTGTAGTTTATGTACTCCTCATTTGTAACAATACACCAACACATGATAACCTAGACATCCAATGTACATGTTATCCACAACAATTTGCAATGAAAGGAGACAACGGAGCATGTACAGCAGCAATAAAAAACCTGATATGGCAGTCAAAAAATTCATCTAAATATTGTTGCCAAAAAGATCAAAAAGAAAAAAATAGCACATAAAACTTGTACATCACAATAACCTTACAAGGAAAGTATTTAAGAAGTTAATATTACCAGTGGGAGTGAGTACTTGCTTTTCTGTAAATGGCAGATGCCCCAAACCATGTTCAACAACCTGGTCAAGTTCAATTGTTATGATGTCATATTGCCATTTATATCAGAAACAAAAACCAAACTTGTTTACTTACCAATCGAATCAAACGATCAGAGTAAAATATAAAATCATGCTTCGTTGTTTGAGCATCACGTATCAGCGTATGCATACCCCGTATCTGCATGGAAGCAATGACCAAGATGGTTTAACTTAAAAGTAAAAATCAAAGATTGGTGTGTTCTAAGTGGGATGACTGAAAATGTCTATAATCAAAGGGGTACCTGAAAAGTTGATTGAATAACGTATAAATTCGGATATATTTTACACAGGTCATGCTGACCTAGCTTTGTGCGGATATGCTGTACGATCAAATCAATGGCCACATGATTATCTCCTCCACGGGGTATAATTATATCAGCATACTTCTTTGTTGGAAGAATAAAGTCATCAAAAGCTGGCTTCACAAATTTTGAATACTGCAATAAATATTACAAAAGAATCAGCTGCAAAATATCCATTAAATGGTTAATATTAACCATGAAAATCTGATGAAGAATATGATAGCTAGACGAATATTTTCAAACAAAAAGAATCCTTAATGTCTTAATTCCATACAGCACAAATGATCATATGTTTCTATATTAAGGAATTTGCATAGTAACCAACCAGCAGCAAGAAACTAAAAGTTATATTTCCCAAGTCTTGCAACGAAGTAAATATAACAAGGTGAAAAAGAAGTAAGAAGTAATCAAAATATGTTATGTAAATGGTGTGGCAGAAAGTTGCTACCTGATCAAGAACTGCTCCAATATCCCGACCCTTCTCGTTAGTATCACGCCTAATCCTTCTTGCCAATCGAACATCAGCATCTGCACTGAACATTTTAAAATGTAAAGTAACAACTTAACTCAGTATTTCAATAAAGACACATAAGTAAAACAAGTACAAGTTGGAATTGAATACTCTACAATTTTAAACATTAAGTTTATATACTCGCTTAGAAAATACCTAGCAGATACACATAATATCAATTTAACGAAAAAATAAAGAACCAACAAATAAATGAAAAAAAGTAACAATATGAAGATGGGACAAAGTGTAACAAATAGGCTCATAGTACCCCAAACCCTCAAAATTTCTCAAATGATACAAAACAATATGGAGAATACGAATTTTCCTATATCATAATGTGGATTATAGGGACAAGGGAAGACACTGATTACAAGAGATGAAAATAAATGAATCTAACAACATATCCCATTTAAATTAACAAATGCAGCAGAACTTACAATAAAGAAATTCCGAGTTAAATATGGAAAACAAATAATAAAGGACCTGTGTCAACAAATATCTTCATGTTCATCAACCCGCGAACACGTGGATCATGGAAAACAAGGATGCCTTCTAAAATTATCACATCTGAAGGGTTCACCTGAAAACAAGTTAAAGCAACACAATGAAAAGAGAATGACAACAACTTTGTATAAGCTAAAATATGCATTTCGATTATCACATAAATATATTTTATACTTGTAATTTGCACTAAAAGAAGAAACATTTTCTTTTGAATGATATTTGCCACTTCACAAGTATTAAGTCAATTTTATGTTGTTTAGCATTCTAATGAAATGGTTAAAAAACTGCCAACAAAAACAGAAGTTCCAGAGATATACCCTTCTTAACACATCACTCTTGTAAGTCTTAAAATCATACTTCGGAATATCTACTGCTTCACCATGCTTCAACTTGTCCATAACACGAAGCAATTCCTCAGTATCAAAAGCATCTAATTAAATATCAAACCATACATAAGTACAAGAATATTAACATAGTTTCTTTAATAAAATTAAAATGTCAATATTTTCACTCGTCTTGCTACCATATCAATTTTTAGAAATATTTTAAGAAAAAGAAAAAGGTGTTCACTCTATATAACATTTTTACAGTGTCATCCAATCACCATGGTAATTTTGTTGAGTTTTACAATAATCACCTCAAAAGTCATATCAACATGATTTGTAATTGGATAATAGAGTAAAACTATTTTACACTCTCAGTGCATTATCGTTAACTAATATTTTAATTCACTAGCATGTAGCTTTAGTTAATGAGTTCATAATTAGTTTACTAGAATGACTAAAACATGAGAATGAACAAAAGTTTTGGACCCTCATTCTCAAAAGTAAAAATGCATGTTAATAAAAAGAGACAAAACCATAGAATATTCAATTTATAATACTTAAATATGAAGAGAGTGTCAGTAATGACAACGAAGTGTACTACCAGGATGATCAAAGTTGTAATCCTGTACTCGTGAAAGTTCCTCCTCAGAAAAGTTATTGTAAAAGGAATCCTGCCATAAATAGTTTATTTATCAAGCTCAATGTATGAACATAAGTTAAGAAATGTATGGACCAAATTTGGAAACATGCCACCCAAAAGGAAGGAATAACTAATAGAATGAATAAATAGAGATAATCAATGACATGAATGGCAAAGAAATAACACAAGAGTATACTTTGACAGTATTACCCAAAGAGACATGTGTTCTTGATATCAGCTAAGGGCAGAAAAGAGCTTAGACGAGCACTAAAAAAATAAAAATAAACATAGATGATGCATTTTGTTGTAAACGGAGTCAAATTTACAATGATGGTAATAAAAGCATTCCTTAAAATTCTTTGAAGATCAAAGGGAAACAGAATCCGAATGGATTCAGATCATGGATAGAACAAGATGCATATAAGGCCTGATGTACAAACCAATCCATAGTTTGTTTTCAATGATCCCTTTATTATATTTTTTTCAATTTGATCATCGAGAAGTATAAACATAAATTCAATACCTGATTAACAAGTACAACTCGTTGATCATGAAGCTGTTGAATAATCATATCACAAACTGCTGTCTTGCCAGATGCTGCACCCCCTGCAACACCTGCATCATAAAACATAAGCAAGTTAGAATCACTAAGATAAAAGAGAAGTGGTAAGAATTGAAGGCAAGGTATCCAAACTTAGCACCTTGAGGTATAAAAAAACTCTAGTCTATTTTAATTGACGGAATTTGCAAAGCATAAAGGACCGTGTAACATTGATATTAGTTGAAATGATACTATGATGCTAAAACTCAGAGCCATATACAGATGCTATGTAATTAAATTTCATATTGACTTGTAATAACTCCAGCAAGAAGAATTTGTGATTTCTTTTCAAAGCAGATATGATTCTACCTGAATAGGTCACTTTTCACACAAAGACACAGGTTTCAAGTCAAGAAACTCTATTACTTCAACTAGTACAAAATTGTGCTTTAACAGTAGTGATTTTGTTCATGTACTCCGTAACACAACTTCAAGACCTCGTGTGAACTAATTTGGCAGTTTGCACAGGAAAACACACCTATGACAAAAGGTTGTTTATACATGTCAGTTTCCGAGGTTGTTAGCTGTTCTATGCTAGCCTTTCTTTGCTCAAAACCATCCATGTGAAATCCAGAAAAATGAACCTCGTTGGAAGACTCCATTAATTCCACAGCCGACTTAGCATCCATTAACAAAGACCTGGAAAAAATAATAGCTAAAAATTACAGATAGAGAAATGAAAACAGAAGCAAAAAAAGTCACCAGGATTAATCTGAATGTAGTATAAGTAGATATAGCGAACAGATTAACCACCTTTTAACCAACTTTATAGTGTAAGTATAGATACACAATAATGTATTAAAGATTGGAGTTCATATAGTTTGTCACTATCTAAAGAGGCATTCACATTAAGTTCTGCAACAAATTGTAAAGGTGAATGATTGGATCAAGTCAACCATTTTAGCCTTTGGTACTTTGGTCACTATTCGTTTTTAATAAAAGACTAAAATTGCATTTTTCTATTTTGCATATCATGACTAAAGTAGACTAGAGTAGCAGGCCATTCCACTTGTCTTCCACTATCATTACAGATTGAGATTCTGTGGTACACCCATCTTTGAACTTGGTAATTTTGGTACCAGTTTTAGTAATTGCAGATTATCTAAAACTTTCCAAGCATATATGTATACACCAAGGAATCGAGAGGTTTCTCAGCTCCTCCCAGCACCATTTTCATAAATCTACTTTATTGACTAAGCACCCCCAATTCCTCAAGTATAAAACAAAGTTATACATCCCACTTTCACTTTCCCTTGTCTATTATGGACCAGATAAGAGTAACACATCATATTACTTTTCCAGCATATACATCAAACACAAAATTATGCTCACCCACTCATGAAATTCCTTTCAACAAAGTAGCCAACAATGGTTCAAGTTTCACTTCCCCAATTAACAAAACATCAATAGAGAGAAATCAAATAGGTAAAAGCAACTACCTACCAAAGCAAGTAACAACCAAGGAAAATAATAAACAAGATTAAAAAAAAAACTAACTTTATGCTCACCCACTTCACCGCTGAGTAAAACAGACACACCCCAGTAATCACAGCCCAAATTCTCTAATGGGTTTTCCACAGCCAAATCCAGATCCAAGAAAAAAAAATGGCAAATTTGTAGTTGCATAATTCATCAAAGTTGAACCCCAAACAATCCAACCATTGCATAAAAAGAATACTAATTATACCAAATTGACAAATGCTGATTCCTAACATACCTGTTGAATGGAAGAATTTGACAAAAAAAAGTAAAGAGGTGCACAGCAATTGTTGTAGAAGGGTGAATTATTTATTAAAAACAGACACAGAGATGAGTACAAATGTTTGTGCGCATTCCCTTTGTTTTTGCTTGGTTTATATACACTTGTTGTTGGCAATTGGCCCCATTTTTTCTACAAAATTACCACCTTCACCTACCATTGAAATTTTATTTTTTTCTCCTTCTGATTCCAATTCTCCATAAAATTCATAACTTCGAGAAATGATAAATTATTAAATACTCATTTTTCTTTTTTTTCTTCCTTTTACTACATTATTTTGCAATTCTATAACTTTTCACCTTTTTTAAAAGGTGAAAAGCTTTTATTTTTCTTTGAATATGACTTGAAACTTATTAGTCATCCTTTCTCTGTTCTATCTTGGTTGATTTTATATCAATTTATATTAAGTTTCAATCTGCGTTCGTAAAATATATTTAAATAAAATTGAATTTGAAAATTGAATAACTTATGTTTAGATAGTCTATTTTAAAAATAAATTGATGTTACCCGATATGAAACTTTATTTAATATAAAAGTTATTAAAGTTGTTTTAATTCAATATTAATTTTTCATATTGAGAAAATTTTTAATGTGTGATTAAACATGTGATAGTTACTTAAAATCATATTAATTATTTTTTGAACATAATTTTAATGAATTATCAAACTATGAATTATTTCTTACACATATCATGATTACACTTGTACTACCAAACAATAAATATAAATATTATTAAATTAAATATTAATTTACTATATAATTAGACATTAATTCTTACGTTTTATTCACTTAATAAATCAAATGTAAAATATTTTTAAAATATGTTTTTAATTTCTTTTACATAACTATTTCTCTTTGTTTACATGGCAACCAATCAGAAAGCTGATTATAATTGCATTACGTCCCCACGAAAGACGAAATGGATTCGAATTTAGAAAAGATAAATTTAGAATTGTAATAATTTGCATCTCAGTTAAATTTTATTCTACTTGGGTAAATATACGAGTAATTCATCACACATTTAAAAAAAATTAATTTAAACATATCAATGTATTATGATATCCATTATATTTTAATTCAAATAATGCATAAAAATAGTAAATTAAACATTAAATTTATATTATGTTTTAGTTAAATATATAGTTTAAAGTTTTCGTTTGATTATTTTACAATTTAAATGTTATAATCATTAAAATAATTAACTTATATTTTTAAAGTTATAAAATAGGAAAATTTTTTTTGTATATATAGACAGAAACTCATAAAAAAAATAAAGAAAACAGGACAAACTAACACGGTTGTTAAAATAAATCCTCAGTGAAAAAAATTAAAAAAAAAAGAAAATTTATGAAAAAATATATATAAAAATTTGTGAACAATAATCATAATAAAAATGGCAACTAAATCTATTGTTTTTTAATATATATGTTGTCAATTCTTAAAATTTCGAGTGAATTCGGATTCGGTTTTTCAAATTTAAAAAGATAGGTTTTTCTAATTTTTAAACATTGAATGTAAGGGATTAAAAAAAATTTCATTTGTTCTTAGTTGCTACACACAAATTTGAGATACTGAAATTGTATATTTTTAAACTTAAAAACTAAAGTATTTTTTTATGTTTATAATTCGAGAGGCTAAAATCGGATTCTTCTTTAACTTTAAGACTACAAAATTAATTAATTTTGTTTATAAAATCTAATTTCGTTTTAAGCCATTTTAGTAAATTATATTGAAGAACATATTGAAAATTATTTTTTATTAAGATTTTGAATATAAATTTGGTCTCATATTAAATAGAAAATAATGTCTTAGAACTTACAAGAAAATTTCAGCGTTTGAAATTGACTTATACTGTATGCTGAGCTGTCACTGTACTAACTACTGCTGACAGTGTGTGACCCAAATCTTATCAGATTTTTGACAATCTACGTTGGCACTGATTCGGATGTGGGCTCCACTTACGTTTCTTCCAATTTTTAAAACAAAAGTTATATTGGTTTAAAACTATATTTAAGTCTTTTAATGTTTAAAAATATTAAAACTTTAGTTTTTTTTTCTTATTTCTCTAAAATAATTTATCAGCTTTTAACTTTCTTTTTTCTTTTAATTTTGAACTATATCGCATCTTTAAAATGGTTTGACAGTATTTTATGAGGAAGAAGCTGTTAGCGCAGTGTTTTGTAAGGTATAAACTGTGTTGGAAAAAAAAAATGCACGTTTTTATGTGCGTTTAAGATCCTTCATAGTGTAATTCATTATCTCCGATAATAATAAAATATAATAATATTATGGTACAAACACAGTGTTTTATAAAAACAGTTTAAAATCAGAAAATAAATTATAAATTATTAGTTTTCATTTTTATTTCACTGTTCACAACTAGATCAATGAATAATGAAAAATTCCTATTATTTATATTGAATTGTTGTTAAAGACTTTATGGCATTTTACATGTTATCCACATAGAAGATATATGTACAAATTAGGATTGAATTTGCTAGCTTCACAATTTGCATTAGATGTTAGTTGTCATATTTTTTAGTCAATGTCAAATCGCACCTTTTAAATATTGTTAACATCAATTTAATGGAAGAGACCAACCTGACTATTTAAAAATAACGGGATTAAATTGAAAAAATAAGGAAAAAGATAAAAAAGAAATTATTAAACATAATTCATATTAAGAGAGATGTGATTTAAAGAAATAAAAGATGAAAAAAAATATAAATATAAATATATATGAATTGTTTGTCATTTCAAATAGGAGTCTTTTTTATATTCGTACATTTCTTTTATGAAAAAATTGTGAGGATTTAAAATATTTTAAAATAATGGGACAAAACTTACAAAAAAATTTGACATTACATTTAATCTAAAATTTTAAGGTGAGTTTGTGGATCTTTATAAATATATATATATATATATATTGCTAAATTTTTTTATTTTTATTCAATATGAGATTTAAACTCACACTTAGACTCATATCAGTCATAGTGAATTAGATTATACCAATATATTGAGTTAAATTTAGATTTTGAGTATTCAAATTCAGTTTGAAACAATTTGTAGTCACTAACAGGTGCTTAATAAGTATATCAAGATATTTTATATATGTCAACATGTGCATAATTATATTGAATGATATTTTTTTTCCTCTAAATTACAATGTGTTTGATTAGCTGATTTTATGCATATTTTGCTTGAGCATCAAATTTTCGCTTGAGTAATGCACAACCGGTGAACAATCATTGCTTGCATCTAGCACTTTTTGCCGAGTAACAATGTTTCTTGTCAAATATATGATTTGTAACTTGAGAGAGAGACAATGATAAAACAATTATTTCCCCTCTAAAGCTCTCACCGCTTAAGCAAAAAAGTGATCGCTCAAGTGACGATGAGTCTAAGTTTGTGTAATGTTCTAAAACTTTATGACTTAAGTAATAAGTCATATAACTCAAATGATAAAATAAGGTCAGGTAGAGAAAAAATCATAATTGATTTTATTTCCTTTAAAATTAGTCACTTAAACAATTGAACACTTGATAAAGAAATATTAAATCAATTATACCTGAGTTAAAACTCGTATTATATTACTCAAGTAAATTCATTTAAAAAAATAATTTTTTAATATAAAAATATACGATAATATTTTGATATGTTCAAATTATAATATTTTGAAAAATTAACTCATTGTTGGTATTTTTTACACCAGAACAAATAATAGTGGAGATGCTAAAAAAAATCCCGTACAAATACAAAACTAAAAATGTTATATTTATACTTTCTTTTACCACCTACACATATATACATATATATTATTTATTCATTAAAATAACATTATTATAATAATACAATATATATATATATATATATATTTTGAAGTGTTACATACGTCACTCCAATTAAAAAAAATTAAAACTTTAAAATCCCTTAATACAATCATACAAAAAAAAAAAATTAAAAAAAAAAATATAGGTTTAATTACACATTTTATTACTATGATTTCACATTTTTACACATTTTGTCACCTAAGTTTTAATTTCGTAACTTTTACCACAAATGCTTAGAAATTAAGAAAATTTTACCATTCTATTTAAGATTCATAAAATGTTTAACTGGTTATATGATATAATTATGTTCTACAAATAATTTATATTCAATTAAGAAAAATATGAAGTCTTTTCATACAAGTTTAATTATCTATTTTACTTAAAATTTCTCACTTTTGCTCATTTTATTATATAGTTTCCATTTTGGTAAATTTCACTATCATTGTTTTAAAATTATCTGTATTTGATATCTTGGTGTGAGTGTGAAATGCTAATGTGCCAATAGTGAGACTCGAGTGTGTACTTAAGAGATATTTATGATAAAATTAAAAAAAATCATGCTTTATTTATTTTTTCACTTAAACTATAATTAATGGTGTTATTTAGGGTTCATGAGATTTTTTTTCTTCTCTTTTCTTCTTCATTGCAAGTTTTTGCTTCCAGGACCACAAAAATTGTCTATTGTTCCATTTCTTCTCCATCTTTTACTACGAACCAAATATCTAAACATCTTCATTACTAGTGGCTGATAAAAGAAAAAAAGATCTTCATACTAGTCATTTAAATAAATAAAAAATTATGCTTTTATAATTGTGATGCATATTATTTTTTAAGACACATTTACGTCATGTCATTAGGGTATTAAATATTTGACGAACAAAAAGATAAAATACACTCCACTTTGAAATATCAATGCTAATATTTACTAAATTAAAATTTGAAATGATAAAATGTAAAATATATGAAGCTTTTTTAAGTAAAATATGCAATTAAGTCAAAATAAACAAAACCTTTATACTTTTTCTAACCTTTTTAAATTTTAACATGCATGATCTGTCAATCCACAATTATGATAAGTCATCGCAACTTTAAATATTTGATAAACCTTAAATAGAAACGCAAACCGTGTTTAGTTTTAAACTGTTGGCATGAAATTTGTCAAATTAAAAATTAGGTAACAAAATATATAAAAATATGAATTTTCATTATTAAAATTTGAAATTAAGAAAATAAATATTATATGTACATGTATTATCTTATAATATTATACACGAATATACTATTATATATCCTTTTCTCAAACCTCACATCATGTCATTTTAGAAAGTTCCGTCTCATTATCCGTTGAAAAGAGTCGATTGGATCCACTTTACCCCTGTCGACTAACATAATCATGATAATGACCACTAATTATCATTAAAAAATTAATTAGTGAGAGATTATAATTTCCAGTTTTACATATAGTTTTAAAAATAGTGATCTGAAGATTATATTTATGTGAATAATAATTTTCGTTGATCCTCCTGTCTCACTTAAAAAAAATATATATTTGAATTCAGAGTTAATACTATTTTAAAGTCTCTACAGGTTCTTAAATTTATATTTTTTTTCTTTAACTTTTAAAATATTATAAATAGTGAAATTTAATTCTGTATGGTATAAAAGGACTAATAGTGATGAATCCATAATTGTTAAGAAGGTATATATTTTTAATATAATTTGTTTTTGTGGAATGATAATAATTTTTTGGTTATGTTGATGAATTGTTTACTTCATCATTTCATGTGTTTCACAAATACAAATATCCTTCATAACTTTAACTCCTCCTTTTGATTTAGTTTTCTTAATATCACCTCTCATAAGATAGTCTTAACGATAGAGACTTTGAATAGTTTGAACAATGTGTTAAAGTCAAATTTCATTATCAACATTAGACACCTATAAATGTATATGCTTTTGTCAGTATCATATTCTATCTTTGTTTTTTTTTTTTTTTTTTTTTTTTCTTTTCTGTAAAACAAACCATATCTTTATTTGTTCGAGTCTACAAATAATTATACTTTCTGTCACTAAAAATTGTACCATGTTTATTTAATTAAACAACTCATCACACACTTTATAAGTCTTTTAAGATAATATCAATAGAATTCATCATCTTATTTAAAATATTAAAAATTTTATTATGATTTTGCTGTTAAAAGATGTTTTTATTACTGTAAAAAAAAGTAATGTGTCCTAAAAAAGAGGCATGATTCCCTGCAACTTCTTTAAATTGAAAAGGGACACTCAGAATTATTCTTTCATATGTATGGCTTTTCATTAGGTTTAAGTGATAACGAGCACGTAATTTTCTTCATGGTTGGCTTTTCAACCCTTCTAATAAATACCTTACTCAAAAAAAGTAGTGTTTATTTTCTTCTCTTTCCCTTTTTTATGGTAAAATTTGTGGTATATATTCAAATAATATTATTGTTCTGAATTAAAGTTTACAAAATTAGGGTTACTGTCTCTTGCATATTATTCATTTTAGTGTTTTGTTATTATATTATAATTGTATTCTGAAAAAAAAATTATTAGTAAGTTAAGGATAAAAAAATGTGTTAATTATCATTAATTTAGATTTTCAAGCCTTGTGAAATTTAATGGAGTGGGTAATAATTTGTTAGTTGAAAATAAAAGATAAAAATTAGCTAGTTTTTTTTATTGTTAATCTCTATATTTGCGATATTATTAGTTTGAAATAACTTGGTCATGGTATTAAAAAAAAAACATAACAAATTATGAAAGAAAAATATTTATTTTAGTGAAATTATGACTTTCCAGAATAATTATTAAAAAAATACTTACATGGTTTATTTAAATTTTTGTTTATAAATTATGCATAAAATAATTTTAATTTATTAATTTAAAAAATCCTTTTCAAAAATTCTACCTAGATCAAATGTGGAAGTTTCTACTGTAGCAAAATTCGAAAGAAGGTTCATTTGTTCACGGAATTGGTATACTTTTGTATCTGTCAAATTCAAGAATATAATAAAGTGCATAGAGATATGTTAGGATTTTTTGTTGTGTATTTACACAGAGAAAGTTCTTTCACAATTCCATTGAGATAACACTTTTTTGTTTCTTTCTTTCGATAAACCAAATTCAGTTCTGAATTGAATTTCTTTGATTTCACTGTCAAACACTTCACCAGGACGAAAAAAAAAAAATGATTTGAAAATTATTTTCTTTTATAATATTTAAAAAGTAAATCATTCATTTTATTTTTATAATTAAATGAATTATACTTGTTAATGCTTATATTTGTAATATTATCTGGTAGTCCTTATTTACAGCAACATAATTTGTAAGTGAATTTAAGTATACAAGACATAAACTTAATTATTTACGTGTAATTCATTTATTTAATATTGTTAAAATTGTATAAAGTAATTTTTACTGTCGTGTTCCTCTGATGTTTTTACATTTTAAATATAATTTCGTGAAAAAAATACAATAATAAATAAGTAGTATTTTAGTATTTTAAATTCACCACTTCGTATTTTGAAGAAGTTATATTCACCCTATTCGATTTTGATTCTAAATTTTAAAATATAAACTTAAATTTCTAACATTTTAGAATATATAATTCAAAGAGTCACCAATTATGTTTCGATGCAACACATTGCCATCCGCATCTAAACATATGTCTTCGAAAGGGCAAAATGGTCATTTAAAAATATATGGAGGTGCATGTTTAAATTCGTGGGACTGCAAAAAGGGAACAATGACAAAAACATGGATTGGTCTTTGGCAATTGCTTCCTTCACCCTACATTTGCTTCATGCACTTCATTAGAATATATCAATAGACATTTATAGTCTTGTTAACGAAGACAAAATAGGTTAGGGTATTCTAAAAAATATTGTTTGGAAGAGATTGAATTGTGAGGGTGTGAAATCTTTTATACAAAATATTTTTCGAAAAAGGTTTTTGTATTATAAAACATTTTTCGTAAGAGGTTTTTATATTATGGAAAACGTTTTCTGTAAAAAGTTTTTTTATTATAAAAAATATTCTCTATAAGAGAATTTTGTATTATGAAAAATATTTTTGGTAAGAAGTTTTTGTATTATGAAAAACGTTTTTCGTAAGAAGGTTTTGTATTATGAAAAATATTTTTCATAAGAGAGGGTTTTCCGTAATTGAAACCCTTTCTTACGAAAAACCT